>Ga0307373_10003328_pt1 | contig 28019 bp, 26 predicted proteins | sample OX2MG_FD_202534 | JGI IMG/M metagenome (GOLD analysis project Ga0307373, IMG submission 202534) | Soil microbial communities from Risofladan, Vaasa, Finland - OX-2 | ecosystem: Environmental > Terrestrial > Soil > Coastal area > Acid sulfate soil | place: Finland: Risofladan, Vaasa | collected... | reverse complement strand
GTCAGACCGGCCGGACGCCTGCGCCCGATAGGCGGTCCCGCATGCACGTCGCCGCGGACCGCCGCTGAATGGCTGGCACTCCAGGAGCGTATTACCGCGGAACTCGTGACCTTATGTAGGTCACAAAAGCGCTGCACCGCGACAGAAACGGCTGATCACAGAGTCCTGCAGGTCAACGAACATGACCACGGCTGAACCTGCCCCTCGGATTGCCCCTGAGAAGCGGGTCAGTCATTTGTTAGTTGTTCGAAAATTCTCTCTGACTTGGGTGGAGCTAAGGAGATTCGAACTCCTGACCTCTTGCATGCCATTCCTGGAGGAACCGTCTGGAGACGTCGAAATGGGTCGGGGAACCGCAAGTCAGATAGGGTGCTCAGTCTGATTGAATCCGGCTGCACCCGAAGCTGTCTGCGGGCGTAGTCACTTGATTAGTCACTGGTCCTTTGGATCTCCCCGCAAGACGTGAGGCTCTTTTCGAACAGGATCAGCAACTCCTTCATGGAGGATAGACCACCGAGGCGCCGTGGCAATCGCCTGGGTGGCCCTCGCTCGGCAAGTGACACCCAGGACGGCATGGCGTGCCCGGTGGGTGGACACCACCTCGGCATGACCATCACGACCGGTTACTCCCCGAAGGCTGTGCGCAACTGGCACTGAGCAGCGATGCCGCCGCATGGGCGGTGGCATCGCACGTCACTCGCGCGCACTGGCCGGGCGCGGCTACACGCCCCCCAGTTCGCGTGCCGTGTCGGCCTCCTGAAGTTCGTCGGCCTGCTCGGCGGCGGTGTCCTTGTCGACGCTTGAGCCCACCCGGGCCAGTGCTGGCGACCTTCTCGCCGCTAGCACCGCATAGACGATCGCCACGATGACAACGGTCCCGAAGAAGCTGTAGATCAACCAGTCGAATGGCGCGGCCTGAACGGGCACCAGACTCGCGTAGAACACATACCCGAGCGCGGCTGCGGCGATGAGGCCGACCACGACATGGTTGGGCCGCAGTTTGCCTAGCTTGTACAGGTAGCCGAGAGCAGCTAGCGAGACGATGAGGTAGGCGAGGATAGCCCCGTAGCCAGCGAAGCTGCTGAAGTAGCCGTAGACCGTCAGGTTCGACTGGTTGATCAGCAGCAGGATCGCCGCGGTCACCACGTTGATCGCGGTCATCACGCCAAGGCCTACAACCGGCGTCAATGTCCGCTTGCCGAGCCGCGAGAACGCGGGCGGCATCAGCCCTTCACGGCTGAGCGTGAACATCAGCCGCGACGTCGAGTTCAGCACGGCTGCGACCACCGAGAATATGCTGATCGCGACCCCTGCGAAGATCACGTAGCGGAACGGTGCCACTCCTTCGATCGTCGCCAGGTCCGCGAGCGGGCTCGCACTCGTGGCGAGGTTGTACTTGGTTCCTTCGAATCCCATGTACATCACGTACGCGGAGAAGACGAAGAGCAGGCCGACAAGGCCCACACTGCCGACCAGGGCCTGGGTAATGGACCGTGTCGGATGCTTCGCCTCCTGGCCGAAGATGGTTGAGGACTCGAAGCCGGAGAAGGCGAACACGATGAGCACAGTGCCCAGCAGCGTCTTGTGTACCGAGAACCCCGAGAGCTTGAGCTGCTGAGTGTCGAATATCGAGCCCTGGTGCTTGAAAAGTGTCAGCACGAGCAGGAAGAGGATGACGAGGAGCGAGAAGGCCTCGATAGCCAGCATGAACCTTGCAGACAGCCGGACGTCGCGGTAGGTGATCCACCAGGTGCCTGCGCTGCACAGCAGGAACCACAGCGCCAGGAAGCCCCGGTTGTTCGGGACGCCAGCATTAGTCAGCAGGTCGGCCAGATACAACCCGAAGATGATGATGCCAGCCTGTGCCGTGACGATCCCGAACAGCAGCTGCGCCCAGGCGGTGACGATACCGGCACCGGCACCGCCGCCCTTGGTGCTGAAGCCGTAGAGATCGCCCGTGTTGGCGAGCCGCCGGGTGAAATGGCTGATGCAGTAGCCAACCATCAGCATGATCACGGTGGTCACGGCAAAGGTCAGCCAGGTATTCGACCCGGTCTCGCCGACGACGAAGCCGACGAACAATGCGATGGCGGCACTTGGGCCGATATGAGCGACCGACTGCGCCAGCACTCCAAGGAACGGTACCGATCCCCTGCGCAGCGAGGGCTCCGTGACAGTACTCATGTACCTCCCCTTCGTTCGGGTTAAGCCTCTTGCGGCGGGAAACGCGAGACTGCGCTCCGCGCTAGATGCAGCCTTCTTCCTTCATGCGGGCCAGCGCGCGGCGGTGCGCGGCAAGGACAGCATCGATGTCCGCGCTGTCATGCGCAGTGCTCACAAACGACAGGTGCACCGGGGCCGACATCAAAACGCCCTCAGCAAGCAGATAGGCGGCGAGCAGGCGGCTCGCCGTCTGGTTGTCCCGCTGCTTGTCCCGTACGCTGGATGGCTCACTCGCGGAGAAATGCAGGCCCCAGATTGATCCGATTCCTGTGACGTGAGCGGCAATCCCGAGATCGGCGAGCGCCGCCGCGAGCCCGTCGCGCAGCTGATCTCCCAGCGCCGCAAGCCGTGAGTAGGAGTCCTGGTCATCGAGCAGGGTGGCAAGCTGCGCGTAGCCGGCCACAGTCGTCATCGGATTGCCGGAGAACGTACCGGTGACGTTGACCGGCCGCCTGGCTGGACGCTCATGGGCGAGGACCGGAAGCGTCACGTCGATCAGGTCGGCTCGGCCGCAGACAGCACCGACCGGCAGGCCGCCGCCAAGTATCTTCCCAAGGGTGACGAGATCGCCCGTGACGCCGTAGTACCCGCTGCCCGAGCGCGGCCCGACCCGGAAGCCGGTGATGACCTCGTCCATGACGAGCAGGACGCCAAGATCCGTGCAGAGCTGCCGAAGCTCGTGCAGGAACTCCCGGTGCGCGGGCATCGCCCCGGCGCCGCCCTGGACCGGCTCAACGATCACGCAGGCGAGATCGTCAGCCTCGCGCTTCATGATGTCGAATGCACGCCGGTCGTTGAACGGCAACACGATGGTAGTCGCCGAGACGGCAGCGGGGATTCCTGGCATCTCAGGGATGACCGCCGGCAGCTCGGGCATACCGCCGACAGAAGTGTAGCTGTGGACGAGATTCTCGGTGATCCCGTGCCAGCCGCCCTCGAACTTCGCGATCTTCTCGCGCCCGGTGGCCGCCCGCGCTATGCGCAGCGCGGCTCCTGTCGCCTCGGAGCCAGAGTTGTTGAAGATGATCCGCTCCGCCCCGGGAACGTACTCCACCAGCAGCTCTGCCAGGGTCAGCTCACTTGTCGTGGCTGCCCCAAAGAACAGGCCCCGGCTGAGCTGCTGGGCCAGCGCCGATTCCACGGCCGGATGACGGTGGCCCAGGATCATAGAGCCGAAGCCGAGGTTGCAGTCGATGTACTGATTACCGTCGATATCGGTGACGTGTGCGCCCGACCCGTGCTCCAGATAGATAGGGATCGGCCACCAGAAGCGCGCTCTGCTGGTACCGCCAGGGAGCACCTCGCGCGCTGTCTGGAAGTGGACTGCGCTCGCGGGCAGCTTCGCCCTCACCTCATCGGCGGCCGACTCTAGCAGGAACTCAGTGCCGCCGTCGGTAGGAGCCACCTGGCCCGTCACCTCTTCCGCCGTTGTGCAGGCTTGGTTGCGCCCACCATGCGCAGAGCCAGGCAGGCATGATGATGCGCTACGTCCTCCGGGCTCAGCAGTCCGTCAGGACGGAACCAGGTGATCACATACTCACTGAGGTTGATCAGCGCGAATACAGTCGGGATCACCTGATCCACGTCGAAGGTGCCTTCGGCGTTGCCTTGGATGATGATCGCTTGGAGCAGCTCGAGGTAGCCGCGCTCGACCTTGCGGACCCGTTGCTCCAGAGCCGACGGCAGTTCGGCCACCAGCTGGGTCATCGCCGTCGTGGTCGACAGCGGACTCAGCCGGTCGATGACCTTCAGCTGAGAGAGCACGTGCGCATGGACGACGGCGTAGAGGTCGTCGGATGGCGACTCGCCCCTGCGCAACGCTTCCATGCCCGCCACGAAGGAACTGATGGACTCTTCGAGGAAGGCGGCGAAGATCTCCGCCTTCGACGGGAAGTGGTAGTAGAGCGCCGCTGGCGTGATTCCCACTATCTTCGCGATCTCGGAGACGCTCGTGCCCCGATATCCGCGGGTCGGGTATAGCTGGCCCACAGCGTCGAGGATGCGCTGAGGAGTCAAGTCCGGCGCTGCCGCCATGCCGTCACGTCCCTGGCCGCGTACATCTTCAGTAACTTACTAAAGGCTTGTTTAGTGCGCCGAGTCCGGCGCTGTCAAGGCTTCGTGCCGCGCAGCAGTGCGGCTGCGGCCGGTGCATGCTCGGCCAGAAACTCCAGTGTCGTGGGCAGATCGACGATTCCGGCGTCCGAGCCGAGGCCCCCGGCGACCAGCCCGGCAGCGGCCGCGCCGAGCCACGCGCCCCCCTCTGGCCCCCAGCCGCGCAGCAGCGCGGTGATCACGCCAGCCGAATATGCGTCTCCGCACCCCGTCGTGTCCACGACGGAGACACCGAACGCGGGGTAGGTCAGCACCCCGTCCCTTGTACACAAGAAGCTGCCCGCAATGCCTCTGGTGGCGATCACTGCGCCGAGTCCGAGGTCGAGCAGGCCCAGGGCCGCTTCGGCGGGATCGGCCGCACCGGCCAGTCCGAGTAGCTGATCCTCGTTAGGCATGAGGTAGTCCGTGAGCGAGAGCAATGGGGCAAGCCGCTGCATGAGCCTCGGGCTGCCCGGACCCAGCACATCCATCGTTATTGTTGTCGCGTGGCCACGGGCGAACCGAAGGATCTGGAGCAACGGCTCGCCGGAGAATCTGCCCAGCGCGTCAGGCCCGCCAACGTGCAAGATCTCGGCGGACGCTATCGCATCCAGATCAACATCACCGAGTTCAAGGAAGCGGCTCGCCCCCCGGGCATGCAAGGACGGCCGGTCGCCATTCGGGTGGATGGGAAGGACTGTCGCCGACGTCTGGCTGCCAGGCTTACGCGCAAGTCCGGTGATATCGATGCCGTAGCCGCGCAGGATCGACGTCAGCAAGTCCCCAAGGAGGTCATCGCCGATCGCGCCGATGGCGGCGACGGACACGCCGAGCTTCGCCAGGTCCACACTGGTGCCTGCCGCCGTGCCCGCCGCAGTGAGACGGATTTCATCGACTAGCTCACCCGCCTGGCCCTGCGGAAGAGCGGTGACCGGCCGGGCCAGGATGTCGATGAGATGAACTCCGAGGCTGACGACGGACGCTCCAGGGCCGGTCCGTCCCATCAGCCCGCCCTGCGCTTGTTGAGGGCCCTGGCGGCCGCCGCGACCTGGTCAAGCTCGGCCGCGCTGAGGATCCGTGGCGTGCCCGCCCCGGCCGCCGCCGTGTACATGACCGCCAGCCACTCCAGCAGCTCAGCGCGTTCATATGCCTGATCAAGGTCGTTCCCATAGGTCAGCGCACCATGATTTTGCAGCAACACGGCCCGCCGGCCGGCCAGGCCAGCGACGGCATTCTCAGCAAGCTGCGCGGATCCGAATGTGGCGTACGGCGCCACCCGAACGGTTCCGCCCAGATTCAAGATCGTGTAATGGATCGGCGGCAGCTCATCCACGACCGTCGACAGCCCGGCAGCCACGGGTGAGTGGGTATGTACGATCGCCCGGGCCCTGGTCGCCGCGTACACGGCAAGGTGCAACGGCGTCTCCGACGACGGGGTGGCGCTGCAGTCAACGACGCGCCCGTCCAGCCCGATAACGCAGATGTCGGCGGCAGATATCGCGCGGTATGGGATTCCCGACGGGGTGATCACTACCAGATCCTGATCTGACAGGCGCACGCTGATATTGCCCGAACTGCCGACCGAGAGCCGGTCGGCGATCAGCTGCCGTCCGTAGTCCGCGAGCCGGTCCCGCTCGGCCTCAAAGATCACGCCAATCCCGCCTTTCCGCTCCATCTCTGTCCTAGCCGCCATCGTGCGTCCACGCCCGTTGCCCCCTGTCACCAGCAGGTCGGCCAAGTAGCCAGCGGCCTGGCGGCTGGCGGCACGCGCTCGCGTGTGCCAAGGCGCCGCAGCGCAGCAGCCAGCAAAGCCCGGGTGTCCGCCGGATCGATGACCTCATCGACGCGCATCGTTCCTGCGGCACCGTAGGGCTCCGTGGTCAGCTCCATGTCCGCCGCCAGCCGGCTGAGCTCCACGGCACGTGCCGCCGGGTCCAGCGATTGAAGCGCCTCTGCATGCAGCACATTGGCGCCCACGTAAGGATCCATGAAGCCGATCTCGGCCGACGGCCAGCAATATAGGTAGTCGGCCGCCGTGTCATTTCCGCACAGGCTGTAGTAGGCAAGCCCGAAGGCCTTGCGCAGGACGACCGTCAGCTTCGGCGTTTGCGCCAGGGCGAGTGCCTGGAAGAACATCATCGCTTTGTGGAGCAGCCGGCCGTGTTCGGCCCGCTTGCCGACAATGAACCCCGGGCAATCCTGCAGGAATATCAGCGGTATGTCGAAGGCATCGCAGAGGCAGATCAGTCGGGTGGCCTTGTCACACGCCTCGGCCGTCAGGACACCGGCTTGCCGGGACGGCTGGCTTGCGATAATCCCGACACTGCTGCCGTCAAGGCGGGCCAGCCCGGTCACCAGGCTCGCCCCGAAGGATGGCTTCAGCTCAAGAAAGCCGCCATCGTCGGCCAGCCGGCGGATCACAGCCTTGATGTCGTAGGACTCCCTGCGGTCGGAAGGCACTAGCCCTGCCAGGGCAGGATCACGGCCTATCCGTACACGATCTTGCGGTCCCGTTGGGGGCCTTGTCCATGAATTGGGCGGCAGGTAGCTCAGGAAACTCCGCACGTATCCGAACGCCTGCGCCTCGTCCGCCGCGAGCAGGTCGATCTGGCCGGTCAGACGCCCATGGACGTCAGCACCGCCCAGCTCCTCCATGCTGATCCGCTCACCCGTCGCCATCTCGATGACCCGGGGCGATGTCACCGCCAGGCAGCTTCCTCGCACCTGGACGACGAGATCACTCAGCGCCGACAGGAATGAGGAGCCGCCGAAGGACTCGCCGACTATCACCGTTACGAATGGGATGCGCCTAGCCCGGCGGGCGACGGCAATCGGCGGCGGCAACTTTGTGAAGCCTTCTGAACCCAGGGAGTCGGGGACGCGGGCTCCGCCGGTCTCGCCGAGATAGACGAAAGGTGTCCCGGCACGCAATGCCTGCTCGTACAGGCGTCTGACCCGGCGATCTCCGACAACGGCGCTGCTGCCACGCTTGACGGTGACGTCATCCCCGGCCACCATGACCGGCCGCCCGTCGATGAGCGCATGACCGCCGATCTTGCCGTCACCTGGCGTGCTGGCCCGGTCTTTCGGCTCCTCCGATACCGCGAAGGTGCCGATCTCCTCGAAACTCCCGGCATCCGCCAGCGCATCGATGCGCTGCCGGATCGTCGCCCGTCCTGCAGCGCGCAGCCGGGAGAGGGCGGCCGGGCCGCCCATATCCTCGCGGATTCGCGCGCGGCGGCGGGAGAACTTCTCGAGCTCCTCGTCTGCCACGCCTTCTCCTCTGGCCGGTCATGGACGGGCTGGCCCGCCGATGTCGGGTGCGCGTCCGCAGCGGGATTCTCAGCGATACAACAGGCGCCGCAGCGCCTCCTTCCACACCTTGCCCGTGGGCGTCAACGGCAACCGGTCGACGAACCTGACCAGCGGCACCTTGTACGACGCCATGTTTTCCTTGCACCAAGCGGTGAATTCCACCTCGGTCAAGCTCGCCACCCAGGACTCCCTTAGCTCCACGAAAGCCACTGGGATCTCGCCTTTACGCGGGTCGGCCATGCCGACGACACCGCAGCCGGCCACCGCCGGGTGACGGCACACCAATGACTCCACCTCGGCGGGGAAGACGCTGGCGCCTGCCACCTTCAGCATCTCCTTGCGCCGACCGAGAAAATGCAGATAGCCCGAGGTGTCCAGCATCGCGATATCGCCAGTGTGCAGCCAGCCATCCTGGAGAACTGCCGCGGACTCGGCCGGGTTTCCCCAGTACCCGTCACACACCGAAGGGCTACGGATCGCCAGGCCACCCGCGCTGCCCAGCGGCACCAGCGCCCCCGAGCCGAAGTCGACGATCTTCAGCTGGGTGCCAGGCACGGGCAGCCCGCAGAACACCGGCTCGGAGCGGATGTCGGCGTCCCCGCCCTGCAGCCCGGTAGTGAAGGTGTCCAGGGCATGGGTCTCGGTCATCCCGTAGCCGGCCTCCCGCACGATGCTCAACCCGCCTGCCCGCTCGCTCCACTGATCGCGGATCTGCTCGTTAAGCCTGGTAACAAATGACATCGCCAGCGGAGCCCGCAGCGTTCCGAGCCTCTCCCCAGCGGCGGGACAGCGATGCAGCATCTCCACGTAGTGATCGACCGTACCGAGCATGGTTGTGACCCCGTACCGCGATATCGCCGCCAAGGCCGCATCGGCGTCCCACCGCGCAAGCACGACGCAGGTGGTCCCGGTGAAGATCGGGGCGATCAGCCCGTAGTCCTCCCCCGCGATCCAGCACAGTGGCACAAAGACGAGCGATACCGCGTCGGCGCCGCTGATCACTCCGACTGACCGGGCGCATGCCCCCGCATAGATCATGTTTCGCTGGGAGTGTCTGCAGCCCTTGGGCAAGCCGGTGGTTCCGCCGGTGTAGTTGAGCGCCGCGAGCCGGTCGAGCTCGCCAGGCTGTGTGCCCCCGCTGACGCGCTGGGCACGCAGGGCATCAGCCCACGGTATGGCCGACCCGCCACACTGGAACGCCGACTGCTCGCCGAGGCGGCCGAGGCGGCTCAGCATGGCAGGCAGCGGTAGCTCCGGAGTTGCGGGCAGATAGTCGCCAAGGTCCGCGATGATCATCCTGCCGACCGCAGATCCGTCACTGACCGCGTCGATGAGCTGCCGGGCCGCTGAGAAGGTCACCAGCGTCCGGGCCCCCGAGTCCGTCAGGATGTGCAGCAGTTCCTGCGGTTTGTAACCAGGATTGACCGGCACGTAGACGCAGCCGCTCTTGAGAATGGCGTAAAAGGCGATGAAGAGTTGCGGACAGTTGGGCAGCGCGACCGCAACCCTGTCGCCGCCCTGAAGGCCGCTTGCCTGCAAGAAGCCCGCCAGCCGGTCGCTGGACTCGTCAAGTTCGGCGTAGCTGACCTCCGTGCCGTAGTAGATGATGGCAGGGCGGTCGCCACGATCCCTTGCCCATCTGCGCAAGTACCCGGTGAGCGGGATCTCGCCGAGCGGATAGGCGGGCGCCGCGGCCACTCCTGTCGGCCACCGCAGCTGCCACAGAGCTGTCAGTTCCTCCAGGTATGCCGCCTCATGCCTGTCGGCCGCAGCGCTAGCCGACCGTGTCACGTATCCAGGCCTGGGCGCAGCGCACGCTGACCACGTCTGCCGTGGTGAGCTGGCTTGGCCGGGCAGCCACGACCATTTGGGCAAGGTCTAGGGCCGGGCCCCTGGCACATGACTGGCATAGTCATGATCGGCTGCGCTCCTGAACTGGCGGTCCGGTAGTTCGCGGCGGACGACAGACCTCCCTGTCGTGCCCATCCTTGGGCCCGAGGACGCAGGCAGCGAGCTTAGCCTCGCCCACTGACGAACACTTACTGAACGTATGCTTAGTGACGGGCGGGTGGATTGTCAATGCATGCCGACGCTCCGGTACCCGATCACGTGATGAGGCGTTCCCATCTGGACCATGGCCCTGGCGCCGCAGCCAGCTTGGCCGACACATCCAGTAGCCCCTGCTAACGAGACCACCGTCCGAAGCTGGCACATCGACGACCTGTCCGGCTGATTCCGGCTACGGCCAGTCTGGTCCGGGCACACAGTCACTTGCCCTGGTCACTGCACTGGAACGTCTTGGCTGCGAATCCCCAGGTGATGGACGTCAACGAGCACGGGCCTCTTGCACACTCATCAGGCGTGCTGCCATCGGAACCGCCTGCTTCAAGTGACTGACGTTAGTCACTTTTTCTCGAACGCAGACACGAAAAACGGTGGAGCTACGGAGATTCGAACTCCGGACCTCTTGCATGCCATGAATCACCCGGCTGCTCCCCGACCAGGCCAAATGCCGCCTGACCAGGCCATACGCTAGCTCACACAAGCTGGGACTAGCCCAGACAAGCCCTCGCTAGCACCATTCTGCCCCTCAAACTGCCCCTCGTCATGATCTCCCAGTGGCTACTCGAACTGCCCGCTCCCACAGTCGTCGACCCTACATTCGAAGACCCACGTGGCCAGGCGAGTGCGCCGGTAGCAGTGGCCACGACCCGCCTAACGACCGCGGCCGGAGCTTCTGACACCTCTCCCCCATTGCCGCCATCTCACCGGCCGCCCTGTGGCTACCCAGAGTGATGTGAGAGCGCAGGTAGTCCCTGCTTCCGAGCCGGAGAACATATCGCCAGGCGGGCTCTTATGCTCAGATGCTGCGTCACCTCAACGCCGTCGGCAGGCCAGCCCGTCCCGGCACCGCGACCTGAGCGGTATCACTGCCCCGCTGCGGCGTCGGCTCCGCCCGTTGCTGTGTTCAGCGAGCTCGCATACGTCCCAGGATTGGTTCATCTGATCGGCACTGTGCCCGGCTGAGCGTGACGCTGTCCGGACATGGCTGGTGGTATGCCCGGGCAGCGAAGGTCCCCGGGCATGGACGGTCCCGAAGTCCCGTGCGGCGCCTGACGGCGTCGGCGGCTCGGTACGCAACCCCGTGCTCTGATTGTCGTTCAAGGACGTGGCCGACGCGATGAGCCCTGTGACCGCCGGCCCAGCCAGGCTGGTCGGTGAGCAGGCACCGCACCTGGACTACTTTGATCCACCCGCGGCATACCACGTGACAGGCCACACGTGTGGGCCGGCACTGTCAGGTGCTATCTAGTCCTGGGACAACCTCCACGCATCCCCCACCTCGACTACCGCGCGACACGCTGGAACTGCCGCCGAAGCCTGATCGACGCCGGCCGGCCGTGGGCCCTCGCCCTGCGACTGCTGTATTACCGCCCCCTTCCCGCGGCGCACCGTGCCGTCGGTATGCTCGGCGGCCGCTACGCCCAGACCCCGCCCTTCAATCAGCTGACCGCTGACCTCTTGACCTGCAGCAGCGGCGAGGCCTGGCTGCGGCCAACTCGCCCCCGAGGCAGGCCGCGGCCAGGCGGAAAGGGGTGAGGCACGGCCGTGAGGCCGTCCTGCGGCTGGCTGGTGCGCCTCGCTGTACACCTCCTCCATCCGGTCGACGAGCGCTGCGTGTGAGAAGCGGGCCGCGTATGCGCGGCCCGCCTCGCCGAGCTGCCGCGCTTCGTCAGGAGCCAGTAGCAGCGACACGAGCGCTGTCGCCAGTCCCTCCGGGTCCTCCGGATCGATCACCAGCCCGGTCACTCGATGGATCACCTGGTCCGGGAGCCCGCCGACGCGGCTCACCACGACCGGAACCCCGGCGGCCATCGCCTCACCCACGACCAGGGGTGTGCCCTCGCTGCGCGAGGGCACCGCCAGGATGTCGAGCCCGGCGATGAGGTCGGCGGCGTCGTCGCGGAAGCCCAGAAACCGCACCCTGCCCTCGAGCAGTCCCAAGTCGCCCGCCAGCGCCTCCAGCACCCCGCGGAGCCGCCCATCGCCGATAACAACGAAGCGGGCCTCGGGGACGACGCCAGCGACGAGCGACGCGGCACGCAGGAATACGTCGGCGCCTTTCTCCGGGATGAGCCGCCCGGCCAAGCCGACGACCGCGGACCGCCCGCCGCCTGGCCGGGGCGCGCGCGGCCGGACAGCGACAGCGGAGATCGCGGGCAGCACCTCGATGCGGGCGGGCGGCACGCCGTAAGCATCCACGAGCACGTTGCGTATGGAGGCCGACACAGCGACGATGCGGGAGGCCCGGCGATAGAACCAGCGGCTCACCGCCCGTGCCCGCCACGACCGCCACAGCCCCTCCGAGTGCTCCGTCAGGACCAAGGGGGTGTTGCGCGGGACTGCAACGGCGGCGGCCGCGGCGCTGGCGTAAAGGTGCGCGTGCACCACGTCGTACCGGCCTTGGGCAAGGAGGCGGCGCAGCGCGCGGACGTAGCGCAGGGACAGCCGCCGCTTGACCAGCGACCCGGCCAGGACGTTGACCGGCACGTTCGCGGCACGCAACGGGGCCGCCCGGACGCCGGCCGCGGAACACGCAACCTCGACATCCCACCCGCGGGACCGGAGTGCGATCGCCAGGTCGACGACGTAACGCTCGGCGCCACCGCCGTCGAGGGAGTCGATGACCAGCAGCACACGCCGGGGCCGGCCCACGACCGGCGTCCTGCTGCGCGCGCCAGGCGGCCGAAGTCCTCGGAGCTTCACCTGCCGGGGGTGCGCCTGGCCGGGCATGCTGGCCGCGGCGGGTAAGCCGTTCCGGGCCGGCGGTCCTGGTCCGCTGCCCTGGCCGTGGTGATCGATCGCTGCTCCGGCCACCGGCCCGCCTCCGCCGGCTGGGACTGGAGCGGCTCACCGTCGCCGTGCGCACTCCGCGAGCATGGCCGCCATCCCCCGGCGTCTACAGCGCCGCGCCGGCCGAGTCCCGGGCCAGCGCTGAGCCGCGGCGAGGGCGGGCTCGGCGGGTACCGGAGAAGGAGCACCAGCTGGGGCGGTACGAGCGATGCGTGCGGTCCGGCACTGTGGTGCGCGGTCATGCGGCCGCCTCCTTTCCGTCCGTTCACGAGTGAGGCTGTGGCTCTCGCCGGGCCGGGCCGTGATGCGGGCCGCGGCGTGGTTCTGGCGGCGGAGTGTGCCTGGTCGCGGGCCGGGGCTAGGGGCGCCGGAGGGTTCGGCGCATGATCCGGCGTAGCTGTGTGATCCGGGTTCTTGCCGCGCCGGCAGTCAGTCCGGTGCGGATTCTGCCGATCCGGGCGGGCCGTGGCTGGCGCGGAGGCGCTGCCAGGGCGGGCTGGGACGGCAGACGCGGGGGGGGAGCCGCTGACCGATGGGCGCGGCCGGGTGCTGGTTGTGCCCGGGTAGGGCGCCGCTGGTGCGGGCCTTGACGCTAGTCCTCGCGCGAGCGGGGAATGGTGCCGCGTCCCGGCCACCGCTGCGGCAGCGGCCGACCGGGACGCGCAGGCGGGGGATGCGCGGCGCTAACCGACGCCCGTCAGGGCAGGCGTCAGCTGCTGGCGCGCGCGGCCTGACGCTGCTGCGATCATCTCCGGCCGGCTGGCGGTCACCGGCGGGTGCAGGCCAGGTGACCCGGCCGCCGCGCTGTGCCCGCCGCTGGTCTCTGCCGGGACCACTGGCGGCGGCCGCGCGTCCATGGGCTCGTGCGCGGCCGGGGTCATGTCCGGTACAGGGCGGCCAAGCTGTGACCATGGCGGGCCGCAGGGGCCCGGCGCGCCGTCGTCGTCGAGCCGGGCCAGGAACTCCGCGGCCTCGAGATCATGGGCGGTGAAGGCGTTCATCGTGTCACCGCTGCCGCGTCCGCAGCCGCCAGGCCAGGGATCTGGCCCGGCGGCTTGCATCGGGCACCGACGGCCTCAGCCGGATGCGGCATTCCGAGCGCCATGAGCACGGCCATGATGGTGACCATGCCGACGGGCATGCGCTCCTCCGGTAGCCCCGGGTAGCTGGCCGCCCACGGCGGCTGAGTTCCGGTGCGTGTCTCTCAAGCTACACTCGCAACCGAAAACTAGCAACAGATTTCCAGAATTTGGTGGGCATCCTGCTGGTGGCGAACTGGACCTTCCTGACCAACCACGCCCGGGTGCTGCTGTGCATCGCCCGCGACCCGGGGGTGCGCCTGCGCGACATCCCGGCCAGCCTGGGCATCACCGAACCCAGCGCCTACGGCATCGTCACCGGCCTGACCGCAGCCGGCTCCATCGTCAAGCAGAAGAACGGCCGCCGCAACCGCTACCAGATCCAGGCACAGCTGCCGCTGCCAGAACCCACCCGGCGGGAACGCACCGTCGGCGAAGTCCTGGCCCTCCTGGCCGGAACCGGCGCCGGGCCGTGACCGACCCAGACCGCGCGCCAGCCCGGGCCTCACGGGGGCTTGGCGGCCGACCCGGGTCTTGCCTGTACAAGACACCCCTACCAGCCGACCGGTAGACCGCGCACGGTCTATTGGCGCCACCTGCACGAGGTCCCTCCACGCCTGGCCGCGCTCATCCAGCCAGCCGGTGACCGCAGCGCCGGTCCGCCCGGCCAGCTGGCCCAGCAGGCGCCCGTCGGCAGCACCCGCGCCAGCGCCGACAGCACCGCCCGGTCCGGCCACGACATCCGCGGACGGCCGGCCTGACGGCGTAGTACCGCGTCCTCATGACGCAGCACCAGGATCTCCATGTCCTTGGCCGCATCGCTGCGAGCCAGCAGGGACAGCCAGCGGGCGACCTTGCAGAAGACGAGATACGGCAGTCGGAAAAGCACGAACGGTTAACCTGCCGCACCCTGGTCACGATCTCCCCACCAGCACCACCGTCGACCCGCCGCAGAACCGGCCAGCCCTCCCCACGGCAGCGGCGGCGATCTCGCGCACCTGACTGAATCCCCAGCTCACCGCACTGCGACGAGTTCTGGGTCGGTACACGGGTCCGCGGCAAGCCTGGCATCCTGGGCTGCGGGCAAGGCCAGATCGGCAACGCGCCGCCGGTGTTCGCCAGCCCCTGAGCGCCTGCCCGGTGGCGGCTTCGCGCCGCGCCCGGGCACTCCGCGAGCACTGTGCCCGGGACGGGTCGCCCCGGGCGAGCAGCTCATCCGGCGAGACCGCGATCCGCCCAACATCCTCAATCGGGCCGAATCTGCATGGGCGATGGTGATCATCCAGGAGTACGAGGCCTCGCACTAACTCGGCTCCGGGACCGCGTGGGTGGGCAAATGCGGCGGGCCCATTCAGGCGCGCTGCCGTGCGCGGGCCTACCCGCTGTGATCGTCAGCAGCGCAGTCAGCCCGGCGCTCAGTCAGCTGGCCAGCGGCGCATCGCATCCCCGCGGCGCGCCGCTGCCTATCTGCACGCTGTCCGCCGCGCGCGTTCGCTGCCGGCGTAGCTGAGAACACTGCGCCCTTGGGGTGAACGCCCTGGCGACCGGGAACGTTTTGCTTGTGCGATATTCGCATGCGCAACGTCGTCCGGCGCGTGGGCTAGCATGTGGAAGGGACGAGCAAGACTTCAGTTGCCCTCCCCGGCCGCTCGGTGAGGGGGCCGCGAGATGTTCGAGAGGTTTACCGACCGGGCGCGGCGGGTTGTGGTCCTGGCTCAGGAAGAGGCCAGGATGCTCAACCACAACTACATCGGCACCGAGCACATCCTGCTCGGCCTCATCCACGAGGGTGAGGGCGTCGCCGCCAAGGCGCTGGAGTCGCTGGGCATCAGCCAGGAGGCTGTACGCCGGCAGGTGGAAGAGATCATCGGCCAGGGCCAGCAGGCGCCCTCAGGCCACATCCCTTTCACTCCGCGCGCCAAGAAGGTGCTTGAGCTCTCACTGCGTGAGGCGCTGCAGCTGGGCCACAATTACATCGGCACCGAGCACATCCTGCTCGGCTTGATCCGCGAGGGTGAGGGCGTCGCGGCGCAGGTGCTGGTCAAGCTGGGCGCTGACCTGAACAGGGTCCGCCAGCAGGTGAACCAGCTGCTGCAGGGCTATCAGGGCAAGGAGCCCGCCGCCGCGGGCCCGCCGTCTGAGACGGCGCCGTCCACCTCGCTTGTGCTCGACCAGTTCGGCCGGAACCTGTCCGCGGGCGCGCGCGAGGGCAAGCTCGATCCGGTGATCGGCCGTGAGAAGGAAATCGAGCGCGTGATGCAGGTGCTGTGCCGGCGCACGAAGAACAACCCGGTGCTGGTCGGCGAGCCCGGCGTCGGGAAGACCGCCGTGGTGGAGGGGCTGGCGCAGAAGATCGTCAAGGGCGAGGTGCCGGAGACCCTGAAGGACAAGCAGCTGTACACCCTGGACCTGGGCGCGCTGGTCGCTGGCTCCAGGTACCGGGGTGATTTCGAGGAGCGGCTGAAGAAGGTCCTCAAGGAGATCAGGACTCGCGGGGACATCATCTTGTTCATCGACGAGCTGCACACGCTGGTGGGCGCGGGCGCGGCTGAGGGCGCGATCGACGCCGCGTCGATCCTGAAGCCGATGCTGGCCCGCGGTGAGCTGCAGACGATCGGCGCGACGACGCTGGATGAGTACCGCAAGCACCTGGAGAAGGACGCTGCGCTTGAGCGCAGGTTCCAGCCGGTCCAGGTGGCCGAGCCGACGATCTCGCACACCATCGAGATCCTCAAGGGCCTGCGGGACCGCTATGAGGCGCATCACCGCGTGTCGATCACCGACGGGGCCATTGTCGCCGCCGCGCAGCTGGCGGATCGCTACGTCAGCGACCGGTTCCTGCCGGACAAGGCGATCGACCTGATCGATGAGGCAGGCGCGCGCCTGCGGATCCGCCGGATGACCGCGCCGCCTGCCCTGCGCGAGTTCGACGAGAAGATCGCACAAGTGCGGCGGGAGAAGGAGTCGGCGATCGACTCCCAGGACTTCGAGACGGCAGCCGCGCTGCGCGACAGCGAGAATCAGCTGATCGCGAAGAGGGATGCCAGGGAGAAGGAGTGGAAGGCCGGCGACATGGACGCCGTCGCCGAGGTGAACGGGGAACTGATCGCGGAGGTCCTGGCCACCGCCACGGGCATCCCGGTGTTCAAGCTCACCGAGGAGGAGTCGCAGCGGCTGCTGCGCATGGAGGACGAACTCCACAAGCGGGTGATCGGGCAGGACGTGGCCATCAAGGCGCTCTCGCAGGCCATCAGGCGCACCCGGGCTGGGCTGAAGGACCCGAAGCGGCCCGGCGGGTCGTTCATCTTCGCCGGGCCCTCGGGGGTCGGCAAGACGGAGCTGTCCAAGACGCTCGCGGACTTCCTGTTCGGCGATGAGGACTCGCTGATCCAGCTGGACATGAGCGAGTACATGGAGAAGCACACGGTGTCGCGCCTGTTCGGCTCCCCGCCCGGGTACGTCGGTTACGAGGAAGGCGGCCAGCTGACCGAGAAGGTCCGCCGCAAGCCGTTCTCCGTGGTGTTGTTCGATGAGATCGAGAAGGCCCATCCGGACATCTTCAACTCGCTGCTGCAGATCCTTGAGGACGGGCGCCTCACCGACGCGCAGGGCAGGGTGGTCGACTTCAAGAACACGGTGATCATCATGACCACCAACCTGGGCACCCGGGACATCTCCAAGGGGGTCTCGATTGGTTTCGGTCCGGCGCATGAGTCAAAGGGCTCGTATGACCGGATGAAGACCAAGGTGCAGGAGGAGCTGAAGCAGCACTTCAGGCCCGAGTTCCTGAACCGGGTCGATGACACGATCGTGTTCCACAAGCTCAGCCAGGAGGAGATCGTCACCATCGTGGACCTGATGATCGCCAAGGTGGATGAGCGGCTGAAGGACCGCGACATGGGCCTGGAGCTGCTGCCCGCGGCCAAGACGCTGCTCTCCGAACGGGGCTACGACCCGGTGCTCGGCGCGCGGCCGCTCCGCCGCACGATCCAGCGGGAGATCGAGGACAACCTGTCGGAGAAGATCCTGTTCGGCGAGCTGAAGGTCGGCCAGATCGTCACGGTCGATGTGGAGGGCACCGGGCCGGAAGCGCAGCTCACGTTCAAGGGCGTGCCCACGCCCGGCGAGGTGCCCGACGCGCCGCCCGCCGAGATCGACAGCAAGGCGGCCGCCGGCGGGACCGACGGGCGCCTGGCCAACGGCGAGTAGCACCCCCCAAGGGCAGCGGTTAAGCAGCCCCTCCTGGGGCGTTCTGCGGTCGCTGACACGACTTCGGCGTGGGCCGCCAGCTACCGGGACCTGGCCCTGGCGGGGGTTCGCCCGGAGGAGGTCACCGCGGGGGTAGTGCTCCGCCTGGAGCGCTTCGTCGAGTACCTCACCGCCACCTAAACTCTAGAAGCTTGAGGTTCCATGATCTCCAAAAGTTTGGTTTTGCGGAGGGTTCTGGTTATGCCGTGGCTGGGCCGGGCTCGATGCCCAGGTGGCTGAACAGGGTGGCCATGTCGGTTCGGAGGTGTTCGTAGTCCTGGTCGATGGGGGCCAGCCTGGCCGGGACGTGGTCGTGCCGGCGGATCTGGACGCCGGCCAGGATCGGGGCGATAACGTGGTCCCGGAGGGTGAGCAGGGCCGATATTGTCCGGGCGGCCCGGGCCGGGCAGATAGTAGCGGCGGGGTGCGCGCGAGTTTGCCGACGAGCTGCTTGCCGCGGAGCTTGCGCAGATCGTAGGCGGCCTGGCGGGTGTTGTAGGTGGCGTGGGCCTGCCCGGTCATGGTGTGGACTCTGGCGGTCATATCGGCCACGGTGAACCCGCCGGGAGATGCCGCGAGGGCGAGCACGGCGGCCAGGGCGGCGCGGATCCGGGGCTTGTTCACATCGATGCCGCCGACCCGGCTGGCGCCCAGTTGCGCGGGAAGCGGCAGCTGATCCAGCGTGCCGTCGGGGATGAAGCCGATACCGGCGCAGTCCAGCGCGGTGCAGAACCGCTGGCACATGCCGGCCAGCCGGGCGACGATCTGGGGGAAGCGCTCCAGTACCCGGCCACAGCCCAGCTGCCTGGTGTTGTGGGTGATCGCTTCGAATCGAAGGACGCGCGCGCCTTTGGTGTAGCCCTTGAGTGTCAGCAGTCCGAAGTGGACTTTGAACACCGTCAGGTCCCACGCAGGTGTCTCGAGCACGACCCCGACCCGGGGCGAGGGGTGTGTGCCGTACTTGCCGGGACGGCGGCGGGCCCCGAACAAGGTCCGCAAGGCCGGGATGTCCAGGCGGGACCGGGTCCGGTCCAGCATGGCGTTGAACACCCGGTCCATGTGACCGCCGTAGGCAAAGAGCAGGTTACGGGAGTATTCGGCCTGGCAGGCCGAGTAGGCGTAGGTGAAGCAGGTCTGCTGCTGATCGGCCAGGTCCAGGCCGAAGATCAGGCATGCGGTGTAGATCCACCGGTCGATGACCTGGCCCAGGCGCCCTGCAGCCGCATCCTGCGGCAAGGTGTCTGCGATCTGGGCCAGGCCGGCCGGATCCGTGGTACCAGTAAAGCAGTTGCCCTCCTTGGTGAAGCCGATCCCGGCCGCCTGGGCCGCGACCGCCACATGCTCATGGCCGTTCAGGATGACCTGCGCGGCGAACGGCGCATGCCCGGCCATCTTGATCGTCAGGTGCCCCCACTGCGAGTCCATGATGTGGAAGCTGTAATGATTCACATAGGTGCGCTTTTTGGCCAGGCTGCCGATCACGTTGCCGTCCGCGGACCGGCGCACATCCCACACCATCGCCGGGGCCCTGGCGACCAGGATCATGAACACGCCCAGTCCCCCCGAATACGTGTGCAGGTACTCCTCGGCGATCAGGTGCTTGCGTTCCCCCGCCGTGCAGTCGATGACCGGGACGGCGTTGTCAGCGGCCCAGGCCCGGACCCGCCGCGCGAACCGCCCCGCCAGCCGCATCAGGTGAGTGTTGTCCAGCACCGCATCCGCCTCCGCGTCACTGCCCCCGATCAGCCGCCGCCACCAGGTGCGGAATCCGCCCGAGCTGCTGCCCAGGGGATAGTAGGCGTTCAGCACGATCCGGTCCACGCAGTCATACGAGCCGGTCAGCAGCTCTGCATACCGCGCCGCGAAGTCATCAGCCACGCACTGAACGTGTCACTTTCATCGCTTACCATCAGGCGAACTGCCCCGAAGGGGCCATTCCTTCCGGGCGAAGTCCCGGACGGAACGTAGGGTCTTGCGTATGCCAGCCAGGAAGCGGCCCGGTCCCGCTGAGGCCGCCGCGGCCACCCGGATGCTGCTGAGCGGGCTCGCCGAAGGCCGGGACTTGTCCGATATCGCGGCCGAGCTGGCGCCCATGCATCCGCGCGATGACACGTTCCCCGGCGAGGTGTTCCTGCGGGTAGCGGCCGGTGCCCTGGCCTGGTGCGGCGCGAGCCGCGCCGACCCGGTCCCGCTTTGGCATCCAGCCCGACAAGCCGCTGCCGTACTGGGGCTGGGGTGACGTCCCCGACCAGTACCGGCGCCGCTGGGACGGCGACGACGGCCAGACACCCCTGCCACCAGACCCCATGCTGGCCGACCTGCCGCCACTGCGGCCGCTGTGGGGACCGGACGGCTCGCGCACGCGACCCAGGCTGACCTTGTTGTAGTCCCGCACCCCGGGGTCATCCTCGGCAAGCAACCGTCTGGCTGAGCGAGGTCCAGAACGATTCGTTCGGCGGCACGCCCCGCGCGAGCCAAGAGCTGGTCGAGGGCCCGGGGTCCTTGACGATCCAGCGACAAATGCGCGACAGCCGGCGCTTTCGTGCGGTGAAGGCGGCACTTGAGCCGAGATCGATCGAGCACTCGCTGCCAGAACTGGGCTGGGTGATTGGGGTCAAGCCACTGGCTGGCCCGTTCTTCCCAGTGCTCGGCGGACGAGCCGGCTAGCGCGCCACGCGGTAGCGGAGGTAGACGACTCTTGAGCTGAAGGTGCGGGTCTCGGCGAGTTCGAGATCCACCCGGCGCCCGCGCTGGGGAAAGAACGGAATCCCGCCGCCAACCAGCACCGGGTAGACCCTGGCCCGGTACTCGTCGATCAGGCCCAACGTGGCCGCCCCGGCGGCGAGAGTCGCGCCGCCGATCGCGATGTCGCCCTCCCCGGGCCCGGCTCGCAACCGCTCGATCTCCTCCGCCAGGCCGCCGGAGGCCAGGCGGGCATTGCCCCGCACCGCCGGCAGCGTGGCGGAGAACACCACCTTCGGGAGCTGCTTCCAGATCGCGGCCCACTCGAGCATTGAGTTGCCGAGCGATGGATCCTGGTCGGCGGTCTCCCAGTACAGCATCGTCTCGTACAGCCCTCGTCCCAGCAGGTGAACGCTGACCTGTCCTATCTCGTCGGTGACGAAGCGAAAGACCTCCTCGTCGGGCGCCGTCCAGTCGAAGTCGCCGTCCGGCCCGACGATGTAGCCGTCAAGTGAGACGCCCATCGAATAGGTCACGCTGCGCATCAGCAGTCCTCCTCGGTAACGGGTTCGACAGTACGACCGCCGGACGCCGCAGGACTCATCAAGGCTCGCGGGACAGGCGAACGTCGCCGGTTACGGCACTAGCCCGCACCCCGGCGGGCGTCCGCCGGTTCGATCGGCGCAGAACGACACGTTCGGGATGCCGGCTACGACCGTAAGCGCCGCGCCTTCAGAGCGCCAGAACGGCGGCTAAACTGCTGCTGCTGCTGTCGGTGAGCCGACCACACTCTGCGATCGGATCAGGAGCTGTTGCGCTGGCGGTCAGGGTGGGTCGCGTTCGCTATGACGCGGCGCAGCAGACCGAAGGTGTCCAGGGAGCGCACGCCCTCCTCGTGGAATGACCGCAATGCGGGGTCATCGCCGGGGTCTATCGCCGTGGCCTCTTCCCACACGGCTCGCCCGCAGGCCCGCCCCTGCCGGCGAAGACCGCCGCTGCCTCCCGGGGCGCCTGGTAATCCCGGCTGGCAGGCATGGGATTCGCCATAACCGGGACTGCTGCCACGTCGGCCAGTGGCCGATCTCCGCGGACACGTGGCCGTCGCCCCCGTTGCACCACCAGACGCCGGTGCCGTGGCGCGCCTTGGGTGAGGTCCCGAGGCCGTGCGCCGGGCAAGCAGGCCACACTGCCCCTGTGGACTGGTACCCCAGCGACTCCATGATCGCCTGACGAGCCTGCTCGGCCACCGCGACGAGCGCGGAGAGGTCGTCGGCGGCATCGGAAAAGAAAATCCCGCCCGTCCACCCCTGGTCGCCCGCCCACGTCTCGACGGCTGCGTTGGCGGTCCAGTCCGGCCGGACCAGCCTGACCTCCCCGGTCAGCCCAGTCGCCCGCATGTCGGCCCGCACGGCGTCGAGCGCCCGCTCCAGCCGCGCGAACCGCTCTGGCACCAGCTCGTACCCGTAGGCGTCCAGGAACGCCGCTGCCGCCGACGCCAGCCGGGTCTCATCGTCGTCCGCCACGCTCGCCTCGGCCAGCTCGCGCGCCTCGGCGTGCAGCGGAAAGTATCCGAGCTCGTTCATGGCGATGTCGAACGCGGCCTGCCGGTCAACCGTCGCGCTGTCCCGGACCGCCACGTACAGCGCGTCGAGGTGCCGTTCCAGCTCCGGCCTGTCGTCCATCCGCCCATCATCCTCCGACCGCAGGCGAGCAGATCAGCCTGCTCTGCTCGCGGCAGCAGGTCACTCCCGTTTCGGCGTTACCGCTCCATATCGGCGGCGTTGTGCGCGCGATGCGAGTTCGGATGTGCTCACATGGCGTGAGCATTTCGCAGGTTCGCGGCGCCTGCGTGAACTGGTGTCCGGTGAGGTTTCGGAACCGGCTGCCGGGACCGGATCGCTGTCTCAGCCAGCGGCTGGCAGTTCCACGATGGTTACCTCGTTGCCGGCGGCGACCGCGAAGCGCTGGCTCGCCGCGTCGACGGCTACGGGCGGGACCGGCTGCTGGCGCGAGATGATGCTGCTGGTCTGGGTGCCCGTTGCCAGTTCGGGCCATTCCTCGATGATCTGGGCGGTGTGCGGGTCGAGCAGCGCCGGGTGCCCGAATAGTGCCAGGACGTAGGGTCCGATGGGGTGCAGCGTGCCGGTATGGCCGCGGCAGGCGTGGCGGGCGGCCCATTGCCGGGCCTCCAGCGACCACACGCCGATCTCGCCCTGCCCGAGTGCCTCCTCACTCTCGCCGCCGAGCGGTTCTTCCCCGGGGCTGGTGCTGACCACTATCTGATCGGCGGTGAGCCAGCAGGCCGCCTCGACCTCGCCACTGACAGCCGGGCAGGACAGGTGGTCGCCGTGATCCAGCGCCGCGCCGTCGCCGAGCGCGGCGGCCAGGTCGTAGACGGCGGCGACGCCGTAGGGGTGCCAGAACCAGCCGGCCGTGAGCAGGCGCCTGCCATCCGGGCTGACAGCGAGCCGGGACTGGAACAAATCGGCCGCCCGCGCGGTGGCCGCAGCCAGCCGCTCACCCCCGGCCAGGGTCTCGATCACCAGGCGGTTGTAACCGTCCGGGCAGTGAATCAGCACGTCGGTCCCGTCGAACAGGCGCCCCGCCGCGATCGGGTACTCGTAGACATGAGCGTGATAGTAACTGCGGTTGACCTCCCGCGCCGCCCGGCGGTCGGCCGGGATCACCAGGCCCTTGGTGCCCAGCGCGGTGTACAGGACAGTCACCTGGCCGTCCGGGCCGGTTATCGCCCGGTCGAAGGTGTAAGCCCAGTTCACCGCCCGCTGGGTCGCTGAGCCGTCCAGGCCGACCGACGCACCGCCCCCGACCGGATCGGCCAGCCGGTCACCGGCCCAGACCAGCGACCGCACTTGATGCCCGGCTGGGAACGATAGGCGCCGGGATCCGCTCACGGCCCCAAGACTAGACGCCAGCCTTCCCCGGCCGCCCAGGTCCTGCCCAGCGCACGCCCGCCGGCGCGGCCCGCACCAGCGCAGAACAGATCAGCCAGATACGCGCACCGTCAACCGCCTGCCACCATGGCATCCCAACCGCCCGTAACGGCGGCTCCGGCGCTGCACGCCGGTAGACCTTCATCGCGCGACGTGAGCGCCGGTGCTCGCGGGCTGTGGTGGACGAGGCCGCGATTCAGGCAGGCTGGACCGCTATGCGCGGCGGTAGGGCTGGTCGATGAGGCTGCTGGTCAGGCTGGTCAGGACCGGGCGGTCGTCCGGGACGTTACCCGGGGCGCTGACGACAGCGCGGTTCTGGCGGCGCTGGCGGGGGCGGACAAGGCCGGTATTGACTGCCCGCTGGGCTGGCCGGACGCTTTCGTCGCTTTCGTGGCCGCCCATCAGGACGGCCATGTCACTGTTCCCCGGGATTTCGGTGAGCGGGGCTGGAAGGGGCCGCTGACCATGCGGCTGACGGACCTGGCCGTCAGGGAGGTGCTGCGGCTGACGCCGCTGAGCGTCTCGGCTGACCGGCTGGGGCACGTGGCGATGCGCTGCACGTGCCTGCTGGCACTGCACGCGCAGCAGGGTCACGCCGCCGGCCGGGACGGCAGCGGGATCACTACTGAGGTCTATCCGGCGGCGTCGCTGAAGGTCTGGGGCCTGCCCTACCGGGGTTTCAAGCGGCCCGGGGATACGCGGGATCTGGAACTGCTCATAGACGGGCTGCTGGAGTCCGCGCCGTGGCTGGACCTGGCGACGCGGAGCCGCTGTGCAGGCGCAGCCACGACGCGGCAGACGCGGTGGTGGCTGCCCTCACCGCCAGGGCAGCTGAGCGGGATCTCACCGTCCGCCCCCGCACGCCACAGGAAACAGCCGCGGCCCGCACCGGAGGCTGGATCGCGTTCCCGCTCCCGGGCTCAGGACTGAGCCAGCTGCCATGACGCACCCGGACGCGCCCGGCGGCTCGTGTTCTCATAACATCCAGATCGGCATCACAACTGCCGTGATACCGATCAGCCCGCTCCAGCGCCAGATCGGCGGGCTTGCGCGTCTGCTCCGAGAAGTCCGTGATCACGGGCTGTGCCCGGCGGGGCGGCCGGGTCCCGGCCGTGGGCGCACCCGGTCGAGAGTTGTTGTACTCTCATGTACAACGCCGTACAATTGTGGTCATGGTGATGATGAATGTGTCCGAGGCACGGGCGGCGCTGCCTGATCTGCTGTCGCGGGTCGAGGGCGGCGAGGAGGTCACGATCACCCGGCACGGCCGGCCGGTGGCCGTCCTGGTCCGCCCGGACGCGCTGCGCAGCCGCCGTGCCCGCGCCGCGCTGGACGGCGCGGAGGCGATCCATCAGCTGCTCGCCGCCGCGGCGTCCGCGCCGCCGGAGGGCGCCGGGCTGACCGAGGCGAGGGCCGAGGAGCTGATCGCGGAGATCAGGGCCGGGCGTGACGCCCGGTGATGGACGCCTTCGACGCCGACGTCCTGATCTACGCCGCCGTGCCCGGTCACCCGCTGGGCCGGCGGGCAGCGGCCCTGATCGCCGGCGCCCGGGCCCCGGCCGGGACCGGATCGGTCCTGCTGCTGCCCGAAGTGCTCGGCAAGCCGCTGCGCGACGGCGCGGCCGGGGAGATCCGGGTCCTGGCCGCCCTGCTGGCCAGGCTCGACCTGCGACCGGTCGACCTGGCCACCGCCGAGCTGGCCACGTCCCTGTCGGCCAGGTACAAGCTGAAGGCCGCCGACGCCGTCCACCTGGCCACCGCCGTCGCTGCCGGTGCCGACCGGTTCATCACCAACAACCAGCGCGACTTCCCGAAGGAGATCACCGAGGTCGACGTCACCTACCCCGCCGACCTGACCGACCCCGGCACCTGAAACCCCGTGTGCCGCCCCAGGACCTCCGCGGCGAGCGCGACACGACAGAACGACCAGATCGGCGCGGCTGTAAGAAGGCCTGATCAGCAAGCCGAGCCCGTGCATAACGGCGGATCCCGCGTGGTCCGCTGCGTGCTGGGCGTTGACGTTGTGTGACCGCTCGGGTGGCCTCATGGGCGGCCGCCTGCATCTGGGCGGGGGGAATGCGTGGTGGCATGGGCTGGATTATGGCCTGTCGGCTGTTGGGGGCGGTTTGGCGGTGTGCCGCGTTGACATCTGCCCGTCTGGGGATCGACGATCGGGGGCATGTCCAAGAGCGTGTCGGTCATTGTGACCGATGATCTGGATGGCTCGGCTGCCGCTGAGACGGTCGTGTTCGGGCTGGACGGCGTCACCTATGAGGTTGATCTGGGTGCGGCGAACCGGGCCGAATTGGAGCGGGCTCTTGCCCCGGTCATCGCCGCTGCCCGCCGGCTGCCCCGCGGCGGCCGCCGTGGTGGCGGCCGGGCCGGCGGTGCGCCGGCTGACCGCAGCGCAGTGCGCGCGTGGGCGAAAGCATCCGGGATGACGGTCTCCGAACGCGGCCGGATCAGCGCTGAGATCATGCGCCAATACGACGAAGCCCATTAAGCTGCCGCGCAGCACAGGCCCCCGGGCCGGAGCAGTCGGCCGAGTGCAGGCTTCAGCGCCCCATCCTCTTCGCGGCACCCATGGGGTTCACTGTTGTCAAGAGGCCGTGGAGGTCTGGCCCGGTGACGTGCGTGTTCTCGTCCGGGCTGGGCCTGACTGTTTTCCGGGATCTTCCTCGCAGCTGCCGGATCACGCCGCTGTGTGGGAGGTGTCAAGCTGGAGCGCCCGCAGCCGCGTAGCGGCGAGGACGAACGAGCTGGGCGCCGACGAACGGCGGCGGATCATCGGGAGCGAGGAAGGGTCCCTTTTGTGCTGGTGGTGGGGGGGTCGCTGGTGTTTCCCGGCGCGGGGTTGGGCGGAGTGGTCTCACAAGCACCCATTCGGCGTCTCGCCAGGCGTGCTGGCGGGCGCCATGACCATGTGTCCGGGAACCGGGCTGCTCAGTCATGAGATCGAGCGCGGCCTGGTGGCCGGCTCATGCCGCAGGGGCGAGCGTGCCCGGGGTTTGGTGACCCCCTCCCGGTCTGTGAGTGTGTCCTGGCGGCTGCGGGGCCCGTGCTGGCGCCGGTGCCGCCGCGTCATGTGCCTGCAGCCTGGGCGCTGGCGAGTAGGTGGCAGGCGCGGGTGAGAATCTTGCGGGCGACCGCGATGGTGGCGATCTTCTTCCCGCGGCGCCTGGCGATGGCGGCGTAGGTGCCGGCGAGCTCCGGGGAGCGTTTGGCGGTCTGGGCCGCCTGGTTCAGGACCCAGCGCAGCCAAGCCGAGCCCTGTTTGGAGATGTGCCCATGCCGGACGGGAGTGCGCTGGACTGGGACCAGGCCCCGCGGCCAGGGCTGCCGCAGCCAGGACCACCACGGCCCGCGCACCGAATGCCGTTAGCACACTCACTGAGCGAACCGGGATTGCCGAGCAGGCGGTTCCGGGTTGCGCTGGGGTCGCATGCGGCCGGAGGTGGGGAGGAGTGGTGCGTCTACAGCTTCAGGGTGGCCAGATGCTGGCGGTCATGGCCGACGAGGGTGACGCCTGGCAGGCGGGAGGCCCAGACGATGGCCAGGTGGCCGTGGCCGGGCACCGTGAGGTGACGTCCAGCGGCCAGCACGCTGCCGATTTCCGCAGCGACGCGGACGTGGGCGTAGGACACAAAGCCATAGCCGGTGTTGCGCCTGGTGCGTCCTCTGGCGTCTGTGCAGGCCAGGCCGCCCAGGTCCGCAGCTAGCGGGCGGGCCGTAAGCCTGTCGAACTGGCAGGTGCCTGCGCCGCCGCCTAGCAGTTCCCAGTCCTGGCCGTCGCGTTCCAGGGTCCAGGCCTCCAGCCACGGAAGCCCGCTAACGCCGCGCCGCAGGAACATCGTCACCGCAATATCGCCATCGGCGTCGGCGGCGACGGGCAGGAACCGGCCGCCGCGGGACGCGCCCATGCTGGCGACCGCCCCCAATCCTTTGCTCAGCACACCGAGATCAGGCGGATACGAGCCGGCGCGTGTCTCCAACTGCCGACACCCTCGGTGACCGCCGAGGGCAGCCCTCCTCGTACCTGCCAAATATTTTCGGCGCTAGTTTTGCGGCTGCCTAGTTGACGTGGCGCACAGGTTGACCCGTTCTGTGAGCCTGGCACCGGGGCCGCCCGGATGCGGGAGCGCGGTGCTTCACTGCGGCTAGCAGCGCTTGTAGCGAGCGACCCGGAACTGGCCGACGAGCACGCAGGGAAGGGCGATGGCGAAGGCCGCGGCAGCGAGGCAGAAGACCAGGGGCATCCAGAAGCGAGTGTGCCCGTAGAAGGGCCCGAGAATCAAGATCAGCAGCAAGACCCAAGTCAGCATGATCACGACGCAGGGCATCGTTGGCCGATGGCTGCGCCCGGATTGCCCACCCCGGCCGCGGCCCAGCCTGGCATCTCGCAGACCCAGCTCATGCTGCTCTGCGGCTGCCCGCGCAGATCGCCCAGATCCACGAGATGATGATCTCGTCGTACGGGAAACGGGTGTCGCCCATCGGCCGTTGGCCCAGGCGCGCGTCGGGGCTGGTGGCCAGCATTTTGCAGTGCTCTGCCGGCGCCATGATGAGGTACTGGTCG
>Ga0307373_10003327_pt1 | contig 28027 bp, 28 predicted proteins | sample OX2MG_FD_202534 | JGI IMG/M metagenome (GOLD analysis project Ga0307373, IMG submission 202534) | Soil microbial communities from Risofladan, Vaasa, Finland - OX-2 | ecosystem: Environmental > Terrestrial > Soil > Coastal area > Acid sulfate soil | place: Finland: Risofladan, Vaasa | collected... | reverse complement strand
CCGACGGTGAGGGTGCGATCGGCGAGCGCCGCGCCGAGGTCGCCAAAGATCGCGGCGCGGCCGAGCAGGTCGTCCGCATGCACCGCCATCGCGGCGGCGGCGCGTGGGTCGTAGTCGCGCGGCGCGACCAGGCGCAAATCGGCGAAGCCCATGTTCTTGAGCGCGCGTGCGGCCGCGCCGACGTTGCCGGAGGCTTTGGGCGAGACGAGCACAAACGCGAAGTTGTCGAGCGGGGTCATCGGCGCCTTCCGTGCGAGAGCCGCGCGCGCCGGGCGCGCACGCCGCTCCAAGCTTAGCGTGCGCGATGCCGCGCAATCGAGCGTCCGCGGCGGCCGGAGCGTGGTATTTGCGCTGGCGGCCCCGCGCGACCTATAAGCATGCGCGAAGGTGCGCTATCTTGAGCGGCGGCATCCGGGTCCAGGATCGGCGGGCGGGCAATGCGATGCAGATAGTTTCATTCGGCGACGTACACATGGCGACGCGCAATCTCGCGCGGATGGACGCGGTGATGCGCGACACCGACGTGGTTATCGTCTCGGGCGATTTGACCAATTTCGGCGGCCCGGACGACGCCGCGAAAGTAATCGACGCGGTGCGCCGCGCGTGCGGCCGGGTGCTCGCGCTGCCGGGCAACCTTGATCAGCGCGAGGTCACGCCGTGGCTCGAAGCTCAGGGGATCGCGATCCACGGGCGCGGCGTGGTGATCGAGGGCGTGGCGATCTTCGGCTGCGGCGGATCGAATATCACGCCCTTCAATACTCCGACCGAGCTTACCGAAGACGAGATTTACGCGACGCTGATGCGCGGCTACAACGAGGTGCGCGACGTGCGGCCGCTGCTGATGGTTTGCCATACGCCGCCGTTCGCGACCCGCTGCGACCGAATCGCGGGTGGCCGCGCGGTTGGCAGCACGGCGGCGCGGCGCTTTATCGAAGAGATCAAGCCGGAGGTCTGCCTCTCGGGCCATATCCACGAGTCGGCCGCGGTGGACACGATCGGTCCGACGACGATCGTCAACGCCGGGCCGTTCAAGGACGGCGGCTATATCATCGTGCATGCGGCGCAGGGCAAGCTCGAGGCGCGCCTGGAGTTTCTTTGACGTGCCGCGGAGGTCGCGCATGGCGCAGTCGATCGGCGTCTATGCGGGCAAGCTGATCAACGGTTGGCCGCTGGTGATGCGCAGTATCGGTCCGCTGCTCAGGCGCTTCGTGCTGGAACGGATCGGGCCGGGGCGCGGCGACCGGCACTGAGGGGCGGCGACCGGTTGCGCACGAGCGCGGGCGATTCGATTGGACGGAAGCGAACTGGTGGAGCGGTAGCGCTTGGATGAAGCGGGAGCAAATCGACAGATGAGTCCGGTGGACGGCGTGCGCATGCGCTTCGATCACGTCTCGATCGCGGTCGCGTCGATCGAGCGCGGCGTGGCATTCTTCGAGCGCTACTTCCCGACCCGTCCGCGCCACGCCAGGGAGCTGAGCGAGCAGGCCCAGGGCGGCTTCCAGTGGCAGGATATTTACCTTGGCGGCACGGCGCTTGAATTTATCGAGGAGTTGCCCGGCCGCGAGGGCTTTATCGCGCGGTTTATCGCGCGCCACGGGGAGGGGCTGCATCATCTGTCATACGAGGTCGATCGGATCGATCCGATGATCGCGGCGCTCAAGGCCGACGGCGTGCGCGTGGCCGACGAGCATACTTTTCCTGACGGGCAGAAGACCTGCTTCATATCGCCGCGCGCCGCCTTTGGCGTGCTGATCCAGTTGTGGCAACCGATCGATTACGACGCGCCCGCGCCGCGGCCCGCCGACGACGGCCGCGCGCGCTTCGACCACGTGGCGATCGCGGTGCGCGAGATCGGGCCGGCGATGGAATTTTTCCGGCGCTATTTTCCGGCCGAGGTGGTCAACTATCCGATCCGCATCTGGACGTGGCCGGCTTCAAGCTGGAATTTCTGCAGAGCCCGGGGCCCAATATCGAGGACGACTTCGTGCGGCGCTTTGTTGACCGCTACGGCGAGGGGATGCATCACGTGACGATCGATGTGCGCGACTTCGAGGCGATTGCCGGCCGGCTCAAGGCCGACGGCGTGCGGCTGGTCGGGCTCGACACCAACTGGCGCGGCGAGCGCCAGTTCTTTATTTCACCGCAATCCGCGATGGGCACGCTGGTGCAGGTCTGGGACGGCCTGGGCGGTCCCGCGGCGGGCAGCGAGTAGGGCGCGCGCGATGTTGCGAGCAGTCTTCTTCGATGCGGCGGGCACGCTGTTCGATCCGCGCGAGCCGATCGGCGAGAGCTACGCGCGGGTGGCGCGCGGCTTTGGCGTCGAGACCAGCGCGGGGGCGGTCAGCGCGGCCTTTCGGCGGGCCTTCAACGAGACGCCGGGGCTGGCCTTCGGTCCCGGCTATCGCGGCGCCGAATTGCGCCGGATGGAGCGCGAATGGTGGCGCGGCGTGGTCCGCGCGAGTTTCGCTGGGCTGGGTGAGTTCACCGACTTCGACGCCTACTTTGAGGCGCTTTTCGATTATTTCGCCGATCCCGCCAACTGGCAGGCCGACCCCGAGGCCGCGCCGACGCTGGCCCGGCTCAAGCAGGCCGGCTACGCGCTGGGCGTCATCTCGAATTTCGACTACCGGGTGCGCGGGATACTCGACGGCCTCGCGCTCGGTCCATACTTCGACAGCGTGACGATCTCGTCGGAGGCCGGATGGGCCAAGCCGGCGCGGGAGATTTTTCGTGCGGCGCTTGAGCGCCAGGGCGTCGCGGCGGGCGAGGCGCTGCACGTCGGCGACTCGATCCATCTGGATATCGCGGGGGCCGAAGCGGCCGGAATCGCGGCGATTCTGATCGATCGCGAAGCGCCGGCGCGGCTCACGATCCGCGGGCGCACGGCCCACGCCGCGGCGCTCGGCGCGGTGGTCGAGGCGGCGCGCGAAATCCCGTTCCCTTGACCGCGGATGGTCGGTTATCCTTAACTGGCGGCGCTTTCGGGGCATGGCGCCGGGCGAAATTCCGCGGCTTGCGAACAGGGGCAACCGTTTGTGTCAATTAGGCCAGTGAGGGAACTGCGCCGGTCGGCGCTCGTGATCGTGATGGCGGTGGCGGCGTTCGTGGCGTTTGGGGTCCGCGCGTCGGCGCAGAGCCTGGGCGAATTGAACCGGCGGCTCGAGTCGATCGAGCCGCAGGTCGCCGCCGGGATGACCGATCCGGCGGCGGCCAGCGCGGCGATTAGCCAGCTCGACGAGGCCGAGTCCGACTTCGCGCGGATCGCCGACGGCGCGCGATCGACCAGCGCCCTGCTCGGCACCTACGACCGCCTGGAGGATCTGCTCAACCGGATGTACACGACTTACCAGGCGCGCAAAGACGCCTGCATCCAGAAGCTCGACAGCGGTGGGACCTGCGATTACGACCAGCCCGAACAGCTCGCGCTGCGCGCGCTCTACCCGCTGTCGTGGCTGCGCTTCACCGGCGCGGGACTCTACGGCGACGAGCCGGGCACGGCGCGCCGCCTGCTCAACGAAGCGATCGACGGCTTCACCAACAGCACCCTGATCATTATCAATCCGGAGCTGGTGCGCGAGAACATGCTCGGCCGCGCCTTTGCCGAGCGCGAGCTGGGCAAGTACGAGCATGGCGAATACGCGCAGGCGGTGGCCGACTTCAAGCGCATCATGGAGGCCGGTCCCGACACGCGGCAATATCGCGCGGCGGAACAGGGGCTCGCCACGACGTACGCCGCGATGGGCAAGATCGATCAGGCGCAGGGGCTCTCGGCGCGGCTGTCCAACGGCGCGACCGGCGCGCAGAAGTCGGGGCTCGAGATGCTCCATCTGCGCGAGATGTTCCGGCAGGAGGCGGCTGCGAGCGACCCGGCCAAGCGCGCCGCGATGCATCGGGCGATCGTCGCGTACGCCCGCGACCGCCAGAACAACCGCGACGACTGGGCGATCGTGGTGGCGACGGCGGGCGACACGCTGCACGATCCGATCGCCGAGTTCGGCAATTCCAGCGACCCCTTCGAGAACTGGCTGCTGGCCAACGTGCTCTACTACAAGCATGAAATTCTGCCGGCGGCCAACGCCTATTTCGCGGCGGCGCGCAGCGGCGCCTATCCCAAGGCGTGGAAGTATGCGGCGGATCTTTTCTATCTGAACGGGCGCCTCGATATGGTCGAGCAGGTGGCGCACGCGATCGTCCGGCAGCCGTCGAATCCCGACGCGCAATGGGCGTCGTACATGCTCTATAAAATCCCGCGCCTGGAATGGGAGCGCGGCGGGATGCGCAGCGACGAACTCGAAAGCCGCTGGGCCGCCGCGGCCAACGACTACCTCAACAGCTATCCGCACGGCCAGTACGCCTTCGAGCCGCGCTTTCGGCTGGCCGAGATGTACCAGCGCAAGGGCGAGTACGCGCAGGCGGCGGCCCAATACGAACAGGTTGGCGGTAATTCCAACTACGCGTTTACGGCGCGCTACAACGCCGCCGAATGCTACTATCGCGCGATCACGCCGGCGGCGGAGGCCGGCGGCAAGGCGCCGGCTGCGCAGAACAGCGCCGTGCGCGAGGCCTTGAAGCAAAAGGCGATCGCCGCCCTCAACGACGCTATCCGCATGGAGCCCGGCGCCGAGCGCACCGCGCCGCAGTCCCAGCGCAAGGCGCTGCGCGACAGCCGCGGGCGCGCGATCTTCATGCTCGTGACGCTGCTCGAGCATGAACCGGCCGTCGACTATCGGACCATCGCGACGCTGCTCGAGAACTACGAGGCGCAGTATCCGGCGATGAGCGCGAAGTTCGACGAAATCTTCCAATGGCGGCTGGTCGCGCTCAACCGCACCGGACAGTACCAGGCGCTGGCCGCCACGGTCGCCACGCTGGTCGCGCATGACGCCGCCAATCCGGCCCGCAACGATTACATCAAGGGCGTCGGGTTGGAGTTCTGGAAGAGCGCGCAGGCCCGGCAGGCGGCCGGCGACCAGACCGGCTACCTGGCCGAGGCGCGGCTGACCGCGACGACCTATGAATACTTCGCGCGGCAGGCCGCCGAGGGCAAGATTCCGGTCAAGAACCTGACCGGTACGCTGTCGCTTCTGGGCCAGGCCTACCTGGCGCTGGGCGAGACCGATCGCGCCGCCGCGACATTCACCCAGGTCGCGGCCGCCGACCCGGGATCGCCCGACGCCAACGCCGGCCTCGCGCGTATTGCGCAGATGCATAAGGACTACAAGGATGCGCTCGACCGCTGGAGCCGCGTCGAATCGCTCGCGGCGGAATCCGACAGCCTGTTCTACGAATCCAAGTACAACATGGCCGAGATTTTCGCCGAGCAGGGCAACGTTGCCAGCGCCTGCGACAAGCTGGCCGTCACCCGCAGCGAGCATCCCAACCTGGGTTCGCCCGGGATGAAAGAACAATGGGGCACCTTGCAGCGCAAACTCTGCCCCAAGCATACGGAAGGCTGACGATGCTCAAGAAGATCCATCATGTGGGCGTAGTGGTGCCCGACCTCGAGCGGGCGCTCGCGCTATGGCAGGGCGTGCTCGGCATGCATCTGACGAAGTGCGCGACGATTCTCGATCAGGGGGTGAAGGCGGCGCTGCTCAAGGTTGGCGAGAGCGAAATCGAACTGCTCGAACCGCTCAGCCCGGATAACGGGGTGGGTAAATTCCTGGCGCGGCGCGGCGGCGGATTGCATCACGTATGCTTCGCGACCGAAGACGTCGAGCGCGAGCTGGCCGGCGCCAAGGCCAAGGGTATCCAGCTCATCGATCAGAAGCCGCGGCCGGGGCTGGCCGGAATGATCTGCTTTCTCCATCCCAAGGCGACGCGCGGCGTGCTGGTCGAATACGCGCAGCCCTTCGAGGACTAGCGCCGGCGCGTGCGCCGCCGCCCGGTGCGGGCGCGCTTAGTCGCGCGGGGCGGGTTCCGGCGTGACCACCACGGCCACGGCGCAGCGCACGTTGCGCAGGATGTGGTCGACCTTGGGGCCGAAGTAGAGCCGCCCCTCGGACGGACGAAACATCACGCCCATCACCAGCAGGTCGAAATTTTCGCGCTCGACCGCCGCCAGGATCACGTTCTCCGGCTTGGCGCCCGCGGCCACGCGGGTCTCGACCGGAACGTCGATATGCGCGCCCAGGCGCGCGACCTCTTGCGCGATGAGCCTGCCGTCTTCGGGCTGTCCGCGGCGCCGGTAGAAGCCGCGCAGCGAGAGCGCCGGATTTTCGCTGACGTAGAGCGAGGTGATCCGCGCGCTGGTGGCGTGCGCGTAAAGCATCGCGAGGGTTGCGCCGAGGCGCGAGAATTGCGCGCCGGTGGTCGGCGCGAGCACCTTGCGCAGCGGCATCGCATCGCCGACGTTGCGCACGATGATCAGCGGTACGGCGGTGTGGCTGGCGAGTTCGCGCAGCACCTCGCCGCCGATCGCGAGGTCGCCCTCGGCCGGTGACGCGCCGGCGAAGATCGCGTCGTAGCCGCGCGCGCTCTCCTTGATAATCGCCTCGGCGATCGATTCGGCCACCGCCGTGCGCTCGATCAAGTTGCGCGCGCCGCCCATCTCGGCGATCGATCGGATCACCGCGAGGTCGCTTGCGACGCGATCGTCGGCGCCGGCCGGGTCGCTGCCGAGCGCGCGAAACACCGTGATGCTGGCGTCGGGATGATTGCCCAGCGCGGCCGCCAGATGGGCCGCGAGTTGCGCGTGCGGTCCGCCCCCGCTCAGCACCAGCAGCTTGGTGCCGGCCTTGACGAACGGCACGCGGGCCATGAATTTCTCGCGCTCGAGGCGTGCGACCTCGGCCGCCTCCGGTGCGATGCCGGCGAGCAGCCAGGTCAGCATCGGCGGCGTGATGAGCGAGGTGACGATCGCGACAATCACGATAATCGAGTACATCTGCGGGCTCAGTACGCCCAGGTTGAGCCCGATCAGCGCGACGATAATCTCCATTCCGCCGCGCGCGTTCATGCCCGCCGCGACCGCCAGCGACTCGCGCATTTTGAGTCCGTGGAGCCGCGCCCCGGCGGTGCAGCCGATCAGCTTGCCGACGATCGCCACGCCGAGCACCAGCCCGAGCACGCCCACGCCGTGCAGCGCGAAGAGGTCGGCCTTGAGTCCCGAGTAGGCGAAGAAGATCGGCGCGAAGACTCCGGTGGTCGCCGCTTCGAGCTCCGCCCGGTCAGCCCGCCGCACGCGCGCCGACCGCCCGAGCATCACCCCCGCGACGAACGCGCCGAAGACCGCGTGGATGCCGATCGCCTGCGTGACGATCGCGCAGACCATCGCCAGGCCGACCATCGTGCTCATGCCGGCATGCTCGGCCAGGGCGCGGTCGTCAACCCAGCGCATCAGGCGCACGACCAGGTTGGCGCCGATGAAGTAGCAGAAGCCGGCAAAGGCGGCGACCGCCAGCAGGATCGAACCGAGCGATTTCAGATCGACCGAACCGTGCAAGGCGAGACCGGCGACCACCGAGAGCATCAGCCAGCCGACGGTGTCGTCGAGGATGCCGGCGGCGAGGATCAGCAGGCCGATATTGCGCCGCATCAGATCGAGGTCGATGAGCATTTTGGCGATCACCGGCACCGCCGAGATCGACATCGCGACCGCCATGAACAGGCTGAAGATCAGCCGATGGCCGGGATTCGCCAGGTAGCTCACCGGCAGATACCAGCCGAGCGTGAAGCCGGAGATCCACGGCACCACGATGCCCAGCCATGAGACGGTGACGGCGCCGCGCCCGACCTCGGCCAGGATTGCGAGATCGGTCTCGAGGCCGGTGTAGAGCAGCAGCATGATCACGCCGATCCATGCGACCGCCTCGATCAGATGGTCCGCGAGCGCGTCGGGCGGGAAAACGATCAGATGCAGGCCGGGCGCGAAATGGCCGAAGAGGGTCGGGCCGAGCACGATCCCGGCGAGCAGTTCGCCAATGACCGTCGCCTGGCCCATCCGCTTCATCACGTCGGCCAAAATTCGCGCGCTCAAAAAGAGCAGAGCGAATTGCGTCAGGAAGCGCAGAACCTGGGTTTCGCTCAGGTGCGACATGGGGCTGTTTGGCGTGATGCTTGCCGGGGGTGGCCGATCGCTAATCCGCGCGGGTGGCAGAGCATATCGGCGGCGTCAGGCCGAATCAACCGTATGCCTTGCGGGAGCTTTTTGCTTCCCAGTGTAACGATCATCCGGCACGGCCACACCACGGCAATCGCCGCGCGCGATCGCGGTACGGGCTGGTGCGCAACGCGCGACTCGCCCGGCCGGTGCGCCGGGACGCGCGCCCGCCATGCGCGCCGCGGGCGCGTCAGCCCTTGAGCGTCGCGGCGAATAGCTTATTCATGCGCGACCACGCATCGTGCGCGTCGGCGGCGCTATAGATGTCGGCGCGCGAATCGTTGAAAAAGCCGTGCGAGCATCCGGGGTAGACCTTGACCTCGCCCGGCTTGCCGAGCCGCTGGAGGGTTGCGGCGAGCCGATCGACGTCCGCGCGTTGAATCCATCCGTCGTTCTCGCCGTATGCGTAAAACATCGGACAGGCGAGCTTCGCAAGTTCGCTGTCGGCTGGGATCTCGCCGTAAAACGGCGCCGCCGCCTTGATCTCGGCGCTGACGCAGGGCAGCAGCGCCGCGTAGCTGCCGCCCATGCAGAAGCCGGTCACGCCGATGCGCGCGCCGTTGGCGGCCGGCTGCGCCTTGACCCATCGGATGGTGCTCAGCAGGTCGTCGATTCCGTCGGCCATCGCGAGGCCGCCCATCAGTTCGCCCGCGACATTGGGGTCGATGGTGACCTTATGGCCCTGGCGCGAATACAGGTCGGGGGCCACCGCAAAGTAGCCTTCGGCCGCGAAGCGCCGAGTCACGCCCTGGATATGTTCGTCGAGCCCCCACCATTCATGCACCACGATCAGGGCGGGACGCGCGCCGACCTCCGCCGCCGGACGAGCGGTGAAGGCCTTGAGCGTGCAGGTCTTGCCCGGGTAGCTGACTTCCGCTTCGATTGTCCGCAGATTAGCCATCGGAATTCACCTCTGATTGCATGGTTTTCGCTCCGCGCGGCGGCGATGGCGGCCGCATGGAAGCGGTTGCCGTGACGCCGCCGGTCACTCGGCCGCGTTCACCGGAATAAAGCCGACCGTGCCGTTCCTCATCTGAATGCGGAGCCAGTCGCCGGTGATTCCCGTCACATGGACGAATTTTCCGCGATGCACCTGCGCGACCGTGGTGGCCGTGTCGGACGCCGTCTCGAAGACCGGCGAGTCGTGGGTCAACAGGAACTTGCGGTTCGCCGGGCGCACCGGAGCCATCGCGGCCGCTGGCGGCGCTGCCGAGGGCGGGGCGCTCTCCACCGGTGCGGCGGGGGGCGCGGCCTCGGCGGCCGGTGACGGTGCACCGGTGGGCGGTGGCGGAGCGCTGGCCGCACCCGGCATCAGGCTCGGATCAAGTTCCTTGACGGCGGCAAATTCGGTGGCCGCGTCGGCCCCGCGATCGGGCTCCGCGCTATACAGGTTGGCCAGCGCCAGATGGGCGTGGGCGTCCTTCGGCGCAAGCCCGGCGGCGGTGCGCAGTTCGGCTTCGGCCACGCCGAGTTTGCCGGCCTTTTGCAGCAGCCCGCCCAGATTGATGCGATACGCGACGTTGGTCGGATCGAGTGCGACCGCCGCCCGATACTGCCCCTCCGCCCTGCCCAGCTCCGACTGCGCGCTATAGATGTTGCCGAGTGCGGTATGCGCCCGCGCGTTATGCGGTTCGAAGTCCAGCACCTTCATGTACTCGCTTTCGGCGGCGGCCGGCTTCTGCTCGAACACGTAAAGATTGCCCAGCGCGACGTGCGGCCGCGGGTCCGACGGCGCCATCGTGGCGGCTTGCTGATAGTCGGTCTCGGCATCGGCCAGCTTGGTGTTCTGCATCGCCTGATCGCCAGCCGCCAGCTCGTCGTCGACCGATTTATGCTCGCATCCGGCCGCCGCCAGCGTGATCACGGCGCCGATCGCGATCATTGCGTGAAGCAGCCTGGCGCGTGCGCCGAAGCGGGATGACGGGGTCAAGCGAGGTTTGGCGCTGAACTGTTCGTTCCATTGCATAGATGGCTCCTGGGATGACGAAGGATGTGTGAGTAGGCTGGATCGATGGATCAATCGTGCGCCGGAACCTGTAAGCTCACCCCCACCGATCGCTCAGGCCGGACCCTTTAATGTTTCGCCGCTCGGCCGGGGCTGTCAAGCCGAGCCGCCGCGCGTCCGCCATAAAAAACAGTTGGCGCGGCGCGCGGCGTGCGTTATAAGGAACGCCGTGCGCGCCGTGCTCATAGCAGCCAAGCAACTTGCGTTTGCCAAGACGCGTCTGGCCCCGGCGCTGCCCGCCGCCGCCGAACGTAGCGCGCTGGCCTGCGCGATGTATCGCGACGTGCTTGCCGCCGCTCTCGGCGCGCGCCGGCCGGACCTGGTCGCCGTCGTTACTTCCGACCCGACGCTGCTCGAGATGGCGCGGGCGGGCGGCGCGCTGACGATCGATGAGGAATATCCGCGCGGCCTCAACGTCGCCGTGCGCCTCGCCACCGAGCTGCTCATTGCGCGCGGCGTCACGACCGTATGCACCGTGCTGTCGGATATTCCGCTGGTCGCCAGCGAGGATATCGACGCCGCGATAGCGGCCCTGCCCGGGAGCGGCAATGGCGTCGTGCTGGTGCCCTCGCGCGATTGCTCCGGGACCAATCTAATCGTGCGCCGGCCGCCGGATATTATCGCCACGCACTTCGGCAGCCAGAGCCTCACCCGCCATCGCGAGGATTGCCGGACGTTCGGACTCGAATGCGCGATCGTGCCGATGGCCCGTCCGGCGCTCGATCTCGATCTCGCCAGCGACTTGATCGAGTTCGCCCGCTCGCCCAGTATGACTCACACCTTCAACCATCTCGCCCGGCTGGGAATGGTTCACGGCTAATTTGAATCAATTGCGGTATCAATCGTGACGATGATCGAGCGCCTCGGCGCAGTCGTGATCGACCGGGTCGCGGCGCTGGGCGATTTTGTGGTGTTCCTGGCCCAGGCGCTGTTCTGCGTCGTGCGGCCGCCGTACAAGTTCCGCCTGACCATCCGCCAGTTGCGCTCGATTGGCGCGGAGTCGTTCTTCCTGGTCGCGCTTATCGGCCTGTTCACCGGGATGGTGCTCGGCCTGCAGGGCTACAACACGCTGCGCCGCTTCGGCTCCGAAGGCGCGCTCGGTACGGTGGTCGCGCTGGTCCTGGTGCGCGAACTTGGGCCGGTGCTGACCGCCCTGATGATCACCGCGCGGGCCGGCTCCGCGATGGCGGCCGAGCTGGGCTCGATGCAATCGACCGAGCAGATCGACGCGCTCAGCGTGATGGCGATCAATCCGATCCAGTATCTGGTCTCACCGCGCGTGCTGGCCGGCGTAATCAGCTTTCCGCTCCTGACCGGCCTCTTCGACATCATCGGCATCTGGGGCGGATGGGCGGTCGGGGTCGGCCTGATGGGCGCTCCGGGCGGCCCGTTCTTCAACGGTATCCGCCAGAACATGGGCGGCCACGATATCGCCACCGGCATCTACAAGGCGCTGGTCTTCGGCGTCGTCGTGATGTGGGTATGCTGTTACAAGGGCTATAACGCCGAGCGCATGGCGACCGGCGTCAGCCGCGCCACCACCAACGCGGTCGTGCTGTCGAGCGTGCTGATCCTGATGTCCGACTATTTTCTGACGTCGATTCTTTTGTAAGAATCCCAGGCTTAACCGAGCATCGTGGAATCGACCATCAACAACACCGGCGCCGGCGACGCCGCAATTGTCGTGCGCAATCTGCGTCGGCGCTTCGGGCGCCAGCAGGTTCTCAATGGCGTCGATCTCGCCTGTCCGCGCGGCGAAATCACGACCATTGCCGGGCCCAGCGGATGCGGCAAGACGGTCCTGCTCAAGCATCTCAACATGTTGCTGCGCCCCGACGCCGGCTCGATCGTCATCGATGGCGTCGACGTGACGGCGATCGGCGAACGCGGGCGCGACGAAGTGCGCGAGAAGTTTGGGATGCTCTTTCAGGCCGGCGCGCTGTTCGACTCGATGACCGTGTTCCAGAACGTGGCCTTTCCGCTGGTCGAGTTGACCGCGCTCGGCCGCGGCGAAATCGCCGACCGGGTGGCCGAGACGCTCAAGGCGGTCGGATTGCAGGGAATGGAGAACAAGTTCCCCTCCGAGATGAGCGGTGGTATGCAAAAGCGGGCGGCGCTGGCCCGCGCCTTGATCCGGCGGCCGAAAATCCTCATGCTCGACGAGCCGACGACCGGTCTCGATCCGACGCGCACTCATCAGATTCACGAATTGGTGCGCGCGACCCAGCGCCAGTTCGACCTGACCGCGGTGATGGTCAGCCATGACGTCCCCGCGGTTTTCGAGTACTCGGACCGAATCGCGTTCATGCACGGCGGTAAAATGGAGATTAACGGACCGGTCGAACAGGTGATGGCGGCGCATAACGAAAAATTTGAACTGTTCCTGGCCGGCAAAGCGTCGGGAATCGATGGACCGCCGGCGGCGGTCGCGAGTTAGCGGCTTATGTACGCGAGTCGAACCACACAGCTTATCGTCGGGGTCTTCACCCTGATGGGCCTCCTGGCGCTGGGCTTCCTTTCCGTGCGCCTGGGCAACGTCGCGCTGTTTCCCGCGCCGAGCTACACGGTCTACGCGAACTTCGACAATATCGCTGGGCTGCGCAATAACGATCGCGTCGAGATCGCCGGCGTCAATATCGGCCGCGTCTCCGCGATCACGCTCGAAAATAACCGCGCCCACGTGTCCCTGCGGATCAATCAAGGCGTCGAGGTCGACAGCGACGCGATCGCCTCGGTCCTGACCAGCGGTCTGATTGGCGACAAGTTCGTCTCGATCCAGCTCGGCGCCGGCGACGATCTTAAAGAAGGCGGCACCATCCGCCAGACCCAGTCGGCATTTGTCCTCGAAAACGCAATCGGCAGCCTGATCAACAACATGGGCTCGAGCAGCAAGAGCTCCAGCTCGGGCTCATCGGGTGGCGATTCCGGCGAACTAAAAAGTAATACCGGCGCAACAAAGAAGTAAGGATTCGATGATTTCAATGCATTTCGAAACCGCAGTGACCGCGGCTCGCGCCAATCCGGCCGGCCGGTCGCGGCGTCTCTCATCAGGCCCGCTAGCGCGTGCGCTTGTCGCTCTAATGATTGTTCTGTTCGCCGCGGGCGCCTTCGCCCCGCGCGCCGCGATGGCCGACCCCGGCAGCACGCCGTTGGGCGTCGCGCAATCGATGGTCAGTCGCGCGATCGCGATCATGGCCAACAAAGCCGTCCCGGTGACCCAGCGTCGGCGGGATCTGCGCGCCGCGATCGAATCGAGCTTCGATTTCACCGAAATGTCACGATCGGCCTTGGGCTACAACTGGCGCACTATCACGCCCGCCCAGCGCACCGACTTCACCCAGCTTTTCACCGCCTTCATCGAAGACGCCTACCTGAGCAAGATTCAGGACTATTCCGGGCAGCAGGTCCAGTTCAGCGGTCAGACTCCGCTCGGCCCCGGCTATACCCAGATCGACAGCACGCTCGTCCAGCCGGGCAAGAACGCGATTGCGGTCAACTATCTGCTGCTGCAAAAGAACGGTTCGTGGAAGATTTACGACGTTACGGTCGACGCGATCAGCATCATCTCGAACTATCGCAACCAGTTTAATCGCGTAATCAACGAAAAAGGCTTCAACCAATTGATCGCCGATTTGCGTGCCAAGCAGCAGCAGTTGGCGTCCCAGTTGGGTGGCAATTAACGACTACGCGAGTGCTGCTGGCTGGCGATAGGCATTCTTGGCTAGCGCGAAATTGCTCTCATCAGGGCATGACAACCGAATTGATCCACGCTAGAGTCTTCGCCGTGAGGCGGCGATAACCAGCGGCCGGTGGGAGGATATCAGTTGAAGACCATTTTCGTGACCTTGGTGTTGGCGATGAGCCTGATGGCAGCCCCGGCATTCAGCGCGGACCAGGCTCCGCCGCCGCCCGGACCACCAGGAGCCTATGCGCAGACCTATGGCGATCCGCTGGCGCCGTTCAACGAGAAGATGTTCTGGTTCAACCTCAAGCTCGACAAGTACGTGCTGCATCCGGTGGCCAGCGGCTACGCCTTTGTGCTGCCCAAGCCGGCGCGCGAAAGCGTGGGCCATTTCTTCGATAACGTCAATTTCATACCGCGCTTCGCCAACAACCTGTTCCAGCTCAAGATGGCCGATGCGGGTGGCGAACTGGCGCGCTTCGGGATCAACAGCACGCTCGGCGTGGGCGGCTTCTTCGACGTCGCCGACGACTGGTTCGGACTCAAGCAGCACAACAACGACGGCGGCCTGACGCTCGGCCATTACGGCCTCGGCCAGGGCGCTTATATCGTATGGCCGGTGCTCGGACCGTCGACGGTGCGCGACACGGTCGGGTTCGCCGCCGACAGCGCGATGTGGCCGTTATCCTACTTCGTGCCGTGGTACATCTGGCTGCCGGCCGACGCGGGCAAGACCACGATTGAAGCGGTCAACTACCGCTCCCTGCATCTCGACCTGTTCGAGGATGTCGATCGCTACGCCATCGATCTCTATGGCGCGGTGCAGGACGGCTATATGGAGCGGCGGCAGGCGCGTCTGACTCAAATCAACCAGTAGTCATTTACTAAGGGTGATTTTCCGGGAGCCGCGGGCCGCAAGGTCCGCGGCTCTTTTTCGTTGCGCGGAGATGCGGCGATCGCGGCGACGTGCGCGGCCGGCGTCTAGGGAAGCTCAGCACAAGGTCTACTCTGTCATTTTGAGCGCGGCGAAAAATCCCGGGATTCTTCACGTCGCAGACTCCGCTCAGAATGACAAGCTGACTTGTGCGGAGTTTTCCTAGTTGACGTGTGCCCAGGCGTGGTAGGAACTGCGCACCAGCGGTCCCGATTCGACGTGGCGAAAGCCCATCGCGCGCCCCGCGACGCCGATTTCGGCGAACTCCGCCGGCGTAACGTAGCGCGCCACCGGCAGATGCTCCCGCGACGGCCGCAGGTATTGCCCAAGCGTCAAAATGTCGCATTCGACGCCTCGCAGATCGGCCAGCACGCTCATTAACTCGTCGCGCTCTTCGCCCAGCCCGAGCATCACGCCCGCCTTGGTCAGCACCTCGCGGCCGCGCGCGCGCGCCGCCGCCTTGGCATGGCGCAGCACGCCGAGCGAAACCTCGTAGCGGCCGCCCGGACGGCATTTGCGGTAGAGGCTCGGCACCGTTTCGATATTGTGATTGTAGATGTCGACCGGCGCGTCGATCACGGTTTCGACCGCCGGTTCGTCGCCCTTGAAGTCGGGCACCAGGACTTCCACGCGCGTCGCCGGACGGATCGCCTTGATCGCGCGCGCGGTCGCCGCAAAATGTGCCGCGCCGCCGTCGGCCAAGTCGTCGCGATCGACCGAGGTCACCACCACGTGCTGCAACTCGAGCCGCGCGACCGCGTCGGCGATGCGCCGCGGCTCATCGGGATCGAGCGGCCGCGCGCGGCCGTGGGCCACCGCGCAGTAAGGGCAATTGCGCGTGCATACGTCGCCCATCAGCATGAAGGTGGCCGTGCGATGCGAAAAGCATTCGCCGATATTCGGGCAGCAGGCCTCCTGGCACACGGTATGGAGCTTGAGTTCGGTGAGCAGCGCGCGCGTGCGGAAGTATTCCGGTGAAGTGGGCGCGCGCACCTTGATCCAGTCGGGATGTTTCCGTTCAGGCATGATTAATTATAGCCGCGGCCTTGGACTCGCCGCCTGCGATCGAGCTTCGCAGCCGGGCGCGGCCGGATCAAGCAGGCTCCAGAGTTGTGCCGCCGGCACCTCGGCGACGATCGCATGGCCGAACAGCGCCGCGAAGCGCGCCGCGATCGCGGAGCCGATTGCCTCGAGCGTGACGTCAGGGCGGCCGAGCGCGGCCATCGAGGTCATCTGGCAGCCGTCGATGCCGCACGGCACGATCGTGTCGAACCAGGCAAGGTCGGTCGCGACGTTGAGCGCGAAGCCGTGCAGCGTGACCCAGCGGCGGATCCCGACGCCGATCGACGCGAGCTTGCGCGGATTCATCCATACGCCGGACGTCCATACGCCAGTCATGCCGTCGCGCCGCCCGGCCGCGATATCGAAATGTGCCAGCGCATCGATGATCGCCTGCTCAATCTTGCGCAGATAGCGCAGCACGTCGCGCTCGGCGCCTTCGAGCTTGATTATCGGATAGCCGATCAGTTGGCCCGGACCGTGATAGGTGACCTGTCCGCCGCGCGACACGCGATGCACCGCGACGCCCGGGACGTGCCGCGTGATGAAGCTCGCATCGGCGCCGCGACCCAGCGTGAACACATGCGGATGCTCGAGCAGCACGAGCGTGTCGCCGATCGCGTTGGCGAGGCGCGCCGCGACCATCGCCTGCTGCAGCGCGAGCGCGTCGGCATAATCGACGACGCCGAGCCGCGCAATGTTCAACGTATTGCCGCCGTCGCTCACCCGCTCATAATCCTGTCGCCCAGCCGATGCTTCGAGTCACGATCGCACCGGGTCAGAAGTTGATCGCCTCGCCTTCCGCCGCGAGCGCCGCTTCCATGATCGTTTCCGACAGCGTGGGATGCGGATGGACGCTGCGGCCGAGTTCCGCCGTGGTGGTCTCGAGCGTCTTGCCGAGGACGATTTCCGAAATCAGATCGGTCGCGTGATAGCCGATGATCTGGCATCCGATGACCTCGCTGTATTCTTTCGTCGCGACGATCTTGACGAAGCCCTCGGTCTGATTGATCGCGATCGCCTTGCCGTTGGCGCGAAACGGAATCTTGCCGACCTTGACCTCGATACCGCGGGCCTTGGCGTCGGCCTCGCTCAGCCCGACCATCGCGACCTCCGGCTCGCAGTAAATGCATCCGGGTAGCGCCAGCAGGTCGAAGCCCGGCTCGCGCACGCCGGCCATGATCTCGACCGCCGCGATCCCTTCCGCCGACGCCTTATGCGCGAGCAGCGGCGGCCGGCCGACGTCGCCGATCGCGTAGATACTCGGGCAGGTGGTACGGAACGAGTCGTCGATCTTGATAAAGCCGCCGCGCTCGAGTTCGATGCCCGCCTGCTCGAGCCCGAGATCGCGGCTGAGCGGACCGCGTCCGACCGCGACCAGCACCGCCTCGGCCTCGATCGATTTGGCGGTGCCGCCGGCGTCGAGCGCGATCGTCCAGCGTGCCGCCGCGCCGCTACCCTTGCGCGCCATCGATTTGTAGCCGTGGCCAAGCATCAGGTTGACGCCGCGCTTGACGAAGGATTTGCGCAGCTCTTCGGCGACTTCGGCGTCGAAGCCGGGCAGCATCTGCTTTTCCAGCTCGACGATCGTGACCTTTGCACCAAACGCCTGGTAGAAGTAGCCGAACTCGGCGCCGATCGCGCCCGCACCGATTATCACGATCGACTCGGGCACCCGATCGTAAATCAGCGCCTCGCGGCTGGTCATCACGCCGTCGCCGATCGTCATGCCGGGGAAGAGCTTCTCGCCCGATCCGGTGGCGAGCAGAATGCGCTCGGCTTCGATCGCTTCGGCCTGCGGCGCCGGCTTGCCCGCCGCCGGGCGCAGCGCCACGGTATGCGGTCCGGCGATCGCCGCGGCGGCCTCGATATAATCGATCTTGTTCTTGCGCAGCAGGAAGCGCACGCCCTTGGAGAGCTTGTCGGCGGCCTCGCGGCTGCGCGCGATCACGCGCTTGAAGTCGAAGGTCACGTCGCCGACCTGGATACCGTGCTCCTTGCCCGCCCCGCGGATCGACTCCATCGTGTCGGCCGAATTGAGCAGCGCCTTGGACGGGATACAGCCCCAGTTGAGGCACACGCCGCCCGGCTGATCGCGCTCGATCACCGCCACCCGCATCTTGAGCTGGCTCGCGCGGATCGCCGCGGTGTAGCCGCCCGGTCCCGAACCGATCACCACCAGGTCGTACCTTGCGTTAGCCAAGTGTAACTCCTTCACCCGGCGCGCGGGCGCGCGCCGCCGCGCGGCGGCCGCGTCTTGCGCCGTTCATCGTCAGACCAGCAGGCTGGCCGGATTTTCGAGGAAGCGTTTGATCTCGTTGAGGAACCGTGCGCCGATCACGCCGTCAATTATGCGATGGTCGCAGGCCACCGTCATCATCATGGTTTTGCCCACGGCCAGTTGGCCGTTGCGCACCACCGGCCGATCCTTGATTGCGCTCACCGCCAGGATCGCGGCCTGCGGCGGCACGATCACCGCCGCGAAATGCTCGACCCCGAGCATCCCCATGTTGGAAATCGTGAAGGTCGCGCCCGACAGATCCTCCGAGGTGAAGCCGCCGCGCGCCGCCTTGGTCACCAGGCGATGCGCCGCGCCGGCGATTTGCGGCAGCGTCAGCCGCTCGCATTCGTGGATCACCGGCACGATCAACCCGTCCTCGACCGCCACCGCCATGCCGATATTGATATGCGGAAAGATCACGATACCGTCGTCCTGGTAGCTCGCGTTCATCCGCGTGTAGCGGCTCAGCGCCAGCGCCGTCGCCTTGACCACGATATCGTTGTAGGTGATGTCCTCTTCGAACAGTTCGGTCGCTTCCAGCGAGCTCTTGAGCTTGACCGACTCCTCCATGTCGATTTCGACCGTCACGTAGAAGTGCGGAATCTCGCGCTTGGACTGGGCCATCCGCAGCGCGATCGTCTTGCGCATCTTCGAGAGCTCTTCGCGGGTTCCCGGCATGCCTTCGCGCGGTGCGATCAGCCGGCGGAATTTGAAGAGCTGCTGCTCGCGCACGTAGGTGTCGACATCGCGCTTGGTGACGCGTCCGTCGGGGCCCGAGCCGGTCACCTGGCCGAGGTCGATTCCAACCTCTTCGGCCGCGCGGCGCGCCAGCGGTGACGCGCGCAACTTGCCGCCCTCGCCATGCGTGGCCGGGACCGACGACGCCGGCGCGGCGACGGCCAGCTCGCGCGCAGGCGGCGGCGCGGGAATCGAGGTCGGCCCAGCCGATCGCACGCCGCTCAGGGCCGGATGGAATTCGTTTGACGGCGCCCCGACGTTATCGATGATCGGTCCCGCTCCGGCGCTCGCGCCGTCCGCCTCGCCGTCGTCTGAATCTTGTGCATCTTGTGCATCTTCCGCCTCGGCCGACGACTTCGACGAAGGCCGATTGATGCGCCCGGCCTTGGCCGTCGCGTCCGCACCGCCGTTGGCGCCCCGGCGGCGCCGCGCCGCCGGCCGCAGCATGGTCGCGCGGCCACCCGCGTCACCGGTCGCGGTTTCGCCCACGCCGGTCGCGTCCGACGCGTCGGCGGCATCGCCCGCTGCGCTGGCCCCGCGCTCCTCGGCCGGCATCACCGGCGTCGCGGCGGCCACCGCTGCGTCGTCGCCGTTGGCCACGTCAATCGGAGCAGCCGGGGTGCCGCGCGAGGCCGCGCTGCCCGCGGCGGCGCCCTTGGCGCGCAACACCGCGATCACCGCGCCAACCTTTGCGCTCTCGCCCTCCTTGAGCATGATCGCGTCGAGCACGCCCTCGTCGAACGACTCCATCACCATGTCGGCTTTGTCGGTCTCGACTTCCGCGATCGCGTCGCCGTGATGGACTTCGTCGCCCGGATGCTTGAGCCAGCGCAGGATTTTGCCCTCCTCCATCGTGTCAGAGAGCTTGGGCATGGTGATTTCGTTACTCATTGCAGACCCTTTGCGTGTATCACTCGCGCACGCGCAGCATTTGGCATCGACGCTCCGGGGAGCCGGCCGTGGCCGCCTGGGAGACTGAGGCGAACCCGCGCTCAGACCATGCGTTCGGCGACCTTGACGATATCCGCCGCGCTCGGCAGCGCCGCCTTTTCGAGCTTCGCGTTATACGGAATCGGCGTGTCGAGCGTGGCCACGCGCTCGACCGGCGCGTCCAGATCGTCGAACGCCGCCTCGTAGATCTGCGCCGCGATTTCGGCGCCCGCGCCGCCCGTGCGCCAGCCCTCGTAAACCACCATCGCCTTGCCGGTCTTCTTGACCGATTCGATAACCGTCGTGATATCGAGCGGATTGAGCGTGCGCAGATCGATCACCTCGGCGTCGATTCCCTCGTTCTCGAGCGCCTCGGCCGCCGCCATCGCGTCGTACACGCACTTCGAGTACGAGACGATCGTCACGTCCTTGCCCTCGCGCGCCACGCGGGCCTTGCCGAGCGGCACCAGATGCTCGCCGTCGGGCACTTCGCCCTTCACTCCGTAGAGCGATTCGTGCTCGAGAAAGATCACCGGGTTGTCCTGCCGGATACAGCTCTTGAGCAGCCCCTTGGCGTCGGCCGGGGTCGCCGGAATCGCGACGTAAAGGCCCGGACAATGCAAAAAGTAGGCTTCGAGGCTCTGGCTGTGCTGCGCGCCGAGCTGATGGCCGGCGCCCTGCGGCGCGCGGATCACCAGCGGCACCTTGGCGTGCCCGCCGAACATGTAATGGATTTTGGCCGCATGGTTAACGATCTGATCGAGCGCCAGCAGGCCAAAGTTGATCGTCATCAGCTCGACGATCGGCTTGAGCCCGCCCATCGCGGCGCCCACGCCCGCGCCGACGATCGTCAGCTCGGCGATCGGCGTATCGCGCACGCGCTTTTCGCCGTAGACCGCGAGCAGTCCGTCGGTCACCTTGAAGGCGCCGCCGAAGTAGCCGACCTCTTCGCCCATGATAAACACGCGCTCGTCGCGATCGAGCTCTTCACGCAGCGCCTGGTTGAGCGCCTCGCGATAGGTTATCAGCGCCATCAACGCGCCCCCAGGTTGTCGGCGTAAACGTATTTGCCGAGCTCGTCGATTGACGGCTCGGGGCTCTCCTCGGCGTACTTCACCGCGTCGTCGATAATCGCCGTGACCTCGACCTCGACCGCGTCGAGCTGCGCCTCGGTGGCGCGCCCGTCGCGCGTCAGCTTGCGCCGCAGGCTCTTGATCGGATCGCGCTCCTGCCAGATACGCTCCTCGCGCTTGGATCGGTATTCGGCCGGGTCGGACATCGAATGGCCGCGGAAGCGATAGGTCACTGCTTCGATCAGCGAGGGACCATCGCCCTCGCGCGCGCGCGCCGCCGCCTCGAGCGTCGCCGAATGGACCTCGAGCACGTCCATCCCGTCGACCCGCACGCCGGGCATCTTGTAGGGCTCGGCGAACTTGTACAGCTCTTCCTGGCAGATCGCGTTCTGCACCAGGGTGCCCATGCCGTAGAAATTATTTTCGCAGATGAAAATTACCGGCAGCTTCCATAGCGAGGCCATGTTGAGGCTCTCGTGGAACGCGCCCTGCGGCAGCGCGCCGTCGCCGAAGAAGCAGCAGACCACCTCGGGGTCGCCCTTGTAGCGCACCGACAGGCCGAGACCCGCCGCCAGCGGCAGGCCGCCGCCGACGATCGCATAGCCGCCCATGAAGCGCAGGTTGGCGTCGAACAGATGCATCGAGCCGCCATGCCCGCGCGAGAGCCCGGTCGCCTTGCCGAACAACTCCGCCATCACCGCGCGCGGCGATACGCCCTTGGCCAGGCAATGGCCGTGCTCGCGGTAGGTCGAGAGCACGTAGTCCTTGTCGTACAGTGCGCTGATCGCGCCGACCGCGACCGCCTCTTCGCCGGCGTACAGATGACAGAAGCCGGTGATCTTGCCGCGGCTATACATCTCGGCGACCTTGTCCTCGAAGCGCCGAATCAGGACCATCCGCCGATACAGATCGAGCAGTTGGCTTTCGGTCATGGTCAACCGGGCCCGCTCGGCGATAAGTTTGTCTCGTTCCAGGGCCATCAATTACACCCTCCGCGCCCATGCGGCGCCAATAAGCAATAAAACACTAACGCAATAATCGCGATAGGGTAAGCGCGCTCCGCCTGATGCGTACACACGATCACGCGCGGCCGGGCTACGGGCGCCTGCCTATGCGGCACGTGGCGCACGATCGCGCGCGTCGCGGCGCGTCAAAATAATTTGCTCTGCGCCGCCTGCCGCACCGGCGCGAACGATCGCCGATGAATTGGCGTCGGTCCGCGCGCCGCCAGCGCCGCAAAATGTTCGGCCGTGCAGTAGCCCTTATGCCGCGCGAAGCCGTAGCCCGGGTATTGCGCCTCATACTCGAACATCAGGCGGTCGCGCGTGACCTTCGCGATGATCGACGCCGCCGCGATACAAAAGCTCTTGCGGTCGCCGCCGACGATCCGGGTCTGCGCCAGCTTGAGCCCCGGAATCCGCCGCCCGTCGACCAGCACGTGATCGGGCACCCGCCCGAGCGCCGCCACCGCGCGCTCGCTCGCCATCATCGCGGCCCAATAGATATTGAGTTCGTCGATCTCGCCCGGTCCGGCGAGGCCGACGCCAACCGTCAGCGCGAGCTCGCGAATCAGGGGATAGAGCGCCTCGCGCCGCTCATGCGTCAATTGCTTGGAATCGTGGACGCCCTTGATGAAGGCCTCGGGCGCGAAGATCACCGCCGCCGCGACCACTGGCCCGGCCATCGGACCGACGCCGGCCTCGTCGACTCCGGCAATCGCCTCGAGCCCGCTCTTCCACAGGCGCCGCTCATAGCGCAAGTCCGGCCGCTTGGTCATCCACCGCCCCCGCCAATCCAGCGATACGCCGCCGCCGCACGATCGCACTCGCGTGCGCGCGCGGCGCGCCGTTCGATCCTACGCCAGTCGTTTCAGGCGCGCCTGCCGCAGCATCTCGGCCACCCGATCGGGATCGGGAATGTCCATCATCCGAATCATGAAGTCGGCGCTCGCCGCCGACGCGATCCCGACGTTGCCCAGCCCCAGAATTCGCTGCATCAGGCTGCGCTCGACTTCGATCGATCGCACGTCGGCCAGCTCCATCTCGCGCCGCCGGCTGGCGAGCAGCCCGCGCCGCTCGATCAGCCGGTCCGAGGTCAGGCTCCAGGTGATGTAACGCCGCCGCACGTGGATCAGTCCGAGCAGCGCGGCGGCCGCCGCCAGCGTGAGCAATCCGTAGCGCGGCGTGCCGTGCGGCGCGCCCAACTCCGCCAGCCCGACGATAACGATCATACCGACCACGAACAGACCGCCCGCGAAATGCCACCACGACGGCATGATTCGCGTGAGCGCATACTCATGCCGGGTCTCGGGATGCGGCATCAGCATGCGCGTGCCGCAGCGCGCGCAAAAGGCCGCGCCCTGGGCCGCCTCGAATCCGCATTGTGGGCATCTCATCGCCGTTCGCTCTGCGCCGCCGCGTGGATTTCGATCATCGCGCCCGCATCGGTACGAGACTGGTCACCTTGCGCCGCCGATCACGCCACGCGCGGGCTGGCGCGATTATGGATAACCCCCGCATCACGGTCAATTCGCGCCGCCGTGCGCCGCCGATCACGCGGGTCCGGTCGTCGCTCGCGCGCCTGCCGCGCGTGCCGTGGGCCGCGCCGACGGCATTACCGGCCGGGGCCGCGTTCATGCTAAATCTCGCGCTATGAAATTTGGACTCTTCGGCATCAATACCGGTCCCTGTGCCAATCCCGCCACCGCCGCCGCCGCCGCGCGCGCGGCCGAAGCCGCGGGTTTCGACAGCGTATGGACCGGCGAGCATATCGTACTGCCCGATCCGCAGGCGCCGCCGTCGCCAGTGCCGCCCGAGACCCCGTTCATCGATTCGGCCATTTCGCTGGCCTTCGTTGCCGCTCATACCACGACCATCCGGCTCGGCACCGGCATCATCATATTGCCGCAGCGCAATCCGGTGGTGCTGGCCAAGGAGCTCGCCTCAGTCGACGTGCTCTCGGCCGGGCGCCTGATCTTCGGCATCGGTATCGGCTACTTAAAGCCCGAATTCGCCGCGATCGGCGCGCCCTTCGATCATAAGGGTCCGCGCAGCGAAGAATTCCTGGCCGCGATGATCGCCCTATGGACCATGGATCAGCCCGAGTACGAGGGCCGCTTCGTCTCCTTCAGCGGAGTTAACGCGATGCCTCGCCCGGTGCAAAAGCCCTATCCCGAAGTAGTCTTCGGCGGCCATACCACCCAGGCCTACGACCGCGCCGCGCGGCTGGCCCGCGGATGGTTCGGGTTTGCCCTCGACCTCGAGGCGACCGCGCAATGCGTGACCGGCCTGCGCGCAGCCTGCGCCACCTGGCAGCGCCCGCTCGACGACCTCGAAGTGAGCGTCGCCCCGCGCGGCAAGCTCGACCGCGATACCGTCAAACGCTTCGCCGAGGCTGGCGTCCAGCGTCTGATCCTGCTCCATCGCGCGCGCGACGAGCGCGAACTGCTCGAGTTCATCGCGACCACCGGGCGCGAGTTAATCAGCAAATCCTGACCGCCCCGGCGCCTCCCCGGCGTCGTTTGAGTTAGCCCTCGATGCGGCGCGGACGCATCGCCGAGGTTGCGGCGATGCTTCATCGGGGCGTCGCGGCCACTTGGCGGTGTCCAATCGCGCAGCTTCGTGCGGATAATCCCCTCGCGCGCCCGCATGGGTTTTCTTCGATGTTTGATCGCTAGGGCAAGAATGGTCCGCTTCCTGCTGAAAATTGGATTCGGTCAATGGTCAATGCGGAATAGCAAATAGGAATCGGCGCCGATTATGAAGGAAGGAATTACATTTTACAAAAAAGAGATTGAACAAAGGAGAGGACTGACAAGTGTAAGTAACTTTGGCAAAGCAGGATCGACTGTTGCACAAGTGCTTACGGGTGGGACATATCCATAGCAGGGTTGAAACGGGCAGTGATCACTTCTGCACCGCCACAGCACGTCGACGCGAGGCCAGATTTGGGCGAACGTCAAAATCCGGACGCTGGAATAATGGCAATCAAAGCAAAAATTGCTCAATTGTGCTCATCGATGGCGGTTTGTCGTCATCGGCACGTGACTTGCTCCAAAAACGATATAGTCCAACTCGGGACGTTCTAGGAAAATAGGGAGGTCAATCGCCAAATGAAACTTGATAACAGCCGGGTAATGACGGTTAAGGAATTGTCTGACTACCTGAAAGTCCACCCCTCGACTGTCTACCGCCAGCTCAAGCGCGGTCAACTCCCCGCGTTCAAAGTTGGCAGCGACTGGCGCTTCAACGTCGAGTCGATCGATCGCTGGCGGCTCGAGCAGGACAGCTTCGGTTCCGCCGCCGAGACCTCCTGATCGCATGCTCGATCGAGCGCATTCTCGCCCGCTCGAGTGATCGCGGCCCGCATGCCGGATGACACCGGGGTAACCGGGCGCCCACCTACCGGGCGCGCGCTAACCGCGAGCGTCACCGGCCTGCGGGACGCCGGGTGCCAAATAATCGAAAGTGAGCCAGCCGCGAATCGGCTCAATCCGGGCGATCTGGACGAAGATTCGCGATTGGCTCGAAAGATTGGGCGCGCCGTGCAGCGTGCCGCGCACCGCATAGGCGTCGAGTTCGGCACTGGCGCCGTCGCGCAGCGCGATCGCCTCGAGCGGACGGCCGATCGCGGTGCGCTCGAGGTAGCGTAGGATCCAGAAGCGCTTGGCCCGGCGCTCGAGCTCCTTGCCCTCGGCTTCGGCCGCCTCCGCATTGGCCATCACCCCCAGCAGATCCTCCGCCTGGTAGGCGCTGACCCCTTCGCGTCCGGTAAATGCGGCAAGCAACTGCCGCTGCAGCACCAGATCCATGTAACGGCGCAGCGGCGAGCTCAACTGCGCGTAGTATTCAAGTCCGATTCCGGCGTGAAAATCCGGATGGATCGACAGACGCGGCCGTTGCGTCGCCGGCTCTCCGCCGACTCCCGGCTGCACCCGATAGATGATCGGGATCCGATTGTCCGCCGCATAGCGCGCCGCCGCATAGTTGTTCATCACCATGAATTCGGCGACCAACTGCCGGCTTGGCGAGGCGTTGTCGATCAGCTTGAATTCGATCTCGCCGCCCGCGCCGACCTTGATCTTGGGCTCGCGCCGCGTCACCAGCAGCGCGCCCGCCGCGCGGCGCCGTTCGCGCATCTTGAGCGACGCCTCGTACAGCCGCCGCACCATCACGCCCCGCGGCGTCGCGTCTTCGCTCGCCACGTAGGCGTCGCAAGCGTCGTAGCTGAGCCGCGCCGCGATCGCGATACGCGACGGATAGATCGTGTAGCCGAGCAATTCACCGGTCGGCGACAGGCGCAGATCGGTCGTCAGCACGTGGCGCGGGCGGCCGGGGCTGAGGCTCGCCAGGTCGCATCCGACGCGCTCCGGCAGCATCCAGATGGTCGCTTCGGGCAGATAGACGGTGGTCGCGCGGGCCGCGGCCTCGCGATCGATCGGGCCGTCGCGGGCGACGAAATCCGCCACCAGCGCGATATGCACGCGCACCCGCAGATTGCCGTCGGGGAGCGGCTCGCACGACAGCGCATCGTCGACTTCGAGCGTCTCGTCATCGTCGATCGTGACCGCGTTGAGGTCGTCGCCGGCCGGGCGCTCCGGCGCGACAATCGCTGCGGCCTCGCTCAGCGCGGCGGCCGGGAATTTCGTCCGGATGCCGCCGACCACCACGAAGCGCGGGCCGGGCGGCGGCACGCCGAGCCGCTCGAGGATTTCGTAGGCCGCTTCGACCGGCGTGATATCGCTCACCGTCGCGGCAAAGATCGCCGTCAGATCGGCGCTCCGGGTGAACGGGTTCTCAACGTAGGTGCGCAGCGTGTCGGCCAGCAGGGCGCCCTCGTCGGGTGGCGGCAGACGCCCGTCTTCGAGGATCGCGCGGATCGTTTCGCGCAGATTGCGGCTGGCGTCGCTGCGCAGCCGCACCTTGTCGTTCTGGATCCGCAGGCGCTCGACCTGGTCCGCGCTGCGCGCGACAAACTCCATGTGGCGGCGCACGAAGTACAGCCGGTCACCGAACAGCGCCTCGAGCATCACCGAGGTCGCCGCCGCCGCGCGCCGCCCGAAGAACAGCTCGGCCAGCTCCTCGGCGGTGTAGCTGCGGCCATGCTCCTGGACCACTTCCCAGAGCAGGTTCAGATCGAGCTCGGCGGACAGCGCCGCGCGCTCGGCGTCGACCGTGGCGACTTCCCGCGCCAAGTTCTCGCGCGTCGCTCGCACTTCGGGATAGCGCACCATCACCAGATTGCGCGCGATCGATCGCTCGCGTCCGCCGGCCTCGACCACTGCCACCTGGGCCGCCTGCTCGCGCACTATCAGTCCGCGCCGCAAGCGCCCCTCGTCGAGGTAATCCACCAGCGCACCGAGGTACTTGCCGTCCGTCGAGATCATCACAACCATTTTGACCTGCGCGGGCGCTCAAGACTATATGGATTAGCCATCATGGACGACAGACGCGTCATTCTCGACCTGCCCGCGGAGCTGTGGGACGACCTCGCGCGCGTCGCCGCGGCGCTCGAACTGGGCACGCCCGACTCGGCCGCGCTCTATGGCCTGGCCGAATGGATCGCGCAGCGCAAGTCCGAAATCGCCGATCGCGATCCAGCCGAGCGCTACTTCATCAACCAGGCGCTCGACGAACTGGCCGCGCGCCGCAAGCCGTGACCGGCGGCGCCGCCGGTCACGGCTACTTCAACTGCTGGCTGATAACCTCGGTGTTGCCGGTCTCGGAATCGACCAGCAGAAGCTGGATCTGCTTGTAGTCGCCCTTGGGAAAGAACACGTAGCCGCTGACCGTGAAATCATGGCGCACGTCCTGCGCCGGCAGGGCTAGCGCCGACATCTGGATATTGGCCTGTTGGTCGGCCTTGGCCTGCCCTAATGGCGCGCCCTGGATGGCGCCTTCACCCGCGCCGATCGCGCCGCCGAGCGCGGCCCCGGTTCCCGCGCCACGGATCAGCGAACCGGCGATCGCGCCAAGTCCCGCGCCGAGTATGCCGCCCATCGCGCCACTGGCCGCGGCACTGGTCAATGCGGCCTTGAGTTCGCCCGCGCCGCCCGCCTCGCGCGCGGCCTCGGCCGGCGGCAGGGGCGCGACCCGGCTGCCGGCATCGTCAAGGGCGAAGACCTGGCTCGGCACCACCAACCGCGGGGCGTCGGTGCCGTTGGCGATCGAGACGTAGATCGGCAGCACGTCGCCGATCGGATGGCTCGGCTGTGAGCTCACAGTG
>Ga0307373_10003326_pt1 | contig 28028 bp, 26 predicted proteins | sample OX2MG_FD_202534 | JGI IMG/M metagenome (GOLD analysis project Ga0307373, IMG submission 202534) | Soil microbial communities from Risofladan, Vaasa, Finland - OX-2 | ecosystem: Environmental > Terrestrial > Soil > Coastal area > Acid sulfate soil | place: Finland: Risofladan, Vaasa | collected... | reverse complement strand
TCGTGCCTGATCTTGCGGATGACGGGGGCGATGCGGGTGTGGCCGGCCTGGCGGGTGAGTCCGATCGCGAGGCGCCGTGTTGCCATGATGCGGGGCCGGGAGCCGGTCCGTACCCGGGAGGAATCTTCACGGAACGTGACATCGCGGACCCGGTGGGCCTTGTTCCCGGTCGTCCGCTGGCCGCGTAGGTGACAACTTTGAGTTCATAATCGGTCGTGGTAGGCCCATCCAGGCTGAAGGGCCAGAGGGAGGACTGCGATTTTCGGTTACCGCCCGGCTGGCCAGCAAAGTGTTCGAGGTGCTTCGCCTCGACGTTAATATTGTCGATCAGGATCCGCGTCCAGTAGAGGAGATCACACTCCGGAACCTCTTCGACTTTGTCGGCATCCCGCCTGTCAAAGTCCCAGCCATCAAACCGGAATAGCAGCTCGCCGAGAAGCTGCATGCGTACACGCGCGACTACGGTTCCCAAGACAACGGGCGGTCCAAGGATCTCTACGACATGCTCGTCATAGCCGAAGTGCTTCCGTTGCCGACAAGAACCGAAGTGGCGGCAGCCTGCGGCGAGACGTTCGCGATACGCGCAACCGCATGGCCTCCAACGCTCGGACCTCCTCCTGAGTCTTGGGCCGGAGCATGGAGTGCCTATGTCGCGGACTACGGAATCCAGTACAGCACCTTGGCAAGCGCATACGAGGCTCTCAATGCGTTCTGGCAACCCATCCTCGGGACGACACAGTCTGGCACGGCCTGGGACGCAGAAAGCTGGACGTGGTCCTAAAGCGACCATCGCCGTCTTTCTTGACCGCTCAGACATCGATCCACCGCTCACGACCAGGTGGCCCAGGGCAGTAGACCGGCAAGCGGCAGGCAGATGAGGACGGCGGCATCAAGCGATCTGATGATGCAGGCCACAGCACCACCACAGCAGCAGTTTGATAACCCGTCCGCCTGAGCGCCGAACTGGCCATTCCGCGCAGTTGCGCCTGAATGCCTATAGTTCTGCCAGGCATTCAGACTCGGCGTTTTGAGCGTTTCCCGCCGGGGGTCACGAGTCGATCCGCTCGCTGAGCTGTCGGCGATCACGTAATTCCCCAGCTGGGGCCTTGATGTGAGCACGTAATTCCCCGCCGCCGGAGTCACGTTATTCCCCATGGGGACGGCGTGCCTGTCGGTGCGGGCCTGGTCATCGGGAAGGCAGGATGCTTCCCCCGTCGCGACAGGACGGGGGGCCGATGGCGAGGAGGACGTTCGACGTGGTTGATGTGACGGAGATCCTGGCGCACTGGTATGCGGGCAGGAGCAAGAACCAGATCGCCGAGAGCCTGGGACTGGATCGCAAGACGGTCCGCAAGTACCTGGCCCCGGCGGAGGCGGAGGGCCTGGCGCCGGGCGGGCCGCCGGTCAGCGCAGCGCAATGGCGGGAGCGGGCTGCGGCCTGGTTCCCGGAGCTGGCCGATGCCCGGCTGCGGCAGGTGACCTGGCCGGAGATCGAGAAGCATCACGGCTTTATCACCGGCCAGCTGGAGGCGGGGGTGACGGTCAAGACGATCCGCCAGCGGTTTGCCGATGAGCATCAGCTGGCGGCGTCGTATGCCAGCCTGCGCCGGTACGTGGCGGCGAACGTGCCCGAGGAGGCGCGCCGCGAGCAGGTGCGGGTGCTGCGGCTGGCGCCGCGGGTGCCGGGCGAGGAAACCCAGATCGATTACGGGCAGCTGGGCCGGTGGGCCGGTCCGTCGACCGGGGCCAGCCATGTGATCTGGGCGTTCGTGATGGTGCTGTGCTGCTCACGGCACATGTTCGTGCGCCCGGTGATCCGGCTGGACCGGCATTCGTGGTGTGAGTCGCATGTGGCCGCGTTCGAGTTCTTCGGCGGGGTCCCGGCCCGGCTGGTCCCGGAAAATGTTCCGCGGAACATTTTCCGGGTTCTGTGCCCGGCCGCGTTATGTGGCGGCGGGCAGGGCTCCGGGACACGAGGGTGGTCAGCGAGGTAGGCCGCGCGTTCTTGGTCACATAACGCTGATGCCTTCTGGTGGCGTTCTTCCTCTTACTCACCGTCTTTAGGAAGTTGCCATGTTGGAGCAGTACTTCGTCAAGCCGGCGACGATCGACCGGATCCGTGGCTCGTGGATCGTGGTGGAGATCGAGACCTACCTGGGGTGGCTCGTCGGAGGCTCTTCGACGACGAGCAGGCGCAGGCGGCGTGCACTGCGGCAATGAGCAGGAGCCTGACCTGCTAGCTCTCCGATCTCCGTACCGCTAGGGCTTCGGCAGTCCGCTTCGGGCTGAGGCTGGCCGCACTCGGCCCGTGCCCGTTGGCAACAGCACTGCGGAGTCGGGTGCTTCGGACTGAGCAGCGGAACCCTGGTGATTCATGGAGGGAGCACGACCACCATGGCGCGCGATCTTGCCGACTTAGCCGCGGCCAGTGCGCCGTTCCCTCCAAGACGACGACCCAGGCAGGCATCGGACCTGTACTGCCGCGGACCTAGCGCCGAACTAATCATCGCTAGGTCCAACTGCTATCGGCTGATCATCGGCAGGGATCGAAATGGCATAGCGCTGCCGGGGGCTCTCCTGTGGTGATGAACTCGGCCAGCAGGCGTCCCGTCGCCGGCCCGAGTGTCATGCCCCACATGCCGTGACCACCCGCTACGTAAACGCCTGCCTGTCGTGTCGCGCCGATTAGCGGCAGCCCGTCCGCCGTGACAGGACGGGGTCCGACCCAGAGGCCGCTGATCGAAGCCCAGTCGACTCCTTCCAGGTAGTCCTTTGCCGAGCGAACGATGGCTTCGATCCTGCGCCGGTCTAGTGGTGCGTCGGCGGACCGGAACTCCATGGTCCCGGCCAGGCGCATCCCCTCGGGCGCGGGCGTGCACGCTATCCGCAGGGACGGAAGATAGAGCGGCCCGGCTAGGGGCGCCGCAGTCGCGACCGTGAAGGAGTAACCCCGGCCGGCGGCCAGCGGGCGCCGGACACCTGCGGACTTACCTAGCTGGCTCAGCCAGGCGCCACTCGCCAGGACAGCGACATCGAAGGCAGTCCTCTCACCTGACCTGATGACGGTCAGCTTTCCGCCGCTGGCCGACTCCACCCGATCAATGCGGGCACCGGACGTGATCTGCCCGCCTCGCGACCGGAAGGACTCGGCGAGGCTGTGCGTGTACGCGAGCGGCTGGAGGTACCGCTGGCCCTCGAGCTTCAGACCGTGGCGCGCCCGTGCCGAGAGCACGGGCCGCTCCTCGCGCAGCTCACGCTGACTGAGCTCAGTCACATCGAGAGCGCCGCCGGCTTCGCCTATTACTCGCAGCTCGTGCTCGACTGGCACAGCCTCGGCGGCATCCTCGAAGGCCATCACTATCGGCGACGGCCACAGCTCGGCCGTCACGCCGCCGCGTTCCAGCAGGTCGTAAGAACTCAGAGCCAGGGCGCAGATGCCGGCCAGGCTCCCCACGCCGCGTTGCCACCTGGCTTGCGTGCAGTTCAGCGCGAACGAAGCCAGGAACCGGGCTGTGGCTGGCAGCGCCGCAGGCGTCACTCGCAGCGGAGAGTCTCGCCGTACCAGGGACCGCAGCGCGTAGCCGACCATGCCGGGTTCGGGCAGTGGCGACACCATGCCGGGGGTGATCCAACCGGCGTTACCCGCTGATGCGCCCCCGGCGACCCCGCGGGCGTCGAAAACCGTGACCTCGAATCCCTCTTCCTGCAGGAACCAGGCGACAGACAGTCCCACAATCCCGGCGCCGACCACCGCTGCCCGGCTGCCGCCTTGGCCCGCCATAGCACTCCTTCGTACTAGCGAGGACCAGCGCGCCGCGGAGTCAGCGTGCTGGCGACCTCGTGAGCCCCGATCGTCGGAGCCAGGACACTAGCGACATCGCCGCCTATTTTGCCGCCTCTCCGCTGGCCTGGCCGGCTGCCTGGCTATCTGCCCCTTCGGCGGGGACGACATGCAGGACGAGCCGTGAGGGGCGGTGCCCGCCGTGGAAGACGGATTGCCGGACGACGATAGGCGGCGCGTCGCCCGCGTAACCGAGCCCGGTGTTGGGGTTGGGGTGATAGTTAGGGGCGAGTGACGAGCTGATGGCGACCTCGAGCGCCTCGCCGGGGGCGAGTTCGAGCGCGATGTCGTTCACCTCGATGTCCAGTTCGTAGATCTGCCCTGGTTCGAGCAGGGCGACCTCCTCAAGGCTGGAACGCATCGCGGCGCGGACGATGCCGTCCGCGACGATCGTCGTGCTGCCGTCGGCGCGGACGTAACCGAGTGAGACGACGAAGTCGGTGTCCGGGCCGGTAGTAGCTGCGAACAGCACAGCGCGCACCGGGCCGGCGATCGCCAGCGGTACCTCGGCCGGCGCCGCCCGGTACCTGAGCACATCCGCGCGCCCGTCGATCAGTGCTCCCGGCCGCGGCGCCCACTCCAGCCGGTCCCGGTTGTGCGGCATCAGCATACTCAGCACCGGACGAGCCGGATCGTACTCGTACTCCCTGGCCGCTTCCGTAGGTGATGGCGAAGTGCTCGCCGTCCCGTCCGCGTGCAGATAGAGCACGTGCTCCTTACTTCCGGCTGGCGGCCAGCTGCTCGACTCGCGCCACTCGTTAGCGCCGAGGCTGTAGTACCGGACAGCAGGGCCGTCGGCGGAGGCCGGTTCCCCCTTGAGAAACCTGGCGAACCAGCGCTCCCACACCAGTCGCAGGTCCGCGGTGCCCTGGGCGCTGATCGCCAGGTCACCTTCGACAGCCAGCCCGGTCACCACCGCACCCCCGTGGTCCCACGGTCCGACCACCAGGGACTGCCGGTCCGCTGCGGGCGACCGCTCGCGCATCTGGCGGAAATGGTGGAACTCGCCAGGCGCGCAGCCATCGAACCAGCCGGTCAGGTGCAGGACGGGAATGTCCATCTGCTCATACCCGGTGATGTCGAGCGAATGCCAGTAGTTGTCATACGTGGAATGGTCGAGAGCTGTCTGCCAGGAGGCGAGCGGACGGCCCATGTCTGCGTCCAGCCTGCGCAGGCTGGGGTGGCTCACGTACCAGGCCCAACTCGGGAACGGGAACGGCTGGACGACCCGGCGTGCCGTGAGGTTCAGCCACTCCAGGTAGTCCGAGGCGAAGAACGCGCCGAACCGGTAAGGCCAGTCACGGAACCAGCGTCCTGGGCTGCCGCTGGTCACCATCGCGGCCAGGTGAGCGGGATGGCGGCTAGCGGCCGCCCACTGCACCCAGCCTTCGTAGGACCCGCCGAGCATGCCGACCTTGCCCGTGCACCAGGGCTGGGCCGCGATCCACTCGACCGCGTCATACCCGTCGCCGAACTCAGAGATCCACGGCTCCCAGACACCATCTGAGTCGCCGCGGCCGCGGACGTCCTGCGCGACGACCGCGTAGCCGTAATCCGCAAAGAAGTCCGCCCAGCCGAGGATGCGGTCATTGACCTTGGAGTACGGTGTGCGGATGAGGATGGCCGGCCATGGCCCGGCGCCGGCCGCCGGCAGCACGACGTCGGTCGACAAACTGACTCCGTCGGCCATCGGCACCTGGACGTCGAACAGCCGCCAGGGGGTCATCGGTCCCACACCTCCTGGAACACGCGCAGGAAGTTGCCGCTGGCGATTCCCTCGATCTGGTCGGTGCGGTAGCCGCGCCGGGCGAGCCCGTCGCCGATGTTGCGGATATCGGCGAAGCCCGCGATGCCCGGCGGGTAGTTCCACGGCGGCCGGGGATAGGTGTCCTCCTCGTAGCCGAAGTAGTCGTAGTCCTCCTCGGTCTCCGCAGCGAAGTCCATGCCAAGCCCGACGTGCTCCGCGCCGACGAGCGCGGCCAGGTAGTCGACGTGGTCGAGGAGCTTGCCGAGATCGGCATCGGCGGCGCTGACAAAGCCGGGGAACGCGCACACGCCGATGACGCCGCCGCTGGCGGCTACCGCCTTGATCTGCTCGTCGGTGAGGTTGCGCCGGCTTTCGTAGACGCCGCAGGGATTGCCGTGGCTGACGATCACCGGCGCCGAGCTGGCCTCGATGACCTCCAGGCTGGTGCGCCGCCCGACGTGCGCCACGTCGACGACGATCCTGAGCTCGTTCATCCTGGCGATCGCCGCGCGGCCGAGCTTGGACAGGCCGCTGTTCGCCCGCTCCAGGCAGCCGTCGCCGAGACGGTTCCTGGCGTTGTAGGTGGGCTGCATGACCCGGACGCCGAGTGCGTGGTAGGCGTCCAGCAGGTTCACGTCGGCTTCGATCGGATCGCAGCCCTGGAAGTGCAAGACAACGGCCAGGTCCCCGGCCTCGTGCGCTGCCTTGATGTCAGCCGCGGATCGCGCGATCCGGAACGGCAGCGACGATTCGCGTTCCATCGACAGCCAGTGCGCGAGGGCGCCGAGCGTATACCGCGAGTCCTCGATCGAGGCGACGGTGGCCAGCACCGTCGTCACTTCGCCGCTGCGCAGATCGGGCAGGTGCTTCTTCAGATCCCTCGGCTGGATCAGCGGGCAGGCGGCGTCCAGGTAGCCGCCGGAGACCCTCAGGTGCCCGGTGGGCGCGTTCACCGGATCGGCTTTCATGTGGAACTCCTCATCGGTGGACTCACGGCTGTCATGGCAGCTGTCGCCGCTAGCTGGGCAGGACACGCGCCTGGAGGTGGGAGGGGTGTTCGGGGTCGTGGTAGATCCTCTGGCGGGCGGGGACGGGCTGGCCGGGGTGGCCGCCGAGGTTAGTGTTGCGGTCATAGCGGGGGAAGTCGGCGGAGGAGATGTCGATGCGGAGGCGGTGGCCGGCTGTGAACCGGTTGGCGGTGGCCCACATGTCGATGTCGAGTTGGTAGACGTGTCCTGGTTGCAGGAGGCTGGGTTCGCTGTCGGGGTCGCGGTAGCGGGTGCGGAGGGCGCCGGCTTGGAGCTGGATGGCGCGGCCGTCGGGGAAGACGTCGGACAGGCGGGCGACGAAGTCGGTGTCGGTGGCGGTGGCGTAGAGGGTCATGTGCAGGGGTCCGGCGAGGTCGAGGTCGTGGGGGACGGGTTCGGTGGTGTAGGTGTGGACATCGGGTCGTTGCTGGATGTCGCTGACGTCGATGCTGCCTGGCGGGTAGACGTAGGAGACGATGCTGCCGCCTTTGGTGGGGGTGGGGTCGTCGGGGTTGTAGGTGTAGCTGTCGGGTTCGGCCGGGGATGGGCCAGGAGTCGGCGGCGCGCCATTCGTTGGCGCCCATGAGGTAGTAGATGACGGTTGGCCAGGAGTCCACCGCGTCCTCACGCACCGCCGCGCGAGCACGCCAAGGATGTCGGCCGACCGGTACACGCGGTCGAGTTCGGGATGGCCATCCCGTCCCTCGTGGTAGCCGGTCATGTTGTGCGCACTCGGCGCGATCAGCAGGCGGCACCGCGAGCGCACTGCCTCCGGAGCCGCGCGGTTGAGCAGGTCCCAGGTGGCGAACAGGTCGTTCAGGCCCCAGTCATACCAGCCGCTGACCATCAGCGCCGGCGCGTGCAGCGCCTCGGCTGCTTCCTCCATCCGCGCGAACGGAAGCATGTGCCGGTCGGCCGGGAGATGCCGCCCGAAGATCTCGGGCAGCGACTCGACCTCGACGATGGTGACGGCCGGCGATCCGGTGACTTCCTTGATGAATGCCGCACGACCAGCGCTTGTCAGCGAGCAGTAGTGCGCCCACAGACGCTGCTGCGCCGCGTACGGCGACAGGCCTGACAGTTCCGGGAGGCGCGCCAGGAGTGTCTCGGGCAGTGGCTTGTACAGGAGTTCATTGAAGTAGCCCGTGGTCAGCGTCTCATCCAGCATCACGCCTTCGAGGTCCTCGAATGGCACGTCAAGCTTGTCCTCGCCCTTGCCCACGGACCGGGCATACGAGTTCAGGAACATGTGCGCACCCATGGTGTTGACGGCGATTCCCAGGCCGGCCACCTCGGGCATGATCGCCGACATCGCCGGGTGCATGGCCATGCACCACTGGGTCGCCCCGACATACGAGCCACCAAGAGCGCCGATGAAACCGTCAGACCAGTCCTGGTGAGTGATCCACTCAACGAAGTCGTAGCTGTCCTGCGACTCCCATACCAGGTAGTCCCACGAATCCGGCTCGCTGCCGCCGGTCCCCCGGCAGTCCTGCGAGACGACGGCGAATCCCCGGCGCGCAAGGGCGAGGAACGTCCGAACGGAGGTATCAGAGCCCCTGCCGTACGGGCCCCGCACCACCACCGCCGAGGCGGGCACCGTCGGCGGCAGGTAGATATCCGTGGCCAGGCGCACGCCATCACGCATGGGAACCATGACGGTCTCGACCCTGATATCAGGCACGGCGAACTGCGGCGGAGCGATCCTTCCCGGCTTCCGCAGCAGCTCGGCGAAGTCCGGCGCAACGTCGTCCAGCCGCCCCGGCCCGCCCTGAATCTTCATCAAGTGGCACCTTATCGCGTTAACACCTTAGGTATAAGATAACAATCACGTTTGCCTACCGAAGGAGGCATGCAGCTGATGTCGGTCAGTCAGCCGGATCTGCAGGGTGAGCTTGGCGAACTCGTTGCCAAGCATCGGGTGCCGGGGGCGGTCGTCGCCGTGTGGCAGGACGGCGAGCTCATCACCGCGACGGCCGGCCTGGCCAACCTCAACACTGGCGTGCCCATGACCGTCGATACCGCCTTCCTGACTGGCTCGATCACCAAGGTCTGGGCGACGACGATGTTCATGACGTTCGTCGAGGAAGGACTGCTCGACCTGGACGTGCCGATCGTCAGCTACGCGCCCGACATACAGTTCGGCGCCGACCAGGACGCGGCGAGGTCCCTCACCTTCCGGCACCTGGTCAATCACTCCAGCGGAGTGGACTCTTCCGATCTGTTCGTGCAGACGCGCCCGTTCCCCGAGGGCGTCGAAGACTACCTCGGACCTCTTTCGCAGGCTGGGAAGCTGACCGAACCAGGTCTTGTCTCCTCTTACAACAACGCCGGATGGATCATCGCCGAACTCGTCCTTCGCAGCCTGACCGGGAAGAACTTCGTCGAGCATCTGGACCAGCGAGTCGTCCAGCGGCTCGGGTTGCGGCGCACGGTCTTTTCCGCACGCGAGGCGATGCTGGACCGGACCGCGATTGGCAGCTATCCGGCCAGCGACGGAACGCCCGAAGCCACCACGCAGTTCATGTATCCGGACTCGTGGGCCGCGCCAGGGACCATGACGATCACCACCGTGGAAGACACGATCGCCTTCTTGCGGATGCACCTGGCCGACGGAGTGCTGCCCGATGGCACCCGCCTGCTCAGCCATGAGTCGATCCAGGCGATGCAGACGCCGACGAGCCCGGACCCGACCGGACCGGACAGCGGTTTCGGACTGGGCTGGATGTACAACCAGCACGGTGGCGCTCGCATCTTCTCTCATGGCGGCGGTTCTCTCGGCGGAGTCGCGCATGCGCAGATCTCGCCCGAGGACAACTTCGCGATGGCCGCGTTCGTCAATAGCAGTATCGGGGGGCGGCTCCACGACGAACTCGTCCGGCTGGTGCTGCCCTCACGGCCGTCACCGCTGGCCACGCCGACCGGTGAGATCCGGCGCGACGTTCCGCTCGACCCGTTCGTCGGAAAGTACAGCCGCGTGACCATGCGCACGGAGGTCACGCGCGACTCAGATCATCTAGTTGTCCAGGTCACAGAAGTGCCAGAGGAACTGGTTGGAGTTCTAACAGATCCCGAGAGCACGGTCCCCGAATTCCAGGCCGTTCCCATCAATGACAACACGCTGGTTTCCTGCGGAGAACTCCTGGACGGGCCGCAGGCTCTTACCTTCCACGAGAAAACCGACGGCGCTTTCCAGCTGATGTACACGGGCCACCGGCTCGCCCGGCGCGTAGCCACAGCATGACCACGCCGATTCCTGCAGGCCGGCCGGCCGAGCCGACATCGACGTTCCTGCTCAGTGCCAGCGACGTCCGCCGGCTGGTCACGATGAACGATGTCATCCAGGTCGTGGGCCAGGCTGTAAGGGAGCGCGCCGCGGGAGATCTCGTCGTAGCGCCACGAGTCGCCTTGCCTGGCGGCACCTTGCTGATGGCCGCCGAATCACAGCAACGAGGCGGCGTCGCAACCAAACTCGTCTCGGTGGCCGCAGGCAACCGGGCTGCCGGGCTGTCCACGATCCAAGGGCTTGCGTCGTGGCTGGACTACACCACCCGCCGGCCCTTGCTTGTCGCCGACGCAACTTCGGTAACGGCCCTGCGGACCGGGGCGCTGTCCGGCGTCGCGACTCAGGCGCTAGCGCCGCCCGAAGCATCGGTGCTCGCCATGGTCGGCACCGGCGGGCAGGCAGTGACGCTCGTGGAAGCATGCGCGGCAGTCCGCCCGGTAAAGCGGGTGCAGCTCGCCAGCCTGCACCGGGCATCGGCTGAGGAGTTCCGCGGTCGGCTCGGCTCGCTCCTGCCTGATCTGGACGTCCGCATCTGCGGAAGCGTCAAGGAAGCCATCAGGGACGCAGCGATCGTCTGCCTGGCGACGACATCTGTCACGGCCCTAGTCGACGATGGCGACGTCCGATCGGACGTTCACATCAACGCGGTCGGAGCTTTCCGGCCCGACATGCGGGAGCTGGGAGTCTCGGTACTGGCCGCGGCCGAGCTGGTGTGCTCAGACGATCCGCCCGGCGCCCTTCGCGAGGCTGGTGACCTGATCGAAGCGGTGGCCAGCGGCGCGCTCGCGGCGGAATCCATCGTCGACCTTGGCATGCTGGACGGTCATGATGACCGCGCGCAGCGCCGCGGCATGACCATCTTCAAATCCGTCGGAACGGCCAGTGCCGATCTGGCGCTGCTCGATCTCCTGCGGCAGCGCGCCGAGGCTGATGACACGATCTCCAGATTCGAGTTCTCCGCGTGACACCGTCTGAGCATCTGATCAGGGCCGTTGACTACCACACGGCCGGGGAGCCATTTCGCATTCTCACCGACCCGCTTGAGCTCCGCGGCCGCAGTGTCGCCGAGCGGCGCCAGCACGCGATCGAGGACCCCAAGATCAACCGGCTCCGGCAGCTGCTCTGCTACGAGCCGCGCGGTCACGCCGACATGTACGGGGGGTTCATCACGCCTCCCGACGATGACGGTGCGCATTTCGGAGTGCTGTTCTGGCACAAAGACGGTTTCTCCACCGCCTGCGGACACGGCACGATCGCACTCGGCGTCTGGGCAGTGCAGACAGGACTCGTCGAGCTCAGCACTTCAGGAGCTACCGAGGTGGTCATCGACGTACCATCCGGCAGGGTGGTCGCGCGCGTTCATTCCACCGGTCAGCGGGTCACTCACGTGGACTTCGTCAACGTGCCGAGCTACGTCACCGCCAGCGAGATCGAGGTTCCAACCTCCGGCGGCACGATCACCGTGACGCTGGCATTCGGCGGCGCCTTCTACGCGATCGTCGATACCGCCTTGCCGGGACTTCGGGTGACGCACGAACACTTGCCTCGCCTCATCGCCCTGGGCCGGGAGATCCGGCAGCTGCTGAACGGCTCTCCTTATGTCCGGCATTCGTCCGACCCGAGGCTCAGCGGCGTCTACGGGACGATCTTCTGTGAAGACCTCGGACGAGGCGCCAGCGGTGACCTGCTCCAGCGCAATGTGACGATCTTCGCCGACGGCGAGGTGGACCGCTCACCGTGCGGCTCAGGAACGTGCGCGCGGCTCGCCGCACTGCATGCGGCCGGCCAGATCACCACCGGCCAGGTCCTCACGCACGAATCGATCGTGGGCAGCCGATTTCAGGGCCGGGTGCTGGACACGGTCACGGCCGATCACCGGCCGGCCGTGCTCCCCCAGGTCACCGGCCTAGCCCACAAAACCGGCGAGCACACCTTCGTCGTCGACCCGGACGACGAGCTGACGCCCGGCTTCGTACTGCGCTAACCGAGGGCAGACCAGAGCCTAGAAGGAGGCAAATTCGCGATGACCGCCGATAACCGCCTGGCCGCTGACTTCGCCTGGGAACAGCATTGCTGCCTGCCGCTTAAGGCAGACTGCGACATCGCGCCCCTCGAGCGGTACCGGCAAGTTGGTGTCAGCTACGTTTCCGTCAATATCGGATTTGCCCCTCATGGCATTGCCGAGAGCATGCCGGTCCTCAGTTCGTGGCGCCAGCAAATACTCCGCGCTCCCGATTCCTTCGAGCTCGTCGGCTCGGCCGACGACATCGCCGCGGCGCAGCAGGCGGGCCGGCTCGTCGTCGGGTTCGACCTCGAGGACACCAATCCGCTGGGCGGCGAGATCAGCATGATCCAGACCTACTACGACCTCGGCGTACGGTCGATGCTGCTCACCTACAACAGCGAGAACCTGGCTGGCTTCGGCTGCCACGCGCCAAGGGACGACGGGCTCACCAGCTTCGGCCGCGACGTGGTCGATGAGATGAACCGGGTCGGGATGATGGTCGACGTCTCACACTGCGGTTACCGGACGTCGATGGAGGCCATCGACCGGTCGTCAGCTCCCGTGATCTTCAGCCACTCGGCGATGCGCGGGGTCTGGGAGCACGACCGGAACATTCGCGACGACCAGGTCCGTGCCTGCGCGGCCACCGGCGGGGTGATAGGCATCAACGGGGTCGGCATCTTTCTCGGTGACAACGACGCCAGTCCTGCCGCGATGGCGCGGCACGTCGACTATGCCGTCCAGCTTGTCGGGCCCGACCACGTCGGCATCGGTACCGACTACGTCTTCGACGATGACGACCTGAGCAAGGAGCTCGCCAACACTGACGTGTTCCCCGAGAGCTATCAGCACTGGGATAGCTACAAGTTCCTCGAGCCCGAGCAACTCCCCGGACTAGAGGCGGAACTCCAGGGGCTTGGCTATTCAGCGCAGGCCTGCGCCGCGATCATGGGCGGTAACTTCCGCCGCGTCGCGAAGGAAGTGTGGAAGCCTGCCGCGTGACCTCCTTATCGTCGCGGCAGTACGCGAGCCTCGAGGTGCGATGGGCATTCGGCGTCGTGGTAGATCGTCTGGCGGGCCGGGATGGGCTCTCCGGGCTCGCCGCCGAGGTTGGTGTTGCGGTCGAACCTGGGGAAGTCGGCTGAGGAGATGTCGACGCGGAGCCGGTGTCCGGCCTTGAACCGGTTCGCGGTGGCCCACATGTCGATCTCCAGCCGGTACACGTGTCCGGGCTTCAGAAAGCTGGGCTCACCCTCCCGGTCGCGGTAGCGGGTCCGCAGCGCGCCGGCCTGGAGCTGGATGGCCCGGCCGTCAGGGAAGACGTCGGTCAGCCGGCCGACGAAGTCGGTATCGACGGCGCTGGAGCTGGCAAACAGGATCATGCGCAGCGGCCCGACCACATCCAGGTCGCGCTCGAGTGGTTCGGTCGTGTACGTCAGCACGTCGGATCGTTGCTGGACGTCGCTGACGTCGACGCTGCCGGGCGGGTACACGTAGGAGACGATGCTGCCGCCCTTGGTGGGCGGGGGATCGTCGGGGTCGTAGGTGTAGCTGTCCGGCTCGGATGACTGCGGCTGGTTGCTAGTCAGCGCTCCATCCGGGCCCAGGTAGAACAGCGCTGGCTCCGCGTCGCGGATCGGCCATGAATCGGCCGCGCGCCATTCGTTGGCGCCCATCAAGTAGTAGACGACCGTCGGCCAGGAATCCAGCGCATCCTCGCGCACCGCCGAGTACCAGCGCGCGAGGACCGCGGGGATGCCGGCGGTCCGGTATGGCCGGTCGAGTTCCGGGTGGCCTTCGCGCCCCTCGTGGTAACCCGCCGTGCCATGGGAGCTCGGGGCGATCAGCATGCGGTTGCGCGAACGCAGCGGCTCGGGGGCAGCCCGGTTCAGCAGGTCCCAGGTGGCGAACAGGTCGTTCAGGCCCCAGTCGTACCAGCCGCTGACCATCAGCGCCGGAGCGTGCAGCGACCTGACGATTTCGTCCATCTCAGTATGCGGAAGGGTGTGCCGGTCGTGCGAGATCGTGTGGCCGAAGGCATCGGACAGCGACTCGACCTCAACGATCGTCACGTTGCGCGCGCCGGTCATCTCCTTGATGACCTCGACGCGGTCGGCGTTTGTCAGCGAGCAGTAGTACGCCCAGAGCCGTTGCTGCGCCTCGTACGGCGACAGGCCCGGCAGTTCGGGGACCCGCTTAAGGACAGCGTCTGGGAGCGGCTTGTACAGGGGTTCATTGAAATATCCGGTGGCAAGCGTTTCATCGAGCATGATTCCTTCGAGGTCCTCGTATGAGACGTCGAGGATGTCGTCGCCGTTGCCCATCGACCTGGCGTAGGCGTTCACGAACATGTGCAAGTGGAGATGATTGATTCCCACGCCCAGGCCGCTGACTTCGGGCACGGTCGCCGACATCGCCGGGTGCATGGCCATGCACCACTGGGTCTGCCCGACATACGAGCCGCCGGTGGAGCCGATGAAGCCGTCGAACCAGTCCTGGTGAGTGATCCACTCGATGAGGTCGTAGCTGTCTTCCGGTTCGCGGACGTAGTAGTCCCAGAAATCCGGCTCGCTTCCTCCTGTGCCGCGGCAGTCCTGCGAGACAACGGCGAACCCGCGCCGGGCGAGGGACAGGAACGCGCCGACGTTGGAGTCCTGGTCCCGCTCGTAGGGAGTCCGCATGACGACAGTCGGCGCGGGCAATTTCGGGGGCAGGTAGACGTCCGTCGCGAGGCGTATGCCGTCTCGCATCGGGACCATCACCGTTGCGACTTTGATATCCGGCACCGTGAAGTCCGGCGATGCCATCCTTTCCGGGTGCCGCAGCAACTCGGCGAACTCTGGCGCGACCTCGTCCAGTCGCCCCGATGAAATATCAGACATCGCAGGATGATCCTCCGTCACGACCTAGCCCAGACTGCATCGAAAACGCGAAGCCAGTTCTCTCCGAGAATTCCGCGTACGTCCTGCTCGCTGAACCCGCGCTGAAGAAGCCGCTGCGTGAGATTCGGGAGCTGGGAAGCATCTTCGAGTCCGCTCGGATAGTGCCACGGCGGCGGCGGATAGCTCTCCCGAGACCAGTGGCCATCCGCAACGAGCTGCTCATACTCCGCCATCGGCGGATTACGGGTCGTGAAGTCGAGTCCCACGCCGACGTGACCAGGCCCGACTAGCTCAGCAATGTAAGCCATGTGATCGATGTACTGGTCCAGTGTTGGCGTGGTCGTGTCAGCGACGAATGCGGGGAACCCGTTCACGCCAATGACCCCTCCGCTGCCTGCGATTGCCTTAATGAGGTCGTCCTGGAGGTTGCGCCGGCTGGAATGCACTGCCGCTGCATTTGAATGCGAGGCAATACACGGTGCGGTGGCCGCCGCCACGGCTTCCATACTCGACGCGTGCCCGGTGTGCGAGACGTCGACGACAATTCCCAGGCGGTTGAACTCGGCCACCAGCTGGCGGCCGAACCGGCTGAGCCCGGCATTGCCCGGCTCCTCGCAACCGTCCGCGGCCGGGCTGCGCACGTTATAGGCCATCTGGACGACGCGGACTCCCAGCCGCCAGTAGACCTCGGCCAGGTCCAAATCGTACTCGAACGGGCAAGTCCCCTGGAAGTGCAGGACGATGGCGAGCTTGCCGCCGCGCTTGGCCGCACGGATGTCGGCGGCGTCGGTGGCCAGGCAGAGCTGGTCGCTTTCGCGCACCAGCCGGAAGACTTCGCCAAGCCGGTCCATCGTCTCGCGGCAGCCCTCCCACGCGGCGACGCTGACCACGCAGGCACTTGCCCCGCCCGACATCCACGAGGGGAAGGCTTCGCTCCAGTGCTCGCCAGGGCAGGTGCCGTCGATGACTATCGCGCCGGAATCGGTAGCGGGTCCGTCTGCCGCCGGGTGCGGGTCAGCAAGTGTCACGGCACCTCCGCAGAATGTTATGTATAATACCTTAAGAGGTAACGTATATCACGTCAAGCCTTGGGCTAATGCTGTGAGAGCATTAGCAAACGAGCCCATGATCAGGGAGGCTGGCCGCGTGACGAGCCCAGAGTCGACCTCAGAGATAAGTCCCGGCGGCATCAAGCTCCAGGCGTCTAGCTTGCGAGATCAAGCGCTGCGGGTGATCCGCGCCAGGATCATCTCCGGGGCAATGCGCCCGGGTCAGCTTTATGCGCTCGGAGCAACGGCGAGCGAGCTCGGAGTGTCCGTCACGCCCGTCCGCGAGGCCGTTCTCGAGCTCGCCAGGGAACGGCTGGTAGAACTCGCCCGTAACCGGGGGTTCCGGGTCCGGGAGATGTCTGAGCACGAGCTCAACGAGATCGTCGAGTTCAGGAAGATCATCGAGGTAGGCGCCGTGCGCCTGGTCGCGGAGCGCAAGCTCCTCGATCAGGCTAGCGAGCTTCAGGAACTTGCCAGGGCCACGGAGAAGTACGCGGCTGCAGGCGACTGGGTGGGCTTCCTCGACAGCGACCGCGATTTCCACCTTGGCATCATGGGCCATCTCAGGAACGACAGGCTCCTCCAGGTCGTGGGCTCCCTGCGGGACCAGAGCCGGCTCTACGGCCTCGACTACGTCGCCGGGACCGAGAGTCTCCTTCAGTCGACGCATGAGCACGCCGCTCTCCTCAGCGCCATCATCGCCGGTCACGCGGACGAGGCCGCGGCGATCATGGACCGGCACCTGCAGCATGCCCGTGGAATCTGGGCCGGCAAGGCCGAGCCGGCCGCCGACAAGCCCGAGGCGGCCCGCAAGCCATAGCCGGTCCGGGCCGTATCCGGCCCGCACTCGCGGCGCTTGCCTCTAAGGTCGCCAGGCTGACAGGCACCTGCATTCCACACGGAGTGCGCTGGTCAGCGGGCATACGTAGCCACTTTAGCAACCTGAGCCCAGCCGCTTGGCAAGACCTTGACAGCCCTCAGGCGCAGAGTAATATAAGATGCCTTAGGTATTGACATATCACCTGTCCCCACAGGATGTAGGTTCCCGTGCTCGTTAGTGCCGTTCGGCTGGTGCGCCGTCCCGCCAAGAGCGCGTGTGCCTTGCCTGACTCTGCGGTGCGCCGGTCCGGGGAGGTCCCGGCCGGGAACGTAGCTACCTCTACGAGCTACAGGCCGATCTGTTGACGGCAGAAAGGGTGCGCACAATGCTGCCCAAATCGAGAAGCCTATCCTCGAGAATTGTTTCCTTGTCGGCAGTCGGCGTCTTGCTAGGTAGCTGCGCGCTCGCCGCGTGCTCGACAAGCAGCAGCCCGGGCAAGTTTGCTTCCGGCGGCACGATCCCACAGTTCACGGTGGGATTCGATCCGGCCGTTTCGACTCTTAATTACGCCAAGAGCAATGTCGGCTATCAGCTCGGCGGCCTCGCTCTCGAGCCACTCTTGATAGCGGAAAAGTCCGGGAAACTTAAGCCGTGGCTTGCCCAGTCGTGGAAGCAGACAAGCCCGACAACCTACGTCTACAACATCCGGCATGGGGTCAAGTTCTCAGACGGCAACCCGCTCACTGCCACCGATGTCGTCTTCTCGCTGAACTACTACCACCGGCCAGGCTCGCTCGACGCCTACAACTTCCCGACGACGCTGAAGAGCATCACGGCCACCGGTCCCTACACGGTCACGGTGACGTTGACCAAGCCGGACGCGGCATGGGCGGTCGTGCCCGCGGGAGACCCGATGGGGATCTTCGAGAAGAAGTTCTTCGAGGCTCACCAGTCCTCATTCGGCCAGCCGGGCACCGGCGTTGTGGGTACTGGCCCGTGGGAGTTTACGAGTTACAACGGCACCTCTAGTGCCGAGCTGAAAGCGAATCCGCACTACTGGGGCGGCAAGGTCAAGATCCAGAAGGTCTCTGCGCAGTTCTTCTCCAGTGAGACGAGCGAGGCCCTGGCCTTCCGCGATGGCGAAATCGATCTCGCCTTCCCGATCGACAACAAGGCCTTCGCGTCGACCGCCGGCACGAAGCTGACTGCCGTCCCCAGTTACGCGGTGCAGGGCGAATTCGGAATGAACACCCTGCAGAAGCCGTGGAATAACGTCCACGTGCGGCTAGCCGTGGCCTATGCATTGAATCGCACGGCCCTGATCAATGCTTGGGGCGGATACGCAGATCCGATCTACCAATTCCTTACGGCAGGCCTGCTCGAGAATATCGGTTCCCCGGCCCAGGTGGATAGCGTACTCAAGTCGGTTCCGACCTACCCGTACAACTTGGCCAAGGCCAAGGCCGAGATGGCACAGTCACCGTATCCCCACGGCGTTAGCGCGACGATCAGCGTCGAGGGCGCAGGTTCCTATCCGAACGTGAGTCAGGCGATCGCTGCCGAGCTCGCCAGGATCGGAATACACCTGAAGCTCAAGGTCATGACCTTCGATCAGCAGACGGCCAACCTGACGAGCGGTAACCGCCAGGGCATCCTCGGGTGCTTCACGTACAGCGGCTCGGTCTCCCGCGACCCAGGCGAGGCCTTCTCTTTCCAGATGGGAAAGTCCAATATCAGCGCCGGCAACTGGAATGTCTTCAACTGGGCTCCCACTCCGGTCGACAACCTTATCAACCAGGGACTCGCTACGACCAACAACGCGGACCGGCTCAAGATATACGGGCAGCTGGACACCGCGTATGCGCAGGCGGCTCCGTTCATTCCGCTCTTCAACGAGCAAGCGACCGTGGCACTCGCCAGCGGATACACGTGGCCAGAATTCAACGGCTACTACTACGACCTCGGTCCCTGGCTTCTGGGGGTCAGCAAGACGAGTTGATGCGCAACCCGGCAGCCGTACGACGATGGGCTCACTATTGAGCACAGCCAGAGGGGCGCTCTTGCTGCCCCTCTGGCTGTATGAGGGGGTGGCGGGCGCTTGAGCAGCCGGGGATTGCTCTTCTTCGTGCTGCGGCGGCTCGCCGTCCTGGCTTTTTTGCTCGTCGTGATCTCGTTCGTCACCTTTTCGCTTCTCTATATTTCACCGGGCAGTCTGATCGACATCCTCCTGGGCGCGAGACCGCATACGGCTGCGACCGTGCGCGCGCTGACCAGGGAGTACCACCTGAACAAGCCGTTCCTGGTCCAGTACTGGCTCTGGGCGCGCCAGGCCGTACAGTTGCACTTCGGTACCTCGATCCAGACGTCCCTGGCCGTAACCAGTGAGATCACGGCGCGCCTCCCCCTGTCGATGTACCTCGGGATTTATTCGTTTGTCCTGACGATGGTCTTGGGAATCGGCCTCGGCGTCGCGTCCGCGCTCCGGCGCGGCAGCGTCGTCGACCGGGTCTTGGTCGGCGGAGCCATGCTCGGCCTTTCCACTCCCGCATTCGTTGCCGGCGTCGCCCTGCTCTATGTGTTCGCCATCCGGATCCGCTGGTTCCCCGCCTACGGGGTGGGCTCGGGATTCTTCGACGAGCTCTGGCATCTCACGCTCCCGGCCGTCGCCTTGGCGGTGACGACAGTGGCGTACGTCTCAAGGCACACCCGGGCGGCGATGATCGGCACCCTCGACCAGGACTATGTGGTGTTCGCGCGGGCGCGCGGGCTCTCGTCACGCCGCGTGCTTTATATGTACTTGCTGCGCAACGCTCTTATCCCAGTGATCACGATCAGCGGCGTCATCTTGTCGTCGCTGATTGTCGGCGTGGTGCTGGTGGAAGTGGCGTTCTCGCTGCCGGGTCTCGGCTCACTTCTTGTCACGGCGGCGACCGCCAAGGATCTCCCGGTGCTCCAGGGCGTCGTGCTGCTCTTCGCCGTCGTCATTGTCGTCGCCAACTTGCTAGCCGACGTCGTCTATATGGTCGTCGATCCGCGCATTCGGGTTGGGGAGCGCTCGACATGACCGCGAACACTGTTTTGGTCCTGGGCGAGGAGCGGCAGGAGGCTGGCGTACGCCGCCGTCGGGCCGGCTCGCCGATCATCTGGCTGTCTTTGCTTGTCGTCGCCGGAGTGCTGGTGATGGCAGTACTCGGTGCGATTCTCGCTCCGCATAACCCCTCTGCTCAGCACCTGGCGCTTATCGATGTCACGCCGTCTGGCGCGCACTGGCTGGGAACCGACGCGCTGGGCCGGGATGTGTTCTCCCGGGTGATCGCCGGGGCGCGGACCGCGTTCTTCGGGCCGCTGGTCATCGCAGCTGCCTCGTTCGTCCTCGGCAATCTGCTTGGACTGTTCGCGGGCTACCGCGGCGGGCTGGCGGACGCGATCATCATGCGCTGGGTGGACTTCATGTGGGCGCTCCCTGCCCTGGTCATCCTCATCGTCGTGGCCGGGGCGGTAGGCAGCAGTTACTGGCTGGCGGTCGTCGTGCTCATCGTGCTGACCGTGCCGTTCGACACCCGGGTGATACGCGGAGCGACGCTGGAGCAGGTACCGCGCCCCTATGTGGAGGCGGCCAAGACCCTCGGGGTGCCGAGGTGGAAGATCATGCTTTTCCATGTCTGGCCCAATGTCTCCCCGGTTGCCGTGGCGAATACGTGCTTGGTTTTCGCCGGCTCGCTGGTGACGCTGGCCGGCCTTGAATTCCTCGGTCTCGGTCTTCCGCCTGCGAGTCCTGACTGGGGCCTGATGCTGTCACAGAACGAGGCGCTGCTGTTCACCAACCCGCTCGCTACCATCGCCCCTGCCGTCATGATCGTGTTGACCGCGATAGCGATGAACCTGATCGGTGACTGGCTGTATGAGCAGCTCACCAGCCGGGGGGCCGGCCGGTGATCTCCGAATCGCTCCCTGCCGTCACCCAGGACGGGGCCCTCGGTCCAGTGCTCGAGGTCGAGGGGCTCAGAATCGAACGCATACGCCAGGGGCGCCAGGCCACGATTGTCAGGGCCGCTGACCTCGCCCTGGGCCCGGGCGAAACGATCGGGATCGTCGGCGAGTCGGGCAGCGGGAAGTCGATGACGGCCCGCGCGATCATGGGCCTGCTGCCCAAGGGACTGGTCGCGAGTGGCCAGGTCCGTTACCGGGGCCTGAACCTGCTCGAGCTCCCCGAGCGGGAGTTGCAGGCTCAGCGCGGTGGCGAGATCGGACTGATCTTGCAGGACCCGTTCACGATGCTCAACCCGGTGATGACCTGCGGAAAAATCATCGGCGAATCGCTACTCCGAGAGCGTCGTCTCAGCCGCGACGCCCGGCGTGAGGAGGTGGTCCGCCGGCTCGCGGAAGTCGGGATCCGCGACGCGTCGGTTGCCGACCGCTATCCATTCCAGTTGTCGGGCGGGATGCGGCAGCGAGTGGGGATCGCCGCAGCACTGGCCCGCGACCCGCGCGTGCTGCTCGCCGACGAGCCCACCACCGCGCTCGACGTCACGACGCAGCGCGAAGTCCTCGCCTTGATCAAGGGCATCCAGGCGGCGCGGGGGATGAGCCTGATCCTGATCACGCACGACTTGCGTGTCGCCTTCGCGGTCTGCGATCGCGTCTACGTGCTGTACGCCGGCTCGCTGATCGAGGTGGGCAGGTCGGCCGAGCTCGACGCTGAGCCCCTGCACCCCTACACCCTCGGACTGCTCCTCTCCGAGCCGTCGGCTGAGCGCCGCACCGGCGAGCTAATGACTATCCCCGGTTCGGTCCCGGCCCCGGACGACGTCGCCGGTTCGTGCACGTTCGCCCCCCGCTGCCGCTGGGCCGCGCCGGCCTGCACCGAGGGCTCCCCGCCGCTGGCCGAAGTCGCGCCAGGCCGCCTGTCGGCCTGCGTTCGCGTGTCCGAGATCCGCGCCGAGATGGCCATCCTGCGGCGACAAGGTGAGAAAGAGGTCGACGCCGGCCCGTCATCATCAGGAGCGGCGACCGCCCTCATCCAGGTTCAGGACGCTCGCAAGGTCTTCAGGAACGGCCGCCGTACCGTTGCCGCGCTGGACGGCGTGTCGATCGAGGTAGGTGAGAACGAAAGCGTCGGGATTGTCGGCGAGTCCGGTTCGGGGAAGACCACTCTGGCTCGCATCCTCGTCGGCCTCGAACAGCCTACCAGCGGACAGATCCTCATCGGCGGCATCCCCGCATCCAACTGGGCGAACCTCAGTTCCAGAGACCAGCGCAAGCTGAGAAGCACCATCCAGATCGTCTTCCAGGATCCTTACTCCAGCCTGAACCCGATGCGCAGCATAGGATCGATCCTCCGAGAGGCAATAGCCATCGGCGAGCCGGAGATGAAGGACCGCAACGCCGAAGTCGGGAACCTGCTCCGCTCGGTCGGCCTTCCCGCTGACTACGCCGCCCGCAAGCCGGTCGCCCTGTCGGGCGGCGAGCGCCAGCGCGTCGCCATAGCCCGGGTGCTGGCAGCCCAGCCTCGCATCCTCATCTGCGACGAGCCGGTCTCGGCCCTCGACATGTCCGTCCAGGCCCAGATCCTTAACCTGCTCATCAAGCTGCGGACCGAACGCGGCCTTGGTTACCTCTTCATTACCCACGACCTGTCCATCGTCCGCCAGGTCACCGAGCGCCTCTATGTCATGCACGGGGGAAAGGTCGTCGAATCCGGCCCGACTGAGGACGTTCTCAGCAACCCTCGGGACCCCTACACTGCCACCCTGCTCAAGTCGGTTCCGCGCCCAGAGCCGGAATGGCTCGCCGCTACGAACTAACAAGCCAGAGGTAGACAACTAGCGGGCGGCGGGCTCGCTCAGCAGGTGCCGGCCGAGGTAGGCGCGGGCCCGCCGCCAGAAGTCCACCTGGTGCGCGCTCGGTGATGCCGTGGCCTGCTGGCCAAGCCCGATGTCTGGAAACCGATGCCAAGGTGCAGGTGTTCCGCCTGGGAGCGGCCACGCCGTCTGCCTCGACCAGCGCCCGGTCGAGTGCGGGCCGACGTGCTGGTGTCCAGCACGCCTGTGCTGACTGAGCGGCTCGCCATCGCCGACGACATCAGCGCCATGCTTTATGTCTCAAGGAGTTCGTGCTCATCGAACCGCTGGCGCTGACCCGGTGGGATGTCGCGCTTGAGGCGTACCGGGAGGCGTCTCGGCTATACGAGGAATTCGAGACAGCACGCCGTCGCACTCAGACGCTCGAGCCACTTCCCGGAATCGCCGAAAACTACCGCGCGGCCGGCGCCGACTACGTGGCCAAGAACAGGCTGTTGACCGGTGGCGGCGACGACCCAGCTCGGATTCATGTCTGGCTCGCCGGCTTAGGCCACGACGCGAAGAAATCCCTCGCCGAGTTCATGGATGCCGTGGCCATCGCCGACCCGGCCGACTATCAGCGCCGCCCGGCGCTGCCTGCGCGGAGGCGGACCACTCTCCCACCCATTGGGACCCGAGAGAGTGGTCTGCCTCCGCTCCGTCAGCACAACTAGGGGCAGGCAGGCGGCCAGACCAAAACCCAAGGACCAATGTCATGGACAAGACTAGCGAGTCACGAGGGGCGTCCGGGTGTCTCGCGCGAGCGCGCGCCACCCTGCGCGAGAACATTGGCGTTAGCTGGCGCCAGCCGGAGGAACTCGGCATAGGCGTCCGTCCGCAGGCCGACCCGGCTAGCCTGGCGCTCGTGCCGCAGTCGCTGGCCGTGTTACAGCGTCCTGGCCAGTGAGGCGATTCAGCAGGCAGGTCACCTGGATGCTGTCGGCGGCGGTCAAGACGGTGATAGACGCGAAGGTCGCGCCGCTAGGCTGGCGGCATAGACCCCGTCGCGATGATCAGCGCCGCGGATCTGAGCGACGGGCATACGGAGGGCGCGATGGAACGACCGATTCCGTTCATCTGTCGCGTTCGGCTGGAGAATTATCGGAGCATCGAGTCGTGTGATGTCTGGCTGTCGCCGCTGACTGTGCTGGTAGGCCCGAACGGCAGCGGCAAGAGCAACTTCCTCGACGCGCTCGCCTTCGTCGCACGTGCCCTGGATACGAACCTGGGCACTGCCGTCGAGGAACGCGGCGGGCTGCCCGAGTTCTTGCGAAGAGTGCCTTATGCGACCGAGTCGTTCAGCATCAAGGTCGAAGTCGCGACGCTCTGGGGGTCCTTGCCGGTCACCGGCAGTTACGGGCTGGAAGTCGGTCGTCATGATGGGATTTCGTTCAAGGTTGTCCGCGAGGACTGCGACCTGCAATGGGAAGGGCACCGAGGAAGCTGGCAGAGACAGGACAACAGCGTTCGGGTAGAGTCCTCCGGTCAGCCCATTGCCGTTGTCGAGCCTGATCGCCTGTACCTGCCGGTGGCCGGATCTCAGCCACCAGCCGGTGGGCTGCCAGGAGGCCCCACCACCAATGTTCCGACGCCGTACTCGGAACTGTTCCGTGGGCTTGCGGGCATGCGTTTCTACAGCCTTGGGCTTGACGAACTGCGGCAACCGAGGCCACGAACCGCGGGCGCGCTTCTTGGCCATCGCGGAGAGTATCTGGCCGACGTCCTCGGCACCCTGGAGCGAGAACATGGCGGACACAAGGAGCGACTGGACGCCTATCTCGCTGCCGTTCTTGGTGCTGCGGAACCTGGCGGTGCCTGGATAGATCAATCGTTCTCCGGGCCTCTGAATGAGCGCGGCTATACCTCGGTTCTTTTGCATACACGCGCTGGCCTGGCTGGCCGGGATGTGGTGTTCGGGCCTACGAGCATGTCCGACGGGACGATCCGGGCCGCTGGGGTCCTCGCTGCCCTGTTCCAGCCAGCGGCCCTCGGCGGCCGCGTGCCACTCGTCGGAATCGAGGAGCCGGAAACGGCGCTTCATCCTGCTGCGGCAGGCGTGCTTTTCGACGCGCTGACCGAGGCCAGCCAGCATGTCCAGGTTGTCGCGACCAGCCAGAGCGCTGACCTGCTCGACCGAGAGGATCTGGACCTAGCCAGCGTTCGCTCGGTAACGATGAACCGGGGCCTGACAATCATCGGCAACGTCGACTCGGCGAGCAGGCAGATCGTCGACAAACGCCTGCACACGCTTGGTGAACTAATGCGGGGCAACCAGGTCACGCCAGACTCTGAGCCGAGTGACCATGCACCCGACGCGAGAGCGTCAACGTGACGCCCCGCATTGTCACGATCGCGTCAATCGTTGAAGGCCACGGCGAAGTCTCTGCGCTCCCCAAGCTGCTGTACAGGCTGGCTGCGGACTTCCCGATGGTGGACCTGCGCACGCCGAAGCCGCCATGGCGCCGCCCGCGAGGATCGCTCATAGCTCCCAGCGGGATCGAGCGTGAGGTGGAATCGAACTCATGGGTCGGCCCGGCAGGCGGCATCCTGGTGGTCCTCGATGCCGACGACGACTGCCCGGCGGAGCTAGCGCCCGCACTCCTTGACCGCGCGCGTTCTGCGCGGCCGGACTGCCGCGTCTCCGTCGTTCTCGCCAACCGAGAGTATGAGGCCTGGTTCCTGGCAGCGGCGCAATCCCTCGCCGGCCACTTCGGATTCCCCGCTGATATGAAGGCACCCGATAACCCAGAGGAAATACGGGACGCCAAAGGATGGCTGAGCCGACAACGATCCGGAGGTCATCCATACAAAGAGACGGCCGACCAGGCAGCGCTCACATCGGCCTTCGACATCAGACAAGCGCGTGAGCACTCGCCGTCATTCGACAAGTTCTGCCGCGAACTCACCGGGCTCCTCAGCCTGCCAGCGCCTTGACGCGAATGCCACCGCACGTTGTCGGGTCGGCGCGCGGCGGGCGCCTGGGCCAGGGGCAAGCTGCGATGATCGTGAACCGGCTCACACGCTGTTGGGGTGGTCGGCGGTCAGCCTGGCTGATGAATCGGCCTGCCGTTTCCTCAGCGCGACATCCAGAGGAGAATCCGGCTGCCGCAGGCTGTCGTGCGCAAGCCGAGTGCCGCCCGCGCAAGAACTGCGTGCGCGGTCTCGGCCCGCTCCAGCGCACGGCCGGTGTTCCGGATGCCTCGCGACGACACCGGCCCCGAACCCCAGGCCATGACCAGCACGAAGGCGCGCAGCACCTCGCCAGCGTCCTCCAGGTTCATCGCCTGGCACGCCGATCGGATCGTATCCCTGGCAATCGTCCGATCGCTGAGCCGGCCCGGAGCCCCGCCCAGGTACGGCCCGGTATATCTGGCATCCCCCAGGAGGCTGGCAACACCCGGCACCGACCCAGCCAGCCCCTGCTCCCACGAACCGACCCGGAAACGCGCGGAAACTGCTGCCAGCCATCAAAGCTCTCGACCAAGAACTGCAAGCCATGCGGAGGCGAAGTCGTCACCCGTCGATCATCTCAGCCACCACCATTTTACGAAACGCCGCACACATCAGCCATGCCCTAACCCGGATGATCACTTCGGCCCGCTTCCTAGTGTCTGACAGGTCGGTACCCAGAGCCGACATATCCTTTTGTCCGTAGCTCGATCGCCTTGTCAAGGTCTGACCAAGGTCAGGCCCGTCATGTTGTCGGCGAACCTTCACCACGATCGCGTCCAGGAACACCACCGCCCAGACCGGCCGGGTCCAGCGGGCGGTCCTGCCAGGCCCGGACCTCTTCCAGCACCGCGCCGGTGATGCGGGACACGCTCTCGGCGGACAGGTCGGTGCCGTAGACCCGCCGCAGGTGGTGCACGATAGCCCGATCTCAGTCAGTCTGGCCGATGTGCGGCCAGCCCGCCGACTCTTCCGCAAGTCGCGCTACGAGCAGGAAAGGGTTCGCGCGAGCGGCCGTCAGGAATGGGCCCGAGCCGGGCAGCGCCCATTCGAAGGGCCGGGTGCCATCCGGGCAGCTGACATGCAACGTCTCAACCACGAAGGTGAGCAGCGGCGCAAACCGGACCTGAGCGGCCCTGGATCCGACAGCACTGACCCGCCGGCAAGTCATGCCGGTACCGGCGCCCTGGAACGAGGAGCCCGTGCCAGAAGGCCGTACATGCCGGCAATTGGTATTGGCTATCGCCCGCCTCGGCACCGGCCCGCTGGACTACGACCAATGCCCGCGTCGACCACTCCGGCCTCGGCCCGGCCGAGATACCCGGGCGCTACTGCCGCCAGAGCGCCCAGCCGCGACCTGAATCACCTGCACAGACTGGGAAGCTGCCAACGGCTGGACCATCGACCCCCACTTCCGCCGTACAGTCCGCTGCCACGTCTCAAGATGCGCCCGGCTGAGGTCCCATTTTCGGGTCAGGTAGCTCGCTGGTGTTGCCGTACTTCATACAGGACTTACCCTGGAGAGGGATGTGGCTGGTGCGGCCAAACTGGCCTGGCTCATGGGCTCCGCCGGAAGAGGGCAACTGAAGGCAGCAGGCGAAGCAACTCCTCTAAGCGGCGTCGGGTTTCTGACCGTGGCCGAAGTGGCGTCGATCATGCGTGTGTCCAAAATGACCGTTTATCGGCTCGTTCATTCCGGCGAACTGAAGGCAATCCGGATCGGCCGTTCGTTCCGCGTTCCTGAACAGGCGGCAAACCAGTACCTTAAGCACGCCTTTGTTGGAACCGGCTGACCGCCGAGCGGGACGATGAGGCACACTTAGTCCCGATGGTGTCGACACGATGGCCGATCGCACGGGCTACGCACCGCAACTAGTCACCGCTGGAGCGAGCTTAAGCGTTGCCTTCAAGTTCTGCGTCAGTCGGCTCCACATGATCCAAGGTTCTTGACTGACCAAGTGCGCCGATCTCCGTGACCACGCCGACGGTCACCGAGGGGTCTGGAATCCCTCGCCGTTAGCCTCGACCCGGTAGAGGATCTTCGATGGCCGGGGCGGCGAAGATAGTCCGAGGTCGTCGTAGAAGGCTTGCGCGCCGACATTGTCCTCGTCCGTAGTCCACTCAACCGTGCTGCAGCCACGCAAGCCGGCTTCCTCGAACAGGGCTTGCATCAGGAGCTTGCCGACGCCCTTGCGCTGGTACAGGTCAGCCACGTACAGCTCCTTGAGGTACAGCGACCGGGTCAGGCCGACGGCTGGCCACAGGAACGAGTACGCCGCGATTCCCGCCAGGCGAGCCCCGTCCCGAGCGAGGAGCACCCAGGCGGCGGGCTGGCTGGCGAAACCGCCTCGTTGATCTGCTTGACTCGCTCGCCGACCAACTCGGTGCCGCTGGCGCCGTAGAAGCGGTCCATCTCCTCCAGCAACTCCGCCATCGCCAGCGCATCGCCCGGAATGGCAGCTGAGACAGTGATCACTGACCTGAGATCTCCTTCGGCTCCCCGGCAGGCCGCAGGAGCAACTCCTCGAACTCGCCGACAACTGCGGCATGCCGGTACTTCACCGGCAACGCGCGCACCAAT
>Ga0307373_10003324_pt1 | contig 28050 bp, 18 predicted proteins | sample OX2MG_FD_202534 | JGI IMG/M metagenome (GOLD analysis project Ga0307373, IMG submission 202534) | Soil microbial communities from Risofladan, Vaasa, Finland - OX-2 | ecosystem: Environmental > Terrestrial > Soil > Coastal area > Acid sulfate soil | place: Finland: Risofladan, Vaasa | collected... | reverse complement strand
CTGACCTCGCTGTGTGGGCCGGAGAGCTATGTTGCCGAGCGGATCGCCGCGTTCCGCGAAGCCGGGGTGACCCACCTGCAGGTGACGCCGGTCCCGGTGGGGGACCAGCGACCGGCCGACCTGATCGCCACGGTGAAGGAGCTGGCCGGCTGAACCGGCCGCCGGCTCCCCCTACTCCTCGGAGACCAGCTCGTTGTCGGAGGCCCGCTGCCTGTCGGGCAGGTCCAGCGTGTCGAGGGCGAGCAGGTAGTCGAGCTGGTCGGCCATGCTCTCGATCTCGTCGGCGTCGTAGTAGCTGCGGTCCAACGTGAGGGTCAGCTGTTGTTGCACCAGGGCGAGCGCGTCCTCGGCGGCGGCCGCGGCGTCGTAGACGGAGAACAGCTTGGCCTGCATGGCGTGGGCCGACACGAACCGGGCGCCCCGCTGCTGGGCCTCGGTGGGGAGGGAGCGCAGGGCGTCGCCGGGCGTCGGCCCGCGGTCCTCCGCGGTGGCCCCGCCGTCCTCCGCGGCGGCCCCGCCGGTGCTCAGCTGTTCGCCACCCTCCACGGTCCGCTTCGCTTCTTCTCGTCGCTCCACTTGCCGGACTCCTCCTTCTCTTTCCGTAGACCATTCAACACCGGATCGGCGTTGGATCTTCCGCGGGACCGATGGTTCCCGAGGCCCGGCCCGGATGTCCCGGACAGGCTCTGGGACGCACCGCGGACCTGGCGGGGCCCGGTCGGGGCCCGGTCGGGGCTGGTCGGGGCCCGGTCGGGCTGGTCGGGGCCGGCGCGGGCGATCGGGTGGTCGTCGACTCCGGCCACCGCACGGCGCCAGGCTGCGGACGTCCGGGGGTCTGCCCGGAGGCCCAGGACCGCCAACGAGGCGATGGCGCCGGCCGCGGCCTCGGACGGTGGGCCGCAGGAGCGAAAACCGGCTGCGGTGCCCCACCGGTAAGACTGGGGGCATGCGATCCGCCCCGTGCCGCCCGGCCCGCGGGTGAGCCGGCTCGACGCGGTGGTCGTGGGGTCGGGCCCCAACGGGCTGGCCGCCGCCATCACCCTGGCCGCTGCGGGACTCTCGGTGACGGTCATCGAAGGGGCCGAGGTCGCCGGTGGCGGATGCCGCACCGACTCGTCGACCCTGCCGGGCTTCCGCCACGACGTCTGCTCCGCGGTCCATCCGCTGGTTGCGGCCTCCCCTTTCTTCCGCCGCCCGGTGTTCGACGGCCTGCGCCGGTCCCTGTGCCAGCCCGCGGTCCCCTTCGCCCACCCGCTCGACGGGGGACGGGCCGGCGCCGCCCATCGATCGGTGGACGAGACGGCCGACTCCCTCGGACCCGACGGGGCCGCCTACCGCCGCCTGATGGGACCGCTGGTCGACCGCGCCCCGGTGATCGTCGACCAGGTGCTCGGCCCGTTGCGGTCGGTCCCGGCCCATCCATTTGCGCTGGCCCGGTTCGGCCTGCCCGGTGTGCCGTCGGCCCGCCGGCTGGCCAGCCGTTTCGAGTGCGAGCCGGCCAGGGCGCTGTTGGCCGGGGTGTCGGCCCATTCGACGGCCCGGTTGACCGCCCCCTTGACCGGGGCGTTCGGGCTGCTGCTGGGCATGGCCGCGCATGCCGTCGGCTGGCCGGTCGTCCAGGGCGGGAGCTCGGGCATCGTCGCTGCGCTGTCGGCCGAGCTGGAGCGCCTCGGCGCCACCGTCGTCACCGGTCAGCCGGTCCGGTCGCTGTCCGAGCTGCCCGAATCCACCGCGGTCGTGCTGGACACGTCGCCGGGCGGCCTGGCCGCGCTGGCCGGTCCCGACCTGCCGCCCGGGTACGGGCGGGCCCTGGCCCGGTTCCGCCACGGGCCCGGGGTGTGCAAGGTGGACTGGGCCCTTTCCGGCGCCGTCCCCTGGAGCGCGGCGGTGTGCCGGCGGGCGGGGACGCTCCACCTCGGTGGCACCTTCGCCGAGGTGGCGCACAGCGAGTCCGAGGTGCACGCCGGGCGGCACCCCGAGCGCCCCTACTGCATCGTGGTGCAACCGGGGGTGGCCGATCCCACCCGGGCCCCCGACGGCCACCAGACCCTGTGGGGCTACTGCCACGTTCCCCCGGGGTCGACGGTGGACATGACCACGGCCATCGAGGCCCAGATCGAGCGGTTCGCGCCCGGGTTCTCGGAGCTGGTCCTGGCCCGGTCGACCCGAACGGCGGCCGAACAGGAAGCGCACAATCCCAACCTCGTGGGCGGCGACGTCGGCGGTGGGGCGGCGAGCCTGGGCCAGACCCTGTTCCGCCCGACCGTCAGCTGGAACCCCTACCGGACGCCGGTCCGGGGTCTGTACCTGGGCTCGGCCTCCACGCCCCCCGGGGGAGGGGTCCACGGGATGTGCGGGGTCTTCGCGGCGCGCACCGTGCTGCACGACCACTTCGGGGGGCCGGCGCCGTTCGGCCGCCGGTGACGGTCCGGCCGTCGGTCACGGGCGGGAACCCCGGCGCGCCCGCCCGGCGGCGTGCCCTCCTCGTCACGGCGAGCCCGCGCTCTCGGTCCGCTCCGGCAGGAGGAGCACCGCCCCGGCCAGGAAGCACAGGGCCCCGACGAACGTGCCGAGGTTGGACAGCTCGACGTTCCGGATCTGCCCGGTGGCCGGGACGACGTAGGCGGCGACCGCCGATGCGCCGAAGGCGATGGAACCGGTCAGATTGAGGGCGGTGATCCACCACGAGATGTCACTCGGGGCCCACGCCGCCCAGCCGTGGCACACCTCGAACCACGCCAGGCTGCTGGCCACCAGGAAGCACACCGACCCGACGGCGTCCGGTCTCCAGACGTGGTGCCGGGCGGCCTCGGCGCTCAGGTTGTCGCTCACGGCGACGCCGGTGCTCACGTTGAAGTAGAGGGTGCCGACCAGCTGGACGGCACCGGCCCACCAGTCGATCTGCGACGGCCGGTTGGTGAACACCGATCTCCAGCCGCGGACCGGGCCGTCGGAGCCGGCGTCGACCGACTCGCGGAACTGGAGGAAGGCGGCGCCGGTGAAGAACAGCGACCCGACGAAGAACGTCATCGAGTCGGCCCGGGTCCCGACCGCGCCGGCGTAGCCGGGCACCGCGCCCAGGGCGAACAGGGTCGAGCCCACGGCGAACAGGGCCCCGATCCACCAGCCCCGGACCCCGGGCGCCCACCAGGTGCCGGCCCCGGGCCGGGCCCCGCCCTTGCGCCGGCGGCGCGACTCCCAACGGGCCACCAGCCCGTCGGGCCGCCGGTACTCGACGAAGGTGGTGAAGGGCCCGAGACCCCCGCGGCGGCCGGTCGGTGTCCCCACCGCACCGGGGAGTGCGAGGTCGGTTGGGTGGGACCCGGAGGTCCATCCGCCGGTTGCCATCGGCCCAGTATCACCGCATCGGCGGTGCCGGGGGCCGATTCCACTCTGCGATGATGAGCACCGAGCCGTCCGGCCCGGGCGGCGGGAGTCGAAGGGAATCTCAGATGGGCATCACCGACCGCGATCGTTCGACCCTGCTGCGGGCGGCCATGGCCAGAGTGGAGCGGGACGGGCTGAAAGAGGCCCTCGCCCGGCCCGCTCCGGAGCTGCCCCAGGTCCCGAAGCCGGTTTCCAATGCCCTCAATGCGCTGAGACGGCACGGGGACCCGGCCGCGGTGGTGGACCGGCCCCAGTACCGGGCGGCCCTGCCCTATCTGGCCGCGCTGGTCTCCGAGGCCTGCCTGGCCCGGGCCGTCGAGGTGCTCGGCGAGCACGCCGACGACCCCTCCCGTCAGCAGCTCCTCGACGCCGTCGACCAGCTCCGCGACTCGTTCCCGGACGTCATCATCGGGGTGATGCTGGCCTCGGTGGCCGCAGGGGACATGGCGGCCTCCGATCTCTGCTTCGACCTCGCCGCCACCGACGAGCGATTCGGCCTGGCCGGCCGGGCCGCCGCTACCGACGACCCGAGCCCGTCGCCGGCCGGTCCGCGCCCCGTGGCCAACCCCACCCCCGAGCAGCGGGAGGCGCGTCGGTCGAAGAAGATGCGGGACGCCGATGAGCGCCGCAAGAAGCAGGAGGCGGCCCGGCGGGCCGGTGAGCAGGTCCGACGGGCGAGACGGCAGGAGCGCGCCAACCCGGCATCGGTCCCTGCCGGCGGGCCGGCGGGGACCGATGCGTCGCCGAGGAGGGTGTCCCCGAGGCTGACCAGGCGAGCCGCCCTCACGCCCGCCCAACAAGCGGAGTTCGACCGGTTGGACCCGTGGGTCGGCGGGGTGGTGTTCGCCTGGGTGGCGTTCGACCCGCCCGATCCCACCCGACCGGACGTCGACGGGAAGTCGCGGCGGTGCGTGGTGGTGGCAGGGTCCCAGTCCCACCTGCTGGTGCGGCCCGGGTACTCCGAGGGCGGGGTGAAGAGCCGCGACTGGAAGTCGGTGCCGCTCCGGCACTGGAAGCGGGCCGGCTTCGACCAGCCCACGTGGATCGCCGTCGAATCCCTGCGGGTCCCACGCCACGGCACGGGCCCGGTGGGATGGCTCACCGAGGACGACTGGAACGCACTCTGGTAGCTGCCGGCGGGCGGGGCTTGACCATGGATTAGAATCCCTCTAGAGTCGGAACTCTTCCGCTACTGAACCCTTTCCACGTATCCGAGGAGGCAGCCGTGTCCGAGCCGACCATGACCACCGAGTCCGGGGCACCCGTCGTCGACAACCAGCACAGCCAGACCGCCGGCCCGGCCGGCCCGGTCCTCATCCAGGACCAGCACCTGATCGAGAAGCTGGCCCGCTTCAACCGCGAGCGCATCCCCGAGCGGGTGGTCCACGCCAACGGATCGGCCGCCTACGGGACGTTCGAGGTGACCGCGGACGTGACCCGGTGGACCCGGGCCCGGTTCCTCGGCGAGGTGGGCCGTCAGACAGAGACCTTCCTCCGGTTCTCGACCGTGGCCGGCGGGCGGGGCTCGGCCGACGCGGTGCGCGACCCTCGGGGCTTCGCCCTCAAGTTCTACACGGAGGACGGCAACTACGACCTGGTCGGCAACAACACCCCGATCTTCTTCATCCGGGACCCGCTCAAGTTCCCCGACTTCATCCACTCACAGAAGCCCGATCCCTTCACCAACCACCAGGAGCCGGACAACGTCTGGGACTTCTTCTCCCGCTCACCCGAAGCCACCCACATGTTCACCTGGCTGTTCGGCGACCGGGGCATCCCCGCCTCCTACCGACACATGGACGGATTCGGCTCCCACACCTACCAGTGGGCCAACGACCGGGGTGAGGCGGTATGGGTCAAGTACCACTTCGTCACCGACCAGGGCATCCGCTGCCTCGACGCGTCGGAGGCCGCCGAGCTGGCCGGCCTCAACCCGGACAGCCACCAACTGGACCTGATCGGGGCCATCGAGGCCGGCGACCTCCCGTCATGGACCTTGAAGGTGCAGGTGATGCCCATGGCCGACGCCTACACCTACCGGGTCAATCCGTTCGACCTGACCAAGGTGTGGCCGCATGCCGACTATCCGCTGATCGAGGTGGGCCGCCTGACCCTCGACCGCAACGCCGACAACTACTTCGGCGACGTCGAGCAGGCCGGCTTCGACCCGGGCAACTTCGTGCCCGGCATCGGCCCGTCGCCCGACAAGATGCTCCAGGGACGCCTCTTCGCCTACGGTGACGCCCACCGCTACCGCCTGGGCATCAACCACACCCAGCTCCCGGTCAACGCCCCTCATGCCGCCGCCGTCGACAATTACGGCCGCGACGGGCTGATGGCCGGCCGGGGCAACGGCGGGCGGGCCAAGAACTACGAGCCCAACAGCTTCGGCGGGCCCGTGGAGACGGGTCGGGCCTATGCGGCGCCCCTGTCTGCCGACGGGCCTTCGGGCACCTACCCGTGGGACATCCGGGCGACCGACGACTTCAGCCAGGCCGGCGACCTGTACCGGCTGCAGCCACCCGACGCCCAACAGCGACTGGTCGACAACATCGCGGTGGGCCTGTCGGGCGTATCGACGGGCCGGATCGGCGACGGCATCGTCGAGCGCAGCATCGCCCACTTCGGTGCCGCCGACGGCGAGTTCGGGGACCGCATCGCTCTGGGCGTCAAGGAGCGGCGGGGCTGAGGTGGCCACCGCCCTCCCCGACCGGCTGGCGGCCCGCGGGTGGCGGATCACCCCCCAGCGGCGGGCCGTCCTCTCCGCCCTGGAGGGGGAACACGTCCACCTGAGCGCCGACCAGGTACACGCCGCGGCGCGCCGCGTGGTGCCCGAGGTGAGTCTGGCCACCGTGTACAACACCCTGAACGAGCTCATCGCCATGGGCGAGATCAGCGAGGTCCGCCTGGCCGACGGGACCACCCGCTACGACCCCAAGACCGGGCCGGACCACCACCACCTGGTGTGCGAGGGGTGCGGGCGGACCTTCGACGTGGCACCCCTCGGCGTCGGGGGACTGTCCCTGCCCCAGGGCCAGCGCCACGGCATGGCCGTCGAGACGGTCGAGGTGGTCTTCCGGGGTCGGTGCCGGAGCTGCGCGGGACGAGGCTGAGCTCAGGGCCCGGACCGACCGGGGCCTCGTGTCGCGGGTCGGGACCATCCGCCGCGGGGGTGGCTGATCAAGCGGATCGTATTGGTTGCACGGGTGGCAACTCTGGCACCGGCTGCGACTGGGGCGCCGGTTGCGACTGCCTGATCACCGCCAGGATGTCCTCGCCGATCAGCTCCCTTCTTTCGAGAAGGGCGTCCCGGAGCGCCTCGATCACATTCCGGTGCTCCTCGAGCATCCGGGTCACCGACGCCTTGGACGCGGCCAGGAGGCCCTCGACCTCGGCCCGGCCGTCGTCATTGGAGAGGACCTTGGACACGACGCCGCCGGCGGGGTACTCCATGGCCGCGGCGGACACCAGCGTGGAGCCCATGCCCAGCAGCCCCACCATCTGGCAGGCGTTGACGGTCGCCGCCTGCAGGTCCCCGGCCACCCCGGTCGAGGCCTCACCGAAGAAGAGCTCCTCGGCCACCATGCCGCCGAAGGCGATGTCGATGAGCGCCCGGACCTCCGACTTCGTCTTGGTGAACCGCTCCTCCTCCTCGGAGTGGCTGAGCATGCCGAGCGCGTCCCGGCGCTTGACGATGCTCAGCACCTCGAGCTTGCGCCCCTTGCCCACCAGCCAGGCCACGGTGGCGTGGCCGGCCTCGTGGGTGGCGATGGTGCGCTGCTCGGCCTCGGTGTACTCGACGGGCTGGGCCAGACCGATCTCCTCGGTCATCTTGGCCTGCTGCAGGTCGTTCCACGACAGCCGGTCCGCCCCCCGTCGCAACGCCCACACCAGCGACTCGTCCATCAGGTGCTCGATCATCACCGGGGAGTACCCGGCGGTCAGCGCGGCCAGGGTCTCGCGCCGGTCCGGGTCGTCCAACTCCGGTTCGTGGGACTTCTTCCCCAGGTAGTAGTCGATGATGTCCCGCCGGCCGGCGCGACCGGGCAGGCCGAAGTAGATGTTGCGGTCGAAGCGACCGGGACGGAGCAGGGCGGGGTCGAGGTCGTCCGCCCGGTTGGTGGCCCCGATGACCAGGATGTTGGCCGGTACGTGGACCGGCTTGTCGAGACGCCGGTGCGGGGGAAGCCAGGTGTTGATGGCGTCGGTGAACATGCCCCGCAGTCGGAGCGAGAACGGCGTCTGCTCGAACGACTGGAGCTGGATCAGCAGCTCGTTGACGACCCCGGGGATGCCCTCTCCCTGCCGCGGCCCGTGGCCGCGGGTCCCCCCGATGGCATCGAGCTCCTCGATGAACCCGATGGCCCCACCCTCCCGCCGGGCGTGGCGGCGCAGCACCTTGAAGTAGGCGCGGATCTTCCGGTTGGTCTGGCCGTAGAACATCGACTGGAACGCAGAAGAGGACACGAACAGGAACGGCACGCCGGCTTCGGCGGCCATGGCCTTGGCCATGTAGGTCTTGCCGGTGCCCGGCGGCCCCTCGAACAGGATGGCCTTGCGGGGCGATCCGCCCATCTGCTCGGCGAACCGGCGATGGGCGAGGAAGAGGTTGAGGGTCTTGGTGACCTCCTCCACCAGCGTCTCCGACCCGCGCACGTCGTCAAAGCTCATCTTCAGCTGGTCGGAGCGGTAGAGGATGTGCGGCGAGCGGCCCGCGGCCAGTAACGGCACGACCATCACCAGCACCAGCGCGGTGATGAGGACCATGGCCGGCAGCATCGGTTGGAAGGACGCAGGGAGGTGGGGTGACGGGAACGCCGTCCCGGGGAAGAAGAGGTCCCGGAGGACGAGGAGAGCGGCGATCGGAGCCAGCACCATGGCCAGCCGCTGCAACCGGGTCGTCCGGGCCCGCTGCTGATGGGCGCCCACGTCGGTGTGGGCCACGGCCGCCACGCCGTCGTCGTGGAGCGTCATGAGCCCGTCCGGCGTCCCCCCGCCGCCGGCTCCGGCGCGCCGCCGACGGCGCAGCTCGGCGCGGGACGGCCGGCCTCCGAGGAGCGGGGCCGGCTCCGGGGCCCCTTCCGCGGACGGATCCGACGACCTCTCACCCCTCACGCCTGGCCTCCATTCGGTTCCCGAAATGCGGCACGCAACCGGATTCGAAATCACACACCGACCGGTCGGCTTCGACCGGTCGGCAACGGTCGGATGCGGCCGCACCGACCCGGAACGCATCGGGTCGCTATTGGTGGAAGCTAAAGGGTCGAAAAGACGCACGTCAATCACTATCGCGGAGTGTGCTCGGACGGTGTCGGGGAGTGGGGAAATCGGCCCGGGGCGGGCACAATGGGCGCCCCCGGGGCCGGCTAGTTCCCCGAGCCGGACGGCACCGGGAACTCCCGGACCTCGAAGTCGGAGAGCACGGTCGGGCACAGCGCGGTGTCGCTGAGCGAACACGACTCCTCGGCCACGCTCACGCTGGACCCGTAGGCCACCTGGGGCACCGCCTGGGGGAAGATCACCGTACCGGTCACCGGGTAGGGACCCCCGGAGCCCGCCAGGAATCCGACGACGCCGGTCGGGTCGGTCACCGAGGCGACATCCGGCGTGGCCATCGAGATCTGCTCGCCGACCGGCTTGCCGGAGCTGCACGACGGCGCCTCTTGCTGCTGCCACGACGGGATGGTGAAGAACTGGCACACCATGGCGATCCCCTGCGGGTCCCCGGTCGTGTCGAAGGTGGCGAACACGCCCTCGCCGCCCGCCGCCGGCGGCCAGGAGGTGGGCGGATTGGGGTCGCCGGACGGATAGACGACCAGGCCGCTCCCGGTCGTGGGGGACTGGACCTGCGAACAGGACCAGTCGTTCGGACCCAACAGGATGTGGACTCCGTCGGAGTAGAACTGCACCTTGCCGATCAGGGAGGTGGGAATGGGGGCGAGCAGGATGGAGGGCTTCCAGCCCTGGCTCCCGAGGGAGCCCCCCGAGGCGGTGGTGCAGGCCGCCACGGGAAACGCCACCGCCACCTCGCCGTTCAGCGGCGCCGTGGTGGTCGACCCCGATGACGCCGGGATGGCGGAGGTCGGCGGGGTGGTCCCGACCAACGACGTGCTGCACCCGGTGAGGGCCAGGGCGATGAGGACCACCAGGCCGAACGCGGCCGTTGGCGGCTTCACGTCCCGTCCTCCATGGGGCAAGACGTTAAACCACCGGTGCCGAGGACCGGTGCCTCCCTGGGCCTCGGCGAACGGACGGCGCGACAGTTCGGCTTGGGCGCCACCTTGACGCAAGCGTTAAGTTCGCGGCGGTGCCAGATGACCTCGGACCAGGGGAGCCATGGCCGTACTCCAACCGGTGAAGCGCGTCGATGCGCGTCCGGCCGCGGACGGGTCGGCGCCCGGGATCCCCGGGAACTACAAATGGGTGGCGCTGTTCATCTCGACCCTGGGAATGTTGATGGCCACCATCGACGGATCCATCGTGCTGATCGCCCTGCCCGACATCTTCCGCGGCATCGGCCTCGATCCGCTGCAGCCGGGCAACACGTTCTACCTCCTGTGGATGATCCTGAGCTTCCTGGTCGTCACCAGCGTGCTGGTGGTCAGCCTGGGCCGGCTGGGTGACATCTACGGCCGGGTGCGGATCTACAACCTCGGCTTCGCGGTCTTCACCGTGTTCTCGCTGATGTTGAGTGTCACCTGGATGACCGGTCATGCCGCCGGGATCTGGTTGATCACCGGGCGGATCTTCCAGGGCGTGGGGGCGGCGATGCTGATGGCCAACTCTGCCGCCATCCTCACCGATGTATTTCCCGACGACCAACGAGGCATGGCGCTCGGCGTCAACCAGGCGGCGGCGTTCAGCGGGACGTTCATCGGACTGGTTCTCGGAGGTGTCCTGGCGCCGATCAATTGGCGGCTCATCTTCCTGGTGTCCGTGCCCATCGGCCTGTTCGCCACCGTGTTCGGCTATCTCCGGCTCCGGGAGGTGGGCGAGCGTCGCCCGGCCCGCATCGACTGGCCCGGAAACGCCACCTTCGCCCTCGGCCTCATCCTGGTGATGGTGGCCATCACCTACGGGATCGAGCCCTACGGCCGCCACACCATGGGGTGGACCAGCCCGTTGGTCGTCGGCTCCCTGGCGCTCGGGACGGCCCTGCTCGTCGCCTTCTGCATCATCGAGACGAAGGTCCCCGAGCCCATGTTCCGGTTGCAGCTGTTCAGGATCCGGGCCTTCACCAGCGGCGTGATGGCCAGCTTCTTGGCCGCCCTGAGCCGGGGCGGGCTGATGTTCATGCTGATCATCTGGCTCCAGGGGATCTGGCTGCCGCAGCACGGGTACGCCTTCAGCGTGACCCCTCTGTGGGCGGGTATCGCCATGCTCCCGCTCACCGCCGGCTTCCTGATCGCCGGACCGGTCTCGGGAATCCTCTCGGACCGCTACGGCGCCCGCCCCTTCGCCACCGGCGGCATGCTGGTCTCCGCGGTGTGCTTCGCCCTCTTGGAGCTGCTTCCGGTCGACTTCCCCTACTGGTTGTTCGGCCTGGTGCTGCTGTTGACCGGCCTCGGCATGGCCGCGTTCGGATCGCCGAACCGGGCCGGCGTGATGAACAGCCTCCCCCCGCAGCACCGGGGCGCCGGGTCGGGCATGAACACAACCTTCCAGAACTCGGCCCAGGTGCTCTCCATCGGGATCTTCTTCACCCTGATGATCGTCGGGCTGTCTTCGTCGCTGCCCCCGGACCTGTTGCGGGGTTTGACCGCCCACGGGGTGGCCGCCGACGTGGCCGACCGGGCCGCCCACCTGTCCCCGGTGTCCACCCTGTTCGCCGCCTTCCTCGGCTACGACCCCGTGCAACACCTCATCGGCCCCCACGTGCTGGCCCAGCTGCCCCGATCGCAACAGGCGGTGCTCACCGGGCGCGCCTTCTTCCCCCATCTGATCAGCGCGCCGTTCCGGGCCGGGCTCCACGCCGCCTTCGACTTCGCCATCGTGACCAGCCTGGCGGCGGCCTGGGCCTCATGGCTCCGGGGTGGGCGCTACGTGTACACCGAGCCGGGCGCGGAGGCGGCTCCGCCGGCGTCCGCACCCGAGATGGCCCGGGCCGGGGCGCGGCGGGACGGCCCGCCGACCCGGTCCGACGACACACCACCCACCCACCCACAGGAGGCAGACCGGCGATGACCGACGCGATGAGAGCGGAGACCGTGCAGATCACCGGGCACGCCGGCGATACGGTCGAGGCGTACCTGGCCCAACCCCTCGAGGGCCCCCCCGCCGGAGGGGTGGTCGTCATCCATCACATGCCCGGCTACGACGAGGCCACCAAGGAGATCACCCGGAAGTTCGCCGCCCGTGGCTACCTCGCCATCTGCCCCAACCTCTACTTCCGCGAGGCTCCGGGTGCCAGCCCCGACGACGCCGCCGCCGCGGCCCGGGCGCAGGGCGGGGTGCCCGACGACCGCCTGGTGGGGGATGTCGACGGCGCTGCCAACCACCTGCGGTCCCTCGCCTCGTCCAACGGACGGATCGCCACCATCGGGTACTGCTCGGGCGGCCGCCAGTCGTTCCTGGCCGCCTGCAGCCTGGCCATCGACGCCGCCGTCGACTGCTACGGGGCGTTCGTGGTGGCCCCGCCTCCCGAAGGGCTCCCGATCAACGTGGAGCCGATCGTCCAACTGGCCCCGGGCCTGTCCTGCCCGCTCCTCGGGCTGTTCGGGGCGGACGACCAGTACCCCTCACCGGAGGAGGTCGACGTGCTCGAACAGGCACTGGTCGAGGCGGGCAAGGAATTCGAGTTCCACCGCTACGAGGGGGCGGGGCACGCCTTCTTCAACACCGACCGGACCAGCTACCGACCCGAGGCCGCCGCCGAGGGCTGGCAGCGGATCTGGGAGTTCTTCGACCGCTTCCTGGCCACCCACTGAACGGAGACCGCCATGTGCACCTACCAGACCACCACGCTGCCCGTGCGGGGCAGCGGCAAGGGCGCCGAGGGCTGGTTCCCGGTGTCGGACGCCACCGTCTACTTCGACCACCCGGTCCACGCCGCCGGCGACCACACCTTGAACATCGACCTGATCAACCCGTCCCGGGGTGCGGGGGCCAGGGTGGCCGTCGAGCTCGACCCGACCTCGGCCCGGGCCCTGGCCCTGGCCATCCTCCAGTCGCTGGACGGCGCCCCGGCGGGACTGCTCGCCCCGGCCCCGGGTTGAGCCCGGGGCCGGGGCGCCTCACCGGGGGGGCGGCATCTGGCCCGGCGGCGGAGGGGGCTGGTTCGGCTGGGGCGGATAGCCGGGCATGGGCGGGGGAGGTGCCTGCCCCGCCGGAGGGTAGCCGGGTTGGGCCGGAGGGTAGCCGGGTGGGGGTGGCGGAGTGCCGGGTTGGGGCGGCGGGTAGCCGCCACCCGGCGGGTACTGGCCCGGGTAGCCCCCCGCCCCCCCGCCTCCGTAGCCGCCGGTGAGCCCGGCGGGGCCGGCGGGTCCCCGGTACGTACTCGAGCCCAGCCAGAGGATGTACCAGAAGATGACCGAGAGGAGCACCAGGCCCACGGTGAACCCGCCCCCGTGCCCGAAGCTCTTCGAGATGTCGTTGGCGACGATGATGTAGACGACGAGGAATCCCAGCGAACCGACGTAGGGCACGATCACCAGCAGGAGGAACCACGCCCACGTCCTGGGCCGTCCGGCGATCCTCAACAGGATGATGAAGCTATAGATGGGCACGAACGCCGACCAGGCCGGCTCGCCGTAGCTGCCCGCCTTCTTGTAGGTCCCGTAGGTCCCGAGCGCGGTGAGGATGTAGAAGGCGATGGCCAGGAGGACGAACACCAGAACGCCCGATCCGCTGGTGCTGTAGGTTGCCGCCGACAGGTGTCCCATGGTTCCCCCTAGGGTCCTTTCGTGCCCCGGAAGGGCACGCACTTGGCCCCTTGCTACCACCTGGGGACGGGCCAGAGGTCGATGCCCGGTGGCGCGGCGTCCAGGGGCCGACCCCGAGTCCCTGAGTCACCCCCTGAGTAGGGTCCAAGGCGATGATGCATCTGTACTCGGCCGGGGACGCCCGCCCCTTGGCGGCGCGCCTGGCCGCCGTGCTCGCCGATCCGCCGGCTGATCCGATGACCCCTGAGTGGCTGGCCGTCCCGTCGGACGGGATGCGGCGGTGGCTGACCCTCGAACTGGCTTCCCGGTTGGGTGCGTCGGGCCCCGGGGACGGGGTGGCGGCCAACTTCACCCGTGCCTACCCGGGGACCCTGCGCGGCCTCGTCCTGGCCGCCGAACGCGACCCGGCAGCCGCCGACCCGTGGAGCATCGACCGGCTGGTGTGGGAGGTGCTGGGCGTCGCCGACGAGCAGCCTGGCGACCGGGCCCTCGTGCCGTTCGTCGACCTGCCCACCGGAGCCTCCCGGTTCGCCTCCGCCCGGCGAATCGCCGATCTCCTCGACCGCTACCACCTGCACCGGCCGGACATGGTCCGGGCCTGGGCGGCCGGCCGGCACGTGGACGGGACCGGGCGACCGATCGCCCCGCACGCGGCCTGGCAGCCCCACCTGTGGCAGCTGGTCCGCCGACGGGTGGGCGAGCCCAGCCCGCCCGAGCGGTGGCCCGGACTCCTCGACCGGATGCGGAACGGCGACCTCGCACTCGACCTGCCCCGACGGCTGGTGCTGTTCGGGTTCGCACTGCTCCCCGGCAGCGACTTCCTCGAGCTGGCCGGAGCGGTGGCCGAGCACCGCGACCTGCACCTGTTCATGCTGGAGCCCGCCCACCTCGACGCCCCCCGGCTGCTGCGTTCGGGTCCTCGGCCCACCCCGGGGCAGCCCAGGCTGCGGGCCACCGACCCGGCGTCCGCCGTCGAGCACCCGCTGTTGCGGTCGTGGGGGCGCCTCCATCGGGAGACGGCGCTGATGCTCGCCGACGCCCGGGCCCGGGGGTGCCCCCCACCCGAGCCGGTGGGGACCTCCGCCGCCGGGCCCTCGACCGTCCTCGGGCGGCTGCAGCACCACATCCGGGCCGACACCGTGGCCGACCCGCTCCCCGGGTTCGAGCCCACAGACCGCTCCATCCAATTCCACGCCTGCTACGGACCCACCCGACAGGTCGAGGTGCTCCGGGACGCCATCTTGCACCTCCTGGCATCGGATCCCGGTCTCACCGAGGACGACGTCCTGGTGCTGTGTCCGGCCCTCGAGCGCTTCGCCCCGTTGGTCGAGGCGGTCTTCGGGCCTTCTGCGGACCGTCTCGAGACTCCCCGGAGGTCAGGGGGCCGGCGCGATGACCGGGATGCCCCGTCCCTCCGCTACCGCATCGCCGACCGGTCGATCCGGCGGTCCAATCCGGTGGTGGGAGCCACCACCGAGCTGCTCGACCTGGTCGTCGGGCGCTTCGACGCCGCCGGCGTCCTCGACTTCTGCTCCCTGGGCCCGGTCCGGGAGCGGTTCCGCTTCGACGACGAGGACCTCGCCTCCATCGGCGAATGGGTGCGGTCCACCAATGTCCGGTGGGGCCTCGACGCGGCCCATCGGGTCGCCTTCGGCGTGCCCGAGACCGTCGTGACCAACACCTGGCAGGCCGCCCTCGACCGGCTGCTGCTCGGGTCAGCGGTCCACGACGCCGACTTCGACCTCGGCATCGGGGAGGTCGCCCCGTTCGGCTGCGAGGGGAGCGACGTCGAGACCGCCGGTCGCCTGGCCGAGGTGCTGTGGCGCCTGGGCGACCTGGCGTCGCAGTCCGGCGAGGAGCAGACCCTCGGGACCTGGGTCGGACGGCTCGACCGGGCGGTTGCGGCCCTGTTCGCCGGCCCCCGCGGCTCCGAGTGGCAGGCCGAGGCCGTCCACCGGATCCTCGCCGAGGCCGCCGACTCCGCCACCGGCCGTGGTGAGCCGTCGTCGGTCCTGCTCACCTTCACCGACCTGCGGAGGATGCTCGACGGGCGGCTGGACTCGGCGTTGGGCCGGCCCGACTTCTTCCGGGGCGGGGTCACCATCACGTCGATGACCCCGATGCGTGGGGTCCCCTTCCGGGTGGTCTGCCTCCTCGGCATGGACCAGTGGGCGTTCGCCCCGGTTCCGGCCACCGGCGACGACCTGGCCGCGGCCGCCCCCCGGATCGGTGACGGCGATCCCCGGGGGGAGGCCCGCCAGGCGCTGCTCGAGGCCGTCCTGGCGGCCGGCGACCACCTCATGGTCGTCTACGACGGGCGCGACGTGCGGACCAACCAGGAGGTTCCGAGGGCTGTCCCCACCGCGGAGCTGTTCGACGCCGTCTCCGCCCTGGTGGAGCCCGGACAGCGGAAGGACTTCGCCGCGCAGCTCGAGACCGTCCATCCGCGCCACCCGTTCGACGACCGCTGTTTCGCGTCGGGGGCGCTGGTCCCGGGCGCGCCGTGGGGTTTCGATCCCACCGACTTCCGGGGCGCCGGGGCACGGCGGAGCCGGGTGAGGACTGCGCCGCGGTTCCTGGGGGATCCGCTCGAACCGATCGGCGGCGAGGTCATCGAGCTGGCCCGCCTGCACTCGTTCCTCCGGAATCCGGCCAGGGCCTTCCTCACCGAGCGACTGGAGGCCCGCCTTCCGGACCGCGAGGAGGAGGTGTCGGCCCTGCTGCCGATGGATCTCGTCGGGCTCCACGGGTGGCGGGTCGGCGACCGGCTGCTCGGGGCGCTGATGGCCGGCGCCGGGGTCGAGGAGTGGCGGCAGTGGGAACAGGCGCTCGGCACGCTGCCACCCGGGGCCCTCGGGGACCGGGCCGTCGCCGAGCTGGTCGAGGAGGTGTACGCGTTGGTCTCGGCCGCGGACGGCCACGGCGTGAGCCGCGCCCCGGGCCGAACCGTCGACGTCGGGGTCAATCTGGCCGACGGCACCCGGATCGTCGGATCGGTCCCGCTCCAGCTCCGGGCGGAGACCCCGGGACCGGCGAGGGTGATGTACACCCGCGGCAAGGCCCACCACCGGTTGGCGGCCTGGCTGGACCTGATGGCCCTGGTCGGGACCGACCCCACCACGCCCTGGCGCTCGGTCGTCGTGGCGCGGGGCAAGGACTCCAAGCCGAAGTCGGTCCGGATCGACGACCTCGTTTCCTCGGCGGACGGGATGCGTGCGGACGCGGTGGCGTCGCTGAGCGTGGCCGTCGACTGCTACCGGCGGGGCATGACCGAGCCGCTGCCCCTGTTCCCGAGCTTCTCCCGGGAGGTCTACGACGGCAGGGCGAACCGCGAACTGTGGAACGGCAGGGGATTCCACGACGGCGCCGACGAGGCCGTCAGGCTGGTCTTCGGTGCACCCGACTACGACGAGATCGTGGGCCTGCCGACGCGACCCGGTGATCCATTCGGGACCCCGGGACGGGTCGCCGGCTTCGCCCGTCACCTCTGGGATGCGGTCGAGCTCTCGATCCGGGAGTACGGGACACCCCCGGCGGACCAGCCGGCCGAGCCGCCCGTCGGACCGCAGGCGGAGCTGCAGGGGGAAGCGCGGGGTCGGCCCGCATGACGGCGCCTGGGGTCACCCCGTTCGACGTCACCGGAGCCCTTCCCTCGGGGATCCTGTCCATCGAGGCCAGCGCCGGCACCGGGAAGACGTCCGCCCTGGCCGCCCTGGCCACCCGCCTCATCGCCGAAGGCCGGGCCGTCGCATCCGAGCTGCTGATCGTCACCTTCACCCGCGCCGCCACCGGCGAGCTCCGGTCGAGGGTCCGCCATCAGCTCATCGATGCAGCCGACTGCCTGGCCGGGACCCGGGCGGTGCTGCCGGACGAGCCCCTCTTCGAGCATCTGTGCTCGGCCGATCGACAGGGTCGGCTCGACCGGCTGCGCACGGCGATCACCGAATTCGATGCGGCCACCATCACCACCATCCACGGATTCGCCGCTCAGGTTCGGGGTGCCCTCGGGGCTTCGCCCGGTGTCGACGGCGATGCCCGGCTGGTCGAGGACACGGGCGGGCTGATCGCCGACGCATGCGCCGACGCGCTGGCGGCCGCCGCGGTGCGCGGGTCCGACGGCGTCGAGGGGTTGAAGCTGAAGGCCCTCAGGGCCATGACCGAGCAGGTGGTCCGCCGCCCCGATGTCCGGCTCATCCCGACCGAGCACGACCAGGGTGTGGCCCCGGGGGACCGGCTCTTCTCCGAGCTCGTGGTCTGGGCGATCGGGGAGGTGTCCGAACGTCGTCGGCGCAACGGCACGGTCAGCTTCGACGACCTGTTGACCCAGTTGCGTGGGGCCTTGGAGGGATCGGGGTCGACGGCGGTGGTGGAGGCGCTGCGCAACCGGTTCAAGGTGGCCCTGATCGACGAGTTCCAGGACACCGACTCGGTGCAGTGGGACATCTTCTCGAAACTGTTCGCCTCCGAGGGCGTCGACACGACGTTGGTGCTGGTGGGGGATCCCAAGCAGTCGATCTACGCCTTCCGGGGCGCCGACATCCACACCTACCTGAAGGCGGTCGTCGGGGACGGGGGAGCAGAGCGCCGATCCCTGGGAACCAACTGGAGGGCGGACGGAGCCGTGGTGAGGTCGTTGGCCGCGCTCTGCGAGCGGGCGACCTTCGGCGACCGGGACATCCCCTTCGTGGCGGTCGAGGCGGCCCCCCGGCACCGGCGGCTCCGGATCCGGGACACCGAGGACCGACCACTTCCCGCCCTTTCGCTCCGCCTGGCCGTCGGCGAGCGCATCGAGCGCACCACCAGGGCACGCCAGGTGCAGACCGGCTCCGCCGCCCTGGCCATCCACGAGGACCTGGCGATGGCGGTGCGCGAACTGCTCGATGGTGCCCTCATCCCGACCGCCGACGAGCACGGCGGGCCGCGCCGGGTGCGTCCGTCCGACATCGCCGTGCTGGTGGGCACCGGGGCCCAGGCGGAGGCGGTCCAGGCCGCATTGCTCGACCACGGGGTCGCAGCGGTGATGTCGGGAGGTGACTCCGTGCTCCGTTCCCCCGCCGCCGACCAGTTGCGCTACCTCCTCAATGCCATGGACCGGCCGTCCGACGTGCGGCGGGTGCGCACCTACGCCCTCTCGTGGTTCGTGGGGTGGCGGGCGGAGCAGGTCGCATCGGCGCCGGGCCCGGAGCTCGAGGCCCTGCAGGCGCAATTGCGGGGGTGGGCGGATCTGCTCGCCACCCATTCGGCCGCCGACGTGCTCACCCGGGTCTGGGTGGACAGCGGCGTCGTGCCCCGGGTACTGGGTGCTCCCGACGGCGATCGCAACCTGACCGATCTCGACCACCTGGCGGAGCTCCTCCACGGGTCCGTCCCCGGTGGGCTGATCAGCGTCGGCGGAATGCTGGCGTTCCTCGACGCCGAACCGGAGGTCGACGTCGAGACCGAGGTGGACGGGGGGGTCACCGCCCGACGCATCGAATCCGAGGACGACGCCGTCCAGGTCATGACCATCTGGTTGGCGAAGGGGCAGGAGTTCCCCGTCGTCTGCCTGCCCTCGTTGTGGCGCAAGACCGGGGGCGGTCATCCGGTCTCCTACATGGACCCGGACCTCGGCGACCGGGTGGTGGATCTGACCGGCGGCCGGCCCTGGCCGGACGCGGCCAGCGGCAACCATCGGAGTGCCCTTGCCGCCGAGGAGGTCATGGGGGAACAGCTTCGGCTGCTCTACGTGGCGCTGACCCGGGCGCAGCACCAGACCGTAGTGTGGTGGGCCAATGCCACGGGCAGCGAGCGGACCGCGCTCGCCCACATGCTGTTCTCCAGGGTCGACGGGGTGATCGAGCCCGACCTGTACCAGGAGAAGAAGGCCGTCATCCCGCCGGACCAGGACCTGCTCGCCGCACTCGCACCCCTCCTCGCTCGGGCCGGCGACACGATGGAGGTCCGGGCCGTCGATGGCCGACCCACCGGACGGGCCGACCCATGGGCCGACCGGTCAGGTGGTCGTGTCCCGGAGCCGCTGGTGTTCGTGCCCTTCGAGGCGACGCCTGACCGATCGAGGCACCGGTGGTCGTTCTCCACGATCGCCCGGCACTCCTCGGCGGAGACCCTCGACCCCCATGACGGCACCTTGGCCGACCGAGGCGCCGACGACGAGCAGGGGGACGGGCTCGGCGTAGACGTGGACGGGGTCGGGGTCGGGGCGGCGGTGGACGGGCCCGTGGACGAGGACCACCCGACCGCCGCGGAGGACGACGGCCCGGCCGACCGGCCGGCCGCCGGCCTGCCCGGGCCACTGGCGTGGCTGCCCGCCGGGACCGCCTTTGGAACATTGGTGCACGAAGTGCTGGAGGACGTCGACTTCACCGCGCCCGACCTCGGGGCGTTGGTCGCCTCGGCCGTCGACCGCCGGTTGGCGCGGCGGGCCGTGGACCTCACCCCGCGCAGGGGTCCTCCCGATTCGGCCGCCGACGGGCGGACGGTGCTCCTCGAAGGCCTACTGGCAGCGATCAGCACACCGCTCGGCCCGCTGTGCGGTGGTGGCTCGCTGGCGGACCTCGCCCCCGGCGACCGGCTCAACGAGATGGTGTTCGAGCTCCGCCTCGGGGAGGCGGGCCACCCGGCCGGCACCCGGGACATCGGCCGGTTGGTCCTGGACCATCTCCCCGCGGAGGACCCCCTGCGTCCCTGGGCCGGCGAGCTGGCCGACGGGGTCATCGACGTGAACCTGTCCGGTCACCTGACCGGGTCGATCGACCTGATCATGAGGGTTCGGGACGGGCGGGGGGTGGACCGTTTCGTCGTGGCCGACTACAAGACCAACCAACTGACCCCGTGGGGTCACCGCCCCGGGCCCGGGGACTACCACCCCCGGCACCTGGCCACGGCCATGGCCCGACACGACTACCCGTTGCAGGCGCTCCTCTACTCGGTCGCCCTCCACCGGTACCTGCGCTGGCGCCTGCCCGACTACGACCCGGCGACCCATCTCGGAGGGGCCGCCTACCTGTTCCTGCGGGGCATGACCGGGCCCCGGGACATCACCGGCGGGGGGCACCCCGGCGTGTTCCCCTGGCCGGTCCCGGCGGAGCTGGTCACCGAGCTGAGCAACCTGTTGGACGGCCGGCCCACCAGCCGGGTGGACCGATGACGCCCCCGGCGACACCCGGCGGGGGCGCGGTGCCCGACGGGGTGGCAGTCCTGGCCCCCTTCGTGGACGCCGGGGTCTTCGGTCCCTACGAGGCGCACCTGGCCGCCGCCGTGGTGCGGCTCGCGCCCGGTGTCACCGACGAAGCGGTCGTCGCCCTGGCCGTAGCCGCCCGGGCCACCCGGTTCGGCCACGTTTGCGTGGAGTTGGCCGACGTGGCCCGCCAGGTGGTGCCGCCCGGCGAGGACGGGGACGGCCGGGAGTCCGAGGCCCTGCCCTGGCCGCCGGCGGCGGTGTGGGCCCGGAGCCTGTCCGTGTCGGGAATCGTGTCGTCCCCTGGCGACGTGCCGGAGCGGCTGCGGCCGCTCGTCTTCGACGGGCGGTTCGTCTACCTGCAGCGCTACTGGCACTACGAACTGGCGGTGGCCGACGACCTGTTGGGCCGGGCCCACCGGGCCCACCGGGCCCCGCCCGGACCCGATCCGGTGGCGCCGACCCTGGCCGACGCGGTGGCGGCGCAGGTGCTCGATGCACTGTTCGAGCCCCGCCCACCGGATCAGGTGGATCTCCAGCGACTGGCCGCGCGCCGCTCCCTCGGCACCGGCGTGTCGATCATCGCCGGCGGCCCCGGCACGGGCAAGACGCACACCGTCGCCCGCATCCTGGCCGCCGCCCACCTGATCGCCGCCGCCGACGGACGGGAGCTGAAGGCGGCGCTGGCCGCCCCCACCGGGAAGGCGGCCCTCCGGATGGAGGGAGCGGTCATCGCCGAGGTGACCACCCTCGCAGACTCGGGACTGATCGACCCCGGACTGGCCGCCAGGCTCACCGGGCCGGGGGCGGTCACCCTCCACCGGTTGCTGGGTTGGCGACCCGGGACCCATTTCCGGCACGACCGCAGCCATCCGCTTCCCCAGGACCTGGTGATCGTCGACGAGACGTCGATGGTGTCCCTGCCCCTGATGGCCAAGCTCCTCGACGCGGTGAGGCCGGACGCCCAGCTGGTGCTGGTGGGGGATCCGTTCCAGCTGGCCAGCGTCGAGGCGGGGACGGTCATGGCCGATCTGGTGGGTCCCGGTGCGGATGCAGGCCCAGGAGGGGCCACCGGCCCCCCCCTCGCCGGACGGGTGACACTGCTCCGACAGATGCACCGGTTCGCCGAGGGGTCGGGCATCGCCGCGCTGGCCGAGGCGATCCGTGGCGGCGAGGCCGACGCTGCGCTCGACCTGCTCGCCGGCGGATACCCCGATGCGCGCTGGGTGAGGGACGACGACGCCGAGGGCCTGGACCAGGTGGGGCGGTCGGTGGCGGTCGCGGGCGTCGAGATGGCGTCGGCGGCGATGGGCGGGGATGCGGTCGGCGCCCTGGATGCCGCCCAGCGCATCAAGGTCCTGGCCGCCACCCGGCGCGGCCCGCTCGGCGTCTACGACTGGAGTGATCGGATCGCCGCCGCGGTGGCCGATGCCCTGCCGGGGATCAACCGGTCCCGGACCTGGTACGCGGGTCGGCCCGTCATCGTCACCGCCAACGACCCGGTGAACGACGTCTTCAACGGCGACGTCGGGGTGGTGGCCACCGTGTCCGGCGAGCCGATGGTGGCCTTCGCCGGCGCGGACGGCCTCCGCTACCTCGCCCCGTCGCGCCTCGGCGACGTGGAGACCTGGTGGGCGATGACCATCCACAAGAGCCAGGGCTCCGAGTTCCCCCACGCGGTGGTCTCGCTGCCCCGCGCCGCGTCACCCGTCCTCACCCGCGAGCTGCTGTACACCGCGGTCACCAGGGCGAGGGAAGAGGTCACCCTGGTCGGGAGCGAGGCGTCGATCCGCGCCGCCATCGGCCGGCCGGTGGCACGGGCCTCGGGTCTGCGGGCCCGGCTTTGGCCGTTCCCGGTCGATTCCGTCCCGCGTACCTGAGGCGTTCACGGTGCCGGCACTTCCGCTCCAGGGCGGGTGCCGCCCGCCACAGCGAGTGCGCCAAAAGACGTGAGATCAGAGTTGGAATGGCGAGGGGCCACCAGTGCCTTAGGGGCCGGCTCGCGGCGATAGGGGGCGCTGAGAGCACGGTGTACTGAGTCGTAGCGCTGCTGATGCCCGCTACGAACAACTTCACCTATGTGAAGAGCACCGAAATGCTCTCCCGATTGGCGATCCGCCGAATGGCTTCACCAAGCAACCCGGCAATAGACACGACTTCAACCTTGGATGACAGGGCCACCGGCTGAGTTTCAACGCTGTCGGTCATAAACAGTCGCTTGATCGGACTCTCATCGATGCGGCTCACGGCTTCTCCAGCGAGAAGGCCGTGGCTCACCGCCGCATAGACGGACACAGCGCCCTTCTCGATCAGGACCCGTGCGGCATCCGCCAGTGTCCCTGCCGAAATCGTGAAGTCATCCACGATCAGAGCAGTACACCCAGCCACTGATCCGATCAGTTCAACCACTTCGGCTGTTTCCGAGTGGTCGACTCGGCGTTTGTCAGCAATGGCGAGCGGTACGTTGAGACGCTCCGACCACTGCCGGGCCTTCTTGGCGAAGCCTGCATCTGGAGCGACGACCAGCAGGTTCGGGAGTGTCTTGGATGCGATCACATCGCACAGGACCGGTAGAGCGTAGAGGTCATCCACGGGAACCTTGAAGAAGCCCTGCACCTGAGGCGCATGGAGGTCAAGTGTGATGACACGGTCTACTCCTGCCGCCTCGATTGCATCCGCACACACCCGAGCACGAATCGACACCCGAGGCTCGTCCTTCTTGTCCCCCTTGGCATAGCTGAAGTATGGGATGACCGCAGTGACCGATGCGGCACTGGCTCTCTTCAGAGCATCGATCCAGAACAACAATTCCATGAAGTTGTCATTGGCCGGAAAGCCCGTTCCCTGAACTAGGAACACGTCCCGGCCCCGAACGTTGTCGAGAACTCTGACGAAGAGGTTCCCCTCGGAGAACTTCAACGTCTCGCCGGCTCCAAGAGGGCAGTCCAAGTAGTCGGCGATTGCGCTTCCGAGCTTGCGGCTGGCAGACCCAGCAAAGAGGAGGAAGTCGTCTCTCACGACTCCAATGTACCTGGAAGGGTTTGAGAGCTGTGAGGCCACACGCCCCGACGTCCCAGTCGAGGGTGGTCTGCCGCCCGCAAGCACACCCCGATCGACAACCGCCGCCGAGCCCGTCAAGGGTGGTCTGACCCAGACTGCACAACGAAATTCGGGGACAGCTACTTGGCGCGGGATTGCTGTGGTTGGATGGAAGGCCGTGGGGTCGTCGAGCAGCTTCGAGTCGCTCGTTGCCGAAGGGGCGTCCGTGCCACTGCAGGGCTGGGACTTTTCTTGGTTCGAGGGGAGGGCAACTGAGGAACGTCCCCCATGGGGTTACGCCAAGATGGTTTCAAGGCGCCTTGGGCGGGCTCGGGCCGCCCTCGATGTGGACACCGGCGGCGGTGAGGTGCTCGCTTGGGCGCTCGCACATGCATCGGCCCGTCCTCCAGTGCTCGCGGCGGTCGAAGGCTGGGCCGCCAACGTGGAGGTCGCCCGCCGCCTCGGCGATTTCGGTGTCCGCATCGCGTACGTGAGTGCCAATGCGCCGCTGCCATTCGATGACGGATCGTTCGACCTGGTGGTGAGTCGCCATCCGGTCCGAACCGATTGGGGGGAGGTTGCGCGCGTCCTTCGTCCGGGCGGGAGCTACCTGTCGCAGCAAGTGGGCGCAGGGTCGAACAAGGAGCTCACCGACTTCCTCATGGGCCATCAGCCCGTCGGGGGGGCCAGAAAGACGACGACCGTGATCACGGGAGCCGAGGGAGCAGGGCTCAAGGTCCGTGACTTGCGCGAAGCGACGCTTCGTGTCGTCTTCTTCGACATCGGGGCCGTCGTTCATTTCCTGCGCAAGGTGACCTGGACGGTTCCCGACTTCAGCGTCGAGCCCTACAGGGATCAGCTTGTCGCACTTCACCGCATGATCGAGCGGAGCGGCTCGTTCGTCTGCCACTCGACACGATTCCTCATCGAAGCGACCAAGCCCGTGACCGCATAGCCGGCGGTGAGGGCAGGGTCGGCCGCTATTTTGTCCCGAGGGCACAGCTGGCGCCGATCGAGGCATCACCGACGCGGGCCGAACAGCTCCGGGAAGTGTTCAATCTCATCGGCTCCGCGAGCCGCCGACAAGAGGAGGTTCGCGAGTGCGGCGTCATCCTCCGGCATGAACCTGAGTCCGTCCACACCGTTTCGGTCAAGAATCCATCTTCCGACGAGGAGTGCCCTGCGATTGTTACCTTCGGTGATTACCTGTGTTCGTCAGGCAGAGCCTGCCGTCTGGAAGCGGTGTGAGGCCTGCGCCATGCTCCAACGATGAATCGCGCGACGAAACAGCGGCCCGTACAGGCCTGTCCCTGTGTTGCCGGTCATCCAGGGTCGATAGTGTGCCACCAAGCCAGTGTTCTGGGTCGAGGTCACACGGAATGACCAATCTCGATAGAGTGAGCAGCTCAGGGCTTCGGGTGGATACATTTGAGGGGGAACGGGCCATATCCATGAACTTGTCTGATGTGCGTGCCGCCGTGGGAGTGATCGGTCTGCTCCTAGTTGTCGTACTCTGCACCAGCGGATTCGAGGAGGGAGCAGCGGGAGCAGCGCCGATCCCGCAAGTGCCCTATCAAGCGGCAGCGGCGATATCGGGTCCAATCACCACCGGACACGTCATCGAGCCACTGTCAGCCCGATCTTCCAATCTTGCCGCAAACGGCTATATCGAGCACGAGTACTTCGCGTCAGGCACGGCAGCGGCCTTTACGGCGACGTCTTCGCCGAGTAACGGCAAGTGGTCGATCGCGCCTACGACATCGGCTTCCTACCGAACCCGGATATTGGTACGCCGACCGAAAGACCCCGCTCGCTTCAATGGCACCGTAGTCGTCGAGTGGATGAACGTCTCCGCTGGGGAGTCGGCACCCGATTGGGACTATTTGAACCCGAAGCTCATGAGGGACGGATATGCGTATGTGGCGGTTTCGGCCCAAGCTCTGGGCGTCAGCGGCGGCCCACCGATTCTTGGGACCGTGAGTCTCGGTTCCAGTGGTGGCCTTGTCGGCTCCGAGCCAGCCCGCTACGGAACGCTCCATCACCCCGGAGACCAATATGCGTTGGATATCTTCGCCCAAATCGGAAAGTCCCTCCGGACCACTAAGCAGCAGGCCTTGGGCAATCTGCATCCCAAACACATTGTCGCTGTGGGCGAGTCCCAGTCAGCCTTTTACCTCACAACGTTTGCCGACGCTCTACAACCTCGGACCCACACTTTTGACGGCATCTTCATCCATAGCAGGGGCGGGTCCGGCGCTTCCTTGAGTGGGTCAGCCATTACCTCTGGGGAGGGCCCGTCGGGGTTGCGGATCCGCCCTGACCTCAGTGTGCCGGTCTTCATGTTCGAGACCCAGACGGACCTCGTTGAGTTGGGTTACGCAGCGGCACAACAACCCAACACAAGTCGGATCCGAACGTGGGAGGTGGCGGGTACGTCACACGCCGACGCATATCTCGTTGGTCCGGCGGCGGGTATTCTCGGCTGTACCACCCCCGTCAACGACGGTCCCCAGCACATTGTCGTCCAAGCAGCATTCGCCGCCTTCACCAAGTGGGTGGACGATGCCGTACCACCGCCGTCCCCATCTCCATTCCGTCTGTCCAGCTCGCGCCCGGCGACTTTGGTCCTCGACATTCACGGCAACGTCGTTGGTGGTGTGCGGACCCCGGCCGTCGATGTTCCGGTGTCGACCCTAAGCGGCGCGGCCCCAGCCGGTGCTAGCGCGATCTGCTCACTGTTCGGTTCAACGACCTCGTTCAGTCAGAGCATGTTGCGCAACCTCTACCACAGCAAGAGCAACTACCTCGCTTCTTACAAAACCGACCTTGACAAGGCGATCAACAGAGGATTCATCCTCAGAGCAGACCGTGCAGCGCTGCTCGCCCAAGCGCAGCAGGTTGCGTTCTCGTCATAGCGAGCTGAGGCCAGATCTCTTGCATTCAGGGCCACCGAAGTGCCGGTCGATTGCCGTCCCGGCCGCAGCGTTAGGGCCGGGTCGGACGGACGTGCCCAAATCGTGAGTTACCTTCCAGCCAAACTACGAGATCGTGACGGTGAAGGTCGCTACGGCAGTGTTCCTGGTCGGGGGCCCGAGCGTGGTGACCACCCCGGCAGTGGTGATCCGTCCGATCGAGGGTGTTGCGGGCTGGAATCTGGTGAGTTTGCCTTCGTTCGTGAACCACATTGCCCCATCTGGCCCAGTCGTGATTGCTACCGGGTTGACGATGGTCGGATTTCTTGTAGTTGGAGACCACCCCGGCCGCCTCGGCACGGGCGCCACCAACGAACACGGCGACTGCGGGCAGGCCCAACGTGACCATGGCCATGGTCACCAACGGCCGAATGCCCTGGAGGCGCTTCTTGGGTTGGGGGTTGTCGCAAGGACTCGGAGATTCGTTGCTCACAGCTGTCCCGCTACCACGAAGGAGGTCGCCCCCGCACCTGATGGCTTACCACGGATACGACCGGGCCACCCCGGCTGGTTTGCGGGAGCGAGAGCTGACGGCCGGGCTGAAGATAAGCGTTGTTCCTGCGGGACGCCGCTTCACCTTGCATGGTCGGCGAGGGCAGCATGGACGCAGTCTGCCAGTCCGAGGAGCGCGCTCGGAGCCGGCCAAGGACGACAGGGTGCGCCCCCGGCGGCCGGCTCAGGCGGAATCCCGGCCAGGTGGCCCCACCAGAGCGAGCGTCCGGGTCAATCACTGATTTAGTCTCTGCCGATGTACCAGAACCAGTACGCGTCTGCGCTCGAAGTGGCGGCGGCCATCGCGGCCAAGGAGGTGAGCCCGGTCGAGGTGCTCGAGGTCTGTCTGACTCGGATCGACGGCCTCAATCCCCTCCTCAACGCCGTCATCTGGCGCAACGACGATGAGGCCCGGGCGGAGGCCAGGGCGCTCGGCGAGCGGATCGCCCGGGGTGCCCGGGACCTCCCCCCCTTCGCCGGGGTGCCGCTCCCGATCAAGGACCTCCTCCCCGTGGCCGGACAGCCGGTGACCTTCGGGTCCGAGGGGGCTCCCGATGGCCCGAGCGACACCGGTGAGCCCATCGCCGAGGCCCTGCGAGCGGCCGGCTTCATCCTCACCGGGCGGACCAACGCCCCCGAGTTCGGATCCATCACGGTGACCGAGAACAACCGGTTCGGCGCCACCCGCAACCCCTGGGACCCGGCGCACACCCCGGGAGGCTCGAGCGGGGGCGCGGCCGCGTCAGTGGCAGCCGGCATGTTCCCGGTGGCCCATGCGGGCGACGGAGGGGGTTCCATCCGGATTCCGGCGTCGTGCTGCGGACTGGTCGGGCTGAAGCCGAGCCGGGGCCGGGTGGCCTCGTCGGTCCCCGGGTGGCAGGGCATGGTGACCGAGGGTGCCCTCAGCCGGACGGTCGCCGACACCGCCGCGGTGCTCGACGTCATCGGCGCCCCCGACCCCTACGCCTGGTGGAATGCCCCGGTGCCGGAGCGTCCCTTCATCGAGGAGGTGGGGGCCGACCCCGGCCGGCTCCGGGTGGCGCTGTGCACGGTGTCAGCACTGGGCCTGCCGGTCGCCGCTGGCCCGCTGGCCGCCGTCGAG
>Ga0307373_10003320_pt1 | contig 28074 bp, 29 predicted proteins | sample OX2MG_FD_202534 | JGI IMG/M metagenome (GOLD analysis project Ga0307373, IMG submission 202534) | Soil microbial communities from Risofladan, Vaasa, Finland - OX-2 | ecosystem: Environmental > Terrestrial > Soil > Coastal area > Acid sulfate soil | place: Finland: Risofladan, Vaasa | collected... | reverse complement strand
GCCGATGACGTCCGGCTTGGCCCGCGGGTCCTCCTGAGCCCGTTCGTAAACCTTTACGGATGCCGGATCGGCGAGGACACGCGGCTGGGCGCCTTCGTCGAAGTCCAGCGCGACGCCACGGTGGGGCGGCGTTGCAAGATCTCCAGCCACAGCTTCATCTGCTCGGGCGTGACGATCGAGGACGAGGTGTTCATTGGTCACGGCGTGGTGTTCATTAACGATCGAAATCCCCGCGCGACCCGTTCCGACGGCGCACCGCAGAGCGAGGGCGACTGGCGCATGGAAGCCACGGTGGTGCGGTGCGGCGCGTCGATCGGGAGCGGGTGCGCGATTCTCTGCGGCATCGAAATCGGCGAGCGCGCGATGGTGGGCGCGGGCGCGGTCGTAACACGCGACGTTCCCCCCGGCGCGGTCGTGGCCGGCAATCCGGCCCGCGTTCGCCGCCCCATGGCGCCGGTCGCTGGCCGGACGAACCCCGACAACGGAGCTTCAGATGCGGATTAAATTCATCGATCTTGCCTCTCAGAACGTGGAAATAGGCGAACGCGTGGAACGCGAACTGGTCAGGATTCATCTCGAGACCGGATACGTGGGCGGCCCGCAAGTCCAGGCCTTCGAGGAGGAGTTCGCGGCGTTCCTGGGCGTTCGCCACGTGGTCTCGGTTGGCAGCGGCACCGATGCGCTACGCCTGGCGTTGCTCGCGGTCGGAGTCGGTCCCGGCGCTGAAGTTATTACGACGCCGATGACATTCATTGCGACCGCGGCCGCGATCCGGCAGGCCGGTGCGCGGCCGACCCTGGTGGACGTGGATCCGGAGACCTGTAACATCAGCCCGCACGCGCTGCGCCGCTTTCTGGAGGAACGTCACCGACGCTCACCGCATGGCCCGCGAGTGATCGTTCCGGTTCACCTCTACGGGCTTCCGGCGGCGATGCGCGAAATTCAGGAGATCGCGCTGGAGTTCGGCATGCGGATCGTGGAGGACGCGTGCCAGGCTCACGGCGCTTCGCTGCACGACGGCCAGCGCTGGAGACACGCGGGAACGCTGGGCGCGGCCGGATGCTTCAGCTTCTATCCGGGCAAGAATCTTGGCGCATGGGGCGATGGCGGCGCCGTCGCGACCGACAGCGATGAACTGGCGGAGCGGGTCAGAATGCTTCGCGACCATGGACGCATCTCGCACTATGCGCACCAGGAATACGGCTACAATTCGCGTCTCGACGCGCTGCAGGCGGCAGTGCTGCGAGCCAAGCTCGAGCGGCTGAGCGACTGGAACAGACGCCGGCGCGAAATTGCGGAGGCCTACCGCGAACTGCTGGGCGCCGCGGATCTCGCGCTGCCGGTCGAACCCGAGGGATCGGCCTCCGCCTATCACCTCTTCGCGATCCGCAGTCCACGGCGCGACGCGATCCGACAGGCGCTGCTCGGCGGAAACATCGAATGCGGTATTCACTATCCCGTGCCCCTGCATCTGCAGCCGGCCTGCCGTGACCTCGGCTATCGGCCGGGGGATTTTCCGATAAGTGAACAAATCGCGGACACCGAGCTGTCGCTTCCGATGCATCCGCATCTGACGGATTCCGAAGTGCGGCGCGTGGCCGAACTCGTGACCGAGACCCTCGAGGAGGTTCAACCCATATTCGCTGGCGAACACGGCCGAAGCCCGATCATATCCGCTCTCCCCCCGGACCGTGACGAGTAAGGCATGTTCGCCAGCGAACTCCAAAGGCAAAAGGCCCTGTTCGCGGCCTCTGACGGCCTCGCACTGCTGGCCGCTTTCGCGGCGGCGCTGATGCTGCACGATCCGTCGGGTGCGATGGAAGTGCGCCTGCGGCACGCCGATCCCGCCGTGCTGTGCCTCAACGTGCTGGCCGTCGTAGGTCTGTGGATATTGGTGTTTCGCGCCTGCGACCTCTACCGGATGCGCAACGGCGGACTGCGAGAATCGGCCGGCATCGTGCGTGGTTGCTCGTATGCGGCGCTGCTGACCGTGTTGCTCGGATTTCTGGCCCACGTGGATGTTTCGCGGCTGACGGTGACTTTGGGATATCTGCTCAGCGTCCCGGCCGTCACCGTTGGGCGAATGGCGACACGAAAATGCGTCCTGCGCTTCTACGCCAATCCCAAAAATGCGATCCCTCTGCTGCTGGTCGGCTGCAACCGGTTCGCCCGCTATCTGTGTGACCAAATCCTGGACGAGATGACACCGTACGAGGTGGTGGGCTTCATCGACGATCGTTGCGACACGCGACAGTACCGCGGCTGTCCGGTGTTCGACTCGGTCGAGCACCTGCGCGAAATCGTCGCGCTTTATCCCGCGCTCGAGGCTGCAATCGTGCTACCCAACGCGCCGCGCGAGCAGCACGAGCGAATTCTCGAACTCTGCGAGCATCTGCGCGTGCGCTGGTGGCTGATGCCGTGGCTTTCGAAATGGCCCGGCGAGGGTTTGCGAATCGAAATGTTCGGCGTGGTCCCGCTCATCAGCCCTCGCGGATCGAATATCGAGGGCCTGAACTTCGCCCTCAAGCGGCTGTTCGACATGGCGGCAAGCACCTTGCTGCTCATTGCCGCCGCACCGTTGCTGGCCTTGGGCGCGCTCGCGGTCGGAATCCTGGACGGCCGCCCGATCCTGTTCCGGCAGACACGGATCGGCATGCACGGGCGCCCCTTCGGGATGCTCAAACTGCGCACGATGCTCGCCACCGACGACGATTCGCCGCATCGCGATTACGTACGGCAATGGATCCGGCGCGGCGCAGCCGCGGCCCGGGACGATTCGCACGGCGACCGCGTGTTCAAACTCGCCAACGACCAGCGCGTGACCCCGCTCGGTCGCTGGCTGCGCCGTTTCAGCATCGATGAACTGCCGCAACTGATTAATGTAATCCGCGGCGAGATGAGCCTCATCGGCCCGCGCCCGGCGCTGCCCTACGAGATCGAACTCTACGAACCGTGGCATCTGCGCCGTCTGGACGCGGCGCCGGGAATAACCGGACTTTGGCAGGTCAGCGGCCGCAATCATCTTTCCTTCGACGAGATGGTTCGGCTCGACGTGCAGTATCTCCAGGACTGGTCGTTTGCCGGCGACCTTCGCATCCTGGCGCGAACCCTGCCGGCGCTGCTTCGCGGAGGGGGCGTATGAACCGGGCGCAACCCGCCAAAACTGCGCAGCGGCGCCGCGCGGAGCCGGACCGTTCGCTCTGGCAGGCCGTGGCGCGAAGCGTGCGCGACAACGTCATCGCCGAGTTCGCCGTCCAGGGACTGCGCTTGGCCGGCCTCGTGGTGTTGGCGCGCGCGCTCCGCCCGGAGGATTTCGGGGTCTTCAGGGTGCTGCTGGTGGTCAGCGTCCTGGTTACGCTGAGCAACGATGCGGGCATCCCGGACGCGCTCATCCAGCGCAAGGAGATAACTGCGGCGCATGAAGCCACCGCCTGGTGGCTGAGTGTGCTGACGGCGCTGATCGCGTCGCTCATCCTGTACGTCACGGCCCCCGCCATCGCGGCGGCAATGCAGATGCCGCAACTGTGCGAGGATGCGCGGCTCCTGTGCCTTCCGATCCTGCTCAACGCAACGGCCGTGGTCGCCAGCGCCCGTTTGCGCCGCGGGCTTAACTTCAGCGCGCTGGCGGCCGCGGACGTCTTGGCGGAGGTGGCCTTTCTTGCCGTCGCCCTGCTGTTGCTGTGGCGCGGGATGCCGATGTGGAGCTTGCCGGGAGGCCTCGCGGCGCGCGTCACCGTGCGCGCTCTGGTTATCTGGGCCGTCGACCGGCAGTTGCCCCGTGGACTGCCCACCCTGCAAGCCGCGCGCGATTTCGCCCACTTCGCAGTCGCCGCCTGGAGCAGCCGGTTTGCCTACGTGCTGTCGTCGAACGCGGACTATCTGCTGGTGGGACGTCTGCTCGGCAGCTCGGCGCTGGGCTTTTATTCGATGGCGTGGGACCTGTTGCGGTTCGTGCCCGACCGCCTGCATCGCGTTGCCGGGCGCGTGACTTTCCCGACGTTCTGCCTGCTGCAGGACAATCGTGAAGAACTCGCCCGCGCCTACCTCGATTTCTACGACTATATGGCGCGTGTTGTGCTGCCGATTGCGGTTTGTGCGGCGATAGCGGCGCCGGAAATCCTGCACACAGTGTACGGCCCGCAGTGGACTCCGTCAGCCTTGCCGATGCGACTGCTCGCCACGGGCTTGGCGCTGAGCGGGCTTCGGCTGGGCATCGGCTCGATCTACTACAGCAACAACCGTCCGGCGCTCGACCTCTACCTGCACGGAGTGCGGCTCGGGTTGCTCGTGGTTACCGTCGTCGGGCTCTCCCGCTGGGGGCTGTTCGGCATCAGCCTGGGCATGAGCGCGGTCGAGAGTGTGGTGAGCGTGGCCGGGCAGTCGCTCGCGTGCGCGCTCATCGGGCTCACCCTGCGCGACCTTGTCCGGCCCACGGTCCGGGCGTTGCGCCTGGCGATGTTTTGCGGACTTTCGACGCTGGCCGGAAGGACGCTCGCGATCCTCGCGGGGGCCGGCAGCGCGACCGAACTGATTGCCGCGGCGGTGCCGCCGGCACTGGTCTACTTGTGGCTGGAGCGTTCGAATGCGGCGGACCTGATCGCCCGGGCGTTTGCGCCCGGCGCCCGCGGCGCCTCGATCGAGGTGCCGCAGCCGCAAGCCTGAGTTTCGCACGGGCAAGGGCAGATCCGACGCGATGGCGGTGAAAGCACAGAACGTGGCAATGGACGAGCCCCGAGGTACGGAGTTTCAAGTGCGTCCGTTTAAACGACATCTCAATTTGCCGGCGACCTGCCTGTCTGGCGGCGCGCCCTACGGTTATTCCGCGTGAAACATTATATCGCCATTACCCCGGCGCGCGACGAAGAAAAACTTTTGCCGCGGCTTATCGTCTCGATGGTGGCGCAGACCCAACCGCCCGGCCGCTGGATCGTAATCGATGACGGCTCCGCCGATCGCACCGGAGAAATTATCGACCGCGCCGCGCGCTACCATCCATGGATCGAGCCGCAGCATTTGCCACGCGGCGCCACCCGCGCTCCCGGCGGCGAATCGGTGGTCATGCGGTTTATGCCGCGCTCGGCCTGGGTAGGCTACGACGCAATACTGCGGCTGGATGCCGATCTGACCTTCAAACCGCGGTTTGCCGAACAGCTGCTGGCCGAATTCGAAAAGGATCCGCGCCTGGGGATTGGCGGCCCCACACTCTATGAACCGTATGGCTCGCGATGGCGCGAAGTACCCGCACCGTCGTTTCATACGCGCGGCGCCGCGAAAATGTACTCGTGCGTGTGTTTTGCCGCGATCGGCGGATTGGAGGCGGGGCTGGGCTGGGACACCATCGACGAGGCGCGCGCGATGATGCTGGGCCTCGGCACCCGCAGCTTCCGGCACATCCGCGCCTACCATCATCGCCCGCAGGGCGCCGCCGGCGGGTTGTGGGGCAGCCGCAAGGCCGCGGGTCTGGCCGCTTACAACGTGGGCTACTCGCCGCTGTTCCTGGCAGCGCGTGCGCTGCGGTTGGGGCTTAAGTGGCCGCCGCTCATCGGTGGTGCGGGGCTGATGGCCGGATACTTGGAGGGCTGTCTAAAGGGCGCCGCGCGGCCGGTCTCGCCTGAGCTCGTCAGATTCGTGCGCCGTCAACAGGTGCGCAGGCTTCTACTGATGGAGTCGGTATGGCGCTAAGTCTCGATCGAACGCTTGGTCTCCGGACCTTCCCGCCCCGCGACCACCAGGTCGAATTCCACGGGCACAACGACGCTTTCAGTTTTTGGAAGCTGCCCGAGGAGTGGCGTGCCGCGCTTGCGCCCACGATCGGGCCGTCCGAGGACGCTGCCGACCGGCTTCTGTTCGAGAAGTATCTGCCCGAAGTCGATCGCCGCCCGCCCTCCACGATGCGGGCCTACTATCGCGTGAAACGGCTCATTCCGCGAGGGCTGCGCCATCGCCTCAACTCGGTTGCCGTCCACGCCCGCTCGCGGCTCGAATTTCCACGCTGGCCGTGCGAGAGCGCGTTGGTCGAATTGCGGCGCGACTGGCTGCGCGGCGGCCTGGAACTGCTCGGCGCGAAGGACGGATGGCACGTCGGCTTTTGGCCGGACGGCGCGAAGTGCTGCATCGCGCTCACGCATGACGTGGAAAGTCCACAGGGCTTCGATCGCATGGAGCGGATCGCCGAGCTCGAGGAGCGGCACGGGTTTCGCTCGGCCTGGAACCTGCCGCTCGCGCAATACCCGATCGATTGGGAACGCGTCGCACGGTTGCGCGCGCGCGGCTTCGAATTCGGCGCTCACGGACTGAGCCACGACGGCCGTCTGTTCCGCAGCTCGCGCGATTTCTCCGAGCTCGTGCAGGTCCTCGAGCGGCTCGCCGCCGAACACGACCTGCGCGGCTTCCGCTCTCCTTCGACGCTGCGCGAGCCGATAGCGATCTCCACGATGGCCTTCGACTTCGACTCCAGTTTCGCCGACACCGACCCCTACGAACCGCAACCTGGCGGAACATGCAGCCTGTTTCCGTTCCATCTCTCACGTCTGATTGAACTGCCCTACACCATGCCGCAGGACCATACCCTGATTCATTTGCTCCGCCGCAGTCCGCTGCCGGTATGGATGATGAAGGCAAAATGGATTGCCGCGCTGGGCGGAATGATCCTCACCCTGATCCATCCCGACTATTGCGGCGACGGCGTTTATCTCGAGGCGTACGCGGAACTGCTCAAGCGGCTCGGCGAGTTCGGCGCGGCGTGGCGCGCGCTGCCGTCCGAGGTCGCCGCATGGTGGAGGCAACGGTCACGGCTGGAACTCCGGATAGAGAATGGACGCACGCACATAATCGGGCCTGGGGCCGCGCGTGCAACCGCCATGCGTCTGAGCGAACAGCCCTTGGCCAGTTAGGAGCGCGCGCCGTGGCCCATATTCTTTTCATCGCCTATACCACCTACGTCCACGACGGTCGGGTCAAACGCCATGCGGAAGCGCTCGCCGAACGCGGAGATCGTGTCGACGTACTCTGCCTCGATAGCGGGCACAACGGCGTGCTTCGCGGGGTCAATGTGATCGGGCTGAAGATGCCGCGTTACCGGGGCGCCAGCCGCTGCGCCTACGCGCTCAGCTATCTGCGGTTTTTCGTCAAGGCGTCGGCGGCCGCGCTGCGGTTCAGTCTCGCCAGGCGCTATGACATCGTGGTCGTTTGCACGATGCCCGACGCGGCGGTGTTGTGCGCGCTTCCCGCCAGGCTGTTCGGCAGCCGGATCGTGCTCGACATCCACGATACGATGCCGGAACTGTATCGGGACAAGTTCGGCGGCCGGCGCGGCGCGATCGGGGCCAGACTCCTGATGCTCGAGGAGCGGGCGAGCGCCCGCTGCGCTGACCGGGTGCTGGCGGTGCACGCACTTCATCGCGCACGGTTGGTACGGGCGGGAGTGCCGGCGCGCAAAATCAAGACCGTGATGAATGCCCCCGACCCGGCGTTCTTTGGCGCCGCGGCGAAGCGCCGCGCCCACGCAAACGGCGCCTTCACTCTGGCCTGCCACGGCACGCTTGCGCCTCGGCTCGGATTGGATACGGCGATAGAAGCGCTGGCCCTGGTTCGTCCACGGATTCCCGAACTGCGGATGAAAGTGATTGGCGTGGGCGACTATCTGGAGCAGGCCGAGCAGCTGACTTTGCACAGGAACCTCGGCGGGTGCGTAAGCTTTATCGACCAGGTTCCCGTCGAGGAGTTGCCCAGCCTGCTCGCCGAGGCGGATGTCGGGCTGGTGCCGAATCGCGCCAGTAGCGCCACGCACTTGATGCTGCCGGTCAAGCTCCTGGATTATGCGGCGCTCGGGATCCCGGCGATCGTCGCTCGTCTGCGCACCATCGAGCACTATTTCGACGAAGATTCGGTGAGATTCTTCGAACCGGGCGATGCGCGCGGGTTGGCGGCCGCAATCGAAGAACTCCACTCCGATCGGGAGCGCCGCGCCGCACTGGCGCGCAACGCTCGCCGGGCGCTGGGGCGCATCGCCTGGCCCATTCAACGAATCGAGTACTACCACGCGATCGACTCGCTGCTTGCGCAAGCACAGCCCGGGCCTTGCCGCGATCCGGAGCGTGGCGTGCAAAGCAATGCAAACAACTGAGGAGGAAAGAACCCAAGTGGAGCACGGAGAGACGCTCATTATCGGTCTCGGCGAAGTCGGCGCACCGCTGGCGGAAGTCATCGAACGTCGCCGGCCGGTCCTGCGTCATGATCTCGAGCCGCGCCAGTTCGACGCGCCGATCGGTGTGATGCACATCTGCATTCCGTTCGTTTCCGGCGCACAATTCGAAGATGCGGTAGCCGGCTATGTCGAACGTTTTTCTCCCGCGCTGACCATCGTCAACAGCACGGTGTTGCCCGGAACCACCAGCGCGATCGCGCGACGCACCGGCAAACCCGTCGCCTACAGCCCGGTCCGCGGCAAGCATGCGCACATGGCGCGAGACCTGCTGCGCTACGTCAAGTACGTGGCGGCCGTCGACGACCAGGTCGCAGCCCTCGCGCAACGCCACTTCGAAGATGCCGGAATGAAGACCCGGCGAATCGGCAAACCGGAGACCCTGGAGCTCGCCAAGCTTGCCGAGACGACTTATTTCGGCGTGCAAATCGCGTTCGCCCAGGAACTCGACCGCTACGCCCGCCGCATCGACGCCGACTACGAGCAAGCGATCGGTTTTTTCGAAGAAGTCGAGTTTCTGCCGCGGACCCGCTATTTTCCGGGAGTCATCGGCGGCCACTGCGTCATCCCCAACATCCAACTGCTGCGCAAGATTGCCGACTCACCGCTGCTCGACGCGATCCTCGAATCGAATTCGCTGCGCGCTCGCGAGGTGACGCCGCGCAAACCCGAAGGCCGCAAGCGCAACTCCGCCAAACAGGGGTCACTCAACCGTGGTCGCCACATGCTTGCTCATAGATAGCGCCGCCGGAAACGGCGACTGCACGGCGCTCCGCTTTGCTCGGCTGCGCGGAGCGCGTTGCGTGCGTCGTGGAGATCCCGACGCGTTGCCCGGCCATCTTCCGCGGCGGTCGATGATCGCGATCGACGCATCACAAATGCGGCAACTTTCCGGCCGCCACAGACAACATCTTGCCCACCTGGTCGGCGCAGGCGCGACGCTATACGTCCGCGGCGTTGCCAGGGGCTGCGCCACGATCGACTTCAGGCCGTTCGCGGCGGTTGAATTGGCGATCGCGCCGGAGCGCCGCGCGGTCGGTTATCGCTTTACGGCGAGCCGGATGCTTCCAGCTGTGCTCGCGGGCGAGGAAGTAGTAGGCGGCGTCCACGACGTGGCCGGGTTGGAGCGTCTCGATCCGCCCGCGGAAAAATTGCTGATGGCGCGACACGTTGACGGCGTCGAGCGCGTCGTGATTTTCGCCCTCCGATACGGTGCCGGCTGCGTGGTTTGCGATCTGCATCCGGAGGTTGAGGATGGCGCCGAAGCTCCAATCGTGGCCCGCCTGGCCCGTCGCGAGGTGCGTCAGCAGGACGTGGGCGCGCTCATCGCGGCCGATCGCGCGGCCGCAAGAAAGCCGGAGCAGCTGCCGCCGTTCAACCTGATGGTCGACGACCGCCCGGTTAATTTCGATCACTTCAACTCCCCGGCCGTGCTTGCCCTTCTTCACCATATAGATCGTCTCTATCCCCGATCGCATACGGATTTCGCCTGGACTCCCTCCCACTCCAGTCCCTGCCGCAGCTACCTCGACGCGATGAAGGAATTTCGGACCGGTTTCGTATGGCATGGCCTGTGGCGGCACGTCGATCATCGCGCAATCGCCGATCCCGCCGCCGAGCTGGCGCAAGGCTGGCGCCTGGTCGGACGAATCCAGCGGCGTTTCGGTATCCGCTTGCAGCCGATAATGGTTTTCCCGTTTGAACGGTCCGCGCCTGGGCAATTCCCGCTGCTCGCGCAAGCGGGGTTCGTGGCCAGTGTGGAGCAGCCGCGCCATCCGCCCCGCTGCGATATTCCGATGCCCGGATACCTCGCGCACGCACAACCTGCGCACCTCGATCCGGGCTGCGGCTTCAGCGTTCTGCATCGATATCCCGCGGCTTCGCTGACGCACGACCGCATGCTTGCGATGGCGGCGATCGGCCTGCCCATCGTTGCCTTCGCGCATCCCGAGGACGTTGGCTTGCGCCGCTTCTCGCGCTTTTGGGACCGCGGCGGCGATCCCTCGCACTTCGACCAGGTCCTGAAGTTCGCGGCGGCCAAGGGACTGCCCTCGCGCTCGACCGAAGACATAGCAGCCGAGGTCAGAGAAATTCAGCCTGCCGACGATCATTGGACGAACATGAGGCCCTCGACAGGTGAGTCATGCTCGATGACGGCCCGGCAAAGGTAAGCGGCGCGAACGTCGGGGAGAAGTCGTAAATGGCCGCCTGCGACCGGTACGGCATAGTTGGCGTCAGTCGCGCCCTCGCAATCGAACCCGCCCGCGGCCCAGCTCCGGAGCACGAAGCCGGTTACGCCTACGGCGTCGTGAGCGTGGCCGAAGCGGTCGAGCGCGCCGTCTCGGGCGAATGGGACGTCCCGGAGTTTCAGCGAGAGTTCGTGTGGCGGCCCTCGCAGGTATGCGCCCTCGCCGACTCGCTGTGGCGCGGCTATCCAATCGGCGCGTTGCTTTTGTGGCGTGATGCAAAGGGCGGCGGCGACTCGCGGCAATCGCGATGGTGGATTGCGGACGGTCAGCAACGACTTACCTCTCTATGCCTTTTGTGCGGCCGCGAACCGGCGTGGCTCAGGCGCAAGCCCGCCCGCTCTCGCGCCTTGCTGCTTCAACGATTCGCCATCCGCTTCGATATCGGGGGCGACGGCCCGCCAAGGTTCCTGGTCGCGAACGCCGACGCCAAGCCGCACGATCCGCGCCTGGTGCCAGTCGACAGGCTTATGGCTATCGATCCGTTCGATCCGGGTGGCCAGCGTGAGCTGCGGCGGCTCGCCACGGAACTCGAGGCTTCAGGATGCGGTCCAAACGCGGATGCATCGGAGCTTTATCGGCGGCTAAGTCGGGTCAGCATGATTCGGCAGCGCGAGCTGGTCGCGACCCTGGTTCAGCACGAGCACAAAGACGTGCTGGAGATCTTCGAACGCCTGAACAGCCGCGGTATGCGGTTTCGCAGGCTGCTCCTGAAGCTCCTGATGGAGGAGCTTCCAGCCGCGATTCACTGGGTGCGCAGACGTCACACGCCCTAGCGCCGGTTAACGACGCACTTCCTTTTGCAGACCTCAGCTCAGCGTCTATTGCATATCAGCCAGGTACGAACCGCCATGACGCGCAAGCCATCGCCACATTAACGACAGAAGAATTGCGGCTGAACGCATCTATCCATTCAGCCGGAGCCAGGGTCTCGTCGCGCGATAACCCTTGACTTCACTGATATAGTTTGACGAACGCGCGCCGTACCATCTGCCGGAAAAGTGCATTCCGATGCAACCCCATAGGATTCGATCGATGTTCCCGCTGGCGATGTCGGTCGCGTATGTATTCGGCTGTTGCGCGGCACTTGCTAAGTACCCCGCGTAATCCCCATTCATGCAGGCGCGCTGATCGGCGCCACGATAGTCGGCGTTGAAGGCTGTGGAGTCCTTAATCATCGGCCACGTGCCCCATTCGTAATAAACCTTGGTCTGTAAAATTCCCCAGGACTGATAGCAACAATTCGGGCAGCCAAAATTCCAGAGCGCGGTAAAGCCACCCTGTACGCATAGGCTCGGCGAGAATTTCTTGTCGCCGCCCCCATCGCCGGGCCGAGGTCCGCCTTGCCGCCATTTGCTCTCGGTCCAGGCCTGCGCGCGCATCACATTCTCGTCTATGCCCCATTTGCAGGCGGCCCAACGCAGGATCATGTCGGTCGACCCGGCATACCGCCCATCGACGCGGAAGAAGTCCGCGGCCGGAGGGTTGGCTCCAAACACCGGATGGCTGTGGAACTCGTCGAGTTGCGACGGCGTGGGGCTGGTGTGGTTGAAGGGAATGTTTGTCGGTATGGTTTCCGCAGTCGGGGCTATCGCAATCGCGCAGTCGTGTTCCGAAGGCAACGCGGCGTGCGGCCCCAGCGTGCCGAAGTAAACGTCCGGGCCGGCGGCGCTTGCGCCATCGCCGCAAGGGACAGTGGCCGCACAAAATAAAGCGACGACCGTTGCAAGGAAATGGATGGCCCGCCCACGCGCGGGCGACGCTGCTCTATGACCCGGGTGCCCCATATCGACTCACATGCGGTTCGCCACGGCGGCGGCGATTGCCAGTGACCCGCGCACTTCCGCCAGCGCCATTCGTCCCCCCGGCAGCTTCGCCAGCGCCTCCGCCCGCTCGGCCTTGGCGCGCTGCAAGACGAACAGACGGTAGCGCTCGGCAAGCACCCAGGTCAGGCCAAAAAGCACCCCCACGCTGCCGATGAAATCGCCCAGCAATTCCTCGGTCAGGTTATTGACCAGAATCGGAATCACTATAAGGAGGAAAATTGGTTTGAGATTCCAAGGATCATCCGGCTGTCGGAGCACGAACACCCATGGCCGCAGGATGATATACAGCCACAGGAGCGTGGCTGGGACCCCTACTCCAACGGCGTGGTCGAGATAGCCATCGTGCAATGAGCTATGCGGTCCGAGATCCCAGGGGCCCCACCAAATTGGAAAATATCGGCTTTCGAAGATCGCGCCCGAGACTTCATATCCGTAACCGAGAATTGGCCGCCGCTCGATCTCCCGTACCGCGAAGGCCCAGATCTCGGTACGGCCGGTCAAAGTGCTTACGTTGCCGCGCGCCACGTAAGCGCCCAGCCCCCCGTGAATGTAGGCGATCAGCACTCCGGCCGTTGCCGCAGTCGCCAGCAGCGCGATTCCTCGCGCACGCCACCTCCATGCCGAGTACAGCATGCCGCCCACCGTCAGCGCTACGAATGGAGACCGTGAATCCGCCAGCGCCGCCAACGACACCGCCACAATAATCAGTGCGGCCAGGAGCGCGCGCCGGCCGCGAGCGGCTGTTCGCCAGCACACCATTGCCGGCCCCACGAGTATGAGCATCAACTCGCCAATGTCATTGGGCCCGCCAAGCAGTCCTCGAAAACGGTCCACCCCATACACCGTGAGTCCCAGTTTTTGCGCTTGACGTATTTCCTCCAACGTGAAGCTTTCGAGGGGGCTTAGCCAGGTAAGGCTGTGCGGCAACACTACGGCGGAGGCCGCAACCAGGGCGAGAACCACGCCGCCACCCACAAGGAAATGGGCCAGCAAGCGCATGACGTCGTCGGCGTCGCGCACGTCAAGTGCGATTGCCGTAAGCGCAAGCAGAATCAGGAAGCCTTCGCCGAGCCGGGCCAGAGAATATTCCGGCGCCAGCGAATAGATAATCGTTGCAGCCGCCCATAGAAAGTAGATCGTGTACAGCCTGAATCCGCCGCTCCGGAAAATATCGGAACGCAACGCGCTCGCGGCTACCGGGAGGCAAAATAGCGCGAGCATGCCGTAGTGGAAGCCGGCGCGTGCGGCCGGGGTGAAAAACGAAACTCCGTTGATCAGAAAGATCAGAATGAGAGGGCAAACCAGCCAGTCGCGGTGCTGCATGACATACGGCAGACAGTAGAACACGGCAAGCAACCCACCAACGCCGCCGATAGCCAGTAGCAGTTTCACGTCGCCGGCCTGCAAACCGCAAACAAGGGCTAACGCCGCGGCCACGGCAACGGTTAGCCGTGTCGCGCGCGAGTCACGGCGGTCGGACGCCGGTGAAGAAAATGCGGTAGCGTCGAAATCTGCCACTATCACCACCGCGATGCGCGAGCCATTTGAACCAGGGACAGAGGCGGTTGGCGCGTTTCCATGATCCCTCCGTGAGTTGCAAATGGTTGCGCAATAGTTGTGCCATGATGCGCGCGATGAAAACGGGCGGGCGGTCGCCTTCCGTTCGCGCTGAATCGGATTGAGTTAGCGCGTGCGGCTTGTAAATCGTACCGAACGAAGTGGTAATTGTTTCCCGTCCGCAGCGCCCTCATCGCTGACCACACACGCTAAAGCAGCGCTTGGCGAGCCTGACGGGTGGCTCCCTCATTGCATCTGACGGGCGTAACCACCCGCGCAGTCCTGCATCGGGATGACCCGGGGCGACGGCCGCGAGTTCGCGGCACGAGACCATCTGAACGGCCTTGGCCGCGGGGTTGTTCATGAAGACCTGGCCACACGACCAGTACCCGAGCCCGAACGATTCAGGTCATCTGGTTCTGCGTCCACTGAGCCAAGGCCAGGCCATCTGGCAAAACATGCTCAGGACCTTCCCCGGGGCGACGCTCTATCACAGCGAAGCGTGGATCGCGCTTCTGCGAAGGGCCTACCGTCTTTCGATGTGGTTGGCAACGCTCGTGCGCGACGGGAGAGTTGTGGCCGGCGGCGTTTTCGCGCGCTCGCACAACCCCTTTGCGAGGCGCTTCGTGTCGTTCCCTTTTTCGGATAGTTGTCCGCCCCTGGCGCTCTCCGGCGAAGCCGCGCGCGACCTCCTCGAGGCCCTGGTGACTCAGATGGCGCCCGGCACCACATACGAGATTCGCGGCATCGAAGCCGGTGCGCCCTGGAAGGCCGCCGACTGCTTCGTGAACTGGAGACTCGACCTCGAGCGCCCGCCGGCCACCATCGAGCGCGGACTGGCAAGCAATTTCCGTCGCAATCTGCGCCGCGCACAACGAGACACCAAGGTCGAACATGGCACCGAAATCGCCCTGCTCAAACGCTTTTACGCGATCCAGCTCGATAGCCGCCGCCGCTTCGGCCTGCCTCCGCAACCGTGGCGATTCTTCCAGCTTGCGCATGAGCTGTTCGCGCCAAAAGATCTCGATATCTGGCTGGCGAGCGAGGGTGGAAAGGACGTTGCGGCGGCGATTTTTGTGCGCGACGGCGACACCGTGCATTTCAAGTGGGGCGCGCGCCGGCCTGACCCACGCTCGAACGCCAATCACCTGCTGCTGTGGAGCGCGATCGAAAAATTTGCCTCGCGCGCGCGAGTGCTCGACCTCGGCCGGACCGACTTTCGCAACACTGGGCTCATGCGGTTCAAGCGAGAACTTGGAGCAGTCGCAACTCCGCTGCCCTATTCGTTTTTTCCCCTGGCTCCTCGCCAGGTGAGCCCGGAGGTATTAACCGGTGCGTACAAAGTTCTAGCGGGAGTCTGGAGCCGGCTGCCCATCTTTGCCACCAGATTGCTCGGTTGGGCCGCGTGCCGCATTTTGGCGTAATTGCGCTACAGACCGGAGTCGGGTTATGGGGTATCCTGATCGTGAAGGCGGAAATTCCGGCTGGACGAGGAGCATTAAGATGGAAAACAAAATGTCGCAGGAGCATCAACCGCCTGTCGCTGTACATATCGACGAGCGCCAATGGGAAACACTCCGTTGGCCGGGGCAGTGGAGCAAGATGCTGTTCCATCCGCGCGACGGCCATCCAACCGAGCCGAACGCCGGCCTGGTGCGCTACGAACCCGGTTCGTACCATCCACTCCATCGACACGACTTCGCGCAGGTCTGGTACATACTGGAGGGACGGTTCGATATCGATGGGCAGCTTTACGGACCAGGTACGATGTTGTTCTATCCCGACCCCCATTTCGAGCCCGCGCTCAAGACCGAGAGCGGCGGCCTGATGTTGCTGGTGCAGTATCCAGGTCCGACGACCGGCGGGATGCCGATTTACGACAATCGATTCAACCTGAAGGAACGCCAACCAGTTTCAGCAGAACGTACGGACGTCTGAAAGGACCAATTCCGCTAAGTCAGCTGCGGTCAAGCTGGCGTAGATCGATGTCGCCGCGGGGCCGCCACGCCCCATCGCCTCGTGCACGGTGCCAGGCGGCGGAGCGCGGACACCTTGGGGGCAACCCTTGATTTCATTTTTTCCGTTGCACAGATCGGAAGGAATCTAGTGAGGTGGCGTCACGGAGAAGCGTCATTGCCAAGGCAAGACGAGCGCGTCTGCGTGGCGGGGTTTCAAGGCACTGTCGCAGTCGGGGGTGTGCATAGATATATTTCCATCGAGGGACATCCAGCCCAAAGCGCGACCATCGAGCGCTTGTACCCTTCGATGAGGACCGGCGGCATTGGTGCCGGTCGTTCGATCGCTATCGGAAATCCGAATGGCTCTTGCCCTCTGCTGCTTAGGTCTAACATCTTCCGCGCACGCTCGCGCATGGCCGGTTCATCGACGATAGGACCCCGGGCTGGATGCTCTCTGATTTTCTTTGAGAGCTGGCCGAATGAAAAAGACGGGGGGTAATTGAACTGATGAATGATCGAGAAGCCTGAGAGAGCCTCGCATGAAAACGTCCGTTTTTTGAAGCTCCAATAGTGGGAAGGCCCATATTCTAGAATGATCACGTAGCGAAAGTTCACTAGCCTTGCGATGAGCCAAGTTCGCTCATAGACGCTGAGAGAATCGATTCCTTCATTTTTCAGCTTGGTTCTGAGCTCTTCGCAAAGGGGGCTATTCCAAAATTCCATCCATGTTGGGCTCAATAATTCTGCGATGGCCCAATCGAGCATAACTTCGTCGTAAGTGTGCTGATCGGTCTTCATGGACACTCTTTGTGGCTATCTTACCGATGCGTCGCTTCCTCGAATAGAGCAGCGCCATGTCCGTGTCGATGTGATCGACCGGATTTTCATCGCCTTCCTAGAGCACCGGGACCGCGAATTACACGACCCGGAAATCGCCTATCTCAGGGTCGGACGCGATTTCCCACACTGCGCGTGCGAGATTCTTTTGTGGGTTCGCGCAAAGGTATGCGCTCGATATACGATGCGACGATTTTCATTGCGCCGGGCCAATGCCGACCAGCAGGCTGCGCGCGGGCGCTGTGGTGATTGGACCTACCAGCGCCCCACGCGCAAAGGGGGCGACGGGAACTCCCGTTCGCCGCCAACACCCCGAAAGTCCTTCGCCCCCTGCCGCGCGGCTAGAGTGCCTGGTCACCGGAGAACAGTTCGCTTAAATCAAGGGATTTATTGGCGCGCCCGGAGGGATTTGAACCCCCAACCCTCGGATCCGAAGTCCGATGCTCTGTCCAGTTGAGCTACGGGCGCGCATGTCCAAATTCCTCAATAATTTAGCGGATTTGTTGCCGCCTTTGAAGCTGCCGCTGGGACCAATTTCCCGTCGAGTCGGTCGAGTTGGGAATAGGTTGGGCATTCTGTGCACGACTTTCGTCCCTTCCGAGACGCCGGGTGTGCTTCAGCGCCCGGCACGGTACATCGAGTGAAGTATCGACCACCGTGGGGCGGGCACTCACGGCCGGCTGAAGTCGTCGACCACGCACAGGATGCGAAAACGCCGGCCATCGCTCGGGGTGTCCGAAACGAAGTCGAGCGACCAGCGCTGGTTGAAAGCGCCATCGGTGCCCGCGTATCCAATGCCCGCTTTCGGCCGCCACGCCGGCGCACCATCAACTTCTCCTCACGGTATAGCCGCTAGAGCTTCTTCCGATTCCTCCATCGACCTTCACGCGCCAGTAGTCAGCTCATCCGCCGATGGCCGTGTTGCCGCTTTCCACAAGCCAATCTAGCCGCGTTAAGTGATCGAACTGCGCGCTTAGGCTTAGAATGCACGGCACAGATGCCGATTCTCTGCCCGGAGTGCGCTCTAGGAGGAAACGAATAGACTTCATCTCCAGCAAAGGGTCTGAACATCCCCTACTGGATTTCTATCTGCTGCGAGCCTGGGTAGGCCGCCGGAACTCACTTACCGCGGTTTGCCCAGCTCGCTAGTGGTTGACTGCCCGAATCCGGCTGTCTCTGACTCAGGCCCCGAAGTCCTCGGCATTTTCGACGGAGCCGCGCAAACGGTCACGCCCATCACGCCGGCGACAGCCAACATGATGAATGCGCCGATCGCAAAAGCCTCCCACCACTGCACCCATTGATGCGCGTATACTACCAACGCAGCGAGCGCGCATAATACGCCGCAGATCATTACCGCAACCATCGCAAGGCCCGCAAGGGCATAATAGATCTGTCCTTCCAGAGCCGACCGGAACCTGTTTTCGAAAAGATAGATCTCAGACTGAACGATACGCGAGACGTTGTCCGCGGCCCGCGCGATCAATGTGGACCAATCCTCGTGGGTATCGGACGGTTCTTTAATCGTCAGACCGTGTCTCTCCGTCATCCTCTCTACTCCAATCCTTTGAGACACCCCTTGATATCGCGTAGCCAAATAGGGCCGCAATCAGTGCCGGCCCCACGATCCGATTGTTAGTATTCGCGCCTATGAGAAAGCCAATCGCACCCGCCACGCACGACGCGCCAACAGGATATTTCTCTATCAGACGATCGGCACGGAACCCATCCTCGGTTTGCTCAACCTTGGCGTTGACCGCGGTCATGGTATCACGCAGATCGCGACACGCGTCGTTCAGCTCGCTCTCAATTTTGAAATTCCGCTCTTCTTGTTCTGTCATGATTGCCCGTTGCCATGTTGGCCGCGAGATTGAGAAGCGCCCCGGGAGCTAAGATTCGGCCAATCAACAAAAGCATACTCCGTCCGGCGTGCGTGTTTGCGCCTCCACCGATCACAAATCCGGCCGTGGCCGCGACCGCCAGTACGGTGAGCGGCTCGTCTTTAACGAACTCAGCCCAGTGGCGGCTTCTTCGCCGTGGCCGGCGCTGCTGCGCTGGTTTATCCGAGCGGTCCACTGAGCGTCCCTTAGAATACACGTCTCATGATCTGCGCAACCGTGTAGCCGACCGCAAATGCCGCGGCGAGCGCCAACCACGGTTCGCGTTGCACGAATCCTTGAAGGTCAAAATCAAGATTCTTGTCGGCCGCGTACTGCTGTACGGCCTCGTAGCCTTCTCTTACCGTCTGGCCGGCTTTTGCCGCAGCTACGCGACCCTGTTCCGCCGCCTGACGCATCGTCGAACCTGCGGTGCCATCGTCGAGTGTCATTTTTGTTGCCTCCATCTTACAGTTGGATTGATCCGCTTCCGCCGCATTGACGACCGGCGCACTGGCGCTTTCTGCCATTGGCGATGGCTTGCGGCACGATCGCCGCATACGCTCTCAGGCGTTAGACCATGCATCAAGGACGCGTATTTGCCGCGTCGTTCATCGCAGGGCAGGGATATGTACTCCACGAAGTGCCCCGATGATGCCAGCCAACTCCAGTCGACGCGCCACTAGCAATATATCATCGCGCTACTGTTAATATAATGACTGATGTGAAAGCGGCACGCTGCGATCGGTTATGTGAGTGACACAATGGCCTGATTCGAAAGGGCGCCTGCCATGATGGCTGTTCGAACAAAGACGAATGGACATAGCCTCATGGGCTCGACACAGGAGACGGCAGGGCTCTCTTCCACTTGCGTACGGGCCGCAAAGGAGATCCCGAGCGAGATCCGTGCCGATACCCTGTTTCGCGGTACCGATCCGGTGGCTAGAGGGCCCTCTTGACGGCGCGCTTGATGGCCGAGCCTTTTGACTCCCAACAATACCGCAACCATAGTTTTAACGGCCAGGGTTGGATCTTCGTCCTTGCGTCGTTTCGTGTGAAGGGCTCGCTCGACGCAAAACACTGACTGCATTTCGGACCTTGGCGTGCTGAAGGGAACCGATCCCGTCGAAACGCCCGCTTTGAAGGCGCCGCCGCAGTCACGCAAGCGGCGCCTCGCGTGATATCGTTCCCATTGGGATGCGCGAACGGACGCCGTGATCGTCTGTGAGGAGCTATCTCGTGTTCGTTCAGATGTCTGGTCTGCTCTGCAGTAACGATATCGCAGGCGTGGAGCGCTAATATCGTTGTCCTTCCCATCATGACTGTTACTCGAACATCTGAAGTGCGCCAGTTGAAGGCGCTCAAGAATATCTCCTGGCTCACGACTCGCCAGTTGAATAGACTTGCCGGCGCGCTTGCGGTGGGCGTAACGGAGAAGCACGCTCAGATTTTCGGTGAGGAAGACAGCCCGGCTTGGTGCCACATATTGCTTTCTGGAGTGGCGCGAATCACCTGCCTAAATCGCAAAGGACGTCGCGTTGCCGTGATTATGCTGGCCCCCGGTATGATCCCGAGTTTTCCATTACCGGTGACGGGAATCAGCTATCACTTCCGTTGTGAGGCAGTCACCAACTGCCAAGTCGGCACTATAGACTGGGACGTGTTGGTCGACATTTGTCTGGGAGTGGGATCGGCGGATTTCAAGCGTTTGGCGGCCGATTATTGTGGGCGGTGGGACCTCGTACAGCTGCGGTGCTTAAACTTCATGAGCTGCACACTGGCGGAACGCCTGGCCCTGATTCTGCTCGAGTTGAGCCAAACGTTCGGCATTCGCGATGACGAGGGCACACGATTATCAGTACCGGCGCGGCACAAGGAACTGGCTGAAATGGCCGGCGCCTCGCGACCACGGGTAAGCGAACATTTGATCGAGTTTGAGGAAAAGCGCTTCATACTACGACGGGGCAGGCAACTGATTGTGAAGCGCGACCGGCTGGAGAACTTTCTCACTGGGTCACGTCCCGGCCTAAAAGAAGGCCTAAAAGAAGATAGCTGGGCGTCAGACGCAGAGCTGCTTCCACGTTAGCTGCCTTCACCCAACATTTTAGTCCGCCAGACGCTCTTCGCGCCACATCTCGGGTTCTTTACGGGACGCGATTTTGTTTCCCCAGGTTACGCTTCGTTATGACCGCGCGCACTTTCGGAGTACATTGAGGGTACCGAGGAAAAGCGCGATGTTTAATCGAGAACAAAATGGCCGCGATCCCGATCTTATTTTGTTGAAACGGCTGAAGGGTTTGGCCTGGCTCTCAAATCTGGAACTAGGCGCCCTGGCGACCGGACTCGCCACAATTAATTTCCGACGCAATGAAGTTATGCTGGGTGAAAACGGTCTGATATCGGAAGCTCATATCCTTCTGACCGGGGTTGCGAAGATCACTTGTCTGAACGCCAGACGCGAGCGGGTGATCGTGGCGCTGGTGCCCCCCGGTCCGATTCCTGAGTTTCCGTCGCAACTACCAAGCCGTTGGCGCTTTGAGTGCAACGCGTACAGCAATTGCAGATTCGGCACTCTAACCTGGGACCATTTCAACGCTATCGCGGTAAGTGCTCCGCCATCCGCGTTCAGAGAGTTCCATCAGAGCAACCTGCGGCTTTGGTATCGGTTGCTCTTGCGTGGTTCCACTTTTCTGAACCTGAGCCTTCATGAGCGCCTCGAGATGGCGCTGCTTGAATTGTGTCAGGACTTTGGAATTGAAGAATCGCGGGGCACGCTGCTAAGAATCGCCTTCAGCCATCAAGATATCGCCAGCCTGGTGGGCGCGTCACGCCCCAGAGTTACTGAGCATCTTGCCCAATTGGAACGCGATAAAATGATATTTCGCCAGGGGCGCCAACTGGTTATACGTACCGCTGAACTTGGGAATTCAAAGCGCCTGGCTGCCGCCTGACACAGGGCCTGTGGTGTCGATCGGCTTGCGCGCCTCACCGCTTGTCATCTGCAAGCCTCTCTATCCAGGCCGCCCGGACGCTCCCAAGAGCTTGCTGGACAGCGCTCAGAGCAATTGGCGTCCGGTCTCGAGACGCTCAAGCTGTAGCACCATGAGCTTCTTTTGTGCCAGACCGCTTCGGAAACCGGCTTCCGTGCGAGAGACTCATATGCGCGCCAAGCTGATGATAAGGTGCTTTCGGGCGTGGCGTCCTAAACACTATACAATCGGACTATCTCTGCAATCTCGACTCTACTCAAGGAGCGGTGTGATATTCCCGCGTGTTCACTTATTTACTATTGCCACGGGCCTAATACCGGCACAATCACTGAGTTCGCCTACGGTGCGATTCGCGCTTTGCAGCTGATCGTGCAGTTTCTCCGCACTTTTCGTCATTTCCAGCCTGGCAGTGGTCGATCCCTTCTTACCGACAGCCGTGGAAATCGCGCCTAGATCCTTGCGCATTGCTTTTGTGTATAGCTTGGCCCATGTTAGCTCTGCCATGAGAACAAGCTTTATTCGGCCTTTTACCATGGTAGTTCCCGTATCATTATCAATTGCCACTTTCATTGCCTCACCCTGCTTCCCATAGAAATGGGAGATACGTGCGTACTCACGTCACGCCTCGCTCGCGAGCCTCTGAGTTGGCTCCACCAAAAGCCGTCAAGGGCGAGTGCAAGGCGTCACAGTTCGATTGGATCGAATTCGGCCCAACTTTCTACGTTGCGTCCGACCTAACCAGACTACATTAGCTGCAGGGCCGAAAGCCACCCGAATATACCCTCATTTCGTCATACCGATAACGAAGATCGTCGATCGGCGGAGCCTCGAAGGTAGAATCTGCTTCGCTGGCGTCTATTTGCACGGGTCAGCCATGCTGCAATTGGCTTTTAGCTCTTTCAGTGCCGCAGATAACCACAATGGTGTTTGTCGCAGTACGTAGTGTGGAAGCTGCCATGCTAAGTTGATGCTTATGAAGAACAAAAGAAAAAGCACGTCGGTGTATGTGGCGCTGGCTGTCGTGCTTGGCAGTCTGAGTGCTGCTGGATGTGCAATCTGGGTGCCCGCGGATTCCGTAGCACCGCCACCGTCGGAGCAAACGCAAACAACGACCACTACCAGCCAGAATGTGCCGGTGGGCACGACAAAGAGCACAACGGTAAAAACCAGTAACTACTAGCAGCCGGGACTCAGGATTAAAGGTTTACAAGTATACTCGCAGAGTATGGGGTATAGCTTTCATCCAATCGACAGCGCGGGTATCCAGCTCGCAGGGAGATATGGAAGAGATGAAATGCGTTCAGCGTTTCGCAATCAGTGTAATGAGTGTTGCGTTTATTGGTTTCGTTTGCGCCTGCGGGACCACTCACAGCAGCAAAGAAACCACCACCACTTATGTGCCGGCACCGCCGGTTCAGGTTGAGGTGCAGGCTCCGCCACAAGCCCCCCCCCCTCCGGCGCCAACCACCAGTTCCAGTACTTCTAGTGACCGCACGAGCTATTCGACGAATTCCGATACGGGTGCGGGAACGGAAGACACCAGCAGCAGCCATCACAGCGAGTCCACGACAGTAACTCCGAGCAACTAGGCATTAGGCAGGCTCGGCATTTCGCAGAAATAGGGATAAATGTTTAGCCTGCGTTCATCCGCAAAGTATGGAAGACCTGTCTTTATACTGGCCGTGGCCGCCCTTTGGGGAGGGATCCAAACGCCTGCGGGTTGGGTCCGGGCTCAAGAGGGCAAATCGGTGGAGTCGAGCTCTGTCACCACAGGAAACGACAGTGTGACCCTCGATGCCCATCACCATTACCAGTCAGCGGCTGACCGAGCGAACGATGCCCTTCTGATAACCGAGGTGAAGAGCGCGCTGGCTGATGATGGAGTCGCTGATGGTTCACCGATTATTGTCGATTGCGATCACGGCACGATCCTGTTGACCGGGGTAATGAAGTCGGCTGAGGATGCAAAGCGTGCCGGAAATATAGCTGGCAGTGCGCAGGGCGTTGTGGCAGTGAAAAATCAGCTTACCTGGCACTAGCAGGCTGTTGAGCAAGGGGTTTGATTGATCAGTCTGCTCGTTGTTATCGCGATAATGGGCGAGTTGGTTTCTGGCTGGACGGGTTTCGCTCGTTGCGGCAAGCACGGCGGTGTGTTTTAGGCGGCGACTACCCAACCCGCGCCCTTCTTGGCCAGCTTCGCTTGAAACCCCAGCCATCATGCCGTGAAGGCTGCCGAGCAGAACCCGCCGAAACTCCAGGCGCGGAACACCCATCGTTCGCTTAAAATCGTCTGAATTAATTATAAGAGGCTTACGCGGCCAAGAAACCGTGAGCTTCAGGCCGATTGCCGAGGCCTTGGCTGAGACTCAGCCGCTATATATACTGTGTTGTAGCAGGTTCCGACGCAAAATTAAGCGTGAAAATGGGCTGTAGAACCTGTCGAAATAATCGGACTTCCTGTGCAGGCACGAGCAGTCTTTCTGGATCGGGATGGTGTCATCAACAAAGTGGTGTTTCGTCACGGAAAACCGACCGCGCCGAGGCAGATCGCTGAGTTCGAAATTGAGCCCGACGTTGAACAAGCATTACGATGGCTGCGTGCTGCCGGATTCAAGCTGTTCGTGGTGACGAATCAGCCAGATCTGGCCCGTGGCCTGATGGCAGCCACATCACTGCGGGTGATGACCGATACCATCATGGCCAAGCTGGCTGTGGACGCGATCAGAATCTGTCCGCACGACGATCGAGACGCTTGCAATTGTCGCAAGCCCGGTTCGGCGATGCTGGTCGAACTGGCGCGCGAGCACGACGTCGCGCTGTCCGAGTCGTACATCATCGGCGATTCGTGGAAGGACACCCTGGCCGGCAAAGCGGCCGGATGCACGTCGATCATTCTTGACCGCTGCTACAACCGCGACGATCCTGCCGACCACCGAGTCCCGGATCTGAACCAGGCTGTGGCGCTCATTCTCGGTGGGCGCCCACAATGAACGACCAGCTTGCCGAGCATGTGGAGCGCTACCTTCGCGAGGCGCAAACGATCTGCTCGCAACTGTCGAGACCTGAAATAGGGCGGATTGTCGAGGGCCTGGTTCGGCTGCGCCAGGAGCGCGGCAGGCTTTTCTTCCTTGGGGTGGGCGGCAGCGCCGCGAATGCCTCGCACGCCGTCAACGATTTCAGAAAGATCGCCTGCATCGAGAGTTATACGCCCACGGATAACGTTGCCGAACTGACCGCGCGGATCAACGACGACGGCTGGGATCTTTGTTACGCGAACTGGTTACGGGTCAGTAACTTGAGCGCGCGCGACGCGGTTTTCGTGCTTTCCGTCGGCGGCGGGGACGCGCAGCGGGGTATCAGCGTCAATCTTCTGGAGGCTCTTCGATTCGCCCGGCAACAGGGCGCCAGGATCTATGGAATCGTCGGCCGCGACGGCGGCTATACCGCCCAGGTTGCCGACGGCTGCGTGATCGTGCCGACCGTCAATCCCGCAACGATAACTCCCCACACGGAGGCATTCCAGGCCGTGATCTGGCATCTCATCGTTTCGCATCCCGCGCTCGCCGTTAACCAGATGAAGTGGGAGTCGACCCGCTAGCGCGGCGCACCGCGGACGACTCGGGGAGGACGGTTCTGATGAAAATCTTCGTCGACTCGGCAAATCCGGGCGAGATCGAGGAGTCGCTCCGGCGCGGCTTCGCGGCCGGTATCACCACCAACCCTTCGCTGATGTCGAAGGAGGAGCGCACCGACTTCCGCGATCATATCCGGCGCATCGTCAAGTTGCTCGGCCGCTACGATGTTAAGATCCCCCTCAGCATCGAGGTCTTCAGCTCCAATCCCAAGGAGATGGTCAGGCAGGCCAAGGAATTCGCCTCCGAGTTCGGCGACTATCCGGGCCTCAACATCAAGGTCCCAATCGGCTGGAACGAGCTGACGGTCATCAGCGAGCTGAAGAATCGCGGCATCCGGGTGAATTGCACCTGCTGCATGTCGGTCAACCAGGCGCTGATGGGCGCGGCGGCGGGGGCCGACTTCGTCAGCCTCTTCTACGGCCGCATCCGCGACATCGGCTATGACGCGAGCTCGGTGGTCGCAAACGTGCATCGGCTCTTCAAGGAAGGCTCGGTCGCGGCGCAAATCATCGTCGGCAGCATCCGGCACATCCACGATATCAACGAGGCGTTTCTGGCCGGCGCCGATATCGTCACGGTGCCGCCGAAGTTCTTCCAGCAGATGGTCAGCCATCCCAAGACCGATGAAGCGGTGAATCAGTTTCTCGACGACTTCAAGCGTTGGAACGACGGGGAGTGACGCGGCGCGCGGGCCGCCGGCGCGCCTGCGAGCGGCCGGGCAGGTCGCGAACGCGTGGCGAGGGGAGCGGCGCTTGAAGATTGGGATACTTGGCGGAGGACTGGTCGGGCTGGTGGTGGCGAGCCGCTGCCGGCGCCATGAGTGCGAGGTCCTCGAACTCGACGGGGTGGCCGGCGGCCATTGCCGCAGCCTGGTCGAGGACGGCTACACCTTCGATCTCGGCGGCCCGCACATCCTGTTCTCGCGCAACCAGGAGATTCTGGCGTACCTGTATGCGCAACTCGGCGACAATCTGGCCCAGCGCCGCCGCAACAATCGCATCTGGTACGAGGGCCGCCTAGTCAAGTATCCCTTCGAGAACGGGCTGTTCGACCTTGCCCCGCAGGACCGCTTCGAGTGCCTGTACCATTATCTGAACAACGACTATCCGGCGCCGGCCAATTTCAAGCAGTGGATCTATCACGTCTTCGGCAAGGGCATCGCCGAAAAATACATGCTTCCGTATAACGAGAAGATCTGGAACGTGCCGGCCGAGAGCATGGCGATCGACTGGGTCGACGGCCGCGTTCCCCGTCCTCCGGTGGAAGACGTGATAAAGGCGGCCGTCGGCGTCGAGACCGAGGGCTACACCCACCAGCTCCATTTCGGCTATCCCAAAAGCGGCGGAATCGAGGCGCTCCCGCGCTCGTTCGCCAAAGACTGCGCCAACCTCACCACCGGCTTTCGGGTCGACAAGGTCTGGCGCGACGGCAGACATTGGCATGTCGGCAGCGGGCGCGTCACCAGGACCTACGACGCCCTGGTCTCCACCATCCCGATCCAGGACCTGGTGGACGCCCTGCCGGCCGTGCCGGAGGCGGTGCGCCGCGGGGTCCACGGGTTGCGCTACAACTCGCTGGTGGTCGTCATGATCGGCGCGCGGGGCGCCTCCCCGCCCTTCACCGCGCTCTACGTGCCCGACCCGGCGTTTCCGTTTCATCGGCTGTCGTTTCCGCTGAGCTTCACCGACGAGGGAGCGCCGCCTGGCCACTTCGCGGTGACGGCCGAAATCACCACCAATCCCGGCGACGGCATCCACGAGCTCGACGACGACGAGATCGGGCGCCGCGTGATCGGGGGTCTCGAGACGATGCAAATCCTACGCGGGCGCGACATCCGCTTTATGAAGGTGCATCGCACGAAGCACGCCTACGTCGTCCGCACCTTCGATTATCACGAGAAGCTGACGCAGGCTCTGGAGTATCTGAACGGCCTAGGCATCACCAGTGTCGGACGCAACGCGGAATTTGAATATATCAACATGGACGAGGCGGTGCGCCGCGGCCTGGAGATAGCGGCCCGGCTGGATTCTCATCAATGCTGACCAAAGCAAACCGAGACTTGGAAACGTACTATCAGTTCGAGGACATCAACAACGCCGTGATTCGCCTGTTCCGCACGGCGCGGGAGAAGTATGGAGCCTCGGAAGAAGTGCTCGATCTGGGCTGTGGGCGCGCCCGCTTGGGACTAGAAATCGAGCGCTTGGGATACAAAGTCACCGGCATAGATAGCAACAAGGTGGCCTGCGCCACCGCACGCACGCGCATAAGCGAGGTGATCGAACTAGACCTGGCAGATTGGGGGCCGGTTGCGACAGCGTTGAAGGGCCGCCACTTCGATTGGCTAATGGCCGCGGACGTCCTGGAGCACTCGCCCGACCCAGCCAGAGTATTAACGTTCTACCGGAGCTTTCTCAAACCCAATGGACGGCTCATTCTCTCGCTTCCCAATGTGGTGGTATGGGATAATCGCTTGCGGTTGCTCTTCGGACGCTTCGACTATAGCGACAGCGGTGTAATGGATCGGACCCATCTGCGCTTCTTTACTTTCCGCACGGCCCGAGAACTCGTTGGCGCGGCGGGATTTACCCCGCTTCGCACGACTTGGGAATCGGGAATAGCGCGCGCGTTTTTGCCGACTCTGAAGCCGCTCTTGAGCCGCAAAGGCGGTCCGCGAGCAATCCTCGACTCACCGGTCTACCGCTTCTACGCACGATACCTTTTGCCCGTCGAGCATAGGTTCTGCGGTCTCGCTCCCGGGTTGCTCGCCTTTCGCGCCGTGATCCTGGCGCGAGTCACAGATTGCGCAGAAGAACCGTCGAACCATCGAAGTCAAAGCTGAAATCCATTTCGGTCAGACCCGCCTCGAGCATCGCGCTACGCAAGCGCCGCCGGTCCGTGGTTTGGAACAGCAGGAAACCGCTGCCGCCGGCGCCCACCAGCTTGCC
>Ga0307373_10003318_pt1 | contig 28090 bp, 26 predicted proteins | sample OX2MG_FD_202534 | JGI IMG/M metagenome (GOLD analysis project Ga0307373, IMG submission 202534) | Soil microbial communities from Risofladan, Vaasa, Finland - OX-2 | ecosystem: Environmental > Terrestrial > Soil > Coastal area > Acid sulfate soil | place: Finland: Risofladan, Vaasa | collected... | reverse complement strand
TAGTCTTCACCTCCCGTTGCTCTCCACCCCGTCTCTCGACGACGCAGTTACGATCGGTTACAAAGCTCTGACCAACTTCGACGGGGACTTGCACCCCGCTGATTCGGTGCGCTTGTAGGCGCACTAGTAGGCACACTCCGTGTGCCGTAACCTTGAGCGAAACAACGTCGGCGAGTGGAAAGCGACGGCACACGGAGTGTGCCTGCTACTTTACGCTACGGCCCCATCCTAGCCTTTGAGCGGGTCGTTGAAAAAAAAGGGCACCGGCCGACAAATCGACCAGTGCCGCATGAGCCAAGACTCTCGATGACATGTGTTGGGGCGTAAAGAGGCCTAGAGGTTGCCCGCTCCTCCCAGCGCCATCTTCGCGGCGCCGCCGATCAATTTGAGGATGCCTTCTTCAATTTCCAACCGATATTGGACGCCGTTGGAGATTGGTTGCTCGAAGAGATGCACGTGGTCTTGACCGCCTTGGAGCATCTGGGCGGCAAGGCCGACGAAGGGGTTTCCACTCTGCTTCGCGACGATGTCCATCAACTGGCCAAGCGCCAACCTCATGTGCAAAGGTGCTCGCTCGGTCGTGGAACCCGTCGACTTCGCCATCACCTGCTCGATCGTGGCGACGCCGTCCGGGCCGAGCGCCACGTAGAAACATTCGGCGCCGAAACCGACCGTGATTTCAATCGGGTTGCCCAGGAATTCCTTGAGCGGGGCGCCGCCCTGGCCATCGGGCACTGGGATCGTGACGGTGTGGAAACGCACGCCGTCGTGTTTGGCGACGTCAAGCTTGATCGTCGGCGAGCCGGGTTCACTGGGGGCCATTTTGACCAGCTTCTTCACGGCCTGTTCCAATCGTTGACCGTCCGACACGAAGCCGCCCAGGGCGACGTTGATCGGCCCGGCGCCGACCACCGCCAGGCCAAGGTTCAATCGCCCATTGTTCAGGGTCTCGTCGGCGACGTCGAGCAGCTCGCCGACCAATTCCTTGATCGCGGCCCTCTGCTCCTCGTCGTCGAAATCCTCGTCATTGTCGATTTCTTCCATCACATGGGCGCGGAAGGTACCCAGCACAGGCGGTGTTTTACCCCCGTTTTCCATCACGATCGCCGAGTTGCAGTGCATCGAGAACAATGAACCGGGCAACAGGAAACCGGCGAAACTCGACTCCTTGGCGGTCGCTTCCTTCATCTGCCGCGCGGTGTCGCTCCCCTCCACCGCAGTGACTCCCAGGTCGAGCAAGCTGCGTTTTCCCTCAGGGTCGATCTTGAATCCAATCGTGACCTGGTCCAGATCGTTGATGGCCTTGGTCACCGCCTCAATCTGCGTCCGCACCAGTTGCTCTTGGGTCTCACCACCTGGCGGCGATTGTCGCATTTGCGCATTGATCTGATTCTTGATCCCGTCGACCACCATTTCGCGAAGCGGCGCCGGAATGTTCTGGATGTAGACCCGCAGGGCGATGTCGTACTCGTTGGAAAGCCCGTCCAGCAATTCGGCAGGTTTGGCCGGCAAGTTGGTCAACAATTCTGGTTTCGCCGAAACAAACGCCCAATCGCCCTGCTGTTTGACGAAAGCGGAACGGCCTTCCTTTTCAAGTTGCCAAATCTCGTTTCCGACGTCCTGAGGCTCGCCGACGACAGCCCCCAAGGCGCCGAAAAGTTTTTGCACATCAGTGACGGGCAGGAACGCCCAACCCGCCCCTTCGCCGGAAGCGCCGAGCCCAGCCGCCGCACCCCAGGGCCGATCTTCGTCGAGCCCGGCAAGACCTTGTTGTTGAGTCATGAGCATCAAGATGCTTTCCAGAGCCTTGGCCATGTCGGGGTTGTCCGACGCCGTGCCAAGGTATTCGATGTCGCGCTTCAGTTCGCCGTAACCCGCGAACGAAACCACGACAAAAGGTTTCAGCTCGTTCGCGGCGTCGTCCTGGGACCTGGCCCGAGTTGCCGTACCCAAAAGCAGGGCGACCGTCAAAGCGGACAAGAGGGTATTCTTCACGATTCTTTCTCCTTGAGAGCAATCCAATGAAAACGGGGCAATTCTGCTTACCGAGCCGCGCTAGGCCATTCAGCCGCTTGCGGCAGCGATCGGCCGCGGCGCGTGCCGTTGCAAACTATACCCGTTACGACGAACTTTAGTTTTAGGCAAATCCGGCGGGAAATGCCATTGGTTGGGCAAATAAACGGCCCAATCCGTCCAATTCTAGCTCAAAAACGGCCGCGGGGGACCGCGGGAGGCTGGGAAGCGGCCAATGCGCGATAAGCCACGAGAGGGGACGGCCTCGGAATGAATCCGAGAAGCGACCAAGCATCCTGCAACGAAGCATCCTGCGCCGTGCCAGCGAACCTCGCCAAAGCGAGGTGAGCGACTATCGCTCGCGGAACGTGATCCGCCCTTTCGTGAGATCGTAGGGCGACAATTCGACGCGCACCTTGTCGCCGGGCACGATGCGGATAAAATTCTTTCGCATCTTGCCGGCCACGTGGGCAATGACCGTGTGACCCCCATCGAGCGTCACGCGAAATCGCGTATTCGCCAGGGCTTGAGTCACTACCCCTTCGACTTCCAACGCTTCTTCTTTTTGCGCCATAATCGGCTCCGCGGACAAACGGGTCCAACCCACCATAAGCTATCGTAATCCTACCATTTGCGTAGTCCGCGTCTAGCCCGAAGATGCCGTCGCCTCGGCAATCATGGCTTTGGAGCTCGTCTTGATCGGGAAATCGACCATTCTTCAGAAATCCAAGCCGGTTCCAGCGAAGCCCGTGTATGTTAGAATGGCGCGATGTCCCGCTAGCACTTTCAGTTCCGCCTGCTGCTTGCCGAATGACTCAACCACGTTTCCCCATAGGAGCGCCCCCGAGGTGGTCCGCGACCCATGCCCAACCTCGAACTGATCGCGACCTCGGCCGTCGGTCTCGAGGCGGTCGTGGCGCGCGAGATCAAGGCGCTGGGGTACGAGACGGCGATCACCCAAACCGGCAGGATCGTCTTCAACGCCGATGAGGCCGCCGTCGCCAGGACGAACCTCTGGCTCCGCTCGGCCGACCGTGTACTACTTCGGCTGGGTACGTTTGAGGCGACGGACTTTGGCCAACTCTTCGACCGGACCTATGACTTGCCTTGGGAGGAATGGCTCGGGCGCGACGCGGCTTTTCCGGTCAACGGGCGCTCGGTCAAGTCGCAACTTTCGAGCGTGCCCGCCTGCCAGAAGATCGTCAAGAAGGCGATTGCCGAGAAGCTCAAGAGCGTTTACAAGCTCGATTGGTGCGACGAGACGGGGCCGCAATACACCCTCGAAGTGGCGCTGCTCGACGACCAGGCTACGCTGACCATCGACACGTCAGGGGCCGGTCTGCACAAGCGCGGCTACCGCAAGCTCACCGGCGAGGCCCAGCTCAAGGAAACGATGGCCGCGGCGCTGGTGCAACTGAGCTTCTGGCGGCCCGAGCGGCAACTGGTCGATCCGTTCTGTGGGTCGGGCACGATCCCGATCGAGGCTGCCCTCATCGGCCGCCATATGGCGCCGGGCTTGAACCGCCAGTTCGCCGCCGAAGCCTGGCCTCGCTTGCCGCACGCGCTGTGGGACGAGGCGCGGAGCGAAGCCCGCGAGTTGGCGCGGCCCGATCTGCCACTTCGAATCATCGGCACCGATATCGACGCCGCGGCGCTGAGCCTGGCGCGCTACCACGCCGAGCAGGCGGGCGTGGCCGGCGACATCCACTTCCAAGTGCGCGATTTCCGCGACCTGACGAGCCACAAGCAATACGGCTGCGTGATTTGCAATCCACCCTATGGCGAGCGGATGGGTGATTCGGCGGAGGTCGAGGCCCTCTACCGATCGATGCCCGACGTGCTGCGGCGGCTACCGACCTGGTCGCACTACATCCTCACGGCCTGGAGCGATTTCGAATCCCTCGTCGGCCAGCCGGCCGATCGCCGCCGCAAACTGTACAACGCGCGGATCGAATGTACCTATTACCAGTTCCACGGCCCCAAGCCGGGAGGAGGGGACAGGTTAGAGGTTACAGGGGACAGTCCGCGGCAGGCGACGGCAAGAGCAGGCGCGCCGACCCGCACGGCGGGTCCAATGGCGTCAGCCCCCTGCTCTTCCGTTGGTGTCGACCAGGCGGAACAGTGGGTAGGAGAAATTCCGCGTGCCGAAGTTGAGACTAACATTTCAGACGACTGCGGCGAATGTTCAACGCCTAAGGCCCAACGCCTCGACTCAACCAATGACAAAGGACTAATGACGAATGACCACCAGCGATCCGCGATCCTTCCAGCCCGCCCCGCGTTCGGCGGACTCACGGACAAGGCCCGGCGGCAGGCGGAAACATTCAAGAGCCGGCTGGCCCACCGGGCGCGGCACCTGCGCCGCTGGCCGGCCAAGCGCGGGATCACCTGCTACCGCCTTTACGACCGCGACGTGCCCGAGATTCCTCTGGTCGTCGACCGTTACGAAGACTGCCTGCACTTAGCCGAGTACGACCGGCCCCACGACCGCACGCCTGCGGAGCACGGCGACTGGCTCGACTTGATGGCGCGCACGGCCGGCGAGGTCATGGACGTTCCGCCGGCGCGGGTGTTCATGAAACGCCGCGAGCGGCAGCGCGGCACGGCGCAGTACGAACGGTTCGCCGAAGCGGGCCGCACGTTCGACGTCCACGAAGGGGGCCTGACCTTCCGCGTGAACCTTTCCGACTACCTCGACACGGGCTTGTTTCTCGACCACCGCATCACCCGGTCGCTGGTGCGCGACGCGGCCGACGGCAAGCGGTTCTTGAACTTGTTCGGCTACACCGGCTCGTTCACTGTCTACGCCGCGGCGGGCGGCGCGGCGGCGGCCACGACCGTCGACTTGTCGAACACTTACCTCGATTGGGCCAAAGAAAACCTGCGGCTCAACGGTGTTCTTGACCACCGGCACGCCTTCGTGCGCGACGACGCGCGGGCATTCCTCGAGTACCATTGCCCGGGCCGGGCGTACGACCTGGCGGTCGTCGATCCGCCGACGTTTTCCAACAGTAAGAAGACCGAACACGACTGGGACATCCAGCGCGATCACGTCGAGCTGCTCACACGGGTGGCCGAGCTCATGTCGCCCGGCGGAACCATATTCTTCTCGACGAATTCGCGGCGGTTCAAGTTCGCCACGGATGGCATACCGGACGTGACGGTCCGCGAGATCAGCCGTCAAACCGTGCCGGAGGACTTTCGCAACCAGCGAATTCACCGCTGTTGGAAGCTGGTGCGTACGGGGTGAAATCGCTGGTCGAATGGGATTGGCACTTGCCTGCCGTTGCTAGTGCAACGTGTCTTCAGGTATAATAAGTTTGGAAAAGATGAATCAAAAAAGAGAGGAACGTGACAGGAAGCGGCCGGGGAATTGCTGATGGGGGTAGCGATATCCGACGCAGCTTTGGTCGTTCGTGGCGGACGGAATCAACCGGAAGACATGCGGCGAGGAACGGCGATCCATCCCAGCGGCGTAATTGGCGTTTCGGTCGAGTGCGAAGAGGGAATGTCCGTGGAAAACTTAGCGGCAGCCATACCGCACAATCAGGTAGGTGTTTCTACGGTGGGTGCGATACGTGCTGTTGGTGGTGACGTGCTACGAACCTCCGGGCGAAATCCGTACCATGCGACAATGATCGGACTGAGCAGCGGAGTCGCGAGTCGATTGTTCACACCGACCATACTCAATCCCGCCAGACGGCGATGACGCGGAGAGCCAGCACGATGTATCCAAGGATTTATGCAGACTTTCATAATGCCGATCGTCTCGGCCGGGTGCGATTGAATTGCGAGGGGACCTGCGAGGATCTGTCGAGGCGGCAGATTGAGTTGCACGACGGACTGGTGCTTACATTATATTCCGACGATTTGGACGCCCAGGGGCAGGTTGACGAACTGTCGATTGACGGCGTCGTTACCTTTTCAGAAGATGAACATTGCTGGGTCGCAGCCATTGATTGGTCTGCGATCCGCCATGCCTCTGACGAACGCGGAGCGAATGGCGCCAATATAGATCTGTCAGCGCCCAAGAAAACCGGCTCAGCCAATGGATAGCGACCAAATAGTTGACGTCACGCTGAAGCCAAAGCGGCAGGCCGTGTGTGCCAAAGCCGCCAGCCTACCCCCAAATCGCAGCGCCCATCGCCAAGAGATAAATACCCAACAACACCCACCAGGCGATGCGCAATGCGAATGGGGGCGAGTTCATCAGCGACAGCACCGCCATGCCGGCCAATGTGGCGAAACCAGTCAACCCCGCGAAGACCGGCCGTGGTAAGCGGATTCCTACGGCCAGCACGACCGCCGCGGCCGTCACGATGCCGAACATTCCGGTCAATGAGAATCGCTGCTCCGATTCATCGCTCGGCCAGAGCGTTTCTTTGACCCATTTGATCTCGTTGGCGGATAGGCCTGGCTTCGTGAGGTCCGCTGGCCCGTGGGCGTCGAGCGCTGCCCGCGGCGTGACGCGATAGCTGTCGTTTGTGGCCGCGGCCTGGTCGGGCTCCTCGTTGGCGGCGTCTGAACGGTCGTTCGACATGGCTTTCGCGCCGGCGTTTCAATCGGCCGGCGTTCCACTCAGATCGAGGCACAGCAGGTCTTGCTCATCGCGAACATAAAGACGCTTTCCGGCCAGCGCCGGCGGCGTCCAACAGCGCGGGGCGAGTAAGGCCGGCGACTCCCCTTTCATCAGGTATTTTTTCGGGGTCGCTTCAATCAGCCGCAACGTGCCGTCCTCGCTCAGGCAAATCAGGTGACCCTGGGCGGCAAGCAACTGGCACTTCGCCGGCTCCCGCTCGGTCCAGCGCTGCTTGCCATTGGCCAGGTCGACACAACGCAGCGCGCAGGCGGCGATGTCCCCGTGGCAACCGTAGAGGTAGCCGTCGACGACCACGCTCGTCGTGAATTGGTTCTGGAACTGTTTCCCTTTCCAACGGTGCCGCGCGGCCGGTTCGCCCTTGCGTTCGACGATCTCCACCAGCGCCGAACCCGTGCCGTAAGCGGACGAGACGAACAACCCCTTGTCGGTCCAGATCGGCGTGGCGCAATTGCAGTGGAACGAATTGCTCCATGGAAACCTCCAAAGCACGTCGCCCCTGAACGGGTCGACGGCAAGCGCTCCCGTGCCCGTGAGGCAGATGACCTGTCGCCTGCCGGCGACCGAGACGGCAATCGGCGCTCCGTAGCCCGGCAAGTCGTCGCCCGCCGACCAGATGAGCTTGCCCGTCCGCTTGTCGAAGGCGGCCACCGAGTTGCTATTGTCGCCGCCGGGCTGGACGATCACCAGATCGCCTTCGACCAAGGGGGAACCGGACAGTCCCCAGTACAATCCACCCTCGTGATTCTCGGCGCCGGTGGCCGCGAAGACGTTGATCTTCCAGACTTCGCCGCCGTCGTCGGCGGCCAGGCAGAGCAGGTCGCCCGCCGGCAGGAGGCAGTAGAGCAAGCCGTCGTCGAACGTGGGCGTGGCCCGCGGACCGGGACCTTGCCCTTGCGTGTCGAGATATCGTGGGGACGCATCGACGCTCCATTTTTCGCGGCCGGAGTCGGCCCTATAGCAGCAAACTACGTCGCGCGCACCCCGGTTGGCCATGGTAAACACCTCGCCACCAACGACCGCCAACGACGAAAAGCCCTTACCCAGCGGTACTTTCCAAAGGGTCTTGGGCGGGCGGGTTTCCCAATCGACGTTCAACCCGGTGGCCGGTGAAATTCCGTTGCGGCTTGGCCCAAGGAATTGCGGCCAATCGCCATCGTCGGCCGCCGCCGGCCGCGCGGCAGCCAACGGCAGCCATACCGATAGGAGGATCAGGAAGTAATACTTCGACTGTGCCTGACGAGCAACCACGCCTTTACCTCCATTGCGAATGAAGAAGCCGTTACCCACCGGCATTGTAACCGATTTGATCGTCGACCCAACAAGACTGCAACAGGCTGACGGGGACGCGAGTTGCGAAAGCCAGACTTGAAAGCGCTGGAAAGCCTGACCTACGTTACGTTTTGCCGGGCCTGGCGCGCTGGTCGGTGGGTGAACGTGCCTTTTGCATCGGCTCGTCGGCGCGGGTCTTCACGGGCCGTTCGTCAGCGGAAGGGGTCGCCGCGCGATGTTGCCGCTCGGCCCACCATTGGCGCCATTGCTGTTGCGTCGGCTCGCAACTGGTCCAGTCGCCACGCCAAAGGTCGGCGGGCCGCCCTTGATCGCGACCCGTCAGGCGCTCAAGCGCCCGGGCAACTTGGGCGCGGACTTGTGGATCCTGGTCGGCCAACAGATCGATCAGGTCCGACACGGCGCGCGGCGGGGCCAGGTCGGCCACGATCCGGGCCGCAACTTCCCGCTTCTTCGGTTCGTCATCGGGGCCCGATGAAGCGAGAAACCGCAACAAGGGCCAAACGGCGGGCTCGCCCAGGCGGCGTACCTCGTCTTCGTACAGGATCGACAGCTTGGCACGACCGATCTGCGACAGGAGGTCGTTCAGCCGCTCGACGAACTCCGGATCGTCCGACCCCTTGAGCGCCAGCAAGTCGTTGACCCAGCGGGTGTCGAGCAGTGGATCAGTGCGCACCTGGCCCGCGGCGACCCGGCCGCCGACAATCTTGACCTGCTCGCCCGCCGTGACCGTCCGCGTTCGGCCGCCGTCTTGAACCATCGCCTCGCCTTCGACTACCGTCAACACGGTCTCGTCCGATGGGCAGCGCAAATCGAATTTGGCCCGCCGGGCGGAGATGTCGGCGTCGGCCGTGTGGATTTCGAAGGGCGCCTCGTCGAAAGTGACGCTCGACCAAAGCTCTCCGTGCGCCATGTCCATTTGCCTCGGCTGATTCAACCGCACTTCGGTATCGGCGTTGAGTCGAATCTGAGAGCCATCGGGCGTATCGAGCTCGCAGCAGACCTCGGGGCCCGTCCGCACGCAGGCGCCCGATTCGATGCTCGATGACTCGGGACAAGCAAACCAGGGAGTTTCGCCGGGGGCAGCGCCCTCGGGCGGGCGCATCTCCGTGGCCCCGGTCGCCAAAGCCAGCCGCGCAATCGGCCGCTGACCGGGCCCCACGATCAGTAAAGGCGCGGCCTCGCGCGGTCGCTGCCAGGGGCGCAGCAGACCCACGGCCAAAAGGAAACCGGCCGCGGCGGCGGTCGCCAACGACGACCAGGCGCGCCGCGCGCGCGGCGGACGCGCTTCGCGGCGCAACTGTTCCATCGCACGTCGAGCAACGGCAACGGCCGCCTGCCGCCGCGGCGCGAAGGCCCGCACCAAATCGGCGTCTTCGAGCCTCAGGGCATCGGCCGCGGCGCGGCAATCGCCGCAGCCGGCCAGGTGCGCTTCGAGCGCGGTCCGTTCGCCACGGTCGGGATCACAGTCGAGCTCGCCGTCGAGCCAAGCGTCAAATAAGTTGAGTGCGGCGGAGCAGTCCATCGTATTCACCTCGACGCGCGGCTAAGCCGCTCGCGCAACAGGCTACGGGCTTTCGTCAACCGCGCATTGACCGTAGCCGACGACACGCCAAGCGTCTCGGCCAGTTCGCGGTACGTCACGTCTTGATAGTAGTAGAGCATCAACACTTCGCGGAGCTCGTCGGGGAGTCTCTCAACTTCACTCATCAGTTGCCGCAATTGTTCGGCACGCTCGGCGAGCTGAGCGGGACCATCGTCCGAAGCGGCCAGGAATTGTTCCGCCTCGCGGCGGTCGCCGCCGAGATCGCCGAACGTCACCTGGCCGGTTTGCTTGTTCTTGAGCCAATCCAGACAGACGCGCAGCGCAATACCCCTCAGCCAAGGCCCGAACTTCTCGGGCTCGGCCAGCGTGCCCAGCGCGCGGAAACTGCGCACGAGCGATTCCTGAGCCAGGTCTTCAGCCACGTGGGCGCGGCCGACCTTGGCGTGGCAAAAGGCGAGCGTGCGCGCAGACCAACGGCTGACGAGATCCTCGAAGGCGCTGTTCCGCCCCTGGAGGGTCTGGCGAACCAGCTCCCCATCGGTCATTGGTATTCCTCACCGTCGACTGTCTTCAGGCCTGTGAAGATATAGTAGAGCGAGATGCGGAAGGTAATAGGGGAATTCGCCTCGCAGACCGTCGCAGGCGGCCTACTCCAAGCGGCTTCGATGGCAGGCCTCGGTGTAGGTCTCGTCGAGATCGACTGGAACGGTGGCGGCGTTGCGAAGCGCTAACGGTAACACCGGCAATGACTTTCCCAGAGCCAGAGTTCGGGGCCACAACTCGATCTGGTCCCCAGTCGTTTGCCGCGATGGCCGATAAGCCACGGCATACGTCGTCGCCGAAGCCGGCAACTCGAAAGGTTCCCCAAAACCGAGCAGCCCGATCACTTCGTTGTGCAGGTTGGCTAGCCGGTTGGTGACGATGTCGACTACGACCAGGCCGATACCGCGAGTGAGGTAGCTGACGCACTTCGCGGCGAAGGCCTGGCGCGCCGTGGAACGGTCCTTATTGCCGGGGCTGACTAGCTCGATGGCCGCGACCAGGGTGGCGCCGGCGGCCGTGGCAAAGATCTGGACTTCGATGTCGTCGGGGAACACGGTCGGCAGCACCAGGTTCGTCGCGGGCGGCGTCCAAGCGGGCACCAAAGTTGCCGTCGCGACGGCGCCACGCGGCCGCGGTTGTCGCGGCTCCTCGAACGTGGCGATATCGACTTCGACCTGGCTGCCAATATGTACCTGCATGTCGGCGAAGAACTCGTCGGCGAGGATGTCGCGGTTTAGCTTTTCGACGAGCGCGGCGGCCCATAGGCCATGGAAACCTTCCCAATTGCGTCGTTCGCTGACGGGTGGATGAAAATGGTCCAGAAGAGCCATGACCTGTTCCCCGCAAATGATTCGACAATGGCGTGCGTCGCATGTTTCAGGTGTTCATTATACAGGGAATGCAATTGGTACGCCAGAATTCGGCTTCGACGAGTTCGGCCTGCAGTCTCCTTTCCCCCTAGTGACTTCCGCGTCTAACTCTACTTAGTTGCTGACGGCGTATTTCATCCCCTAGGTCGGCGAATCAAGGAGAAACAGCCATGCGTAGGAGCTTGTTCACCGCGGTCGTAGCATTGGCGGGCCTTTTGGCGATCGTCGCCGTGGCGACGCCTCGGAACCATCCGCCAGGCGGCGAGGCGACCAAGTCGGCCGGCGGTTCCGGACCCAGCGCGGGCCAGCGATTCGTCGTCCACGAGTGGGGCACGTTCACCAATTTCGCCGGCGCCGACGGCGTGCAACTCGATTTTCGACCGTTGGTCGATAACGAGCTCCCCGCGTTTGTCTACGATCGGGCGATGCAAGGCACCCTGTGGCTTGGCAAGGGTCGCCGCGCGCGGCAGCGGATGGAAACCCCCGTGACCTATTTCTATACGGACCGGCCGCGCGAGGTGAGCGTGAGCGTCGAATTTCCGCGTGGGTTGTTGACCGAGTTCTATCCTCCGCCGCGGACGGTGCTCCCCGCGTATCAATTCGGTGTCGCTCCGCCGCTGGAGGCCTCTTCGCTCGACTGGGGTAATATCCGCATCGTACCCGAGGCCCTGTTTGCCGAACTGCAAATCGACGCGGAAGAATCGGTCAGTCCCCCGGAAGTCGACGGAGACAATCATTACGCCTTCGCACGCGAGACCGACTCGGCGATCGTCGAGGCGACCGACAACATGGGCCAGACGCACCATGAAAAATTCCTCTTCTACCGAGGACTGGGAAACTTCAACCTGCCGTTGCGGTTCGAGGCCCACGGCCAGGGACGGTTCACGGTCACCAACGACGGAGCGGAGGCGGTGCATTCGCTGTTTCTGGTCGAGGTCGCGCACAACGAGGTCCGTTTCGCGCAATTTCCGCTGGTCGAAGCCGGTCGAAGCGTCGCGCTGACCGGCTCGGCGGAGATTTCGACGGTCGACCAACTCGGCGCTCGCCTGGCCGAAGCGCTCATCGCCACCGGGTTGTACGAACGCGAGGCGCTTGCGATGGTCAAGACCTGGAAGTCGAGCTGGTTTGGCGAAGAGGGGACGCGCCTGTTGTACCTGGTGCCCGAACGGCTGACCGCGGAGATCTTGCCTTTGCGCATCACTCCGCAACCCGACGAGTTGGTGCGGGTGTTGGTGGGGCGGATGGACGTGATGACGCCCGAGCGGACGGACGAATTGGCGCGGATTGTCCGCGACCTGGGTACATGTGTTTCGTCGGCCTTGGAGCCGCTGCGCGGAGAACTTGCCCGCCTCGGCCGCTTTGCCGAGCCTGCCATGACGCATGTCGCCGACACCCTTCAACTGCCGTCCGAGCGCGCGAAGGTCGAGGCGTTGCTGGCAGAGCTCCGGAAGCCAAAATGAGCAAAAGGCCTACATCCCCATATCTCCTCCGTATCTCCCCATCCCCTTTCAAAGTGACGTCTCCAATCGTGTTGTTCATCCTCTCGGCTCCATCTCTGGTGAAGTTGGCGAATTTGGCTCAAGTTTGATGGCGTTAAAGGCCGAAAACACGCCAGAGTCGTTGCCAACCCCCTGATGGTGCCGAGAGGAGCGGACGAGCATGGCGATCTTGGACTTGGCGGCCTTTCACGCCGCCCCGCTGGTGCGCGAGCCGTTCGAGTTTCTGGTGCTGCCCGGCTTCATCAAGCCGTCGGCGTTGGCGGCGATCCACGAGGGGTACCCAAGAATCGAGCGATCAGGGAGCTTTCCGCTGAGCGAAGTCCGGTACGGGCCCGGGTTTGGCGCCCTGATCGACGAGCTGAACACCGAGGCCATGCGAGCCGCGTTCGAGCTGAAATTCGGGATCAGCTTGGAGGGTCGGCCGACGATGATCACGGTGCGCGGGTACTGCTCGCCCAAGGACGGCCGCATCCACACCGACGCGACGAGCAAAATCATCACGGTGTTGATCTACATGAACCCGCAATGGGAACCCTGCGGCGGGCGGCTTCGACTCGTGCGCTCGGCAACCGACCTGGACGACGTGATCGTCGAGGTGCCGCCGCAGGAAGGGACTCTGCTCTGTTTCCGGCGAAGCGACAGCTCGTTTCACGGGCACAAACCGTTCGTCGGTCCGCGGCGTGTGATCCAATTCAATTGGGTCACGGAACAAAAGATCGTCGATCGCGAGCTACGTCGTCATCGCATTTCGGCCTGGACGAAACGGATTCTGCCTTTCGGCAGTTCGCACGCTCCCACCGCTCCAGCCATACCGCCACGTCGAGAAGTCGCGTAGGTCGGTCGCCGATTCCGTAGAACGGAATTCATTCCGTTTGCCGGCTTGCGGAACGAAGTGACGAAGTCGCGTGGGAAACAGAAAAACTTTGCGTGTTTTTCATCGTCACCATCGTCACGCATCGTCACCCCCCTATGCGTTGGGCATCGGGTAGGGTGTTGAAAAGTCGGACTTGACAGGGTGGCCACCGAAATCATGCCGACTGCTTGCCCGGTGGTCCGTGACTGCTACAAGGCGGGTCGCCCCTCCCTTCTCCTACCGCGAAATAGAACGATAAGCCCCATACGGAATAATACTAATGTCCAGTTATCAAGGCAAGCCCCCGCTCCCACGGCGCTTTCGCTTCATCCTTCCGCCTTCCGCCTTCATCCTTCCTGTACCCCCACCCCCCTGTCAGTAAGTTAGGAATTTCAGCGTCAGCAGCGTCAGCAGCGTCAGCACGAAGGTGTTCGCCGCGCGCAACATGCTGCTGCTAATTGGCTTGCGAAGGCCGCTGCGATTGCGGCTTGATCGAACGGCCAGCGTCAGCCAGCGTCAGCATGGCCGCTGCCCAGCGTCAGCGTTGTGGGCCATCCGCCGGTGATCGCCGGCGACGGACCCGCCGCGCCACGGACCCGCGGACGAGCTTGACCACCGGCACGTCGCTTGCGCTCCGCCACCAGCACGATATCGCTCGAAAACGGTGTCCAAGCCGTCCAAGAGCCTAACGTGTTCCGGACTGACTGGAACGGATCGCGACAATCGTCACGCCCGACACGATCATGCGCTGGCACCGCGAACTGATCGCCGAGAAGTGGGACCACAGCCAGAAGCGCAAGTCGCCCGGCCGGCCCTCGGTCGCCAAGGAGATCGAAGAGCTCGTGTTGAGCTTCGCCAAGGAGAACCCGGCCTGGGGCTACGACCGCATCCAAGGCGCGCTGGCCAACCTCGGCCACGAAATCTCCGACGCCACGGTCGGAAGTTTTTTTCTCAAGACCAACGGTGTCGAACCGGCGCCCGTGCGGAAGAAAACGACCACGTGGACCACGTTCATCAAGGCCCATTGGGACGTGCTGGCGGCCATCGACTTCACGACCGTCGAGGTCTGGACCAAGCGCGGGCTGGTGACGTTTTACCTGCTGTTCGTGATGGAGCTCAAGACGCGCACGGTCCATTTCGCCGGCTGTACGCCCAATCCCAACGAGGCGTGGATGAAACAGATTGCGCGCAATCTGACGAACGTCGAGGATGGATTTCTCAACGACAAGAAGTACCTGCTCGTCGACCGTGACGCGAAATTCTCGGCCGCCTTCCGCGAGATTATCGAGGCGCAGGGAACCGAATGTGTCCGCCTGCCGCCGCGAAGCCCGAACTTGAACGCGTGCATCGAACGCTTCATGCGATCCATCAAAGAGGAGTGCCTCTCCAGGATGATCTTCTTTGGCGACCAGTCGCTGCGCAACGCGACGATCGAGTTTCTTCAGCACTATCACTCCGAGCGCAACCACCAGGGGTTGAAGAACAAGATCATCGAACCTGACGCAGGCGTCGGCGCAAGCGCCGGCACGGTCGAGTGCCGCGAGCGGCTTGGCGGGCTACTGCGGTATTACTATCGGAGAGCCGCCTGACGGAATCCGGCGCGCCGCTCCCGCTACTTCAAACCCCATTCGCCGCCGCGCCGCGCGCGCGTGGCTCGACGTGGGCGTTCGAACACCGCGAATTCCTCGCTCAACAACGCAAAATCAGGGCCGAGTTCGGGCTTTTTAACAGAGTTTGCGCCCTAATTCGGATTCTGGCTGAACGGAACTACGGCAACGCGAAAGCCGATGTAAAACGACCGGTAATTGGGCAGGATCGGGCCGCGGTGCGCCGTCCGGCAGCCCGCGGCGACGGTGCCCCAGGCGCCACCCCGGGACATCCGCTCCGGACCCGCTGGGGGCCCCGTGGGATCGTCGAGGGGCACCCCTGCCACCGCGTCGACTGCGGCTTCTCGGTACCAATCGTGGCACCACTCGTCCAAATTCCCGTGCATATCGAACATGCCGCGCGGCCCGGGCCGCAACTCTCCCACCGCGTGCGACCACTTGTACGACGGCCCTCCCAGGCCGTCGGTCTTGTCGGAGTTGTCATGGACCCAGCCATAACGACCCAGCAGCTTCGCGTCGTTGCCAAATGAATACGCCGTGCTCGTCCCACTGCGACCGACGATTTCCCATTCGGCTTCCGTCGGCAAACGGAAACCACGCCGATCGAGGTCCAATGGCCAATCCTTCGGGTAGCCCTCGGCGTCTTTGTCGAGCCCCTGTTGATCGGCATAGCACTGGTCAGATTCGGGCATTTGTGCCTGCGCCGTCAGCCAGCGGCAGTAGCTCACCGCCTCGAACCAGTTGACGCCGAAGGCCGGCTCGTCGGGCGTCAGCAGGTGCCCAAACTGCTTTTCCCAGGCGTCGTGATGATTGAATTGGAGGGCCTCGTCAAAAAAGCGTATCTGCCGCCAGGTGATTTCCCGATCGCCGACAGCGATCGGTCGCGTCAGCCTGACGCGATGCGGCCGTTCGATTCCCAGCCGATCCGCTTCATCGGGCGGTGAGCCGATCAGGTATTCACCGGCGGGAAAGACCACGAACGTAATGTAGACGTTCGTAGGCGGAACTACGAACTCCAACGTGAACCACTCGTGATCGGGGTCATACCGCGCCGGCGTTTGATCGACCTTTCTTGCCAGCTCATCCCGCTTCCAATGCCGCAGCAACCAACCCGTCGCGGCGTGAATGGCGGAACTGGGGTCAGCAGCATGCCAAGCGGCCAGTTGCTCGACCAAGGCCTCGCGCTGCGACTCGGGCAGATCGGCCGGCTCGAACTCACCCAGCGCCAAGAGCAGCGCGTACAACACGCCGTCGTCGGTCCGCCGCGCCGCGCCCGTCTTCGTTTGCCGCAAAACGTCGGCGCGTTTCACGCCATCGAGCAGTTGGACAAGTGAAATGCCGCGATCACGGCAGCGATGGATGAATTGCGTCAACGACTCCGGGTCGCCGCCGGAATCCCCGCGCAGCACGTCCAGCATCGACTCGCCGTCGCCTTGCCGCAAGAGGGTAATGGCAGCGCCAGCGCGGCGCTGTCCCAAGGCCACTCGTTCGAGCTGTGGCAGATCGGCGGCAGGCACTTCGCGCACCAACTGGATAAGCGATTCGCGGACAGCGGCATCGCGACCCTCCACTACGAGCGGATAGAGAATTTCGTACTGCCCGGGAGTCGCGGTCGAGAGCAGGCGCGCCAACCGCACGGTGCCCTTCGCGGCGACGTCGGCCAACGCGTTGGTGGCGCCCAGTTGGTGGCTCTCCGTCGCTTTGGAGTCGGCAAAGGTGCGTTCCAGGTCGCCCAGCAGACGGTCGTCGAGTGGCCGCAGGTATTGCCGAAGCCGCGGTTGGTGCTCAGGGTTCGCGGTCAGCAATTGTTCGGCCAAAAAGCGATAGTCGGCGGCCGTCCACTGATGCGAGGTCGTGGCGTGGGTGGCCAGGGCCAACCCGGCGCGAAAGCGACGCGAGGAATCTTTCGTAGCGTCGTGCAATAAATCCCAAAGGTCGCTGTCGATTCGTTCCTGGTAGAGCACGAGCTGATCGCGAACGACCCCAACGTACGATACGTGCCCGGCAAGCAGCTCTTCGACCAGCGGGTCTACCTGCTGTTCGTCGTGCGTGACCAAAGCCAGCCGCGCGTGAAGCTGGGCGCGTCGTTCATCCTGCGAAGTCGGTGTTCGAGCGGCTAACGCGACCAACATCGGGGTCACCCGGCCCCGATGATTCTCCAATTCGGCCATGATCTGAGGCACTTGGGCAACATCGGCGCTCACAAGCGATTCGACAAGCCCTGTGGCTCGCAGCGAGTTCTGCCTCTCCACGGCAACCAGTGAACCAACCACCGAAATGATGACCACCGCAGCGGAAAGCACCGCCACTGCTGGCCGCCGTTTGCACCACAGCCAGGCCCGCTCACCCCGGCTGACAGGATGTGCCTGAATCGGCTTGTTCTCCAACCATCGGCCCAGATCGGCGGCCAGATCCGCGGCCGTCGCATACCGCTTCGCCGGTTCCTTCCGCAAGCACTTGAGGCAGATCGTTTCCAAATCACGAGAGACGGCAGGATTCAGGCGTCGGATGGCGACCGGCTCGGCCTCGATGACTTGCCGGATCGTTTCCGCCGTCGAGGCCGTTTGGAAGGGCGGGCGGCCCGTCAGCAGGAAGTACAAAGTTGCCCCCAACGAGTAGACGTCCGACACGGGCCGATCTCTTGAATCTCGCCCTTCGCCTGCTCCGGCGGCATGTAGCTGGGTGTGCCCATTATTTGCCCAGTGGCCGTCAGCTCGCTGGAAGCTTCGACCTGTTTTGCCAAGCCGAAGTCGGTGACTCGGGGCTGGTCTTTTTCGTCGAGCAAAATGTTTTGCGGTTTGATGTCGCGATGGACGATGCCCTTGTCGTGGGCAAACTGCACGGCCACGGCGACGGTTTTCATCAACCTAGCGGCTTGCTGCGGAAGAAGTGGGCCACCGTTCTTCACGCTGTCGTTCAGGCTCTTGCCTGCAACGAACGCCATCGAAAAAAAGTGTTGACCATTGGCCTGGCCGACCTCGTAAACCGGAACGATGCCGACGTGATCGAGCTTGGCCGCTGCCTCGGCTTCAGCGTAGAACCGACGGACTTGCTCGGCGTCGGCCAATTCACCCGAGCGAATTGTCTTTAGCGCCACCACCCGGTTCAGCTTGGTCTGACGAGCCTTGTACACCACCCCCATCCCGCCACGGGCGATCTCATTCAGAAGCTCGTATTCGCCGAAGGTGCCCAGTGGCGGCTTGCCGTCGGCGGATTTCGGCGAGTACGTGACCGTACCCGCTCCTTGCGGCTGCCGGTAGGAAACGGTTCCGCCCATCGTCAGCGAAGCCAGGCTCCGCTGTGGATCGTCACCGTGCCTCGCCGAGTGTGTTTCGCAAAGAAGCTCGATGGCTCGCCGCTCTTTTTCGGAGATGGAACCGTTTTCGAGCAGGATGTCAGCCAGCGGCCGGGCTGGGCCGGCTTGTTGCTGGCTGATCGCGCTATCGAGCGTTAGCTGGTCGATGCAGCCGTTTATGACAGCCAGTCGCCCGAAAAACAGGTCGCGGCTGGTGACAGGCGTGGAGGACGCCGGCGCATTGGGCGCGGTGGTTGGTGCGTTTTGGATGCCGCCGACCGGATACTTGACTTCATCCGGGTGTTGACCGTCCCGCTGGCTATGGTCTGGGCTCATCGCGGCAATCGAACGATGGCGTGGTAGGGAGCCCCGACGCTTTGCAGTTTATCCCACGCGGGAGGGGTCGTCCAGCTTGCGCGTCCGCGTCATCGCCAACCGCGACAACCTACGGACCAGAGGTTGCGACACCCCAGTGGCGAGCAAATTCTGGAGCGATCGCAACTCAACGGCGGCAAGATCAGGAGCCCCGCATGGCTAATGAAAAGAGTACCCTGAGCAAGAGCGACAGCGTCCTCCAGTACCTGGCCAATAAGCCCACGGCCTCGGTCCACCAGATCGTCGTGGACCTGGCACCCTACCGCATCTCCGAGGCCCTGGCCGGCAAGATCAAGTACAGCGAAAGGCGGGAGGCGCCGACGAAAGGACATGGCCGCAAGCCACGGAGCGCCAAGCCGGCTGTTCCTGCCCCAGCTGCCGCCGGCACCAAGGCCGACGCCATCCGAGCGGTAGCCAAGAGCTTGCCGAAGCCCTTCCGACCACTGACGTGCGCGCCGAATTGGCCAAGCAAGGCATCGAAGCCTCGACCACGTTCATCGGCAAGGTGCTCAGGAGCGCGGGCATGAAGCGGAAGCGCCGCCGCAAGGCAGCCGCCGGCAGTGCGACACCAGCGGTCGCAGCCAACTCGTCCTCGCTCTCGATCGACGACCTGGTGGCCGCCAAGAAGCTGGTTGGGCAGGTCGGGAGCATCGAGAAGGTCAGGGAGGCGCTGGCGGCATTGGCGAGGTTGGGCTAAGTGTGGCTCTGAGCCGAGCTGTCCATTGACATGAAATACGGCCGGCGACTGCCTTTACTATTGTGGGGACGCGAATGAAGAACTTGGAGGGCAAGTCGGCCGAGGGGATCGCGACCGGTGCCACCGCCGGCACACAATTGTCGCGGACTAATTCTTCGGTGACATACCATAGCCGTAAATGAAGATATGTTACTGGAGCCGCCCAGCTTCATGGGCTATCATGAAAGAAGACAATGACGCGCAAACTCCCAAGGCACGCCAAACGGCTGGACAGCGCCGGGGAGCTTTATGCGAGGCTGGAGAGATTTCATGGAATCGACCCCGAACTGGCCAGTGAACGCCTCCACGAAGTCAAGGAGGAGCAAGGGTACGGCGCCGCAGACAATGTGATCTTCGACTTTACGGGAAATCTGTACGATCCAGAGAGCCTCGAATGGATCGGGAGCCTAACCGAGGGAGGTGCGAAGAAATGAGCGATGAAACAGCGTACACACTAGCAACATCTACTGTGGGCAGTAAAACAAGACTTGTCTTTGCAATTGTGCGCATAGACGAATTCATGCCGCCCGAAACGCCGATCGAAAATCGAATTTCAGTAAAGAAAATCGTTGATACGGTAGATCAGGCGGAGTTGGAGATCGAAAGGCTTAATAAGCTACAGGGTTCCGGCGTCCGCTACCTTTACCAAGCGACAAGAATGGAAGCGGCGACGTCGCAGCGTGAGGCGCAATCGGCGGCCGAAGGCGGTGAGGCACCAACAGTCGAAGCCACGCCGACCTCACTCTCGATCGACGACTTGGTGGCGGCCAAAAAGCTCGTCGGGCAGGTCGGCAGCATCGAAAAAGTCAGGGAGGCGCTGGCGGCGATGGCTAGGCTGAGTTAGGCGATGAGCTCCGGCCCGGCCGGCTCGCTGGATCACGAGTCGGCCGAGCCGGACGCGCCACCTGCTTCAACGCGAGCCGTGGCGCCGCCCACCTGAACTTCTCGCGTGACTCGGCGGCCGGACGAACTTTTTCGATGCCGAAGAGTTCGATGGAGTCGAGTAAGGCGGCCACCAGTTCCACGGTTGGGGAGGTGGCCTTCAGCGGGGAGTGCCGCCATGATGTCGGCGGCTGGCGGCGTCGTGTTGCTGGTGGGAACGCTCATGGTCGGCTCCTCGCGTCGTGGCTGGTGCTATTTCGGTTAGATCGGCTTTCCGCCGACGCGCACGAGAGCCAGTCAAGCTGAAGAAGCCGGGCCGGGTCTGCCGCCCGACCGTGCCGACTCGACCAGGCATCCCAAAGGGCGAAGCTCTGCCGGCCGATCAACAGCGATGCCCGCGTTCAAACCCCTGTCCCGGCCGTTCCTCGATCGAGCACCCGGGAGAACAGACATGCACAAGCCCACCAGCGACAAGCCCAACGTCCTGCCGGCAAACGTTGAGAACCTGCGGGAAGAGCTGCAGCGGTCGGTGGCAACCGGGAAACCAGTGGGCCGCGGTGGGAGGAGCCAGTTGCCGGCCCAGGATGCAAGGACGATACTGATCCGCGGGAAGTGAACCGTCCCCTGGCTCGACGGCAAATTTGCTTGACATTATTCGCTTCCGTCCGGTCAAGATGAACGGGTCGGGGCAACCCCGCACACGCCCCTTCAAGGTTCCTGCCCCACCCCAGGGACGCACAAACTGTCGATGAATTCGGACCGAGGCGTTCTTATCGGCTGATTGGCGACCAACGTCACCTTGATCTTCAGCCGTTTGGCGGTTCGATACAGCAGATCCTTGACTTCGCCAGGGCACGCGTCGGCGTCGACCCAAATCTGCATTGCGCTTTCTCCCCGCCGTGGTAGACCTCGACCCGTTGTCGGCGGATCGACAGTCAAAGCCGAAGGCCCCATCTTAAACTCGCGACCTTTCCGGGCATATCCTCTGGCACGGCCCTGCTATGCCGCCGAGGCACTCGCCTCGGCTGGCTTAGGTATCAGCCGGCCGCGGTCGCCCGCAACCCAGCGGGCGGTTGCGTTCTTCCCCACACGCCCCCAGACCCAAGGAGATCTTCCCGATGCTTGCTCTCGCCGAATCCCGCCCGACCACCAAGCGCGCCTGGCATGACGGGTTCATGGTCATGCTGCCCGAAATCCGCAGCCAACTCAACTTTGCTTTCCGCGGCTTCACGCCCGACAGCCGCGAGGAGGCGATTGCCGAGGCTCTCGCGAGCGCCGCGGTCGCTTACGCCCGGCTCCACGAACAGGGCAGGGCCGACATCGCCTACGCCGCGCCGTTGGCCATGTACGCCGCTCGGCAGTTCCGTGCCGGCCGGCGGGTTGGTTCCCGGCTCAATTGCAATGATTTGCTTTCCGAGCGAGCCCAGCGACATCATGACATCGTTGTCGAGCGGCTCGTTCGCCGCGACTAGAGCGGTGTATGGAAGGAACGTCTGGTCGAGGACAAGACCAGCACGCCCGCCGAGACGGCCATCGCCCGGATCGACTTCGCCGACTGGCTCGGCCGATTGTGCCATCGCGATCGGGGCGTGGCGACGACTTTGGCCGCCGGCGAGACCGCGCGTTGAAAGCTTCGAAAAACGTCCGATTCCCAGCGGGACGGCGGTTCGCTGCAGCGCTCTGGTTAGGCCACTTCGTAGAATGGTCTGCAAACCTTCTTCAACTCCTGCTCTTGGTCATCTCCAATGAACAAGATGTCGAGGTGCTGGTCGCGACTGAAAGTGTCGGTGAAAATCTGTCCGAGGCGTTGCCGCAACGAGTGGTCCATGCCGACGCTGGAACGAATGCAAAGCCCGACCGAGTAGACAGCGGGCTCGCCGTACGAAAGACGTGCTAAATAGGCGCTCCGAATGGCAGGCATCTCGGCAAAAGCCTGGCGGAACTTGGCCTTGAGGTCGTCCTCCACTGGGCCGGCCTGCTCGCCGATGAACTCAACGCGCGGAGGCTTGAAGGTCTCTGCCGGTCGCGATGGTTTTAGGTGGCGTGAGAAAATGCTCATCCGGCTAAGCAACTTCTTTCGATCTGATGGCCGATGGCCCGCGAATCAAGCGACCCGTAACCGGCTCTATCCGACACGCCGACGCGCGCCGGGCGTCGTGCCTCAGGTCGCCGTTCATCATAAGTCCTTTTCACGCGGCTGTCCTGGTCCGCGCCAAGTTTACCAAGGGACCAGCGCCCACACGGCGCCGATCCGCAGACCCCAGCCCGTCACCGGGCCAGCCCGTTCCCCTCCAACCAACGTTTCCAAGGAGGCTCCCATGCCCCTCAAACTAAACGTCGGTCTCTCGAAAAAAATCGGCTTGCCCGACTACGGGAGCCTCGGTGCTTTCTGCCACGTCGAACTCGAACTGAATAACGGCCTGCTGGACGGCGGCCCCAGCGGCTTCCAGGCGGAAGCCCAACGGTCCTTCGCCGCCTGCCGCCAGGCCGTGGATGACGAACTGGCCCGGCGTCGTACCGACGGCGCCGACGAGGAGCCAAAACAAATCCACGCGCCAAAAAACAGCAACGGCAGCCCGCCCACGGGCAACCCCGCCCACCGGGCTTCCGGCAAGCAGCTCAGCTACATTGAGCAGCTCGCCGGCGAGATCCGTGATCTGGGAGCCCGGCGGCTGGAAGGGCTGGCCCAGAAAATGTTCAACAAGCCCCTGGCCGATCTGTCGAGCCTCGACGCCAGCACGCTGATCGACACCCTGAAGCAGGTCAAGTCGGGCAAAATCGACCTCGACGCTGGCGGGAAGGGAGCTGCCGCATGAGCCCTGCACTTTTCGAACGCGACGCGGTGGCGGACCAGCCGGCCGACGTCAGGGCCTACGTTTCGCCCAGCCGGCTGAACACTTGGCTCCGGTGCCCCTTAGCCTTCAAGCTGAAGTACATCGATGGTATCCGCGAGCCAACGACGCCGGCGTTGTTCCTGGGCAAAGCCGTGCATGCCTCATTGGAAAATTTCTATCGGCACAGGCACGTGGGCGTGGCGATCACGGGCGAAGACCTGGCCCGCAGGCTGCTCGAAACCTGGGGTGAGTTGGTCGACGCCGAAACCATGGTCGTCGAGTCGGTCGCCGAGGAGCAAACCTGCCAGCGGCAGGCGGTCGATCTGGTGGCGGCTTATCTGCACGCCGTTCCAGCCGCGGAGCCCAAGCCGCTGGCCGTCGAGTTTTCGATCGAGGCGCCGCTGGTCGATCCGATGACGGGCGAGGTCTTTCAAGCAGCCCAACTGCTGGCGGGACTACACCAACAGGAATTTGCCTCAACAGTCATTCTCGCCAACGGGCACTGAGAACGGCATTCCGCCGCCGAGACGCTGGGGAACGTGGGCGGAGTCCGTCGCGTGTTCATCTTGAACTGCGGCGGGCACGGCCCCATCGCTGGGGCGTCTCGCGGCCCCGAATCGGCATGGCGTTACGTGACGCTGTTGCGCTCGCATTCGGGAGGGACACGGAACGCCATCCGCCAATGGCGGATCTTCGACACGGGCGTTCCCTTCAGATGCCGTTGCCGCGACGATCCTGGCCTTTGACGGCGTCGTCGTTTCTTTTGAGCCCATCACGACGGGCGAGAGATTGCCACGGGGGGGGCGACTTCGACTCCAAAATCGATTAAAATGCGGGCATGCCTCTACACGAGGACGAACACAACCGTCCGAACGCAACGAGGAATTCGGCAATGCATGGTGAACGTCGGACCCGCGCTCTTCGATTGACATGGGCGGTAATGGCCTGCGCGCTCGCTGCCGGCGTCGACGCCGACGAACCGTCACGCGCGCCCCAATTCGAACGCGATGTCTGGCCGATCGTGGTGGCCAACTGTCTCGTCTGCCACGGCGTCGACAAGCCCAAGGGACAACTCGACCTGCGGACCGTTACGGCGATTCTCCGCGGTGGCGAGAGCGGTCCGGCGGTCGAACGGGCCGATCCCGATGCAAGCGCGTTGCTCCAACGGATCTCCAATGGCGAAATGCCTCCTGGCGACCGGCGAAAACTTACCTCCGACGAGATCGCCCTGGTTCGAGATTGGGTCCTGGCCGGCGCGCCGGCCCAACAGCCCGACGCGGTCCCTCCGCTTCCGCCTCCGGTCAGCGAGCGCGATCGGCAGTTCTGGGCGTTCCAAACGCTGGCGCGGCCCAAGCCGCCCTCAGTGGCCGATGGCGCGCGCGTCCGCAACCCGATCGATGCGTTCGTGCTGGCCAGGCTCGAAGCCCGCGGCCTGACGTTTTCGCCCGCCGCCGAGGCGGTGACGCTGGTACGTCGCGTCTATCTCGATCTGCTGGGACTGCTCCCCTCGCCGGCCGAGGTCGACGCGTTCCTCGCCGACGCCGCGCCCGACGCCTACGAGCGGCTCATCGACCGCTTGCTCGCCTCGCCGCATTTCGGCGAGCGCTGGGGGCGGCACTGGCTCGACGTGGCGGGCTACGTCGACACGGTGGGTTTCGACGTCGACGGCCCCCTGATCATCACCAGCGACGGCAAGTGGCTCTACCGCGATTACGTGATTGCCGCGTTCAACGCCGATAAGCCGTTCGACCGGTTCGTCACGGAACAGCTCGCCGGTGACGAGCTCTACGATTGGCGCCGGGCTGAACACTTCACACCCGAAATCCGCGAGGCGCTTATCGCGACCGGCTACCTGCGGACCGCGCGCGACCTGACTCACGAGGACGTCGGCGTGATCCCGCAGAACTTCCACGGCATCCTGCACGACACGGTCGAGATCGTGGGCACAGGCATGCTTGGTCTGACCATCCATTGCGCCCGCTGCCACAGCCACAAGTTCGACCCGATCCCGCAAGAAGACTACTACCGGCTCGTGGCGGCCTTCACCCCCGCCTACAATCCGCGGACGTGGCGCCCGGTGGTCCCAATCAACGGGCTGGCCGCCGACCGGTCGTTGGCCGACATCGCGCCCGTGGAACAGGCCGAGAACGAACGGCACAACCGCGAAATTGACGCGAGGGTCGAAACGATCAAGCGGTCGTTGGCCGACGTGCGACGGCCCTACGAAGCCCAACTTTCCGACTCGAAATTGGCATCCTTGCCCGAACCGATCCGCGACGACGTAAAACAGGCGCTGGCGGCGTCCACCGAGAAACGCACCGAGATCCAGAAGTACCTGTTCGGTAAGTTCTCCTCGACGTTGGCCGTGAAACCGGAGGAAATCGCCGCGGCTTTGAACGAAACCGACAAGCGGAGTGTGGCCGAATGTGAGGCCCAGATCGCGGAGGCCAACGCGGCCCGACGCACTTGCGGCAAGCTCCAGGCATTGTTCGACCTCGGGCCTCCGCCGCCGACGCACTTGCTCGTGCGCGGCGACTTCGAGTCGCCCGGCGCCGAGGTGCCGCCGGGCTTTCTTCGCGTGCTTTGCCGTTCGGAAGCCGACGCCGTGGCGACGGTCGCGCCGCCGCACGAAGGGACGAGCGGGAGGCGCACGGCCCTGGCGCGCTGGCTGACCGCGACCGACTCGCCCGCCGCCGGCCTTCTGGCGCGGGTGCATGTGAACCGTATTTGGCGGCAACTTTTCGGTCGCGGCCTTGTTTCCACCCCCGACAATTTCGGCGTGCAGGGGCAGCGGCCCACGCATCCCGAACTGCTCGATTGGCTCGCGGCCGAGTTCATGGCCGGCGGTTGGCGCGTCAAGCCGCTGATGAAGTCGATGCTCCTTTCGTCGGTGTACCGGCAGGCTTCGCGACGTGAGTCGACCGAGTCGACGACGAACCCACAGCCGGCACTCAATCCTGAGATGGTCGATCCGGCGAATGACCTGCTTTGGAAAATGAGATTGCGCCGCCTGGAGTCGGAGGTCGTGCGCGACACGATTTTGGCCGCTGGCGGCCAGTTGAACCGCGCGGTGGGAGGGCCCCCGGTGCCGATCGAAACGCGAATGGACGGCATGGTCGTGGTGGCACGGAACAAGTTGGCCAGCCCGGCCGACGCCTGTCGCAGGAGTGTCTATCTGTTGACCCGCCGAGCTTACAATCTTTCGCTGTTGGCCGTGTTCGACCAGCCGCCGGTGGCCACGAATTGCCTGGCCCGCGACGCTTCGGCCGTGCCGCCGCAATCGCTGACCATGCTCAACGATGAGTTCATCGCCGAGCAAGCGCGCGGGCTTGCCGACCGCGTCGAGACTGCCGTCACGGTGCCGCCGGAAGAGATCGAAACGGCACGGATCGAGATGGCGTTTCGACTGGCCCTGGTGCGAAAGCCCGACTCCCGCGAAAGGGACCGGTGCCGGGAAATCTTCGCCAGGCAGGCCCAACGCTACCGAACCATGGGCGAAAGCGAACCCGCCGCGATGCATCTCGCCCTGGTCCAGCTTTGCCGTACGCTTTTCAATACGAGTGAGTTCTTGTATGCCGAATGATCGCAGCGCGGCCCTCGGCCACAACCAACCGGCCACGACCAAGTCGGAACGAAAAGGGCAACCCGGATGGAAAGTTCTTAGAGAGGGGAAAAGGAGATACGGAGGGGGATATGAGGATGGGATGCAAGAGAAATTCGGATGGTAAATGGGGACAAGGCCCGGCCGGTCCCACGCGCCGGGCGTTTCTCGAACAAACGGCCCTCGGCTTTGGCACGTTGGCACTGGCCTGGCTCACAGAGCAGGACCGCGCGCCAGCGGCGACCGCGGGCGACCAGGGAAGTCTCGACCTGCGCCCTCGGCCCACGCACTTTCCGCCCCAGGCCACAGCCGTGATCATGCTCATGCAGGCCGGCGGTCCGAGCCATGTGGACCTGTTCGACCCAAAGCCGGAGCTCAAACGCCGCGACGGCCAGCCATACCCCGGCGACGTCGAAACCCTCCAGCCAGGGAGCCAGGATAAGAAGCTGATGGGCAGCCCATTCAAGTTCGTCCCGCACGGCGGCTGCGGGATGGAGCTTTCCGAGCTGGTTCCCGAAATCGGCACGGTTGCCGACGACGTGTGCCTCGTGCGTTCGATGTTCAGCGACAACAACAACCATCCGCAAGCCACGCGGTGCATCAACACGGGCAAGATATTTCCGGGGCGGCCCGCCCTGGGTTCCTGGATCAGTTACGCCCTGGGGACCGAAAACCAGTCACTTCCGGCGTTTGTCGCGCTGCGCGATCCCGACGGCTACAGCAGCAGCGGAGCGACGGTTTGGGAGAACGGTTGGCTGCCGGCCCTGTTCCGCGGCACCGAGATCTCATCGCGCGGCGACGCCGTGCTCAATCTGCATCCAGCCGCGCCGTTGCCCGACGGCGTCGATCGCGACAACCTCGAGCTGCTCTTCCGCCTGAACGAGGAACGCCGCCGGCTTTACCCTCAAGAAACGGAGCTCGACGCGCGGATTCGCAACTACGAGCTGGCCGCGAGAATGCAGCTCGGCGCCGAGCAGGTGCTCGACATCTCGCGCGAGACAGCGGACACACGTAAACTGTACGGCCTTGATGATCCGGTCACGGAAAACTTCGGCACCCGCTGCCTGATGGCAAGGCGCATGGTCGAGTCGGGCGTGCGGTTCGTGCAGGTGATGGTGCCGGTCAAGACCGGCGGCTGGGACCACCACAGCAACATCAAGAGCGGCCTGGAGGCCGTTTGCCCGCAAGTCGACCGGCCGACGGCGGCCCTGGTCCGCGATCTGAAACAGCGCGGTCTCCTGGACACGACCATCGTGCTATGGACGGGCGAATTCGGGCGATTGCCGATTTCGCAGGGGGGCAACGGCCGCGACCACAACCGCCACGCTTTCAGCGTGCTGGTGTCGGGAGGTGGTTTCAAGGCGGGCCACGTCCACGGCGCGAGCGACGAGTTCGGCTACCGGGCGATGGAGGGGCGGGTCAGTTGTCCCGACCTGCTGGCCACGATTCTCTGGCAGTTGGGGCTCGACCACGACCGGCTCAAGTACATGCACCACGGCCGCGCGGAGTCGCTCACCGATTCGCCCGTCACCGGCGCCCGTGTGGTACAG
>Ga0307373_10003316_pt1 | contig 28102 bp, 23 predicted proteins | sample OX2MG_FD_202534 | JGI IMG/M metagenome (GOLD analysis project Ga0307373, IMG submission 202534) | Soil microbial communities from Risofladan, Vaasa, Finland - OX-2 | ecosystem: Environmental > Terrestrial > Soil > Coastal area > Acid sulfate soil | place: Finland: Risofladan, Vaasa | collected... | reverse complement strand
ATGGACTCGGTGCCGGCAGCACGGCGAGCTGAGCGCGGCCGCGCGCCGACTGGTGGCGGTGGGGGGGGAGCAGGCGCCGGCGTGCCTGCGCAAGAGCCTGCGAGGTGGGATGGGAGTCGGCACCTGGACCGACCCCCACCCGGTGCGTGTCTACGAGGACGCGACCGTCTGGTGGCGCTCGGCCGAGAGCCGCGGCGCGGGACGGTGGCGGAGTGTTGATCGGAGCGCCGGCGGGTGCCATGTCCAACTGCACAACGGCACCGCGACGGTGACGTTCCCGAGCGGGCGCCAGATGATCCGCCGGATGTCCGGCACCTACTTCGACTTCGAGGGGCGGCTGATGGCCACCGTGGTGCATGGGCGATGGGTCGCCCATGACCCGGCGCCGCAGCGTGACACGTCCGACGGGATCGGCATCGCGGCGTAGCGTGTGGGGGCCCGGTCACGCGGGCCGGGCATCATCACCACCAACGCGTCGCCGGATAGCGAGTCAAGCGGATGGACCGTCCGCACCGTCCGCCGCGGGCCAGCATCAGTGTGTGGTGGTGGGGGGACGCTCCGGTCGTCGGTTCGAAGACGAGCAAGAAAGGGCTGACGAGGGTCTGGTGGATCAGAGGGCGGCCCACTCGCTGCATGTCCGAAATATGTGGTGCACTTCGGACAGCCGAACGAGTGGATGCTGATCGAGATGATGCAGACGCCGCGCTGCTGGATCGTCACACTCAGGTGGTGCGGCAGGTGTTGCATAGTACACACGCCGGATGTATGATGTTCACGCAAGGAGCAAACCATGCAAGACACACGGAGGCGATCCCACCAGCAGGTGATCAAGGTAACCCCTGATGAGCACCTGCGACTGCGAGCGAGGGCGGATGAGCTGGGCTTGACGATCTCGACGCTGCTGCGGTCGAAGGCGTTGGCTGAGTGCCCCCCAATCACCAGGCTGTCCGATGTCGACGGGCAGGCAAACCAGGCGGTGGAAAATAGGTGAGCCCCGCCGTCCGTGAGGACGACAGGGCCCAACCACTGCAACCCGACGATACCACACATGGTGCGGAGGGTGCAACGGATGACGTAAAGGTCGTCGCGCTCGCCGATCTGGCGGCAGCCAAGAAGGCATCGGGTGGCAAGAAGCCCAAGAGTGATGCGCGCACCAAGCTGCCAACGCAGTCGGCCATGCTCGTCGACATGGCGATGCAACGATTCATCTTTGGCTGCACGCCGGCACACGTCGTATACGCCATGCCCGTTGAGGGCCCGAACATTGCATACATGCTGAGGAGCAGCCACACGTCGGTGCGCATGGCCCTGGCCGATGCGTACTACCAGCAAACGGGACGGCCCGCGAGCGCTAGTGCCCTGGCAGATGCCTTGCTGGTGTTGCAGGCGAAGGCGCTGGGCAAGGATGCGCGAAAGGTCGGCTATCGCGTCGCCCGCTATGACAAGGGCATCGTCCTGGACCTGGGCACCGCCGATGGCCGGGCCGTTGTGGTCGGCCCGACTGGATGGACGACCCGGCGTTCGTCGCCCGTGCTCTTTCGTCGGACGCAACTGACGGCAGCCTTGCCGGAACCCGTGCGGGGCGGCTCGGTGGATGAGCTTTGGCCCCTACTCAATGTGCTGCCGGAGGACCAGCCGCTGGTGCTGGCATGGCTGGTGGCATCGTTCATCCCCGATCTACCCCATCCGATCCTGCTGCTGCGTGGGCAGCAGGGAACGGCCAAGACGAGCACGGGGAGTGCACTGATCAGCCTGGTCGATCCATCGGCGGCGAACCTGAGAAGTCTGCCCACCAGTGGGGATGGCTATGCCGTGCAGGCCAACGGGTCCTGGATCGTCGGATTTGATAAGGCGGTCTCAAGCGGTCAACGCAACGAGTTCGTTCATCTTCTCACGTGGCGTGCGGTAACCGAGGGTCTGCCTCGGTCGGTCATTGAGACTCCGTTGGATGCGGCGGAGATCGGCTCGTGTGGACTTCGAGAGGTCCGTGCCCTTGGGCAGGTACTGACGTAAGAGCCCGTTCGTGTTCTCGTTGCTGCCGCGCTGCCAGGGAGAGTGCGGATCGCAGAAGTAGATGGGGATTTTCGTCGCGACTGTGAAGTTCGCGTGGGTCGCCATCTCCTTGCCTTGGTCCCAGGTGATGCTCCGCTTCAGCTCTGCCGGCAAGGTGCGGATCGCGCGCCTCATCTCCGCCTCGACAGCTGCGGCCGACTTGTCCTCCAAGTGGAGCAGCAGCGTGAACCGCGTGCTTCTCTCCACCAGGGTTCCGACCGCGCTCTGCCCGCTCTTGCCCACGATGAGATCGCCCTCCCAGTGGCCGGGCACCGCGCGGTCGTTTGCCTCGGCAGGGCGCTCGCTCACCATCACCATGCCCGGGATCCGGCCCCGCCGCTCCACTGTTCCCTGGGGTCGGCGCTGGGATCTGCCCGTTCTCAGGCAACGGGCCAGCTCGCGGCGCAGCTCACCTCGGCCCTGAACGTACAGCGACTGGTAGATCGTCTCGTGGCTCACGTGCATTGCGGGGTTGTCCGGATGCTCCAACCGTAGCCGCTGTGCCACCTGCTGCGGTGACCACAGACGTGCCAGCCCGTTCGAGACCTCGTCAAGCAGGGTCCCTCGCACCAGCTTGAACGGCTTGGGACGATGCGTGTGCTCCCGCGCCCGGAGGTGAGCCTTCCAGGCGGCGTATTCCTCTCGGCCGCCGTTCGCAGCCACTTCACGGCTCACTGTCGAAGTGGCCCGCCCCAGGGACCGCGCGATCGACGCCAGGGATTGACCCCGACCTAGCCCCACCACGATTTGCTCCCGATCCACGATCGTCAGCCGCCCCGGCGCTGGCGTCCACCGGGCCGGAACACCGGTGCGGCATCGGCCGTCCCGCACCATGACCGTCACCATATCCCCGCTGCATCCGACTTGCCTGGCGATCTCCCCCAGCGACAGACCCTGGGCTCTCAGTCGGAACGCCAGCTGCTTCTGCTCACTCGTGAGGCGGGCACCTCCTCCCATCGACGACCTCCTTGGTTCCGGTCTCCCGGATTCTCACAGGGTCGTTGCGCTCACTGCCTGAAATCGCCCCGAAATAGGCAGCTCGTGTTTCACTGCGGCCGCCGGCGCGCTCTGCGAGAGCTGGAGCGCTGGCTGCAATGGGCGCGCCGCTCCCGTCTCCGCCGGTCGTCAAACTCGCCCGGACCATCACGACCTACCGCGCCAGTGTCGAAGCCGCTCTGCGCTACCGTGTCACGAACGCTCGGGTTGAGAGCACCAATGGGAAGCTGCGCTTGATCATCCGCCGCGCCTTCGGCTTCCACTCCACCCACGCTCTCATCGCCCTCGCCAAGCTCACCCTCGGCGGCCTCTGCCCCCCGCTCCCCGATCGGTCATGAATCCACACAAACAACAGTAGAGCCCGATTTTCTGGGCTTTTACTTCCGGCGGCTGCCTGGATGGCGCAACCGACGGCGATGGTCAGCGTGGAACTGGCCCAGCCGACGGGCAATGACGTCCATCCGGGCGAGGATCCGGGAGAAGTGGTGTGGCCCTGCGGGGATAGACAGCTGCAGGGCTGGGCTAAGCTCGGTGGATAGGTCGTAATAGTAACGGGGATAGGGTGCGGGGAAGGGGTTGAACAAGGGGGACAACGTGGACATCCCCGCCTGGTGTGTCAGGCCGCACGGTGGGACATCATCCCTCCTGCGTAGACAGCGTCGGGGGTGAGGGCGTCCAGGGACGAGTGGGGCCGACGCTGGTTGTACCAGGTGATGTAGGCCTTCAGGCCCACCCTGAGCTCGGCTCCGTCCTCCACTGGGTGGCGGAAGACGTACTCGTACTTGAGGAACCGCCAGAAGCGCTCAATGAACACGTTGTCGAGGGCCCGGCCCTTTCCGTCCATGGAGAGGGCGACGCCATGGGCCTTCAGCACATCGACCCAGGCCGAGGCGGTGAAGTGGCAGCCCTGGTCGGTGTTGAAGATCGTGGGAGCGCCGTAGGTCGCCAGGGCCTCATGCAGTGCATCCAGACAGAAGGAGAGGACGAGGGTCGGGGACAGCCGCCAGGAGAGGATCGTCCGGGAGTCCCAGTCCTGGATGGCGATGAGGTAGAAGAACCCCTTCCGAAAGGGGATGGAGGTGATGTCGGTCGCCCACACCTGGTTGGGTTGGGTGACCTCCAGGTCCCGCAGCAGGTCGGGGTAGATGGGATGGGACGGATGTCTCCGGCTGGTAGGCGGGCCGGGAGCCATGGAGCAGATGTCCATCAGCGGCAGGAGCCGCTGGACCCGGCTGCGGTGGACCAGTAACCCCTCGGCCCGCAGCGCCCGGGTCGTCTGCCGCGACCCCATGAAGGGGTGCTCCAAATAGATCCGGTCGATGGAGTTCATGAGCGGCAACCGGGGGTCGGCTCCCGCCGATGACGCCAGGTAGAAGCTGGAGCGGTTCACCCCCAAGAGGTCGCACGGCCGGGCCACTGAGACCTTGGGGAAGTCTCGCTGGATCATCGCCTTCCTCTCTGCAGCGCTGCACTGACCCGTGGCCGCGACGCTAAAAAATCCCTCTCCATCTCGATCTGGCCGATCTTGCGGTAGAGGGCATCCACATCCACTGGAGGCGCACTCTTGCGCTCGGGGCTCTCGAAGACATGAGCTGCCTCCTTCTCCAGCCGGCCCTTCCACTGGGTGACCATGCTGGGGTGGATGCCATGCGCCTGGGCGATCTCGGCCACGGTCTTGTCACCCTTCAGGGCAGCCACCGCCACCTGGGCCTTGAACTCCGCGGTGAACTTCCGTCTCGTCGTTCCTGCCATTCCTGTCCTCTTCGGCTCTACGCGACGAGTCCAGCTTGGGCACCTGTCTACTCCGGTAGGGCCACATCACCCGGTGCCGGCCCGATGACGATGGACGTGGACTCCACCCTCTGCGAGGTGTACGGCGCGGCCAAGCAGGGAGCCGGCTACGGCTATACCAAGGTGCGGGGCTACCATCCGCTGCTGGCGACCCGCGCCGGCAGCGGCGAGATCCTGCATGGGCGGCTGCGGGGCGGCCGCGCCCACAGCGGCCGGGGGGCGGCGAGCTTCCTGCGGGAGACGGTCCGCGCGGGTGCGGGCCGCGGGGGCCACCGGGCCCCTCACGGCCCGCGCGGACTTGGGGTTCTACAGCCAGGCGGTGGTGCGCACCTGCCCGCGTGCCGATGTCCGTTTCAGCATCACGGTGCGGTTGTGCCACGCCCTGCGCGCGACGATCGCGGCCATCCCAGAGGACACGTGGACGCCGATCCCGTACTGGTCCAGCACTGGGACCTTCGGCTTCACCGCCTACGGGCAGCCGATCTCGGGGGCCGACGTCGCCGAGACCAGCTACCGGCCGTTCGGGGCCCGGGGTCCCCGGGTGCGGCTAGTCGTGCGCCGGGTGCGTCCGACCCTGGACACGCAGCTGGCGCTGTTCAGCGAGTTCAGCTACCACGCGTTCATCACCGATCGGACCGGGGACACGCTCCCGCTGGAGGCCGATCACCGGGCCCACGCCGAGGTCGAGACCGCGATCCGCGACCTCAAGCAGGGCGCGGGCCTCGCGCACCTGCCCTCGGGACGCTTCGCGGCCAACGCCGCCTGGCTTGCCATCGCGATCTGGGCCCACAACCTCAGCCGCTGGGGCAGCGCGATCGGGCTGCCCGACACGGTGCCCGCCCGCACCACCACGCCGACCTTGCGCCGCCGCCTGTTCGCGGTGCCCGGACGGCTGACCTGTTCCGCGCGCCGCTGGACCTTGCATTTCCCCCGGGACTGGCCCTGGCAGACGGGGTTCGCCGCGGCGCTCACGCGGCTGCGCGCCGTCCCCGCGCTGGCCTGATCCCGACCCGACCCGACCCGGCGCATGACCGCCGGGTGCCTCGTCGTGGACGCGCGCCCGCCGCGCGGATTGCGGGCCCTCAACCGAGCCGTTCCACCCCGCCACACCTCAGCGTCAGGACCGGTGACGGCCGCCCCCCGCCCCCGCTGGTGCTCCCCAGCCACTTCGCCACCCGCATCGGAACCCGATCGGTGGATCCAGGGTTGGCATTCTGGTAGGCGTCGATGGCGGCTATCAAGTTGGGGACAGAGGAGAAGACGCCGCGACAGATGGCCTTGTCGTCCGGGTTCTTGGGACGAGCGTCGCGTTCCCTTGGTGCTCATCCCGGGCGAGCCGTACCGCCTGCGGGCGCACCGGGCCCGCGTCGAGCAGCTCCGCCAGGCGGACCACACCGCACCCCCGTGCGCGCTCCCTGTCTGGGACGGCGGCTGAAGGTCACCCCGGTCCCGACAATGCGCCAGCCCCGCCACTCCCTTCGCCCGGCCTGTTGGCGCTCAACCCGAACCGGTGTGCCCCGCACAGACGGCACAGGAGGCCCGCCGCGGCCCGCCCTGGACCCTGGGGCCTCGGCGCGACCCCTGCCAATGCGCTACCCTTCCCCCCGCCCTCACCTGGTCAATTTCGTCGAGCGCCATCAATGGTCCACGGGTTCTCGCCAGATATGGCACCGGAGAGTTAGCTAGCCGGTCGTCTCCTCGCAGACGCACCGCATAAACGGTCCACCGTAATCCAGATGTGAGTCAGTGTCCCTAAGCGCGCGTCTGTTTGGCCGTCCCTTGCGATCGAGCGAAGCGGCTACGGAGGAGATCGATCCCATCGAGGGCCTCTCGGCGCTCTCCCTGGACGCCCTCACCTCCGTGGCCTACGGTCCCCAGGCCCTACTTGTGGCGCTGGGTGCCGGCGGGTTGGCGGCGCTGCGGCTGGCTCCCTGGATCACCCTGGCGATCGTTGGCCTGCTGGTGCTCCTGGTGGCCTCGTACATGCAGGTCATAGTCGCCTACCCAAGCGGAGGCGGCGCGTACGCGGTGGCTCGGGCCAACCTCGGGTCCCGACTCTCGCTGCTCGCCGGAGCGGCATTGATCGTGGACTATACCCTGACCGTAGCGGTCTCGATCGCTGCCGGTGTTGGCTCGCTAACCTCCGCCTTCAGCTCGCTGCTGCCCTACACCGTCCCCATCTGCGTGGCCATTCTGGCTGTGATCACCGTCCTGAACCTGCGCGGATTAGCCGAGGGCGCCAGGGCATTCCTCTTGCCCACTCTCGGGTTCATCGGCGCCATCCTGCTGGTGATCGCGATCGGCCTCATCCATCCCCTCGCCCCCCACATCCAGACCCCCGGCTCGCCCCAGGTCGCCGCTCACGCACTCCAGGCGATCGGCCTGCTCTTGGTGCTGCAGGCCTTTTCGGCTGGGTGCAGTGCCCTCACCGGGGTGGAGGCGATCGCTAACGGAGTGCCCTTGTTTCGCCAGCCCAGGGTCACCAGGGCCCGGCAGACGGAGCTTCTACTGGGCAGCTTGCTAGCCGCCATGCTGGTGGGGTTGGCGATTCTGATCCAGCGCTTCCATGTGGAGCCCAGGACCAACGACGCGGTCCTCAACCAGGTCGTCGGCTATGCCCTGGGCCGGGGCTGGGCCTTCGACGCCGTGTCAGTGCTAGTGACCCTGGTTCTGGCCCTGGCCGCTAACACATCCTTCGGAAGCCTTCCCATTCTGGCTTCCTTGCTGGCCAAGGACAACCGGCTGCCCCACGACTTCGCCATTCGGGGCGACCGGCTGGTCTTCAATCACGGGATCTGGGTTCTGGCGCTGCTCTCCGGCATCATGCTTGTCGCGACCCTGGGCAACACCGACTCGCTTATCCCGCTGTTCGCGATCGGGGTCTTCACCGGCTTCACCTTGGCCCAGGCGGGGATGGTGGTTCACTGGCTTGGTGGCAGCGAGAACGGATGGAGGTGGCGGGCTGCGATCAATGGTCTAGGCGCCTTCGCCAGTGGTACCGCCACCATCATCTTTGTCGTCACCAAGTTCCGCGAGGGGGCTTGGGTGGTGGTGCTGGCGATTCCGATACTGATCTTGCTGTTCGTCCGAGTGAGCGCCTACTACAGCAAAGTGGGGACGGAGCTGCATCTGGGCCAGACGCCGACGCGGCCGAAACGGGGCTCAACCACAGTGGTGGTCCCTTTCATTTCACTATCCACCCTCACCAGCCAAGCCATTTCCCAGGCCCTTTCCATGGGGAACCGAGTAGTGGCCGTCACGGTTATCTTCGACGAGGACCAAGGCGGGCAGACGGTCCTGGAAGAGGCCTGGAAGAAATGGGACCCCGGCGTGCCGCTGGTGGTGCTCCCATCACCGTACCGCTCGGTGGGGCGCCCGTTGCTCCGCTACATCGAATCCCTCAAGCCCTCAGCTAGCCACCGAGTGGTGGTCCTGATCCCGGTGGTTCTACCCCGGTACGTCTGGCACCGGCCGCTGCAGAACCACCTGGATCTGGTGCTGTCCGCCGCCTTGCAGCGTCGTCCCCACGTGGTGGTGGCGCGGCTGCCCCTGCTGCTGCGTAAGGGGTAGCCGCTGCAAGCGCGACGCCCTCATACGAAGCCTGGATCCACCTAACCGGTGGGGTATGGTGGCCGCGTAGAGACGACGAAAGGGCACTACTTGCTGGGATAATCGGGGTGTCGACAAGTCCGAGCGTCCCAGCAGAGGAGCACCTTTTCGATGCCCCCATTCTCGCAGGGTCTCGACCGGATCGGGGTTGCCTTCGACGATGACCACGCCGTGGCCAACGCGGGGCTGCTGCTGCCCGCGACGCTGGCCCCGAGGCTGGGCCTCCGGGCGCTGGTGGACCAGCACCTGGACTTGGGGACCACGCCGGGGCGGGCCCACGTGGGGCTGAAGGCGATGACCGTGGTGGCGGCCATGCTGGCGGGCGGTGACAGCATCGACGACGCCGAGGTCCTCCGCGCGGGGGCCACTCAGGCGGTGCTCGGGCATCAGCTCCGGGCGCCCTCGACCCTCGGTACCTTCCTGCGCAGCTTGACCTATGGCCCCGTGCGCCAACTCGACGCGGTGTCGCGGATGGCCCTCCAGCGCGCCTGGGCGGCGGGGGCCGGTCCCGGCGCCGACGCGATGACGATGGACGTCGACTCCACGATCTGTCAGGTCTACGGCCCGGCCAAGCAGGGGGCGGCCTTCGGCTCCACCAGGGTGCGGGGCTACCATCCCCTGCTCGCGACCCGGGCCGGCCACGGCGACGTGCTGCACGCCCGGTTACGCGGCGGGCGGGCGAACAGCGTCCGCGGGGCGGCGAGCCTCCTGCGGGAGACGTTCGCGCGGGTGCGCGGCGCGGGCGCCTCCAGGCCCCTGACGCTGCGCGCCGATTCGGGCTTCTCCGCGTACACCGTGGTGCGGACCTGTTGCTGGGCAGGGGTCGTGTTCAGCATCACGGTGCGGCTGAATCCGGCGCTCCACCGGACGATCGCCGCGGTCCCGGTCGACACCTGGATCCCGATCCCGTACTGGTCGAGCACCGGGACCTTCGGGGTCGACGCCACCGGGGCGCCGATCTCGGGAGCGGACGTCGCGGAGACGGTGTATGTCCCCTGCGGGACGCCGCTGCGCCTGAGCCTGCGGCGGGTGCGCCCGACCCCGGACTCGCAGCTGGCCCCCTTCATCGAGTTCGCCTACCACGCGTTCATCACCGACCGGGCGGGCGACACGCTCACCCGGGAAGCCGATCACCGGGCCCACGCCGATGTCGAGACGGTGATTCGCGACCTCAAGGAAGGGGCCGGACTCGCGCACCTGCCCTTGGGCCGGTTCGCCGCCAACGCCGCGTGGCTCGCGTTGGCCGTGACGGCACACAACCTGAGTCGCTGGGTCACCGCCCTCGGCCTGCCGGACACCGTGCCGGCGCGCACGGCCACGCCCACCCTGCGCCGCTGGCTGTTCGGGGTGCCGGGACGGCTGACCCCCTCGGCCCGTCGCTGGACGCTGCACCTCCCCCGCGGCTGGCCGTGGCAGGCACGGTTCACGGCCGCCGTCAGGCAGCTCCGCGCCCTCCGCGTCGTCTGCTGATTCGCCCCGCCCGCTGCGTCCCCGGCTCCCCGGCCCATGGTTTCCGCATGCCCGCGGCCTCGCCCGCTCCCCGTCGCGACCGCCCTCACGCCCCCCAGCGATGGGGGCCCTCCCTGTCCATGCCCCCGCGGTCGGACTTCCGACGCACCCGCGACCCACGACCACCTCCCTGCCCCTTGCGCACGCCCCAGCCGACCCCACTCCGCACCGGTTCGCTGGCTCCAGGCTTAGATGCGGCGGTGGTCCTCCGCGGTCTGGTCGACAGCACGCCCGCGGGGCGCGCGCGGACGACGGGCTTTGGCTAAACTAGTCGGCGACAGCGCAGCCGGCCGGCGTCGCTCGGGTGAGCGGGTCAGTCCCCGCGTCCGGCAGGACGACCGGCACTCTTGGAAAAAGGAGGTTCTGCCCATGCCAGATCAACCCAGTACCACCCTCGCCCCCGTGAGCACCGGCTGAGGACTGCCACCGGGATCTGGATTTTCTGGAGGCGCTGATCACCCCGACCCGTTGAGATCGCGGCCCGTCCTGGTGCCGCGATGTCGCTGGTCCCGCCTGGTGGTCATCGGCCGCTGACTCGCGACGGGGGACGGGGACCACGGCACGGCCCCGTCCCCCGCTCTGTGTCATTGCCCCCGGCGGGGCCTTCCGTTGCGACTCGAAGGCGGCTGTCCCGTCCGCGTCGAGACCCCCTTCGCCACCGGCCCGGGGCACGCGCGGTGGAGCACCCGTGGGTTCCCGGCTGAGTCGCAACTCTGACTGGGGATGTCGTGGTGCCCCCGACGACCCGGCCCGAGCCGCTGGGTGGGGCACCGCACCCGTGGATCCCGAGCCCCACCTGTTACCGCCTCCCCCGACGGCGCTCGCCCTCGCGGCTGCCAACCCTGAGCCCGGCGCCCGGGCCACGCCTCGCGAAGCTGGGGCATGAGCAGCACCCGGTTGCCCCCGGCCAGGGTGTCATGTCCGTCTCCCCGCCATCCGGCGCCGCGCGGGCCGGGATCAGCCGAGAGGCCGAGCCGAGACGATCGACCGGGACCAGGATCGGTCCTCGTCTCCGCCACCAGGCATTGCCGTGGCCCGCGGCGGTCGCCAGGGAGAGCGCGCTGTCGACCGCGCGCGCCGCGTGAGGGTGGGGTGGGCCGAGGCGTTCCCGACCGGTCACCGGCGCCTCAGCGCGGGCGCCGGTCGGGCGGCCCCTGCGGTGGCCGGGGTGACCCGCCAGGCCGGCCCGGCCACCCGCTCGGCGACCCAGGTGGTCTGGCTGGCGAGGGCGTGATCGGCGACCGCCCGATCGCAGATCCGTGAAGGGTCTGCGGTTCCGGCGCTTCGCTGGCGGCGGGGTCAGGGGCTATGGCCCGAGCGCGGCCACCGACCGCCGGAGGAACCGGGTGGGCCATGACGCGCGCTCTCTGCGGGGAGCCGCCGCCGCGCAGGCCTCGCGCCGGGACGTACTCGGCGGCCGTGAGTGTCACCTCTTCCGCGCCGCGGCCGCGGCGATCCGCGTTGGGGGCGGCGCGGGGAGACCCGCCGGCACCCAGGGTCGACGATCGGGAGCACGCGTCGGCTCGGTGGGGCCAACCCGTGGGAGACGCGCTGACTCCCGGTCACGACCGCGACGGCCCGGCGGCCCCGAGCGGGATCCGGCGTAGGATGGAGCGATGGCGATGGGCAGTCCCGCTGCGTCGGCGGTCGACGACGACCTCTACCGCGAGATCATCCTCGACCACTACCGCCACCCCCGCCACCACGGGCGGGTGGACCCGGCCGACGCTACCGTGCACGGCCACAACCCCCTCTGCGGGGACGAGGTCGACGTCAGCCTTAGGCTGCGGGACGGGCGCATCGATGCGGTCGGATTCGAAGGGCAGGGCTGCTCGATCTCGCTGGCCTCGGCCTCGATGATGGCGGAGCAGGTGGCGGGGCTACCGGTGGCGGCGGCCCGAGCGGTGGTGGAGCGGTTCAAGCAGATGATCGTGGACGGGGCCGACCCGGGCGACCTCGAGTCGCTCGGTGATCTGGAGGCCCTCCAGGGCGTCCGCCGGTACGCCAGCCGGGTCAAGTGCGCCGTCCTTCCCTGGAACGCGCTGGAGAGCGGCCTCGCCGGTGCCGGCGGTCACTTGGAGGCAGTCCCATGAGTGAGGCGGAGCCGGCCACCGATCAACGCGCGACTGCGGACGAGGTCCGCGAGGCGCTGCTGGCTGTGATCGACCCCGAGATCGGGCTGGACATCGTCAGCTTGGGCCTCGTCTATACCGTCAGCGTTGACGAGGCGGGGGTCGCCGCCGTTGAGATGACGCTGACCACGCCCTACTGTCCCATGGGGCCGGTCATCGAGAGCCAGGTGCACGCCGCGGCCGCCAGCCTGCCGGGGATCACCGACGTGCGCATCGAGCTGGTCTGGAGCCCCCCCTGGGACCCCCACACCATGGCCTCCGACGAGGCCCGGCTCGAGCTCGGGATCTACTGACGGAAGGGGCCGACCCCAGGTGACGCGGGAGGACGAGTGCGACCGCTGGCTGGACGGCCATCGGGCCGAGCTGGTGGCCGAGCTGGTCGCGTGGCTGCGCATTCCCAGCATCAGCGCGGACCCCGGGCATGCCGTCGACGTGCGTCGCTCGGCTGTCTTCCTCGCCGATGCCGCGCACCGGGCGGGGTTTCCGCGCTCCGAGGTCTGGGAGACCGGGGGCCACCCGGCGGTCTTCGCCGAGCGGATCGAGGATCCCGCGCTTCCGACCATCTTGGTGTATGCCCACCACGACGTCCAGCCGGTCGATCCGCTGGACGAGTGGACCAGCCCGCCGTTCGAGCCCACCGTGGTCGACGGCGAGCTGCGCGCGCGGGGGGCAGTCGATGACAAGCAGAACGTCCTTATGCATCTGGAGGCGGTGCGCGCCCACCTCGCCGTCGCCGGGCGCCTCCCCGTCAACCTGCGTCTGCTGGTGGAGGGGGAGGAGGAATCCGGGTCTCCCCACTTCGAGGAGCTGATCCGCTCGCGCCGCCGCGAACTCGCCGCCGATGTGGCTGTGATCAGCGACACCGGCATGCTGGGGCCTGAGGCGCCGGCTCTCACCATCGGCCTGCGCGGCCTCGTCTACTGGGAGGTGCGGGTGGCCGGTCCTGCCCACGACCTGCACTCCGGTCTCTATGGCGGCACGGTCGCGAATCCGATCCTGGGGTTGGCGCGGCTGCTCGCCGACCTCCACGACGCCGATGGACGGGTCACCGTCCCCGGCTTCTACGACGCCGTGAGCGTGCCGAGCGCCGTCGAGCGCGAGGCGATGGCGGCGATCCCCTTCGACGAGCCGACGTTCCTCGCCGCCGCCGGGGTGCCGATGGCGGCCGGCGAGCGCGGCTGGTCAACCCTGGAGCGGAAGACGGTGCGTCCCACCCTGGATGTGTGCGGGACCTGGGGCGGCTACACCGGGGCCGGCGCCAAGACCATCATCCCCGCGCGCTGCGGGGCCAAGCTCTCGGCCCGGCTGGTTCCCGACCAGGACCCCGACCAGATCGCTGAGCGGGTCCGGGACCACCTGCTCGAGCGGGCTCCAGCCGGCCTGGTGACGACCGTGGAGGTGCTCAGCCGGGGCCGCTGGGTGAGTGCCCCGTCGGACCACCCGGCGGTGCAGGCGGCGGCCCGGGCGATCCAGGCGGTCTGGGGTCGCCCCCCCAGCCTGGTGCGCGAGGGGGGCAGCATCCCGCCGGTGGCCGCCATCGCCAGCGACCTCGGCCTCGCGTGCGTGCTCTTCGGAGTGGGCCTGCCGGACGACAACTTCCACGCCCCCAACGAGCGGCTCCGGCTGGAGCAGCTCCACCGGGGGACCCGGGCCACCGTCCGGCTCTGGGACGAGCTCGCCCGGCTGGGGGCGCCCGGGCTGCTGCGCTCGGGCGTGACCGAGTCCTCCGCGGCAAACTGACCCGAGGCGGCGCCGCCGTGCCGCCCTCCTGTCCCCGATCACGGGGGCGACGTCCCCACCTCGGTCAGGGTGCTGTGCCCCGGCCGGCTGGGGCGATCAAGGCCTGGGCGGCTGAGCGCGCCGCCCCCAGCGCCACCCGATGCAGCTCCGCGCCCAGGCTCACCCGGGCCACCCCCAGCTGGCTCAGCGCCCGGAGGCCCAGGGTGCCGGGCCCGAGCAGGACGTTGACCGGCCCACCGACTCGCTCGACGAACGCCCGCAGCGTCCTGGGGTCGCTCAGCATGATCGGGTAGACGCAGTCGGCCCCGGCGCCCAGGTAGGCAGCGGCCCGGAGAAGTCCCTCGGCCAGTCCAGCCGGGGCGTTCCCGCGCCGGTGCAGCCAGACGTCGACCCGGGCGTTCACCACCACCGGGACGCCGGCCGCGGTGGCGGCCGATCGCAGGCCGGTGAGGTATGCGACCTGCTGGTCGATGTCGACCAGGGCGGCGCGGCCGTGGTGGTCGCTGTCCTCGAGGTTGCAGCCCACCGCCCCGGCCCCGAGCAGCAGCCGGATCAGCTCGGCGGGAGCGAGCCCGTATCCCCGCTCCACGTCGGCGCTCACAGGGACCTTCACCGCCGTCGCGATCCGCGCGACCGCTGCCAGCGCGAGCTCAGCCCCCATGGAGTCGTCGTCGGATACTCCCAGGGTGGCGGCCACCGCCGCCGAGGAGGTGGCGACGATGGGGAACCCGAGGCCCTCCACCATCCTGGCGGAGGCGACGTCCCATGCATTGGGCAGAACCAGCGGGTCTCCTCGGACATGCAGGCGGCGCAGCCAGGCGGCGAGCTCCGCCAGGCGATCCCCAGCGTCGCGGCCCACCCCCTCAGGCTCCCTTGTCCTCTCGGTCCCGTTCCCCGCCCGGCCGGCCTGACCCGGCTGGGAGCCGCTGGTCCTCCCCGCAGGCTCGCGGCGATCGCCTGGGCCGGCCGGGCGGGACTCGGAGCCGATGCCCGCGATGGGAGTCATCCCCCGGCGGGCGGGCCGCCCTGCCCGCCCGGCGGGGGCTCGGGTCGGTCGAGGATCCTCAGCCAGCTCCCGTCGGGCTGGAGCCGGGCCACCTGGGCCCGAGCGCCGGCCACGTCGGTCGCACGGGTCCCGGTCAGGGCCAGGTCCCCGTGCCGCAGGCTGGGGAGCGCCTCCTCGAGCTCGACGCGGATCGCTCGCGCGATCATCTGCTCGAACAGAGCCCGGATCGCCTCGCGCCCCACGGTGAGGCGGCCGGGCGGGTAGGCGATGATCGCGTCGGGCTCGTAGAGCGCCGCGAGCCCCTCCGCGTCGCCGGCGTTCACCCGCTCCACGAACAGCCGTGCCAGATCCTCCGGCTGCCCGGCCCGCTCGCGCTCCCCACTCATCGCCGCGCCCCCATCACTCCGCCCCGGGGGCGGCGTCCGGAGCGGGCCGGCGACGGGGTCACCCCAGCCGCCAGGGCCGGGCGATCGCGCCCAGGCGATTCCAGGTGTTGATGACCGCGATCACCCAGATCAGCTCGGCCAGCTCCCGCTCCGAGAATGCATCGGCGGCCCGCTGGAAGACGTCGTCGCCCACCGGCCCCTGGCTGATCCGGGTCCCCGCCTCGGCCAGGTCGAGCGCGGCTCTCTCTGTGGGAGAGAAGAACGGTGTCTCGCGCCAGACCGGCAGCGCGTACAGCCTCCGCTCGGTCTCGCCGCCCGTGCGCGCGTCCCGGCTGTGCAGGTCGACGCAATCGGCGCAGCCGTTGAGCTGCGAGACCCGGGCGCCGACCAGCTCCAGCAGGGACGGATCGAGAGTCGACCGCCGACTGGCGGCATCAAGGGCCCCGGCGGCGTCCGGCGCCAGCTCGTCCACCGCCAGCCGGATGGCCGGCGGGGTCGGCCTGCTGGCGGTGGCGGTCGCCCCGCTGTCGCTGCCCATGTCCCTCACTCTAGGGGGCGATTGGCTCACGAGTAAGATCCACCAGCGTGGAAGAATCCTGGGCCACTTCGGGCGTCGACCTCCACCTGGAGCTGCGTCGGTCCTCCGGCCGTCGGACCGGTCTCGAGCTGGCGATCCGGGCGGCGGTGGGCGACGGCCGCCTGCTCGCCGGAACTCGACTTCCGTCCACTCGGGCCCTCGCGGGCCAGCTCCGGCTGTCCCGCGGCACGGTGAGCGCGGCCTACGACCAGCTGGTCGCCGAGGGGTACCTGGTCTCCCGCCGCGGAGCCGGCACCGAGATCGCGGACGTGGCCCGGCCGCCCGGCCCGCCGACCTGGTCTCGCCGCGAGCCTCCTGTGCCCCGCCACGATCTGCGACCGGGGCGCCCCGACGTCGCGAGCTTCCCGACCCGGGCCTGGCTGCGCGCGTCCCGGCGTGCCCTCACCCAGGCGCCCGCCTCCGTGTTCGACTACGGGGATCCGCGGGGCCGGATCGAGCTGCGCCAGGCACTCGCCGGCTACCTTGGTCGCACACGCGGCGTCCGCGCGGTGCCGGAGCAGATCGTGCTCACCTCCGGGTCCGTCCAGGGACTCGCCCTGCTCGCGCGGACGCTCTGCCGGTCCGGTCCGGCGGTCGTGGCGATGGAGGATCCCAACCTGCCGTTCCATCGGGAGGTGGTTCGCCAGGCGGGTGCCACCGTGATCGGTCTGGCGGTCGACGACCGTGGCGTCTGCCCCGACCGGCTGGCAGCTCAGCTGGCCGCGACGGTGGCCGCGGTGGTGGTGACCCCGGCCCATCAGTACCCGACCGGAGCCACCCTCCACCCGGTCCGCCGACACGCCCTGATCCGCTGGGCCCGCCGCACCCAGGGTCTGATCATCGAGGACGACTACGACGGCGAGTTTCGCTACGATCGCCAGCCGATCGCCGCCCTCCAGGGGATGGCCCCCGAGTGCGTGGCCTACCTCGGCACCGCTTCCAAGACGCTCGGCCCGGCAGTGCGACTGGGCTGGATGGTCCTGCCTCCGCAGCTGGTCGACGCGGTCGTGGACACCAAGCTTCATTCAGATCATCAGAGCGACGCGATCGGGCAGCTGACGCTCGCCGACCTGCTCACGACCTATGGGTACGATCGCCACGTGCGGGCCTGTCGGCTGCGCTATCGGCGCCGCCGGGACCTTCTCCACCACCGCCTCGGCCCGGCGTCCCCGCTGGGTGCGGCCGGGTTCCGCTTGACCGGGATCGCGGCCGGACTGCACGCCCTGCTCAGCCTGCCGGGGGCGGAGACCGAGCGAGAGGTTCGCCGTCGGACCGAGGCGCGCGGTCTGGCGGTCGGGGGGTTGAGCGAGCACTGGCACGGCGCCAGCAGCGGTCCCGAGGGGATCATCATCGGCTTCGCCACGCCCAGCGAGCCGGCCTACTCGGCCGCGCTGGAGGCCCTCGCCTCCGCCCTCCCGGCGCCGGCCGGGGCGGTGCGCGAGTGACTCGGGTGGATCTGGCCCCGCTCACCCGCTGTCGTCGTCGCCACGCCCGATCCCCGAGGTCAGGTGACATCGACCACCATGGTCGGGGCGGAGGGGACCGGCGCACGATCGACCGGGGCCGGCGCTCGCGAGCCTCGGGAAGGGGGTCGTGCGGCAGCGGGTGACCCGAGGTGCCCCGATCCCCATTCTGGGGGGACGACCGCTCGCGAGAACGGGCCGATCCGTCGCGCGGGGCGGGGGGAGCCGGGATCGTGGGGACCACCGCGCCCGTCCCCCGACCGGGCTGGCCCGCCTGCCCCACACAGGGTCCAGCCGCCCCCCTCGGGGCGGACCGCGGAACCGCCTCCTCAACCCTCGGCCCGGCCCTCGCCCGGGGCTGGCGCGGGCGCTCCCCGGCGGCGCGGCCGACGGGCTCGCGGCCCGGCTGCGGCACCAGCCGACCGGATCTGGTCGGACTCGCCCCGTCGGCCGGCTGACCCCGCCGCGCCCGCGCTCCTCGGCCCGAGTCGCCCCGGGGCGCGCAGGGTCGATGCCAGCCCGCGGTGCGGGCGCCGGCCCCCGCCGTCCCTCACGTGCGGCTCGTCCTCAGCTTCCTCTCGGGTCTGACGCCGGCAGCCGCAGGGTGAAGGTGGATCCGACCCCCTCCTCGGAGGAGACCAGCACCTGACCCCCGTGGTTGCGAGCCACGTGGCGGGCGATCGAGAGTCCGAGTCCGCTGCCCGGCGTCTGGCGGGCGCGGTCGTGGCTGGCGCGGTAGAACCTCTCAAAGATGCGGGCCTGCTCGCCGCGGGGGATGCCGATGCCGCGGTCGATGACGCGCACCTCGAGCGCCCCCGCGTCCTCGCTCACCTCCACCACCACCGGCGCAGCGGGATCCGAGTACTTGACCGCATTCTCGAGCAGGTTGTAGACCGCTGACACTAGCTGGCGCCGGTCGCCAAGCACCAGCGCGCCCGGCGCCGTGGAGCGGACCTCGAGGGCGATCCTGCGGGCGGCGACGGCGGATCGGACCCGCTCCAGCGCCTCGGCGACGACGGCTGCGAATGCCAGCACCTCTGTCGTCTGGGCCTCCTGGCTCTCGACCCGGCTGAGGTCGAGGAGGTCGTCGATGATGCGGCTGAGGCGGAGCGCCTCGGTGTGGATCCGGTCAGCGAGGTGCTGCGCGATCGCGGGCTCCCCCTCCAACGCGACGGTCTCCGCGAGCAGGGCCAGGGCGCCCACCGGCGACTTCAGCTCATGGCTCATGGTGGAGACCAGCTCACGACGACTCGCCTCCAGCCGGCGCTGCTCGGTGACGTCCTCCAGCACGGCCACCACCCCGAGGGTGCCGGCCGGACCACCCAGGCGCTCGCCCCGCACCGAGACGACGCGCCCGAGCGGCGGGGCAGACGCGACCGTCCGCTCCGCCGGCAAACCCTGCGCTGCGCGGTCCAGCACGTCCTCGACCGCCTCCGCCACCTCGGCGGCCTCAGCCCCTGCGCCCGACTCGATCAGCGCGCGCGCCCGCGCCGACTGCAGGACTCGCCGCCCCCACTGGTCGCGGACCACCACCCCTTCACCGATCGCGTCCAGGACGCGCGCCATCCGCTGGGCCATCTCGGGTCGCAGCAGGGGGGGCTCCCGGGCGGCCCGACGGGGAGCCCCCTCTTCTGGGGACGCGAGCCGACCCGTCTCGTCGTCGGGGGCGTGTTCGCGGAACGGACCGGTGGGGGCGGGAGGCGGGCCGTCGGCAACCATCACGGGGTGGGCACCCCGGCTTCAGCCTATCGGCGCCGAGTTAAGGGGGCCTTAGGCCGGGGTGGTCGCCGCGCCGGGTACCTTCCCGGCGAAATCACCCTGATGGGCGATGCCGGGCCGCCCCATCCGGCCTACGCTCGACTCGCGGGGCCAGGCGACGTCCCGGAGGGGCGGAGCCGGCGGTGCGGGTCGCCCCGGCCCGCGCCGTCGGGTCCCGTGCGGATCGCCTCGGGGGGGGGGGTCCTCTCGGCAGCTCCGGAGCATCGTCGTGGCTCCGCCCCGAACGGGCTGATCCCGACCGCTTCAGGGATCGAGCTGGGCATCGCCTGGGACGCCTGTGCCCGGGCGGATCCCCGGCTCATCCGCCCACTCCGCTGAGGTCCGCGCGCGGAGCGCGAGGGGCGGCCATGTCCTCCCCCGGATTCACCCAGCGCCCCCCGCGGTGCACCTGGATCAGCTCGTCGGCACTGTCCGGCCCCCAACTCCCCTGCGGATAGGGCTCGGGGTGGCCCTCCGCCTCCCAGGCGTGGACCAGGGGGTCGACCAGCTCCCAGGAGCGGTCGATCTCGTCCCCGCCGGGGAAGACGGTGTGGCCCCCTGCGAGCACCTCGCTCAGCACATGCTCATAGGCGTCGGGGAGGGCGGCGCGCGAGAGCAGCGAGTACTCCAGATGCATGCCTGCCGGCACCATCTCGAAGCGGCGCCCCGGAAGCTTGGCCCCGATCCGCAGCGTGATCCCCTCCTCGGGCTGGATCCGGATCGTCAGCACCGTCGGGATCGGGCGCTGGCGACGCCCGTCCAGGCGCAGATGGGGAGCCTCACGGAATCGGATCACGACCTCGGTCACCCTCCGCCGCAGCGTCTTGCCGGTACGCACGAAGATTGGAACGCCGTCCCACCGCCAGTTCTCGATCGCCAGCGCCGCGGCGGCGAAGGTCTCGCGCCGCGAGCTCGACGGGACGCCATCCTCGTCCAGGTAGCCGTCGTACTGGCCGCGGACCGCGAGCGCGGGGTCGAGCGGGCGCACCGCCCGCAGCACCTCCAGCTTGGCCTTGCGGATGTCGGCGGGGTCGAACGTCGTCGGCGGCTCCATCGCCACCAGCGACAGCAGCTGAAGCACGTGGTTCTGGAGCATGTCGCGGACCGCTCCCATGGCATCGAAGTAGCCCGCGCGGCTCCCGATTCCCTCGGCCTCGGCGGCGGTGATCTGCACGCTCTCCACCAGGGTGCGGTTCCAGATCGCCTCGAAGATGCTGTTGCTGAAGCGAAACGCGAGGACGTTCTGGACGGTGTCCTTGGCGAGGTAGTGGTCGATCCGGAAGATCTGGGGCTCCTGGAAGCACTCGCGCAGCCGCCGGTTGAGCTCGCGCGCGCTCTCGAGGTCGCGGCCCAATGGCTTCTCGACCACGATCCGACGCCGGAGGTTGCCCCGGTCGGTGAGGCCGGCGCTGGCCAGCGCCTCGAGGATGGGAGCGAAGGTGGCGGGCGGCGTGGCGAGGTAGTAGATCACGGTGGAGCTGTCCTGCACCAGCTCGCGGATCGCCTGGTACGACTCGGGCACACGGGTATCGGCCACCGCCCACTCCGCGTTTTCCGCCAGCCCCGCGGTCCGGCTCGAGCTCCGCAGCTGGTCGCGAAACGCCTCGCGTGACAGTTCGGTGCGCCCGCAGCCGATCACCCGAACCGTGTCGTGGGCCTCCCCTCGCTGGAGCAGCGCCTGCAGGGCGGGCAGCACCTTGCGGTGGCTGAGGTCGCCGGTGGCGCCGAAGAGCACGAGATCGGTCGACATCCGTCCATCATGCCGCACCCCTGTGCCCTTCCGCCCCGCCCCGAGCGGCCGGCCCCGGTCGACCCTGCGGTGCTGGGGGGCGGGTCCGCGTCGGGGTCGGCGGCCCGCTGGAGGCGCGACGAGCGGAGCCGTGACCGTCCCGGCGTCCCCCTGGGTCCGCCCGGGGCGAGGCTTGCCACCGCCTGGGGCCTGTCCGCCGCCAGCCGAGGGCGAGATCGAACCAGGCCTGCAACGCTCGACCGACCCTGGCGCGGTCCCGCGCGCCAGGGTCCGGCGCCGAGGGCGGCGCTGGCGGGATCGCCCGCGACATCGCTGGATCCCCGGGGGCGTCGCTCACGGGGACGCCCTCGGCCGCTGACGCTCCGGTGCCCGCGACCGGCCGGGCCTCGACCAGTGAAGGATGCCGCTGTCGCCGGCGCCCCGCATGCCCCTGCCATCGGATTCCGACCCAGGCCGGCCGGGCAGGGTCCCGAGAGTCCCGCCCCGGAGTCGGGCGGTGCTCAGCCAGGGGTCCCCATCCAGGCCGACCCGGCCGCTCCCAGCACGCCCGCCGGGTGTCAGCCCGCCGCCCCGAGCGCGGCCGCTGCCCGCACCCGAGCCTTGCCATGGCCGGGTGCCGCGAGCGCCCCACGCGGGGGCGGACGGCGGATCGGGCGAGGGCCCGGCGCCGCCCTCGCCCGTCCCGGGCCTATCCGCGGCTCAGCGACCACACCTCGGGATAGATGTGATTGGTTGAATCCTGGGCGGTGACGCCACGGAGATGCTTGCTGATCACCGAGATCTGATACACGCTGTTGGGCATGTACAGCAGCGGCAGCTGCGTGGCCGCGAAGTTCTCATACCGGTAGAGCGCGCCCACTCCCGGCTGGACGTGGCTGGCTTCGATATTGGCGTCGTTGACGCGATTGTCGTAATTCCCGACATTGTCGGGGGCGCCGCTGTGCAGGATGATCTCTCCGGTCGGGTAGTACACCGGTACGTAGGTGGTGGTCGGGGCGCCGAGGTAGGTCAGCTCCCAGCCGCACCCCTTGCCGGTCTTGGCATCGCATCCCGCCTCGGTGGCCGCCACCGTGCTGAAGGGAGCCTGGGACAGAGCCAGCTGAATCCCGGCTTCCGCCAGGCTCGACTTCCACGCCTGCATGATCTGCGAGTAGGCGGGTGTCCCACTCGCGTAGAGCATGGTGAAGCTGAGCGACGCCCCGCGGGCGATCCCGGCCCCACAATCCCCCGAACCCGTCCCGGGCCGCTCGCAGGTCGCGGCCGTGCCCGAGCCGTGCAGCTTCCAGCCCCGGCCGGTCACCAGCTTGCGTGCGGCCGCCACGCTGTAGGGATAGATTGGGTGGGCGGCCAGCGGACTCACGAATTGACTCGGCGGGGCAACCGGAACCGGTCCATAGTCGGGGCTGCCGTATCCCTTGAAGACCTGCTTGATGTATTGCGTCTCATTGATGAGGTGCTGCATCGCCTGTCGGATGTAGAGCTGGTCGAAGATCCGTCCCACCCGGGGATTGGCAAAGTTAAACGGGACATACGAGATGCCCCAATACAGCCACGGCTGCACCCGGTAGCCGCTGTGGATGAGTCGCTGCCTCAGGGCCACGTCCTGGAAGGGGAGGTAGCCATAGTCGACGCGGCCGGCGAGCAGTGCATCGAACTCTGCGGTGGCGCTGGTGAACGTCAGCAACTCGTACTTCGCCACCTTCGGCCGCTGCGGCCCCGAATACTGGGTGTTGGGGACGAAGGCGGCGAATCCCGTGCCCGGATTGAACCCCACCTTGGGCTGGAGACGCCAGGGGCCGTCGACCACCTGCCAGAGGGGGTTGGTGTCCCAGGTCGCTAGCGTCTTGGACTGGTTGTTGAGGTAGTTGTAGACAGCGTGAGCGCCGGCCGAGGTGAGATCGTAGTTGCCGATAGCGCCGGCGGCGGATTTTTGGTCCCAGGCATGTTGCGGAATCGGCGTGACCTGCGCCAGCCCGTTGTAGAGCAGGTAGTTCTGATTGAAGGTCTGGTTGAAGGTGATCGAGAACTGCGACGGGCTGCCAAAGTTCATCGCCACGATGTGGGAGCTCCAATCTCCGGGCGCCCAGATTCCCCACGCGCTCTTCTCCGCCAGCAGCAGGTTGATCCAGAACTCCACATCTCGCGACGTCACCGGTCGGCCGTCCGACCAGCGGTAGTGACGAAGCCTGACCGTCACCGTCTTGCCGTGGTTGGAGAGCAGCGGCGGATACGCCAGGCTGAGACGATAGTTGATCGTCGGGGCGGCGCTCCCCTCGTGGCCGAACCAGTACAGCGGCCGCCACAGCAGGGGCTGAAAATAGGTGATGTCCGAGTTCTGAGCGTCCTGGATCGGGTACATCGGGAAGATGTAGGTCGGCGGCGCGCCGATCTGGTTCGCGAAGGTGACCACACTGCCGCCGCTGCCCGGACCTGGCGTCAGGCTGGCTCGGCCCGGCGTCCGGGCCACCGTTCCGCAGGCCGCGATCAAACTGGCGCCGGCCAGGGCGGCCGCGGCCCCCAGCAGCCGGCGCCGCCAGCTCGACTCAATCACAGCGCGCCTCCTCTCCGATGGGGTCACCGATATGGGCGACCGTCTGTCTGGAAGTTCTAGGGCCACGTCTCGATCTCCCTTCTAAAGTGGGGCGCATGGCGGCAGACCGTCCGACCGCCTCAAAATCGCGCAGGGCCTGTCGGATTGGGGCCGAGCGACCCGGGTCGGGGACGGCGCGGCCGACCTCCCCCTCGGCGCCCGCGAGAAGCGCCGGGGGTGGGGCCGGTTAGGGAGGGCCACCGACGGCGTGGCCAGCCCTGCCAGCGCGCCCGCGGTCAGGAGCTTGGGGAAGACGAGCGCGGCCGCGATCCTCGGGTGGAGCGTCAGCAGCCGCTCCATCGCTCGGCGGCCGTCCTCGCGGCTGACCTCCGCCTCCCCCACCATGGCGGGCCGCTCCGCTCGGTCGAGGGCGCGAGCGCAACTGCAGCGCGGCTCGACCGCGGTGGCCATCGCAGGCGGCGCGGCGATGGGCCCGATGGCGCGGTGGTCGACCCCAATCATCACGGTGTCCACGAGGTCGGCGGGGTTGCCGCGGTGCGCCCCCGCGGCGACGGTGGCGACGACGGGCATGACTGCCCGGACCGGGTTCCGGAGCGCGCGAGCCGGATCCTGCGTCGGCGACAGGAAGATCTCGGCGACCTGTTCCGGGGCCCGGATCCGCCGGGATGTCATCGGCGTCTCCGGCTGGGCATCGGTGCCGCCCAGGTGCACCCGACCGCCGGTCGCGACCGCGGCCTGGTCGATGCCGGGGACCAACTCGGCGACGCGCGGGGTCTTGATATCCGAGGTGAGGATGCCGATTGTGCCCGGCTGCTGCCGTCGCCGGTCGCCACCCACCCGATGGGGCTCAGGGCGGAGATCAGCGCCCGCGGGCCGGACGCGATCGGCGAGGCCCGTGTCCACGGTCGCGAGGTGAGTGAGGACGCGCGAGGCGGTCACGGGACTCCCCCCCGCCATCGCCGAGACAGGCGCGCGTCGGATCGGCACCCGGCTCCTCCAAGAAATCGATTACTGACTCGGCGGAGCCAAGCCCAAGAAAGCGATTTCTCGGAGTATACGCGGCGCCGTGGCGGCGGGCAAGCCCGTCGCTCCTCACCCCGCCTCCAGCCCAGGATCTCTGGTCCGAGGGCTGCACGCGTGCCGACGCACGGCCCTCACCTCCTGCGCGAGTGGCCGCGGTCGGCCTGCCTCCGCGTGCCGGGCGGTCGCGTCCCTCCCGATGTGGGGGTCTGGTCGCACCGAGGTGGCCGATTGTCACGCGGCTGATCCCCTGCCCTCGCGCTGCCTCCCGCTGCTGCCCCGGCCGCCAGCAGCGGAAGATGGGGCGACCCTCCCGGGCTGCGGTCTCCCTCGGCAGCGGCTCGGGGTGGCGCAGCCCGATGCCTCGCGGGAGGAGGAGGTCCAGCTCGTGCCGCACCCGTCGGCCCGACCGGCTCATCGTCCGTCCCGGTGCGCTCCCGCGGTGCTGGCCAGCCGACCGTCGCACCCTCAGGATCGCGTCCGGCTCGGCGGCGGCCCGGAGCGGCTCGCCAAGACCCTCCCGCCTGTGGGGGAGCACCGCCTGTGGGGGACTGGCCTCCTCGAGCGCACCGCAGGGCCGGGGCGGCGCGGATCCGTGCCTCACCCGGGTCAGCCCCGCACCGCGCCCCGGGGATGACGGTCGCGGGCGCCCTCCCCGACGCGGTTCGAGATGCGCTGGTGCGCTTCCTCGATGCCCTCTACGCGGCCGGGCAGGACCTCAACCTCACGCGGATCCCGCGCTCGCAGGCGTGGGAGCGCCATGTGCTGGAGTCGTTGGCTCTGCTCGACGCAAGGAGCTGGGTGCCGGGAGAGCACGTTGTCGATCTGGGCTCGGGCGGCGGGGTGCCAGGAATCCCCCTGGCGCTGGCGCGCCCCGACCTCCGCTGCGTGCTGGTGGAGAAGAGCGTGCGCAAGGCGGCCATCCTCGGCCGGCTCGTGGCTGAGCTGGGACTGGCGCGGACCACCGTGATTGCGGCCTCCGCCGAGATCGCGACCAGGACGCCCGGGTGGCATCCGGCGGACGTGGTGGTGTCCCGGGCCGCCGCGGCCCCGCCCGAGCTGGTGCGGCTGGCGCTGCCCCTGCTCCGACCCGGCGGGGAGCTGCTCGCACACGTCGGCGGATCGGCGAGCGTGGACCGTGCCCTCGCCGCGGCGGCGGCGGGGGCCGGCGGGAGCCGGCCCGTGATCATGGTGGTGCCGCCGGTGCGGCTGCTGCGGGTGCGCTGCCGGTCGCGGGCGCGATCGGCGCCGCCCGGCGGCTCCCCGCTCACGGGCCGGCCCGGACCAGCTCGCGCAGGTCGGTCGTCGGGTCCCCCAAGCGGGCGGGGTCCACCACCTGGCGACCCCGGATGAGCTCTCGCCCGAAGCGAATGCTGCGGCCGTCATCCACCGCCAGGACGGCGTCGACCCGCCCAGCTTTGAGGTAGAACACGGCATAGGGGCCGGCGGCGGGCTCGCCGCGCCAGACCGCCTGCTCGAAGCCGGCAGCGTGGCCCACGTACTCCAGCCGCACGTCGTACTGGTCCGACCAGAACCAGGGGAGCTCGGAGTAGGGCTGGGGGCGGCCCACCACCGTGGACCCGAGGGCCTGACCCTGCCGGCGCGCCACCTGCCAGTGCTCCGCCCGCAACGGGCGCTGGAACAGCGGGTGGCGGTGGCTGGCGATGTCGCCGACGCAGTGGATGCCCGGAGCCGCCTGCAGGGTCTCGTCGACCAGCACCCCGCCCGATCCCAGCGGCAGTCGCAGACCCCGGGCGAGGTCGAGCGCCGGCTCGATGCCAACCGCCAGCAGGACGCAGTCCACCTCCTCCCGGGTACCGTCAGTCAGCTCCACCGCCTCGACCCGGTCGTGGCGCATCAGCCAACGCCCCACCGAGGAGCGCGTCCGCAGATCGACGCCGTGCCGACGGTGAAGCTCGGCCATGGCTCCGCCCACCTTCTCGCCCAGTGCCCTTTCGAGCGGGACGGCGGCCGCCTCGATGAGCAGGACCTCCTTCGCCTGCATCCGCGCCGAGGCGGCCACCTCCGCTCCCACGAACCCGGCGCCGATCACGAGCAGCCGGTGGCTCTCCGTCAGCGCCTGCCGCAGGTGGATGCTGTCGTCCAGCGTCCGCAGGGTGAGGACGTTGGCCGCCCGCGGCGCGCCCTCCAGCCATCGGGGAGCGCCTCCGGTGGCCAGCACCAGCTGGTCGAAGGCGAACCGACGGCCGTCGTCGAGTGTGAGCGACCGAGCACGGGGGTCGGCGTCGACCACGCGGCGCCCGCCGATCCACTCCACGTCCAGCACCGAATAGCCGTCCGGCGGGTGCAGGAAGACCCGATCAAGCGGAACCTCGTCGCGCAAGAACCCCTTGGAGAGGAAGGGCCGCTCGTAGGCGGGGTGGGGATCGTCTCCCACCAGCAGCACCGGTCCGTCGAAGCCGGCGGCGCGCGCCGCCACGACCGCGGCATCACCGCCGGCGCCGGCGCCGACCACCACCAGCCGCTGGCGCGCCGACGGCATCCTCCCCGTCCTCACCAGGTGGGCTGGCGCCGGCCGGGCAGCCTCAGTCGGCCATTCCCGACTCAACCCAGCGACGCAGCAGGCCGACCTGCTCGCTGGACCAGGCGCCGTCGCAGGGCATCGAGCCCTTCTCGACGCTCTCCAGGATCGCGGGTGCGCTCTCCCGGACGTCGACCGGGTCCCACAGGTCGAAGGACGACTCCATAGCGGTCCGATCCGACTCCCGAAAGAGCGGCTTGATGTCGCGCGCGAAGCTCGGCTGGTCGGTCATCCCGCTTCTCCCCTGGCGTCCGATCCGATCTCCGTGACCGGCTTAGTGTGCACCCTACACCCGGGGGTGCCCCTCCGCGGGGGATCGGGGGCTCCACCGCCGGGGGGACCGCCTGCCGGCGCGGTGCCGGGCGACATCCGCGGGTGGGTGCGCCCGCTCACGGCCGGCTCGCCGCCGCCAGCAGCTGGGCCGGGTGCGCGACCCTCACCGGGGATCCTTGAGCCGCCAGGTGAGCCGAGATCTGCATGGCGCATCCGGGGTTGGCGACCGCGACGACCTCAGCTCGGCTGGCGACGATGGAGGCGGCGCGGGCGGCCCCCAGGGCGGCCGCCGCCCGCGGCTGGAGAAGATTGTGCAGACCCGCGGCCCCGCAGCAGCGACCCGGCTCGGCCAGCGGCACCAGCTCGACACCGGGAATCGCGGCCAGGAGCAGCCGAGGAGCCTGGTGGACACCCTGGGCGTGAAGCAGGTGGCAGGCGTCGTGGACCGCGATCCGGCGGTCGATGGCACGGCGCGCGACCGGCCCGCCGTGCTCGTGGAGGAACTCCGACACATCGCGGACGCGGTCGGCCAGCTCGACGGCCCCGATGAGCTCCCCGTAGCTGCGCAGATGGGCGCCACAGCCGGCCGCGTTGGCGACCACGTGGTCGACTCCGGACAGCTCCCGGCGGTTGCGTCGCGCCAGTCGGCGGGCAGCACCCAGGTGCCCGTAGTGGGCCTGCAGCGCGCCACAGCAGACCTGGCCAGCGGGCACGGTCACCCGCCAGCCCGTCCGCGCGAGCACCGTCACCGTGGCCCGGTTCACGTCGCGGTACCAAAGGTCTTGGATGCAGCCGCGGAGCACGGCGACGGTGCCGCGGGGGGGCACCGCCGGGTCGGTGACGGGAGCCAGCGCCCGGCGCCGGAGCCGGCCTTTGGGGACCAGCTCGCGCAGCGGGCGCGGCAGCCAGGGACGAGTCAGCGACGCCAGGGTCGCGGCTGCGGTCAG
>Ga0307373_10003314_pt1 | contig 28110 bp, 21 predicted proteins | sample OX2MG_FD_202534 | JGI IMG/M metagenome (GOLD analysis project Ga0307373, IMG submission 202534) | Soil microbial communities from Risofladan, Vaasa, Finland - OX-2 | ecosystem: Environmental > Terrestrial > Soil > Coastal area > Acid sulfate soil | place: Finland: Risofladan, Vaasa | collected... | reverse complement strand
ATCATGGACAACTTCCGCCCTCTCGAAGTGGATCAGCTGCCGGTTTCCGGCATCCCGGCCACGGAATACCGCTTCCGCGGCACCGTGGATCAGCACGAATGGTCAGGCGTAGTTGTCTTTGTTCCGCACGAAGCGCGGCGGTACACAATTTTCGGCATGACCATCGCCGACAGCGACCTCGTTCAGATTCAGGAGAACGTGATCGCTCGCGTCATTTCGAGCCTCCAGTTCACCAAACCCTAGCCACGTCTCACGTTGGCTCACTTGGGCTTAATTCAAGGGCTTGCAACCCGCGAGGGGGAAGGAGTAACTAACTGTGGTGTGCCAATGAGATTTTCGACGAAGTTAGTTCTCGCATCGGCTGTGCTGGTTTCGTTCGCAATCGCGGGAGCTTCGTTCGCGCAGCAGCGCGCTCTCGCCCCGGCGTCCGCGTCCGGTTCCGGTGCGCCCGTGTTTTATCGCGACGTCCTGCACATCTTTCAAGGGCACTGCCAATCCTGCCATCGCGTGGGGGAAATTGGCCCGATGCCGCTCGTCACGTACGATGAAGCGCGTCCTTATGCGCGAGCGATCGCCGATTCCGTGCGCCAGCGCAAAATGCCTCCGTGGTTCGCCGATCCACGGGTCGGGCATTTTTCGAATGACCCCTCGCTCACGCCGCAGGAAATCGAAACGATCGTTTCGTGGGCAGATTCGGGCGCTCCGGCCGGCGATCCGCGCGACGCCCCGCCCGCGCGCCAGTTCGCGCAGGGCTGGATCATTCCGCAACCGGATCTCGTTGTGCAGATGCCAATGCCGGTAGCGATTCCCGCCTCCGGCGATGTCGATTATACGTATGAGATTGTGCACACCGGCTTCACCGCAGGCAAATGGGTGCGCATGTCGGAAATTCGCCCGAGCAGCCGCGAGAATGTGCATCACGCAGTGGTGTACGTTCGCCCGCCGGGTTCGCAGTGGCTGCAACACGCGCCCATCGGCGTGCCCTTCACCGCTTCGGACATGACCGACGAGGAGGACCGCCGCGACACGCACATGACCACCGCCGACATCCTGCTCGTCTACGCGCCGGGCAGCTCCCCGGACAATTGGCCCGAGGGAATGGCCAAATACATCCCCGCCGGCTCCGATCTCGTGTTTCAGATGCACTACACCACGCATGGCCGCGCCACGACCGACCGAACGAGCATTGGGCTGATCTTTGCGAAGCATCCGCCCAAGCAGCGAGTGCTGACGCTCCAGTTGAACAACGATCGCTTCGTGATCCCGCCCGGCGTGCCCGATTTCCGCGTGGAGGTGCATGGGTCGCTGCCGAACGACGCGGTGCTGCTGAGCTTCTTTCCGCACATGCACCTGCGCGGCAAGCGATTTGAATATAACATCCTGCACCCGGACGGCAGTATCGTGCCGTTGCTGCGCGTGAACTACGATTTCTACTGGCAGTTGAGCTATCGTCTGGCCGAGCCGTTGCCCCTGAAAGCAAACACGGTGCTGCAAGCCGTGGCCTGGTACGACAATTCGAAAAATAATCCGCACAACCCCGATCCCGATTCCGCAGTGCGCTGGGGCGATCAAACCTACGACGAAATGATGGTGGGATTTTTCGACGTGGCGGTGCCCGGGAACCTGGATAAGCAGCACTATTTCATCCGCCACAGCGTGCCGTGGGATGAGCGCCGCTAAACAAGCCGAAGATCCCGAAAACTCCCGAAGAGGTTCAGCTCGCGAGCGGGAAGTTCAAAATTTCGTGACTTCGCTGAAGTGGAAGTTGCGGACTTTCATGGCCGGCACGACCATCTCGAACGACTCTTCTCCGGCCGCACGCACGGCGGGCCCGAGCATTTCGACGTTCGAAAGCATCTCCAAAACGCTCTGATTGAACCGTAAATTGCGTATGCCGCCCGTTACGCGGCCATTTTCGACCAAAAACGTGCCGTCCCGCGTCATGCCGGTGAGGACCTTTTCGTACGGGTCCACCTCGCGGATATACCACAGACGCGTGACGAGGATACCGCGCTCGGTCGAGCGCACCATATCGTCCACGGATTTGTCGCCGCCCGCGAACACAAGGTTCATGGGGGCTTCGCCATACTCGTTGGGAAGCGAGAAGCCGTGGCCGGTTGGCTTGGTCTTCATCTTCTTGGCTGTGGCGCGCGAATAGACCAGATTTTTGGGGACGCCGCGATCCAGAAGCAGGATCTTCTGCCGCGGGAGCCCTTCGCCATCGTAGGGCGCGCCGAGTTGCAGCGGGTGGTAGACGTCGTCCCACAGGGTGATGTTTTCCCCGCAGACTTTTTTGCCCATGCGACCCGTGAAGCAAGAGCGCTTATCGAGCACAGCCGTGCCGGCAAAATCGTAGAAGAGGAAGCCGACCAGGTCGAGCACGGCCGAAGGTTCGAGGATCACGGTGTAGTGGCCCGGCTCGACCTCGCGAGGGGCGCGCGACTCGGACGCCTTGCGGCTGGCGCTTTCGGCGAGCGAATCGGGGTCGATCTCGCGAATATCGGGCGAATTGGATTTGGCCCAGCCCGAGGAATTCGCCTCGAGAATGGTGACGGAAAATTCCGCGCGAGTCTGCTCGTAGCGGGCAAAGAGGCCTTTGGAATTGGCGAGCAGGGTGCGGCTCGCGCCGCTCGCGAAAATTCCCGCCGCCGTCTGCCGGTTCTTTTCGGCCCGCTTGCAGACCTTGGTGACGGCGCGCGCACGGTCCTGCGGCGTGGCCGCGACGGTGGCCTCGGAAAAACGCGCGACTTTCCGATATTTCTGGGAGCCGAGCATGGGCAGCAGGCCGGGATTCCTGGGCTGATTTTTCGCGAGCCGCGCGGCGGCGTCCACAACACGGCGCAATGATTCGTCGTCTGTCTTGTTGGTGGAGGCGCGCGCGGTACGGCCGTCGACCACGGCGCGCACGGAAATTCCCAGAATCCGTTCGGCGACGTTCTGGTGGATCGTGTTGTTGGCGAAGCGAGTGAGCGCGTCGGTGGCGGCGCCGATCTCGACTTCGGTTTCATCCGCGGCACGGAATTTCAGGATACGCTCGGCGATGCGCTCCATATCGGTCGCAGTAAAATCCTTTGCCGACGACTTTTTGAGGCGTGCCGACGGGGGCGTCATTTCGCGAATGCGACCCCCACTTTGACGTTGCGGAAGCGCGCGGGCGATGCGCCGTGGCCGGTGCCCATAGTTTGCATGGGCTGGCCCTTGCCGCAATTCGGCGTGCCCCAAAGAGTCCAATAGTCGCGCGAGCAGATGGCGTCGCAGCTATTCCAGAATTCGGTGGTGATGCCGCTGTAGCTCGGATGCTTCAGCATGCGGGTTTTCTTGCCGCCCTTGATCTCCCAGCCGATTTCGGTGGAGAACTGGAAATGGTAGCGACGGTCGTCGATGGACCAGGAGCGGTTGGTCTCCATGTAGATCGCGTCGTCGGTGTCTGCGATAAGATCGTCGAACTTCCACGCGCCGGGATGGATGCTGATGTTGGTCATGCGAATCATAGGCAGGCGATTCCAGCTTTCGGTGCGCATGGCGCCGCCCGAGCGGTTCTCGCCAATGGAAGAAGCCGTCTCGCGGCTGCTGAGGTACCCGGTGAAAAGCCCGTTGGTGATGATGGGCGTGGACTGCGCGGGCACGCCTTCGTCGTCGTAGCCGAACGTGCCGAGGCCGGGGCCGTGGTCGAGCGTGGCGTCGGCGACCACGTTGACGATGTCCGAACCGTATTTCAGCTTCCGCAGCTTGTCGATGGTGAGAAAACTCATGCCCGCGAAATTCGCTTCCATGCCCAGAACGCGGTCAAGCTCGATGGGATGGCCGATGGATTCGTGAATCTGCAGGCCGAGCTGCGAACTGTCGAGAATAATCGTGCGCTGGCCTTCGGGACACTGAGCGGCGGAATGCAGCGCGACCGCTTCCTCGGCCACGCGCGCGGCGTGCCCTACCAGATCGAGCGATTCCACCAGTTCGTAGCCCTTCAGCATGTGCTGCCCGCCAAAGCTGTTCGGATAAGACCGCTTCTGGATTTCGTTTTTGGCGAAGGCGGTGGCCACGATGCCCGCGCCCGATTGCATTTTCACCTGGTGGATCACCGAGCCGATGGTGGAAGCGAAGAGCTGCTCGATCCTGCAAAACGACATGGAGCCTTCGGCCACGGTGACGCCCTTCACGCGGCGCATTTCCTTGTCCGCCGCGAGCAGCAAATCGATCTGGCGCTCCACGGGAATGCGGAAGGGATCTTTCAGGAAGGGGTTCTGCCAAGTGTCGATGTAAGGCTGCTCGGGAGCGAGAGCGACATTCTCACGCTTGGCGAGCGCGGAGGCTTTGGCGATGGCAACCGCTTCCGCGGCGCAGGCCTGCACGCCTTCGCGGGTGAGCCGGTCGGTGGCGGCAAAGCCCCAGGCGCCACTGGCGACGACGCGAATGCCGATGCCGAGCGTTTCGCTTTCGAGCAGCGTGCCCACCTCGCCATTCTTGGTGGAAATTTCGCGATGGCGAATGTCCATGACGCGCACATCGGCGTAGGAAGCGCCGCGTCGCTTCGCCGTTTCGAGCGCCCAGTTAACATAGTCCTGCATGGCTAGGCGCGCCTTCCTGTTTGACGATTAGAAATTTGGACTCGCGAGTGAACAGCGGAGATGCGAATTTGCAGGCGCGGAGCCTGATGCCCCACAAGCTGCGCGCCGGTTGTGCGCGAAAAATTCATAGCGCACCATCTTAAGTAGACGCGAATGCGAATGCAACCCGGAGCTTCGCCTCTTTTGTGGCGTCCACGAAACTCATGCTGCGATCATTGTGGTTATACGCCAGCGCGTAACTTCGGCCGCCAATTTGTGCCCACAGTATTGGCACAGTTTTTTAATCGGGTTGGATCGTTACGACAATCTCTCCGCAGAGTCTCACCTCGTGTTCGTGACCTTTTGAACCGACTCGTTCCGATTCATCTGAGTGCATCTCGAGCCTACTCTTCCTCCTGCTCTTCTTCCTTGATGACGGCTTCGTCTGGCAAAAGGACGGGAACTTTCTTGCCTGCAAAGAAATCAGAAACTAGATTGACGATTTTATCCTTGGACATTGGGTTCGCGGGCAGACCTTTTGCCAGGCTCCGACCCGGATGTAGCGTGTCCCATTTCGACCGCACCTGTTTCTTCCTGCCTTTACCTGGCGTATGAATTCCAAAGCCCTCTATCAACACATTCCACGGAGGCTGGAAACGCTCGATCAAGAGAGATTCGCCAAGAGGTATCCAGATGTCCTCGCACACTAGGTACTTACAGGAAAAATCCTCGATGTCGAGGTTCTTTACTTCTTGAATGGATTTCGCATGCTCCCTCAGTCTCTTGAGAAGCGCCTTACCTGGATCAGCTCTGAGTCCGAACCCGCCTTTTCTAGCGCCGGGCGGCACGGCCTTACCAACGTATATTGGCCGAGCGGTATCCGCTCCGTGATTCTTTTCAGCAATGGGCTTGTAAGCTTCGAATGCTCCAACATAGTAGATCGCATAGACACCAGCACCGTCGAATTTTTCGCGAGGTGGCAGCGGAGTAACGGGCCTCTTCAGCATTGCTTCGGCAAGACTTTCGGCGAGGTTCTGTTTAGAGGATTGAATGTGTCGTCGGGCATGCGTTGGCAATCTAGTTGCGAGTGATGGTCGCCTTGAGCTTCCTTGCGATGGACTCGGCGAGCAGCACTGGAACTGCATTGCCGATTTGCCGCATGCTCTCTGTCCATGAATTCGGAAACACAAACGAATCAGGGAACGTTTGAAGACGAGCGCTCTCGCGTATCGTGAAGTATCGAACAGAACCATCCGGTAGCGCCAGCATGTTTTCGCCGCCCGGTACGCCATGGACTCCAGCTTTAAGCGTTTTGGCTGGCTCATCGAGTGGGCTCCCGGTATGCCCCACGTAGCTACGAGCACCGCCGATTGCAAAATGCGTCAGACCAGGCTCGTCGGTGGTGCGCTTTGGAGATGGTTTTGGGAGGTCCGCAATTGCGTCGCGCACGGTCCTCCAAGGTTTGAGTGGCGGCGGAATAAGGCGGTTCTTGAGATCCCGAATTCGTTCATGCAAATCCGGATTCGGCTGCGGCCTGCGCCTCGAGGAAATCCCATGTTTTTCCCAATAGTCGGCCGAGCAGTACTGCTCCCGCAGAAGAGACTCCGAAGAGTGAGACGGAGAGGGAAACGACCACTCAACTCCGAGGTCGGCACGAATCGCAACCATGAAGAGTCTTTCCCGCTTCTGCGGGACGCCGTAGTCGGCCGCGTTAAGGATTCGATGGACAACCCTGTAATACAAGCCTTCGCGTCTTCCCTTGGTATGATACCGCTCAAGTCGTGCCAGATGTTCAAGCCACGGTTCGTCTTTCCTTCTGCCCAACTCTGGATATGTGATCATCAATTCGATATAGCTGAAGTATTTTGAGAACGACGGGCGAACCAGACCACGCACGTTCTCAATGAGCACGGCAAGAGGTTTTATGCTCCGAATTGCCTCCACGGTTTCAGGGAACAGATTTCTCTCATCGGAATGCCCCTTGTGCTTTCCTCCAATTGAGAACGGTTGACACGGAACGCCCGCGGCGAATAGTTCGATGCCCTCGGGAATCGAGCTGTGGTCGAAGTTACGAACATCGCAGTTGAACACCGGCCAGCGGTGGATTTCTTCGACATTCCGCCTCCTGTTCTCGTGAATGGTTTCGCAGGAATCGGTGTCCCGCTCGACTACCGCGAGATGCCTGAAACCGGCTCGGCTAATCCCGAGCGCGAGCCCACCCGCACCTGTGTACAGTTCAACGCTTCGCATTATTCCGCTCAAGGAATCTTTTTATTCTCTTCGCTAGCGAGATCGGGTTCTTCAATTGGCACTCCCACACCACGCTGACATGCCATCTGTCTCGGCGTAATCGAGCGATATTTCTAAGGTCACGGCGGCGGTTCTCAATCAGTTTAGGAACCCAAAAGTACAGCTTTGATTTCGGGAGCCTGGCAAGAACGCACCCTGGATGACGATGCCAGTAACATCCATGAACGAAGATGACCTTTCTGAGTCTCGGGAAAACGAGATCGGGCTTTCCAGGGAGGTCCGCAGCATGTAGCCGGAATCTGTGTCCGCACGAGCGAGCGATGCTTCTCACCAGGAGCTCCGGCTTTGTATCCTTGCTTCGGATGAGCGACATACGCTTGCTGCGCTCTGTCCGCGTAAGCGTGTCCATTTGCCCTATCAGCTGTATTCACTTCGCGCATAGTAAACCACCGAACAATCGAGAACAACGGGGCAACTACTCATCCTGTGGAAAAATACACGAGCGCAATGCCGCACACAATAAAAATAATTCGCTTTTTCATCGCCAGCATGAAACCCGTTGACGGCCACGAGGCGCTTGTTCCTGCGATTCCGCTTTGCCGAGGCTCTTGCTAATGTCTTGTGCTCCACAGGACGATGCGACGCGGGCGCGAGGCAGCCGGGCGGCGAATTCGCAGCGGCTTGAGGCGGAGACTTACAAGCGGGGTGGCGAGTGAGGCGGGGCAAAAGGCGGCGAGGGATCAGATGGCGACGATCTGGTTGCGGATGGCGTAGCGCACCAGTTCGCTGACGGAGTGAATCTGGAGCTTGCGCATGAGATTGGAGCGGTGCGTATCCGCCGTCTTCGCGCTGACGCCCAGAATCGCGGCGGCCTCGCCGGTGCTCTTGCCCTCCGCGATCAGTCGTACCACTTCCCTCTCGCGAGGAGTGAGCGTTTCCTTCCAGATATCCGGGCCGCCGGCGTAACTGCCGCGCGTCCTTTTTGCGTGCTCCAGCAGCTCCGCGGCGCACCGCGCAAAAAAGGATCTGTGATTTTCGAGCGCCTCGACGGCGGCCACGAGATCACGGTCGGAATCCGACTTGAGAACATAGCCGCGCACGCCTGCGACGATAAGATCGCGGATAAGCTGCTCGGAGTGATCGACCGAAAGGATCAGGGCTTCGCTCGAGGGCGAGATTTTCAAGATAAGCTTGGCGGCGGCAAGGCCGTTGAGCTCGGGCATGTTGAAATCGAGCACGGAAACATCAGGCAGGAGCTCTTCGGCCCTTGCGACCGCCTCCAAGCCCGTGCGAGCCTCGGCGCAAACCTGCCAGCCTGGATGCGCTTCGAGCAGCGCACAAATGCCGCGACGCATCACGTCATGGTCGTCGGCAACGAGGATTCGCAGCGAAGCCACGCACCACCTTCCCGCAAACGCGGCCCGGGCTTGCTGCAAGCGCTCCTTGCCGTGGACTCCGAGCAGCACGATTGCAATGCATAACAATATTGAAACTGTAAAACGCGCGACGCCATGCACGAAACGCCTTAGTTCGGCGACTGATTCGCCGTAGCGCTACCGTAGACCGAAGCGGTTCATTTTCTGAATGTTACGCATGACCATGCGAGCGGAATGCGGTTCTTGGGCTGGCGAATCCGCCCGGATCACTTTGTGGACCACCCGGTTGCGGTTGTTACCTAACAGGAAACAAGCCACGTAGAACTGGCCGGCCCGCGTCGGATGGCTACGCTTTTCAGGGGAGATGGGCGGTGGGCGGCTGCAAGTGGCTTACGGTCTCGCAGCAGCCCTCTGGTACGGCTCCGCCCGATGCAAGGAAACCTCCGCGGACGGTTCTGTTCTCCGACGCAATAGCGAACAGGCGATCGAAGCTCTACGTGCCCTCGGACCAAGAGGCGAGATAGTGCTCCTGGTCGGGGGTGAGCTTGTCGATCTGGAAGCCCATGGATTCAAGCTTGAGCTTGGCGATCTGCTGGTCGAGATGCTCGGGAACCGCATACACCTGGTTCTTCAGGTCCTTCGAGTTCTTGACCATGTATTCCGCGGACAGCGCCTGGTTGGCAAAGCTCATATCCATCACGGCGGCCGGATGCCCCTCGGCGGCGGCGAGATTGATGAGGCGGCCTTCGCCGAGGAGATAGAGCCTGCGGCCGTCCTTCATGGCGTATTCATCCACAAAGGGCCGCACTTCCCTCTTGCCGCTGGAGAGCTTTTCGAGCGCGGGAATGTCGATTTCGACGTTGAAGTGGCCCGAATTGCTGATCACCGCGCCGTCTTTCATCTTCTCGAAGTGGTCATAGGCGATGACGGACTTGTTGCCGGTGACGGTGATGAAGATGTCTCCGATTTTCGCCGCTTCGCTCATGGGCATCACGCGGAACCCATCCATCACCGCTTCAATCGCCTTGGTAGGATTCACTTCGGTGACGATCACGTCCGCGCCGTGTCCCTTGGCGCGCATGGCCACGCCGCGGCCGCACCAGCCATAGCCGGCGACGACGACGCGAAGGCCGGCGAGCAGAAGGTTGGTGGCGCGAATCACGCCATCGAGGGTCGACTGCCCGGTGCCGTAGCGATTGTCGAAAAAGTGCTTGGTGAGGGCGTCGTTGACGGCCACGATCGGAAATTTGAGAGTGCCATCCTTGGCCATGGCGCGCAGGCGGATGACGCCGGTGGTGGTTTCCTCCGTGCCGCCGATGACGTTCTTCACCAGATCGGTGCGCTTGGTGAGAAGCTGGGTGACTAGGTCGGCTCCATCGTCCATCGTAATCTGGGGACGGTGGTCGAGCGCGGCATTAATATGCGCGTAGTAGGTGGCGTTGTCCTCGCCCTTAATGGCGTAGGTGGGAATGTTGTAGTCCTTCAACAGAGACGCGGCGACTTCATCCTGTGTGGACAATGGATTGGAGGCGCAGACAACCACATCGGCGCCGCCATCGCGCAGCGTGATCGCCAGGTTGGCCGTTTCGCTGGTGACGTGCAGACAAGCGGACATGCGCACGCCCTTGAGGGGTTGTTCCTTGATGAAACGCTTGCGAATCAACTGCAGCACGGGCATGTGCTGGTTGGCCCATTCGATCCTGCGCTTCCCCTTCTCAGCAAGGGCAAGATCCTTCACATCGCCTGTAAGCTTGGCTGTTTCCACGAGATACTCCCTTTCGAGATTTTTTGCGGAATAGGAATTAATTATCTATGCGTTACCGCAACAGGGCCGCGCGAAGCGGCTTCGCTGCGAAGAATATCGGCTTTGTCGGTGCGCTCCCAGGTGAAGCTCGGTTCCGTGCGGCCAAAGTGTCCATAGGACGCAGTGGTACGGTAGATCGGTCGCCGGAGATTGAGTGTCTCGATGATTCCCTTCGGCGTGAGCTTGAAGGAGGAGCGGATCAGCTCGGTGATCTGAGCATTGGGTATCGTGCCGGTGCCGAAGGTATCGGTCATCACCGAAACAGGCTCGGCCACTCCAATAGCATAGGCAAGCTGCACTTCCACCTTGCTAGCCAAGCCCGCAGCGACGATGTTCTTGGCAAGGTAGCGCGCCATGTAGCACGCGGAACGGTCGACCTTGGTCGGATCCTTGCCCGAAAGCGCCCCGCCGCCATGGCGGCTGTAGCCGCCGTACGTATCGACAATGATCTTGCGGCCGGTGAGGCCCGCGTCACCCATCGGGCCGCCGGTAACGAAACGGCCGGTGGGATTGACATAAATCTTGGTGTTCTTGTCGAACATGTTCGTGGGAATAACGGGCTTGATGACTTCCTTGATGATGGCTTCGCTCAAGACGCTATGCGAAACGCTGTCGCCATGCTGTGTGGAGATGACCACGGCGTCGACGCGCGCGGGTCGCCCATCGATGTATTCAATGGTGACCTGGGATTTGCCGTCGGGGCGGAGAAAATCGAGGACGTTTTTCTTGCGGACTTCGGAAAGCTTGAGAGTGAGCTGATGCGCCAGTTGGATTGGCATGGGCATGAGTTCGGGGGTCTCATCGCAGGCGTAGCCGAACATCAAGCCCTGGTCGCCGGCGCCGCCGGTGTCCACGCCCATGGCGATGTCGGGAGACTGCGGCTTCACGGCCGAAAGAATGCCGCAAGTATCCGCGTCGAAGCCGTACTTCGCGCGAGTATAGCCGACGTCGCGAATCACCTCGCGCGCAATCCGCTCGTATTCGAGCTCGCCCCGAAACTCCGGTTTGATGGTGATTTCGCCCGCGATCACAACCAGGCCGGTGGTGATCAGGGTCTCGCAGGCCACGCGGCCCATCGGGTCATGCTTGAGAACAGTATCGACAACTGCGTCGGAAATCTGGTCGGCAATTTTATCGGGATGCCCCTCGGTTACCGATTCCGAGGTAAACAGGAATTTCTCATCGTGAGCCAAAACGGTGTCCTCCGGCAGTTTGAAAGGCAATCAGGAGACCAAATTGCGCTTTCGTGGGGGTCTGTGAAACATCGACGCTAGCACAAGGCTCTTAAACGTGTCAATAAATTGCACTGAAAGGATTTAAAGTGATGCCAAAAAGCGTCATACGCGCGTCGAAAAGCGCAGGCAGGCGGCGAACCGGCTCCCTGGATTGTCCATTTCCTTGCACATACCTTGCACATAAATGCCCGTGGGGACCTCAGGCGGCGTCACGGCGATAGAGCAAATAGGCGCGAATAAATGGGTCGAGGTCGCCGTCCAAAACCTTTTGCACATCCCCACGCTCGACCTTGGTGCGATGGTCCTTAATAAGTTGATACGGCTGCATTACGTAGGAACGAATCTGGCTGCCAAAGCTGATCTCGGGCTTGGACGCGTCGAGCTTGCGCATCGCCGCGCGGCGCTTTTCGATCTCCTGCTCATAGAGCTGGGACCGGAGAACCTTCATGGCTATTTCGCGGTTCTTGTGCTGGCTGCGCTCATTCTGGCACTGGACGACCGTGCCGGTGGGCAAGTGAGTGATGCGTACGGCCGACTCGACCTTGTTGACGTTCTGGCCGCCGTGGCCGCCGGCGCGGAAAGTGTCGATACGGAGTTCCTCGGGCCGCACGACGATATCGATTCGATCGTCGATTTCGGGGATCACGAAAGCCGATGCGAACGAGGTGTGGCGCCGTGCGGCCTGGTCGAACGGCGAGATGCGCACCAGACGATGCACGCCGCTTTCGCCAGCCAACATGCCGTAGGCATTTTCGCCCTCGATTTGCACGGTGGCGGACTTGATGCCGGCTTCCTCACCCGGAGTTGAATCCAGAATGGTGGCGCGGAACCCTTTTTCCTCGGCCCAGCGGAGATACATGCGGAGAAGCATTTCCGCCCAGTCCTGAGACTCGGTGCCGCCCGCGCCCGGCTTGATGGTGAGAATAGCGTTCAGGCGGTCGGTTTCACCGGCGAGAAGGGTCTTGGTCTCGAGATCGGACACATAGGCGTCAACGGCGGCGAGTTCCTTGTCGATATCGGCGAGGACGGCATCGCGCTGCGCGTCGTCGGACTCTTCCTGGGCAAGATGAAAGTAAGTCTCGATGTCGCTGGTCTTGCTCTCAAGAGAGTTCGCGGCGTTGACGCGATCTTCGAGCTGCTTGCGCTCCTGCAGAAGCGCCTGGGCCTTCTCCTGATTCTGCCAGAAATCCGGAGCACTGGTCTTCTGCTCGAGGGCGGCAAGCTGCGTGCGCGCGGAGGCGACGTCAAAGATAGCTACGCACGAGCTCGATGCGTTTGCGGAGATCGGCGTAGCGTTGATGGAGGTCTTCGATATGTTCGGCCATTTTTTCGCTCTTAGTATTCGAGTATTTGGATTGCGAATGCTTGTCCGGGCAGCTCGTCGAGAAAAGATCCTGCCTAAACACCCAAGCTACGTGAGACCAAGTTCCGTTCTCTTGCTCTTGCGCTCGCGCGGGCCGCGCCGCCTGAACGACGCCAGGAAAAGCGCCAGCGACGCAATCACGCAAAACCATGCGAACCAGTCGCCAAAACGCACGTAGGGCGTCAAGCCGCTGCGAAAATCGTAGGGCGCGTCAAGCTCGCCGCGAACGTCGGTCGGCATTTCCGCAACGATCCGGCCATATGGATCGACCGAAGCGGTGAACCCATTGTTCGTATCGCGCAACAGCCAGCGACGATTCTCCACCGCACGGACGCGGGCCATCATCAAGTGCTGCGCCGGAGCCGAGGAGCGCCCAAACCAACCGTCGTTCGAAATATTGATCAGCAATTGCGCGCCGCCGCGCGTAAATTCGCGCACTTCCGCGGGAAAAATCGCCTCGTAGCAGATGAAAACCCCGAAGCTCCCGTCCGGTAAATGACCGACGCTGTGAACGGTTCCTGGCGTGAAATCGGAAATATCCGCCGTGAGCCGCCCCGCGAAGGAGAGCCACCGGCGCATGGGCACATACTCGCCGAACGGTACCAGGTGAATTTTATCATAAGTGAAAACGCGCACACCGGCCGGATTGAGCAGCACGGAGCTGTTGGAGGCGAGCCAGCCGCCTGCGGCGCTCTTCTTCCAATCGACGATGCCGACCAGGAAATTGCTTCGGGAATCGCGTGCGATGCGCTGGGCGCGCTGCGTGAATGCGGGATCTTCGAAGCTGAAGGGCGCGGGAACCTCCGGCCAGATAATCAGGCTGGGATGCTCGGGAGCCTTCTGCGCGGCACCCACGCTGATCTGCTCGAGCTGATCGAGCTCCGGCGCGTGGATCTGAATCCAGTTGGCGGGATACTCCTCGGATTGCGGGAAATCCGTCTGTACGAGATGGGCGACGTGATGCGGGACGGCCCTGGGCACGAAGTATTGGCCGCCCACGGCAATCACGATCAAGGCGGCCGTGGCGGCGATCACTGTTTGCCAGATCCGCTGTCTTCCGACGAGAACCGCATACACCAGCAGCGAGCTGTATGCGGCGACGATGAAGCTCAAACCGTAGATGCCGGTGAGAGCGGTCAATTGGACGAGCGAAAGGCTGCCGCTCGCCGCATAGCCGGTGAGATTCCAGGGAAAGCCCCCGAGAATTAAATGGGTACGAGCGAATTCGAGAGCAACCCACAGGAAGGGCGCGAGCCAGCACGCCAGCGCTCGACTTCGGATCGAACCACCGTCCCTTGAAACGAAAGCGATCCCCCAGGAAAAAACCATCGGAAAAATGGAGAAGGCCACCGTCAGCAGAGCAAGTATGCCGGCCGCGGCCACCGAATCCACACTGCCATACTGGCGCATGACGGTGTCGATCCACGGCACGCACAAGGGATAAAAAACCAGCCCATGGAGAAGACCGTAAAGAAGCGCGACCCGCGGGCGCGCGCCGAACGAAGCGAGAAAGAGCATGCCCACCGAAATCCAGGCGAGAAACGGAAGATTGTAATTGGGAAACGAAAGGGCCAGGGCCACACCGCTCGCGAGCGCGAGCAAAGACCGCGCATACCGGGGTAAAGTCATTCAGCGTTTGATGATGGCCTTGAATCCGGCGTGGCTGAGAGCGTTCTTGGCGGATTCGGCGGCGCGCTCGTCCACATAGGGCCCGACTTGCACGCGATAGAAGTTATCCGAGGACGGCGCAACCACGAAGGACGGGAATCTCTTGCGTTGCAGCGCGTCCGCCACGGCCAAAGCATCGCTTTGATGTGTGACGGCGGCCACCTGCAGCATGATCGTCTTACCGAACATTTTCGGAGGCGCGAATCGCACCGGCTTGGCGGCGGCATTGGGCGCCCTGCTCTCGGGACGAGGAAGGGCCGGTTGTTCCGCGGCAGGGGCCGGAGAAAAAGACGACGCGGATGAAGAGGCGTTCGACGCGGAAGCGGACGGCTCGAGGCGGTCGTCGCTCTTATTCGCGTAAAAATCCCATTCGCCGGAAGCGGGGGCTGGAGGAGCTTGCTTTGTCCTGGGCGAAGCGGGCACGGGCCGGGAGGCGACGCGTTCGGGAGCATCCGAGGCATGCACGGCTCCCCCATATTGGGTGCGGCCCATCACGTAGCCCAGAGTGAAAAACACGCTGCAGAGCAATACGACGCCGAGAAATAGTCCCACCAGGTGCCTGCTTTCGAGCACCCGGTCGCCTCCGCGTTTTCCGCTTCCTCTGGCCATGCGTGCCTGCTATTTATTTTGTTCCCAGTGTTCTGGCCCAATGGGCGATTAAGTCGATCGGCAATGGGAAAATCACCGTCGTATTTTTCTCGACGCCGATTTCTGTCAGCGTCTGCAAATAGCGCAACTGAATCGAGGCGGGCTGCTTTTCGAGCACCTCGGCGGCCTCGGCCAGCTTGGTGGATGCTTCGTACTCGCCTTCCGCGTGAATCACTTTGGCGCGGCGTTCGCGCTCGGCCTCTGCCTGCCTGGCAATGGCCCGCTGCATGTTCTCCGGAATATCAACCTGCTTCACCTCGACCTTAGTTACCTTGATACCCCAGGGCTCGGTATCCTGGTCAAGGATTTGTTGCAGCTTCGCATTTACCTTTTCGCGCGCGGACAGGATTTCATCGAGCTCGAACTGGCCCACCAGACTGCGCAGCGTGGTCTGGGCGAGCTGCGAAGTAGCATACAGATAATTCACCACCTGCGAAAGCGCGAGGTTGGCGTCGATGACGCGGAAATAGCAAACGGCGTTGACCTTCACGGAAACGTTGTCGCGGGTGATCACGTCCTGGGGAGGAACGTCGAGCGTCTCAATGCGCAGGGAAATGCGCGTCAGCTTGTCGATGGGAAAGAAAACCAGCCGCAATCCCGCGCCCTTGGCCTCGGGCAGCATGCGGCCCAGGCGGAGGACGACGCCGCGCTCCCATTCCTTGATGACGTACACGGAATTGAAAAACCAGATCAGAAAAATCAGGATTGCGATTGCGAATCCGAGCGTCCCAGTATCCATTGCTGCCTCCTCCGGAATATCGTTCAGGAAAGCGCCGATTGCGGCGATTGAACCGGCTCGACCTCGAGCGTGAGCCCAACAACTTTTTTCACGCGCACCCGCGCGCCCTTGGGAATTACCTGGCCATTCGCCGCCGCGGCGCGCCAAAGCTCACCGTGGATGAACACCATGCCGGCAACCCCCGCCGTACCGACCGGCTCGGTAACCTGGCATTCCTCGCCCACAAGCTCTTCCTTGCCCGTCGACTGCTTCAAGGCGTGCGACCGCAGCACCAGCCGCATCAGGACCACAACGATCACCGCGAAAGGAAGCGCCACGCCAAGGGCGGTGCCGAAGCTCACGCCTCCGCCGGTCAAGGGCGAGCGTATTAGCATCAGCGCGCCTAAAATCATGGACACCACTCCTCCCACACCGAGCACGCCATGGGTCGGAAATTTGGCCTCCAGAACAAACAGAACCATCGCGAGAATAATCAACAGCAGCCCAGTGAAATTGACGGGCAGCAGGTGCATGGCGAACAGAGCAAGCACAAGCGCAATGCCGCCGATCACGCCGGGAGCGAACATGCCCGGATGCGTGAATTCGACGTACAGGCCGAGAGCGCCGAGAATCAGCAAGATGAAAAAGGCGTCCGGCTGGACGATGCGCGACAGAAACTTTTCGCGCGACGTCATATCGTGCGTCACCAGAACCGGGTGCGAGAGCGCCAATTGCACGGTCGAGCCATCGAGACGCGTAATCGTGCGGCCGTTGAGCTTGGCAAGCAAATCCTCAGGCGAGCTGGCAATGAGGTCGATCATTTTGCCGTCGAGCGCTTCCTTCTCGGTGAAGGCCTTGGCATCGGTGACGGCGGTGGCGGCGAGGTCGGCGTTACGTCCGCGCTTGGCAACGTAACTGCGAAGGTATGCGGTGGCCTCGTTCAGGATTTTCTTGGCCAGGGTCTGATCCACCTGGACGGGCTGTCCGCCAATGGCGGTGATGGGCGAAGCCGCGCCCATATCCGTGCTCGGAGACATCGCCGCGACATCGGCGGAGAGGAGAATAAAAAATCCGGCGGAAGCGGCGCGGGAGCCGGAGGGATAGACGTAGGTAACAACCGGAACTTTCGAGGCGAGAATCGTTCCGATGATCTGGCGCATGGAAGTGTCGAGGCCGCCCGGCGTGTTGATGGTGATCAGGATCAGACTGGCGTGGCTGCGATTGGCCTGTTCGATTCCGTTGACGATGTATTCGGCGAGGACCGGCTCGATTTCGTTGTCAATGTGGAGCACCACCACCGTCTGCAAGGGAGTAGAAACTGCCGGTGAATCCGCAGGGGATGACGATGCCAGGGCAGGGGCGTGCGCGGCGAACGAAAAAAATATTGCCACCGCGACACACACAGTCCACAGCAGCAACCGCACTGGGCGGGAAGTCATCTCGAGCGGGTATTATAGCAAGATAATCAACAGAAGCCCTTCGCTACAATACGCGCGTTGCTGCCGAGCGAGCCCGCGCGGAATTGCGAATGCCTGGCTGTCGAACGCACGCGCGGCACTTGCGGCCCGCCATCCGCTTCACATTGTCAGAACGACGCGAAATTCGGCGCGGCCGCTCATCATGCGCGCGTAGGCCTCGCTCGCTTTTGCCAGCGGATACGTCTCGATCATCGGTCGCACGCCTGTCAGCTCGGCAAACCGCAGAGTATCCTCCGAATCCGTGGCAATCCCGGAATACCAGCCCTGGATGCTCTTACTCCCTTGGATCAACTGGATCGGGGAAACTTCGATCGGGTCCATGGAGGCTCCAATCACCAGCATCTTTCCATTCGGTCCGAGGCCATCGATCAGCGACGACATCGCCTTCGCACTGGGCGCCGTGGCCAGGATGACGCGAGCGCCACCGAGCTTTTGCAACTCCTCCGCCGCTTTGGTCGCCACGCTGTCGATATAGACGCTCGCACCCAGCTTTCTGGCAAGAGGGGCATTCTCCGACCCGCGTCCAACGGCAGCGACCTTGTAGCCCATCTTCCGCGCAAACTGGATTCCCAGATGCCCAAGCCCGCCCACTCCCTGGACCGCCACGAGATCTCCCGGCAGCGCGCCGCTGTGGCGCAAGGCATTGAACGTGGTGAGGCCCGCGCAGAGCAGCGGAGCCGCTTCCACGGCATTGAGCGATTCCGGAATGCGCGCCAGGGCTTCCACCGGCGCGATCATGTATTCGGCGTAACCGCCGTCATAGCTGATACCGGATATCTTGACGTTCGGACAATTGGGGAAGTCACCGCGCCGGCAGGCAAGGCAATGGCCGCACTGCCCTCCGTGCCAGCCCACTCCCACTCGCTGGCCTTTTTGCCAGTCCGGCGCGCCAGCGCCCGCTTCGTCGATCACGCCTGCCACTTCATGGCCTGGAACGCGCGGATAAGCGATGCCGGGCCATTGGCCTTCCTTCGTCAACGAATCGCTGTGACAAATTCCGCAGGCCTGCACGCGAATCCTCACTTCACGCGGGCCCGGTTGGGGGATTTCCCGTTCGACAATCTCGAAGTCCGCTCCGGGCTTCGGAACCTGCGCGACTTTCATCTTCGCCATTGAACTTTCCTCCTCGCTCTGGGATTTCGGTGCGCGCGACGCTCGCGGCATCCAGATTGGATGCGGGTCAGCAGCTAAAGTATTCGAAACTCATTGCCTCCGAATCGCGGCTGCTGGGTGAACCATGATCGCCGGTCAGGAGCGTCGACAGCAGGCCCGCAAGAATGGCGCGACGAGAATCAAATGGAAGCTAATTCTTCGTGGGATTGCCGGCATCGTTGGCGTAGGAGGGCGGAACGAAGAGGACTTGCTGCAAGCGCGGATCTTTGATGACGGAGGCGAAGTCAGGGTCTTTTTCCGCCAAGCGGAAATCCTTGTAACCGAAGTCTCGCGAGAGCTTCAGGTAGTGCGCGGCTTTTTCCGCATCGCCGGATCTGGCGTAAAACCTGGCCAGGACAAAATTAAACATGCCCGGATCGGGCGCGGTGCGCTGCTGGAGGATTGGGCCGACCCCGCCTCGGCGCGACAAGATATCAGGATCGAGCGCCAGCGCCTTGCCGAACGCATCCATGGATTGCGTGTATTCCTTGTTGGCGTAATACGCATAGCCAAGATTGCTGTACACGGTAGCCAGGTCGGCATGGAAGGCAAGCGCCTTCTTGTAATACTTGATCGATCTGCCGTATCGCCGGCGCTGGTATTCGAACGTCCCAAGATTATTGACCGGGCTCGAAAACTTCTTGTCGGCCTTCATGGCTTTCTTGTAATAACGTTCGGCCTCATTCAACACGCCCAGTTGCTGGTAGGCGATGCCAATCTTATTCAGCAGCGCGGCATCTTTTGCATCGCCCTTCAGAGCTTCCTTGTAGGTGCCGGCCGCCGAGGCATAGTCCTTGCGCGCCATGAAAACATCGCCGCGGACCAGGGCCGCTTCGCGGGGGGTCATCTGCCTGGGGGGCGATCCGTCCGAGGTGGAATCGCTTGTTGTGTGGCCGGGAACTTGCTGAGCGCGGGAGTTGCCTGCGGCGATCCAGATCAACAGGATTACGAAGAAGGCTGCACGTCTCACTGCCCTTCTCCTTACGTCACCGCCTTAAAAGAGCCAAGCCTAGGATCCTTACGGATTAGAATCCGCGGGTTTCTTGGTTCCGCCAAAGATACCAAATATCTTGCCCAGAAATCCCTTTTTCTTCTCCGGCTGTTCAGACTGGCTGGTCGCCGGTGCTGGCTCGGAATTCCGAGCCGGCACGGTCCGGCGAGCGCCCGGCAGATTGGGGCTTGCTGCCGTCGAATTCGGACTGGCAGGCGGAGGCGGCTGAGGATTATCACCCTTGCCAAAAAAGTGCGCCAGCCAGGAACCCGGACCGGACGAAACCTCCTGCCCGCCGTGGAGCTGGCAATATTGTGTCGGCTCCGTGCCGGCAATGAAATATTCATTTTGGGTGCCGGGGCAAGAAGCGGTGGCCAGTTCGCCGGACTGAGGATCGATGGTTTCCTGGACGATGCCGGCCGGAGGATCGAAGGGCTGCGTGTCCCGGTAAGCGGGCAACTGGACGGCCCGCTTCATGAACTCGCCCCAAATAGGAGCGGCGGCCTGACTACCCGAGAGATCCAAATCGCGGTTGTCGTCAAAGCCGACCCAGACGACACAGAGGAGATTCGAAGTATAACCCGCGAACCAGCCATCGCGGGACGTGCCGGTCTTGCCGGCGGCAGGAGCGGTAAAGCCCATGGCGCGGACGGGGTATCCGGTGCCATGGTCGATGACGTCCTCCATGAGGCTGGTCGTCAGAAAGGCGACCCGAGGGTCAAGCACGGGGCGCGTCTGGGGAGCGTTCGATTCCTGGACTTTGCCATCTTCGGAAACAACGCTGCGAATAAAGAGCGGCTCGGCACGCGTGCCGTCCGCGGCGAACGCCGTATATCCCGCCGCGACATCAATCGGCGTCATCTCGTAGGCGCCCAGCGCCACGGCGGGCGTGGGCTGGATATTTGAGCCAAGCCCCATCTGCCGGGCGAGATCGACCACGCGCTGATACCCAATCATCTCGGCCACTTTGATGGTGGCTACGTTCAGGGAGTGCATGAGCGCGTCATGCACGGTGACGGTGCCGTAAAATTCCTGGCCGTAGTTGTTGGGCGTGTATTCCTTGCCGTCGAAATCGAATGTCGTGGGGACATCGTCGACCGTGGTCTCCGGAGTCACCACTGGTTGGAGGCCCTGGACGGCGTCGTCGAAAGCCGCCGCATAGACGAACGGCTTGAAGACGGAACCGGGCTGGCGATGGGCGAGGGCGTGGTTGAGCTGGCTTTTACCGTAATCGCGCCCGCCAATCAGCGCGCGAATTTCGCCGGTGGCGGGATCGAGCGCCACGAGAGCAACCTGCGCCTGCGGGACGGGTTCGCCTTTCTTCTTCCATCGGGCGTAACGCCGCGCGAGCAGCTTGTCCACGCCCTGCATGCCAATCTGCACGGCTTCGGTGGCGGCGTGCTGCAGCTCCGGATCGAGTGTCGTGTAAATGCGATAGCTCTGCGTCTCGAGATCGTTTTCCGAGAACTTCTCAAGGAGATGGTCCTTCACCATGTCCACGAAATAGGGAGCGGAGCTGCTGCCTGTGCCGCCGTTCACGAATTTCAGTTTCGCATCCTTGGCGGCGGCTTCCTGATCCGCGGTGATGTAGCCGTCCTCGACCATCTGGCCGAGAACCCGGTCGCGGGCTTCCACGGCGCGGTCCATATGCCGCTCGGCCACCGAATAGCGGTTGGGCGCGCGGATGATGCCAGCCAAGAAAGCCGATTCTCCGAGCGTGAGCTCGCGCACGTCCGTGCCGAAGTAGGCCTGGGCGGCCTCGCCAAATCCACGGATTGAAAAGCTGCCGCGATTGCCGAGGTAAATATCGTTGGCATAGAGCTCGAAAATCTGGCGCTTTGAAAAGCGCTGGTCGATCTCAGCAGCCATCAGAATTTCCTTGAGCTTGCGGCTCCATTCGCGCTTGGTGGTGAAAAAGAAGGTGCGCGCCACCTGCATGTCGATGGTGCTCGCGCCCTGGGCCTTGCGGTCGCGGCTGACGTCGTAGAACGCGGCTCCGAATACGCGAACCATATCGAGCGCGCCATGCTCGAAGAAGCGCTTGTCTTCCGCGGCGAGCACGGCGTTCACCAGAATGGGCGGCAGGTCGTCGAAGCGCACGACACGCCGCTTTTCGCGGGAGCTGTCGAACAGATTGGTGATCAGCTCAGGCTCGATTTCAGCGGACTCGCGTTCCTGTCCATCGGAGAGCTGAGAGATGTGCGCCACCTCCGAGCCGGCAAAGCTCACGCGCAGCGCGTTGTTACCCTGGAAGTAAGAATTCGCGGATGGACGAATCTCGACGGTCGAGCCAGTGACATTGAACTGGCCGGGCGCGCCCAGCACAGCGCCTTCCTGATAGCCGGCGCGAAGGAGATAGCTGGCAAGGTCATTCGGGCGGAGGAATTCCCCGGCGTAAATGCGTTCGGGAGCCGAATAGAGGCGCGAGCTGTTCTGATAGATTTGGCCAGTGAGCCGCTGATCGATCAAATGGCCGAATTGGAAGTAGTAATAGGCAAAAACGCCCACTCCCGCCAACAAAACCACAAGCGCCGCGCCCAGCAGCCCGAAACCAAAACGGGACGACCAGAAGCCACGCGAGATTCGGATTCGCAATCAGTATCTCCGGTACCTGGTTCAAACAGGCACATTCAGCCGTGAGAAGCGAGCGCTGCAAGGGCACGGTTGCTGGATTTGGAGCTCCCGGGCCTGCATCTGAATAGATTATTGCATTAAATCGTATGGTTGTCCGCGTGGGGGTGGAATTGCAAGGTGAACTGATAGACGGCTAGGTCGATCGGTACAGAGTAGTCGAGGGAGATGGACACGCTTCCATTGTCCATATTGACTTGAATGGCGTCCTTTTGAGCGGGAATGCCTAGCTCCTGGACCTTTTGCAAGACATCATTGCGAACGTCGTCCGCGCTTTTTTTCGGATAGCCGGAGAGAGCGAAGCGGGATTCGCTCTCGATGGAATCCTGTATCTGGTAGTTCGCAAAATAGACGGGGACGATTTTGACAGCCACGAAAATCATTGCGCCCATGATGGCAAGCGTCACCAAAAGGTTGAGCTTCGAACCGCCACGCTGCCTGCCGCCGCTGCCTTCCCGGACCATTGCTGGGTTGGCCCTCCGGGCCGTACCGTAATAGATATTGAGGATCGTGTTCAGGCTAGCATGGCCTCAAGCACACGAATAGGAGAGGGGATGGATGCTGTTCGCGATGAGTAAACCCTAAATCTTCCCGGCTCGCCGACCGGCAACTCTCAGTAAGTAAAGCTGTCCTTATAAGTTAGGAGGGCTTAGTAGGCCCGGGCGAAGATGGCCTTCTCTTCCGCGGGCTGGCCGCAATAGATGCAGACACCCGATCCGCCCGGCTGTTCGAGGGGGATGCAGCGCATGGTGGCCTTGGTTTCTTCCTTTATTTTTCCCTCGCAATTGCTGCCGCCGCACCACCAGCAGAACGCAAAACCCCTCTCGACCCCCGTTTTGAACTCGGCGTAATCGGCAGGCTCGACCGTATTGGCCTTGCGAAATGCGAGCGCGCGGTCGTATAACGCGCGTTGAATTTCTTCCAGCAGTTTCGCGACGGAGCCGGCAATTCCCTGCTGCGGGACGAACGCTTTGCCTTCCTTGCCGGGGCGGTCGCGCCGCGCGAGCACCACCGAGCCCTTGGCAACGTCCTTCGGGCCGATCTCGAGGCGAAGCGGCACGCCACGCATCTCCCAGTCGTTGAACTTGAAGCCGGGACTCATTCCCTCGCGCTCGTCCATCTTCACGCGGATGCCCGCGTCCACCAGCTCCTGGCGGAGCTTGCGGGCATTCTCGAGGACGGCCGATTTTTCGTCGTCCATCTTGAATATGGGGACGATGACAATCTGATAGGGAGCCAGACGTGGCGGCAGGATCAGGCCTTGATCGTCGCCATGCACCATGATGATCGCGCCCACAAAGCGCGTGGAAAGCCCCCAGGAAGTCGTCCAGCAGTACTGCTGCACCCCATTTTTATCCAGGTAACGGATCTCGAAGGCCTTGGCGAAATTCTGCCCGAGGTTGTGCGAAGTGCCGGATTGAAGAGCCTTGCCGTCTCCCATCATGGCTTCGATGGAATAGGTTTGATCCGCCCCGGCGAAACGCTCGGATTCCGATTTACGCCCTGGGATCACGGGGATGGCGGCTTCGCGCACGGCAAAGTCGGTATAGATGTCGAGCATCTGGCGCGTTTCCGCTTCCGCTTCTTCCAGAGTCGCGTGCGCAGTGTGGCCTTCCTGCCAGAAAAATTCCAGGGTGCGCAGAAAAAGCTTGGTCCGCAATTCCCAGCGTACCACGCTGTTCCACTGGTTAATCAGCAGGGGCAGGTCGCGGTACGACTGAATCCACTTGGCATAGGCGTGGCCGATGATCGTTTCCGAAGTGGGACGAATCACCAGAGGTTCCTCGAGCTCCTCGCCGCCGCCGTGGGTCACCACGGCCAGTTCCGGCGAAAACCCCTCCACGTGCGATTTTTCCTTATCGATGAAGCTGCGCGGGATCAGCAGAGGGAACGCAGCATTAACGTGCCCGGTGGCCTTGAAGCGGCTATCGAGCGCAGCCGTGATGTTCTCCCACAAGGCCCAGCCGTAGGGCCGCACAATCATGCAGCCGCGGACCGGCGCGTAGTCGGCCATTTCCGCCCGCAACACCACCTGGTTGTACCATTCCGAATAATCTTCCGAGCGCGCCGGCAATTTCATTTCCGCCATTCTCTGGGTGCCCTTTTCCGCGCCGCCCTTGCGGCGCTGCAACATGCGCAACAGAATAACGAATCTTGCGATCTTACGCGCAGTTTTTATGCAACAGGCCGCCAGAGGCCACCGCCGCGCCGTGGCTCGCAACGTGTGGCTCGATTTGATAAAATGAGCGCCCTTATGAAAAACGAAACGCCCGAACTGAGAAGAATGAGCCGTTCGCTCGACCAAACCGATCCTGAAATTGCCGAGGCCATCCGCGACGAAGTTCGCCGCCAAGCCACCAGCATCGAGCTGATTCCGTCGGAGAATTTCGTCTCCGAAGCGGTGCTCGAAGCCGTGGGCTCCGTGTTGACGAACAAGTACGCGGAAGGCTATCCGGGCAAGCGCTATTACGGCGGCTGCGAATTCGTGGACAAGGCCGAACAACTGGCCATCGACCGGGCGAAAGCTCTTTTCGGCGCCGAGCACGCGAACGTGCAGCCACATTCGGGCACGCAGGCGAACGTTGCCGTATACATGACCGCGCTGCAGCCGGGCGACACCGTGCTGGGAATGAACCTCTCGCACGGCGGCCATCTGACCCACGGCCACCCGCTGAATTTTTCCGGGAAGATGTACAAATTCGTGGCCTATGGCGTGACGAAAGAGACGGAAACGATCGACTACGACGAGCTCGAACGCCTGGCGAGCGAGCACAAACCGAAGATGATCGTAGTGGGAGCGAGCGCCTACTCGCGCGTCATCGACTTCGCGCGCATGGGGAAGATCGCGCAGTCGGCGGGCGCGATTCTTTTCGTCGACATGGCCCATATTGCCGGACTGATTGCCGCGGGCGTGCATCCCAGCCCGGTGCCGCACGCCGACTTCATCTCCACCACCACGCACAAGACGCTGCGCGGCCCCCGCGGAGGGATGGTGCTGTGCCGCGAAAAATACGCCAAGGATCTCGACCGCGTCATGTTCCCGGGCACACAGGGCGGCCCGCTGATGCACATCATCGCGGCGAAAGCCGTGTGCCTCAAGGAAGCGATGGAACCGGAGTTCCGCGAATACCAGAAACAGATCGTGGCGAACGCCAGGACTCTGGCGGGCGGCCTGGCGCGGCGCGGATTCCGCATCGTCAGCGGCGGCACCGACAATCATCTGTTTCTGCTGGACGTTCATTCGCGCGGGCTCACCGGCAGCGCCGCGCAGCCCGCGTTCGATCGCGCGGGCATCACCATCAACAAGAATTCAATTCCTTTCGACCCGCTGCCGCCGATGAAGGCGGGCGGTCTGCGGATGGGCACTCCCGCAGTGACTACACGCGGAATGCGCGAGCCGGAAATGGAGCAGATCGCCGGATGGATCGCCGAGGTGCTGGACAACCTGGGCAATGCCGCCACCGAGCAGCGCGTGCGCGCCGAAGTGGCCGCGCTGACCGCGAAGTTTCCGCTCTACGCCAAGCGGCTCGAAGCCGCCGAAGCTGCCGCGGCGCTGCACAGCGCACGGTAAAAAGCTCACTTTCGGCGTCAGCGCGGCAACAGTGAGCCTCCGTGCCGCTCACGCCGTAAATTCACAAAAACATTCTCCAGTCCAGAATCCAGAAGAAAGAATTCGCAAACCACAAACGGCTCTCGGCACTACGCCATCTCAGCGCAATCACACTACAGAATTAAAGCGCCTGCAGAACCTGAATTTCGAGTTCAGCGACGCGGCCGTCGCGGATTGAATAGGCGCGCACCGACTGGAGCGCATCCGGCTGCGGAGAAACGATGAAATAGGCCGCCTCGGGGTAATAGGCGCATTCGATATCGCGCGGGGAAGGCTCGTTCGGGCCGCGCGGATGCGAATGGTAGATGCCCAACAGCTCGAGTCCGGCAGCGCGGATCGCGCGCATCAGCGGGAATAATTCCTCGGATGCAATTTCGTAGCTGGTCGCGGGGTGAGCCGCGGCATTCCTGGCGGCGAAAGACACGGTGATGATCCCGCCGTGCCCGGCCAGCAGCCCGCAGCACTCCTGGCGTGGATCGAGGCGCGCATGGTCCGCCAGCTTCGTCAGAATTTCCGCCTGAACTCGAACCGATCCGCGCACGCACGGAGTCTATACCGCAATCAATAATCCATGCCGGGCAAAAAAGAAGAGGGGCGCTGTTAGGCGCCCCTCTGCGAGACGAAATTTTGGCAACTAGGCCTTCTGAGCCTGGCGGCGAAGGAACGTGGGCACGTCGAGATCGTCCGGTATGTCGTGTATGGCTTCGGAAACATTGCGAGCCACCTGCTGCACGATATTGGGCTGCGGGGGTGGGGGCGGAGGCTGCGCCGGGCTGCGCTGCGGGGCCACATTCGTATGCTGAATAACGTTGGGCTGCTGCACCACCGGCTGCTCTTCGGATGACGCCTTGGGCTGCTCCTCGCGGCCCGACTTCCACGTCTTGGGCAGATAAGAAGGACGCGTCTGCGTCTTTCTTGAAGCGACCTCGCGGAAGCCCGCGGCAATGACCGTGATTTTCACGGACTCCTTCATGGCATCGTCCATCACCGCGCCAAAGATGATGTTGGCGTTTTCGTGCGCGGCCTTCTGGATGACGGAAGAAGCCTCGTGAACTTCGTGCAGCGAAAGAGACGAAGAGCCGGTGATGTTAATAAGGATGCCCTGGGCACCCTGGATGCAATTGTCCTCGAGCAGGGGGCTGCTGATGGCGCGGCTGGCGGCGTCCGTGGCGCGGTTCGAGCCGGAAGCCACGGCGGTGCCCATCACGGCATAGCCCTGGCCGGACATGATGGTCTTCACGTCGGCGAAGTCACGGTTGATGATGCCGGGAATGGTGATGATGTCGCTGATGCCCTGCACGGCCTGCCGCAGGATATCGTCGGCGATGCGGAAGGCCTCGAAAAAGCTGGTGCCCTGCTCGACGCAGTCCATAAGCCGTTCGTTGGGGATGACGATCACCGTATCGACGCAGCCGATCAGTTCGGCCAAGGCGTGCTCGGCCTGTTCCATGCGGCGCTTGCCTTCGAAGGCAAACGGCTTGGTGACGACCGCGACGGTGAGCGCGCCCAATTCGCTCGCAAGATTCGCCACCACGGGAGCGGCGCCGCTGCCGGTGCCGCCGCCCAAACCGCCGGTGACGAAGACCATATCCGCGCCGTCGAGCGCTTCCAGGATTTTTTCAGTATCCTCGAGCGCCGCCTTGCGTCCCACCTCGGGATTCGCGCCCGCCCCCAATCCCTTGGTTAGCTTCGCACCCATCTGGAGCTTGACGGGCGCCTGCGACAGCTTGAGCGCCTGCAAGTCCGTGTTCGCGGCAATGAACTCCACACCCTCCACCTTGGCGCGGATCATGCGGTTGACGGCGTTCGATCCGCCGCCTCCCACGCCGATGACCTTGATCTTTGCGCCGTCCTGCGCTTCCTCCGTAAAGGAAACTCGAATATTCGATTCTTTTGGCGTCATGCTTCCTCCCCCGTATGCTTCATACTCCGGATTTGTTTGTTTCAAGCCCCCGCAAACATGCTCTTCAACTTGCCGACCCAGCCAGTGGGACGCGCGCTCGCGAGGCGCCTCGTGCGCGCCCCGTAAAGCACCAGACCCACGGCCGTGGAATACTCAGGCTGGGAAACCTCTTCGCTCATCTCCGCGAGCCCGCGCGGCGAGGCCACGCGAGCCGGCAGTGCGTAAACGCGCTCGGCCAGTTCGATCAGGCCGCGGAGGTGCGCCCCGCCGCCCGTGAGAACGATCCCGGCGGGAATTTGCGATTCGAAGCCGGCGCGGCGCAGCTCATCGCGGATGAGCATCAGGAGTTCGCGCGCGCGCGGCTCGACAATTTCGAACAACATTCGTGCAAAGATCGTGCGCGGCGGCCGGTTGCCGACGCTGGCGATCTCGATGGCAAAATCCGCCGGCATCAGCTCGCGGAACACGCAGGCGTGCTCGCGCTTGATCTTCTCGGCCTCGGGGACGGGAGTCCGCAAGCCCACGGCGAGGTCGTTGGTGAAATGGTCGCCGCCCACGGGAATTGCCGTCGTGTGCCGGACGACGCCGCCGCCATAGACGATCAGCTCGGTAGTGCCACCGCCGATATCGAGCAGGCAGCAGCCCAGCTCGCGCTCATCCTGCGTCAAGCACGCCTCGGAAGAAGCAAACGGCTCAAGCACGGTATCGTCCACGCGCACGCCGGCGCGGTTCACGGCGG
>Ga0307373_10003312_pt1 | contig 28114 bp, 26 predicted proteins | sample OX2MG_FD_202534 | JGI IMG/M metagenome (GOLD analysis project Ga0307373, IMG submission 202534) | Soil microbial communities from Risofladan, Vaasa, Finland - OX-2 | ecosystem: Environmental > Terrestrial > Soil > Coastal area > Acid sulfate soil | place: Finland: Risofladan, Vaasa | collected... | reverse complement strand
TCGCCGGCGGGCGAGATCGACCAGCGCTGGGGGGCTCAGCGGCGTCTGCTCGCTCCGACATTTCCGGCTGGAGATCTGCTGCTCTTTATCCCTTAGCGTGCGGTGGCCGCGGAATCTGGCGCGGCGACTTCGGTGGCGCGCTGCTGCTCGACCGGCGGGGCCGCCGATTTCGTTTTAGTGGAATTGTCGGTCGGGGATGCGGGGCGACGATGGAGCTCGAGCGGTCGAGCTGTTCGCAGCTACGGGGTCGAGCCGCTTCGCCGGCGGGCGAGATCGACCAGCGCTGGGGGGCTCAGCGGCGTCTGCTCGCTCCGACATTTCCGGCTGGAGATCTGCTGCTCTTTATCCCTTAGCGTGCGGTGGCCGCGGAATCTGGCGCGGCGAAGTAAACAATAACAGGGAAACAAGGCGATTGCTGACCAATCGCCCTTGCCCGAGCTTTGCCTACAAGAGTCCTCTTCCAAAGAACGTCTGCGCGTCGGCTATGGATTGTGCAGGGACTCTAAAATTATACAATCAAGAAGACCGTCGAATTCAGACTTCTGGCGGTCTTTTAGCATGTATTTGACCCAGCCCGCGTTAGCACTGTCGCGGACAAGAATTCGGCCGTAACCCCACTCGACTTTCGCCCAACACTCGCGGATCAGGTTTTCAAGGGTGACGGCATCGAAGTGCGAGGGCAATTCGATTGCACAGTGAATGTGCCATCGACCGGACGTGCCACGTTCCCATGAGCGTAACGCCCCGCCGCGAACCTCGCCTTTTTCAAGTACCGGCAATACACGAAGACGCTTGCCGTGCCGACGAAATGCAACTCCGTATACTGCTCTATTGAGCAGGTTCATGAAGTGCCGAAAGGCTTGTCTGCACGGATAGTCGTGGATCTTTGTCCACGCACCTCTGTCGGACTGGCGGCCTTGCTTTAGGGTCAGGGTAACGTCGCAAAACGGGCCCCAGCCGCTCGTATCGAAGAAGCGTGATTTGGCGGATTCAATAGAATCAGCTCCAGCCTGCATCGAGTGGCCATTCGCATGTGTTACAGAGTGATTTCACGAACCTGTAAAAGAGAAGTCACAGGACCTTTCGGGATTTATCGTCGTCGGAGGCCGCCCACGGCCATTAGAAAATTCCCGAGGAAACTAATCTTTTTCTTCCCGAATCCTTCTTTCTCCGCCTTCCACTGTCGGGCTTTGAAGCTTGCGGCCGTGTTATATTTGGGCTTCTTAGTCACGTCATCCCCGATGACAAGAACGCCACCTTCGTGCGGAATGTCGATCTTCGGATTTTTTCCGTACTTCTTCTTTGCGAGGGCATAGGCTGGGGCAACATGCCGGAAGAGATGGTTCGTAAAGATATACAAGCGGGTCGACTGGTCAGGCTGGATGCCCAATAACAAGGGCGGCCCCGTAAACCTGGAAGCCATTTACCGTGCTGACAATCCTCCAGGGCCTGCTGCGTCTTGGCTTATATCGCGATTTGGAGCGTAGTGTCGCCCTACATTGGGACCTTCGGCGGTTTGCGCGGGAGGGGTGAACCTTGGACGACGATTGGGGTTCAAAGTCGACGCCGATTCACAAGGAAGATTCGGGACAGCGGCGTAGTCTTTTTGTCGAGCAAGATCTAGAAATCGCATCGGCCTTTGGCCGAAACTTGCATCGTATTTGGCGGCCGGGCGCGTCGCGGCGGCCGATGCGCTCAAAAATGAGGATATACGAAGGGCTTATTTTGCCTGACGGGCGATTTCCTGCCGGGTTCAAATCTGCCGTTCGGTCAGATGCAGCGCGGACAGAAGGTCGGCGAATAATTCGTTGTTGAGGCTAACGTGATCCACGAGCAGCCGAAACGCCTTCTCGCCGTCGCCTCTGACAATGGCATTGATGATTTTCTGATGCTCCTCCAACGCTAGGCGCAATGCGTCCGGCCGGCGCAACTGAAATGCGCGGTAGGGCGCGATACGATCATAAAGAGAGCTGGCTTGATCGTTTAGGTACTGATTGTGAGTGCCGGCGTAGATCAAACGATGAAACGCCTTGTTCATCGCGTGATAGCCTTCTTTATTGCCGGACTTCACATAGGGCTCGAATTTCTTGTGCGCCGCGAGCAGTTCGGCATGCTCGGCGGGGGTCATGCGGCGCGCAGACAATCGACCGCAAAACCCTTCGAGTTCGGCCATCATCTCGAACATCTCCACCATCTTGGATGGCGTAATCTGCGCGACGATGGCGCTCTGGTGCGGCCGCCATTCGATCATCTCGCTAGCCGCCAACTGGCGCAGGGCTTCGCGGACCGGGGTGCGAGAAACGCCAAAAGTGTCGGCTAGCCACTTCTCATCCAGCTCTTCGCCAGGGCGCAATTCGCCGGAAATGATCTTATCAGCGATTTGACGGCGGACGTGATCGGAGCGCGTAAGACGCGTGTCCTTGGCCGGGTCGCGGACGACCACTGTTAGAGATTTTCTAGCCGCCCTGCCACTTGCCATTTGAACCCCTTCCCTGAATTCTCATCGTCAATGTCTAAAAATAAGTGCAACCTAATTTTGGTTGTATACTTCCAAACGGTCATTGTATATTTATGTTCTGGTCCTTTCAGAGAGGTTCGAAATGCCGGTTCGCGTTGGTCTCCTCCAGGTCGAATGCAATCGCTCGCGTCAAGACAATCTAGCCCGGGCCGAGAAGGCAATCCGAGAAGCGGCTGCCAAAGGCGCAGAGGTTCTATTGCTGCCCGAGGTTTTTCACGAACTCTTTTTTATTACCGAACTCGACAACAAGTACTTCGACACGTCTGAGCCCATTCCAGGCCCCATCACAAATATTATGTCGAAGCTCGCCGCCGAGCTTTCGGTTGTTATCGTTGCGCCAATCTACGAGTCGGTCGGGCGCAGCGTATACTACAACTCCGCTGCTGTAATCGACGCCGACGGTAAGCTGCTCGGCGTTTACCGGAAAAATCACATCCCGCTCAACACGATCTTTTACGAGAAGCTCTATTTCAAGCCCGGCAATCTCGGCTATCCGGTGTTCGACACCCGGTACGGCAAGATCGGCGTGTTGATCTGCCACGATCGGCACTATCCGGAAGGCGCACGCGCGCTCGCACTCAATGGCGCGGAAATCATGCTCGTGCCAAGCGCCACGCCCGACAAGAGCCTCTCCCGCAAGGTTTGGGAGAAGGAGCTGTGCGGGCACGCGATCTTCAATGAGATGTTCGTGTGCGGCCTCAACCGCACCGGTCAGGAAGGGAAGTATCTCTATTACGGGCACAGCGTCGCTTTCGATCCCGCGGGTGAAATGCTGGGCCAGGCTGGATCTGGGGAAGAGGTTTTTATCGTGGATTGCGATCTCGACCTCGTCACTCAACGTCGGCGCGCGTGGCAATTCTTCCGGGACCGCCGCCCGGATACCTATGGCATTCTCACCGCGCTGGTGCCGTAGATCTCCGATATTCACAGTGCAACCAGTGCGTCGAATTGGAGATCAACATGCGAAAGCTGAGATTAGTATCACTGCTCCTTGCCGCATTTGGGTTGACTACCCCAGTACACGCAACGGAGACGGTTCGTCTTGCCTATGCCGTGCAGGTGCACCAAGCGAACATGATGATTATTCAGGATTACGCCAAGAAATACGGCGTCAATCTCGAGATCGTGCCGATGCGTCGTTACGCCGATTTGCAGCTGGCTTTGATGACCAACCAGGTCGATGTCGCGGTGGTGGGCTACATCAATCTCGGCCTGATGAAAGAAAACAACTTTGAAGATTATCGCGCGATTGCCGGGGTATTTAACGGCGGACAAAGCCTGACGCTGGCCAAGGACGTGAAAGCCAAGACTTGGAAAGATCTGGAGGGGATGACTCTGGGCACTGCTCCGAACAGCTACGCAGAACTGCTGTTCAAAACCAGTGCGAGGTTGGGGGGGGCCGATATCTCGAAAATCAAGACCGTCAGCTTTGCTGCCGGTGGTCCTCCGATGCTATCGGCCCTGAAAAACCATCAGATCGACGGCTTCGTTTCATGGGAGCCGAACAACGCCGATGCCGCGCTCTCGGGGGACGGATATTACAGCTCGCTTGACATCGGCGACAACCCGACCAAGCACGTCAACGGCGTCCTTACCGCTAATCTGAACTTCCTCAAGAAGCATCGCGCCGCCGTCCTTGGCGTCGTCAAGGCGCTCGTCGACGCGACGAACGATCTGAACAAAAATGAAGCCAAGTACGTGGAGGTCGCCGTCAGGGGCACCGGGTCTTCGCCTGCGATCGTCAAGGAGGCCATTCCTCACGGCAGCCTGGACTACAAGCTTCACTACAAGGAAGCGAAGGCGCTTCTGCAACTGATCGCTCAGGCGAAGATGACCAAAACCGATACTTCGGGATCGGTCGATACTCAGTTCGACTACTCGCTGCTGAGCGAAGCGACTGGCCTGCCGAAGAACCAGCTTGGTGGCCAGTAAAGCATGCAAATGGCGACTGGTCCGGTTGTGAGCAACAAAAGGCGGGAGAGCTCGCGCATCATGCTGCGCGTGAACCCGTTTATTCGCCGCACGATCGGACCGCTAGCCGTCTTGCTGATTTGGCACGTCGCTTCGACGTATGGTTGGGTCGACGCGCGATTTGTCCCAGCTCCCCTCACAGTTCTCAAATCCCTAAATCAGTGGATGTTCGGAACACCAGGCGCCGGACCTTATTCCGGCACCTGGTTCGTCCATGCTGGTTACAGCGCGTATCGGGTTTTTGGCGGCTTTCTTGTAGCTTCGGTTTTTGGCGTCGTCATTGGCTGTATTGTCGGATGGTCGCGTCTGATGTCGGACCTGCTCGACCCGATCATTCAGATCGTCCGCCCCATTCCTATTACGGCATGGGTGCCGTTTGCCGTTATTTTCTTTGGCATCAGAGATGCGTCGGCCTTCTTCCTCATCGCGCTCGGCGCATTCTTTCCCATTGCGATCAACACCGCCGCCGGGGTTGCTGGAACTCCAGCGCTTCTCGTTCGGGCTGCACGGATGCTGGGCGTTCGTCCGCATAACATTTTGCTGCGCGTCGTGTTGCCATCGGCAATGCCATTTATTTTTACCGGTCTGCGTCTCGGTATTGGTCTGGCGTGGGTACTCGTCATCGTGGCCGAGATGATGGCAGTGAAGTCGGGTCTCGGCTTCGCCATGTGGGATGCCTACTACTTCCTCAGGATGGACATCATTATTGCGGCGATGCTGAGCGTCGGTGTGCTTGGCTTTCTCAGCGATCTGTTCATCAAGGTAATTGCCAATCACGTCCTACGATGGAGAAGGGGGCTATGAAAGCAAAAAACGGCGGATCAGCACCCCAAGGGCGTGCACGTATTGTCGCTCGCGGCTTACGGAAGGTTTTTCTGGATATTTCGCGTCAGGAGGAGGTTGCTGCAATCGATAACTTCGATCTCGAGATCGGCGCGAATGAATTCCTGACGATCCTCGGACCTAGTGGCTGCGGTAAGTCAACGCTGCTCAACATCATTGCAGGATTTGACCATCCGACAGACGGCGAAATCCGGTTGGACGGAAAGATCATCAACAAGCCGGGTCCAGATCGCGGCGTTGTGTTCCAGGAATATGCGCTGTTTCCGTGGCTGAACGCGGCGCAGAACATCGAGTTCGGGCTGCGGGAGCGGGGTGTTTCCAAAGCTGAGCGCACGCTCCGCGTCCAAGAACAGATTGCGTCCGTCGGGTTGCGCGGATTCGAGACCCGTTTTCCGCATGAGTTGTCAGGTGGCATGCGTCAGCGCGTTGCTCTGGCGCGCGTTCTCGTGAACGATCCCAAGATACTCCTGATGGACGAGCCATTCGCTGCGCTGGATGCACAGACGCGCACGATCATGCAAAACGAACTACTGAAGGTGTGGAGCGCCGAGCGACGAACCGCGTTGTTCATCACGCATAACATCGAAGAGGCTGTGCTGCTGGGAGACCGGGTCGTCGTGATGACGGCGCGCCCCGGACGCATCAAGGACATCGTGCCCATCACCTTGGCTCGTCCAAGAGATGTTACATCCGCTGAATTCAATGAAACGCGCCGATATGTATCGTCCTTGCTTGAAAGCGAAGTTCAGGCGGCATTTGCCGCGATGCAGGCTTCCGCCGATGCAGCGTCGTAATTTGTCCAAGGAAAAGCTCAACCCCGGAAGGCCTTTAGACTTTTCGAACCGAAAGGTCGCACGCGTGGCCGGCGCAAGCCGCGGCATCGGCCGCGCGATAGCCGAGGCGCTGGCGCGGAACAATATTTGCGTTTTTGTTAATTTCAATTCGAAGGCAAAGGAAGCAGCTGAGCATGTCGGCGCAATCCGGCGCGCGGGTGGCGCTCGTGAAGTCATTCGCGCCAATGTTTCGCGCGAACGCCGGGTGCATCACGTGTTCAAGGTGATTGCGCAGCGGGCGGGCCGACTCGATATCTTGGGCGGCAATATTGGCGCCCATTACTCAGCATCCAAAGCGGCGCTGGCGGGGTTTGCTGAATATCTCAGCCGTGCTGTCGGCCAGCATCGCATCACCGTCAACATCTTTGAGCCTGGGTTTGTGCAGACCGAGTTGTCCGCGAGTCTGCACCGCACGAAGGCCGACATTCGCGCAATGTGCCGGAACGTTCCGCTCAGGCGCATTGGAACGGTCAAAAATATTGCCGATGGGGTCGCGTTTCTCGCCGGGGACGCAGCCGCTTACATCACGCGCCATAAACTGGCGATCACCGGCGGACGCTGACTGCACCGGGAGCTAAACGAATGGATACAGAACTTCTGGTTGAACGGCGTGGAGCAGTCGTTTCGTTGATCATCAATCGCCCGGAAGTTCGCAATGCGCTCGGGCTCGCCATCATCAAAAAGATCGCCGACACGCTGCGCAACTTGTCAAAGGACAAGGCGGTGCGCGTTTTCGTTCTCACCGGTGCGGGTGATCGCGTGTTCGTCTCCGGTGCCGATGTTCGCGAATTTAAGGAACATCTCGCGACGCCCGATAGCGCGTTGCATTACGATGCCGCCGCCGAAGAACTGCAGTCGGCGCTGCGAGCCGTCTCACAACCGGTTATTGCCCGGATCAATGGCCACGCCGTTGGCAGCGGAACAATCGTTGCTGCCTCCTGCGATTTCCGTATCGCCGTGCGCGCCGCGAAGTTCGGCATACCCGTGGCCAAATTCGGTTTCATTGCTCCGCTGCCGGACACATTGCGCCTTGTCCAGCTCATCGGTCCTGCCAATACCAAGAGGCTGTTGATGACCGGGAGCCTCGTCGACGCGCCGAGAGCGCTGGAGATGGGGCTCATCGATCAGGTTGTGGAACCGGAAAACCTCGACGCCGCTGTGGAGGAGTTTGCGGGTGTTTTGGCGTCAAACGCGCCCTTGACGCTCAAAGCGACCAAACGCATGGTCGAGCAATTCACAGCTCCGTCCTCCGACGTGCTGGCGGGCGCAGCTTGGTATCAGGAGATTTTCCGCAGCAAGGATTTCAGTGAAGGGCTCGACGCCTTTCTGACAAAGCGCAAGCCGGAATTCCGCGGTGAGTAAGCGCCAATCATCATCAGGGCGAAGTGCCCCTCAGCCATCTGCCGCTGAGCATCGTGCAGGTCCGCTCGCGGGCATCAAGGTGCTGGACATGACGCACATGCTGGCCGGCCCTTATTGCACGTGGGTTTTGGGCGCCTTGGGAGCCGATGTGATCAAGGTCGAAGTGCCCGGCCGGGGCGATTTCACCCGTTCAGTCGCGCCCTTTGCCGATGAACAAAGCGTCTATTTCTCGAGCGTGAATCGCAATAAGCGCAGCATCACACTCAATCTCAAAAGCCCGCTGGGCTCCTTGGCTTTTCTCAAGCTCGCCGAACGAGCCGACGTGCTCGTCGAAAACAACCGCCCCGGCGTCATGCGGCGGCTGAGTCTGGACTATGCGTCGATCGCCGCCATCAATCCGGGAATTGTCTACGCGTCGATCTCTGGTTTCGGACAAACGGGGCCGTACAGCAAGCGCCCCGCCTTCGATGCGGTGGTCCAGGCGATGTCGGGAATCATGAGTATCACGGGGCAGGAGAACGGACCACCGGCGCGAGTTGGCACCTCGATCGGTGACATCGGCGCAAGCCTGTTCGGAACCATCGGCATTTTGGCAGCGCTCAATGATCGGACGATCACCCAACGCGGATGTCAGGTCGACGTCGCAATGTTCGATGCCCAAGTATCCATCCTGGAAAACGCGGTGGCGCGCTATATCAACGTTGGCGACGTCCCGCGACGGTTGGGTTCACGACATCCCTTGATTGCCCCGTTCCAAGCATTTCCGACCAGGGACGATCCGATCGTCGTTTGCGTGGACACGGAAGCGCAATGGGAGCGCTTCTGCACCGCGATCGAACGCAACAGTCTTATCAAGAATCCGCTTTTTGCCAGTGGTTCGTTGCGCGCGGAAAACCACGACAAACTTGAGCCCGAATTGATTGAGGCTATGCAGAAACGTTCGCGCACCGATTGGCTGTCGATTTTCGAAGCTGCGGACGTGCCGAACGGCCCCATCAACGACATCCCGACCGTCGTGAGTGACCCGCAAATTCGTGCGCGCGGAATGATTGTGCCGTCCGGCAACGGCGGCTTCGTGAACCAACCGATTCATTTCTCCGACTACCCTGACATGCAGAGCCAGAACGCGCCCAAGCTTGGCGCCCACACAGAATCGGTGCTTGTCGAGTGCGGATTTAGTGCCGATGAGATTTCTAGAATGAGAGCCGAGAACGCTATCTAGTGGAATTGAATCCGACCAGACTGGAGTCGTGATGCCCTATTTGACAACAAATGACGGAGTTAAGCTCTATTATGAAGAGACAGGATCGGGTCGACCCATCCTGTTCATTCACGAATTCTCGGGCGACTTCCGGGCTTGGGAACTGCAGGTTCGCTTTTTCTCACGCCGATACCGCTGCATCACCTTCAATGCGCGCGGCTATCCCCCATCTGAAGTGCCGAAGGGCGTTGAGAAGTACTCGCAACGTCGCGCGGTCGATGACGCGGTCGATCTGCTCAATCAGTTGAAGATCGATAAGGCCCACATTGTCGGCCTTTCCATGGGCGGGTTTGCGGCGCTCAATTACGGGGTTCACTACCCGGACCGCGCTTTGTCATTGACGGTCGGTGCCGCCGGCATGGGCGCGGAACCGGACAAGGCCGAACAGTTCAAAAAAGAGGTCGAGATCGTCGCCCAGCGGTGGGAATCGGAAGGCGCCGCCAAGTTTGCTCCCGTCTATGGATCGGGGCCAGGCCGGGAGCAGCTTGAACTTAAGGATCCTCGTGGCTTCCAGGAGTTCATCACGCAACTCAGCGAACATTCTCCAGAAGGCGCGTCGCTGACATTGCGTGGCGTTCAGATGCGGCGTCCTTCGCCGTTCGATCTAAAGAGCGAACTGGAAAAGATGACGGTACCGACATTGATTATCCACGGTGACGAGGATCGCTCCTGTCTGGGGACCGGTGCCTTCATGAAGAAAACAATTCCCTCGGCCGGATTGATGGTTTTTCCAAAGACAGGACACACAATTAACCTCGAAGAACCGGCGCTCTTCAATTTCGCACTGCAGGAGTTCTTCACACAGGTTGAAAGCGGCCGCTGGCTCATGCGCGACAAGCGCACGGAAACGGCGGCCGTTTTGCTTGACAACAAGAAGTAATTACACGGAACGGTGCCGGAGTTCCAGAAAAGCTCCGGCACGTCGTTAAAGCCGCGCGCGGCCTCGATCGCGGCCGTTAGATAAATTGATGGAGTCTGGCAGCCTGACGCACACGCGGGTGCACCGGTATGTGATTGGTATTCTGCCCAGCCAAAGGAGGTTTGGTGTAGCAAAGAGACGATCGAAATGAGCGTTGCTTCGCTCCAAGCCGCTCATGATCTTTTGGGTCTGGTCTTGATGATCGACCCGTAACTTGCAATGCCCCCATCAATTGTAACAATCGTTCCGGTGATATAACCGGCAACGGGCGATGCGAGGAATGTTACGAGGTCGGCGACTTCTTGGTCCGTGCCCATCCGGCCACCCGGATAATCCTTCAAATATTCCTCCCAGCGACCCTCGTCGCCGAGATTTTCCTTTGCACGTAGTTTCATCATACGTGTCATGCGATTCGTAGCGATGGGCCCTGGATTCACTCCAACGACTCGTACACCGAAGTCAAGGCTGACGCCGCCGATCGCTTTGGTGAACGACATGATGGCGGCATTACCCGTGCTGCCTGCAACGTAGTTGTAATCCCAGTTCTCGCCGGAATTGCCGATGTCGTTGACGATCACTCCGGAGCCGCGCTTTTTCATCCCGCTGTAGATTTCGCGGGTGAGGTTGATGTAGCCGAAGACCTTCAGATCAAAGCCGCGTCGCCAGTCTGCGTCGGTAAGCTTCTCAATCGTTCCACCGGGAATGTCGCCGGCGTTATTGAAAAGGATGTCCACATCGCCAGCCCACTTGGCCAGTTCAACCATGCTCTGAGTGGTCGATAGGTCGCCTGCTCTGATTTCAACTTTGACCTTATGCTTGCTAAGGATTTCCTTTTGAAGCGTCTCAAGCTCGTCCTTTGAACGGGCCGCGAGATGGAGGGACACGCCTTCTGCAGCCATCGTCAAAGCGGTAGCGCGTCCAATGCCTTTGGAAGCACCCGTAATGAGGGCCGTTTTACCGTTCAACTTGAGATCCACGCTAACCTCCGGGTTTCTCTGACAATGATACTGTATACAAAAAATGACGAATGGAATACAAGACAGCGGAATGCATTGCAGGTGTGTGGAGCCCATGAAGGGGGTTTCAAAGCTCGTTGATGGAGACCGCCTGCGGAGGCGGCTCGTGTCGCTTGCGGCGCACTGCCAGCTGGCGGCGTCAACCGTCAAGCTTAGTCACAAGAAGAAGCAGCTCACGCGAATCGCAAATGATCTGGACATTTCGAACATGACGATCTCGTCAGGTGCGGGCCACGATGCCCGCTATCTTCATCACATCTGTTCGACGGCCATGACTTTTATCCCTTGCAAGGATGGGATCAGCCACAATGAAGCCGAGACCGCCACGAAAGACGACGTAGTCGCCGGCGCTCGAGTGCCGACCGAAGCCGTCGCGGAGCTCGCAGATGCGGACTGAGCCCTCAGTGCTGGAGATCGGACCGAAGGTTGCGGGTGGAGCGGCCTTGCAACCCAAACCGGTGACGTTACGTGGCCGGTATGTTACCGTCAGGCCGCTGATACCTCAAAGCGACGCCCAGAGTCTCTTCGAGGGCACGCATACTCATAACAGCCAAGATTTCTGGCTTTATATGTCGAACGGTCCTTTCGCGACCGTCGATGCATTTCGGGAGTATCTCAACAAACTCTCCAGCTCTACTGATCCTTTGTCTTTCGTCATCGCAGATGTCGTGACCGATCGCGCAACTGGTCATGCCTCGTACATGCGCATATCACCGGACCATCGCGTCGTCGAGGTCGGTAACATTTTTTTGACGCACTGGCTTGCACGTACGCGCGGTGCGACGGAGGCGATGTATTTAATGGCTCGTCACGTGTTTGAGGATCTCGGATACCGCCGTTACGAATGGAAATGCAATTCACTCAATCTGCCCTCGCGGCGCGCGGCAGCGCGTCTTGGGTTCGCATTTGAGGGCACTTTCGAGAAACACATGATCCAAAAGGGGCGCAACCGGGATACCGCGTGGTTTTCGATGCTGGATTCCGAGTGGCCCATCTACAAGGCAGCTTACGAGAAATGGCTGTCGCCGGAGAATTTCGACGTCGCCGGAAAGGAGAAAACTCGGTTGGCAGTCCATTTGCGCCCTATCCACGCATGACGAGCCGTTCAGTCGCGAGTCGTTCTTCCGCGACCGTCTCGCCAAACGCATCCTCGACGTTATCGTTTGCCGACCAGAGGGCATCCGCCTTCATTCAGCGGACGAAAGGCTTCATCGCCGGGCGTCGTGGCAACCAATTTGTAGAGATCCCACGCACTTTTTGATTCCGCGGGCGTTTTCACCTGAAACAGGTAGACCGGGTGTATGGCGCGACCGTCCACACGGATTTCGCCCTTGCCAAATAGCGGATCGTCCGTCGGAATCTGCTTCATCTTTGCCACGACAGCAGCACCGTCGCCGAGGTTTCCGTCAAAGGCCACCGCAGCCTTGAGGTAATGAAGCGTGCCGGCGTAGGTCCCGGCCTGCGGCATCGTCGGCACGACGCCGTTCATGCGCTTGGCGAATCGAGCCGAGAACGCCCGCGTTTGATCGTTCAAGTCCCAGTAAAACGTGGTGGTGAGGTTTAATCCTTGAGCGACTCCCAGGCCGAGGGCCTTTACGTCGGGAAGAAACATCAGCAACGCCGCAATTTTCTGGTTGGACTTGGTCAGTCCGAACTCCGCGGCTTGCTTGATCGCGTTCGTCGCGTCCCGTCCCGCATCGGCGAAAGCGACGACGTCGGCATGCGAGGACAGCGCCTGCAGGAGATATGATGAGAAGCCCGACGAATTCAGCGGATGCCGGACGCTCCCGATCACCCTCCCGCCGGCTTTTTCGACCGCGGTCGTCGTGTCGCGTTCCAATGCGGCCCCGAAAGCATAATCCGCGGTGATGAAGAACCAGGTCTTGCCTCCGCTTTTCGTTACGGCGGTGCCGGTGCTTTTGGCAAGCGCATAGGTGTCGTAGGTCCAATGAACTGTATTTGGGGAACACGCGGAGCCGGTCAGATCCGATGTCCCGCCGCTGGTTACGAGGGCGACCTTGTTCTTCTCCCGCGCGATCTGGTTCACCGCGAGAGCCACGCTTGAATTGCCGAGACCGACAATGACGTTGGCGTTCTCCACGTCGAACCACTGCCGTGCGATTCCGGAGGCGATATCGGCCTTGTTCTGATGATCGGCGGAGATGACGTGGATTTTCCAGCCCTTCTGCAAAAGCCCGGAATCCTCAACGGCCATTTGCGTCGCGAGCGTCGAGCCAGCCCCGGTTGCGTCGGCGTAGAGACCTGAATTGTCTTCGAGCACCCCGATGGTGAGCGTTTTGGTCTGTGCCAGAGCCCCGCTCGCCAACGACAGTGAGGTTAGCGCCGCAATTGCCGCGGCTGTTAGACGGTTCATGATCATTGCTCCAGTTATGAATATTTTTTTGGGCATTTCCGCATCGCGCGATCGGTGTTGCTTACGCTCGCGCGGCCGCGAAAACGGGTTCCGGTTTCGCTTCTTTATCTTGCTCGAGGGCCGATCCGCGCGGCGGCAGCTGATTCAAGATTGTCCGCAGTCGCGCACGGTCGTCGGCGCCGAGCATCCGCATCGGGCGCCGCGGCGAACCGACCGGCCGCCCGACAATATCGAGGCCGGTGTGGGCGACGCGAATGTGTGACTTTGCACAGATAAATTCGCATATCGGGAAAAGCCGATCCCACGATGCGCCCGCCGTGATTGCATCGCGTTTGCGGACGGCCGCGTCAAAGAACGCCATGGCCTCGCGCGGCGCGAAATTCGTACAGACCGGCGCCCAGCCAGTGGCTCCAGCCATGAATGCCTGAAGGCTCGTCGACTCCCAGCCGGCGATGAGCGTGACACTGTCGCCAGCGAGCAGCCGTATCGCCGTTATGCGCGACAGGTCGCCGGTGCTCTCCTTGACGCAGTCGACATTGTCGAGCTTGGCAAGACGCGCCAAGAAATCCGGTTTCATATCGACGCCGGTCGTCCACGGATTATTGTAGATGCAGATCGGGACTTTCACGGCGGCCGCGACACGCTCGTAGTGTTCGAATACCTCGTCCGTCGTCAGCGGCCAGTACGAGACGGGCAGAACCATGATGCCGTCGCACCCAACGTCCTGGGCATGTTTTGAAAGAGATATGCAGGCCGAGGTGGTGCGCGCGCCGGTGCCGGCGATAATGGACATGCGGCCGGCGACGTGCTTTGCCGCGATGGCGGTGGCTTTTTTCACCTCCTCGTCCGTGAACGATCCGTTGCCGCCCGTGCTGCCGAAGATGCAGATGCCGTCGACCCCATTCTCGACTTGGTAGTCGATCGTCTGCAGCAGCCGCTTTTCATCGATCGTCTCGCCGTCGTTATCCGTTGGCGTGGGAATGAAGGTGAATACGCGTGACCAAAATCCACTCTGTCCGCTCATATTATCTCTCCCTTTTCTGGTGTTTGTCGGTGTCTTCGGGTTGCATTGTCAGTGCAGCGGCAATCGCCGGTATTGACGTGGATCGTTGGGATCGCGGAAAAAATTGTAAGGTCCTTCCTGCAAGAATCTTTCGTGACAGCGCTTGAGCCGCGCCGGCGAAAGCGTCACGCCGAGGCCAGGTCCCTCGGGTACGCGCACGACGTTGTTCTTGGGATTGAAGGGGCCTTCCTCTATCACATCGTCTGTTTGCCAGTGCAGGATGCATTGGCCAGGTTCCGTGATCGACGGTGTGGCGGCGATGAGATGCAGGTAAGCGGCGATGCCAATACCGGTTTCGCCGCTGAAGGACCACCAGCCGATGTCCATGGCCTGACATGCGGCAATGAAGCGAACGGCGCGCGACAAGCCGCCGAGCACCGCAAGATTGGTGACGAACGCGTCCGGAACGCCGAGCCGGACCGCTTTTGGCAAGTCGACGGCATGCGTCGAGAACGAAATAGCGCTGTGCTGGCGCAGCTTCGCCATATTTTCCAGTGTGGCGACCGGGTCCTCATAATTGCGCACGTTGTACGGTTCGATCTCAGCAAGGATCCGCCGCGCCGTTGCGACCGACCAGGACATGTTGCCGTCGAGGCGCAGGAGGGCGCTGTCGCCGATGGCTTCGCGGATGGCCTTGACTGAACGAATTTCGATAAGCGGATCGCCGAGTTGCAGCTTACCCTCGAACATGCTCGAGCCGTGCTCGTCCCGCGCGCGGGCGCAGTACTCGGCGATCTCCGCCGGCGTGCGCTCGCCGCCGATGCCGTTTTTGTTCTGGCGAAAGGCGAAATATTCGACGAACGGAATCTCTTTGCGGAAGGCGCCGCCGAGCAACATGTAGACCGGCTGATTAAAAGCCTTGCCGCGGATATCCCAAAGAGCCAGTTCGATTCCGCCGAACGAGCGGAGCACCGTGCTGTCGCCGGTGTTGGGCATGACCTGAAGATCGGGCACGCACGCGCGTTCGCAGGCCAGCATGTCGAAAGGGTCGAGGCCGATAAGGGCCGGTGCGAGCTGCTTGTTGATGAGGTCCGCGCATTCGGGGGAGGGCGCTTCGCCGAGACCGAGCAGGCCCTCGTCGGTCAGCACTTCGATGACAACCTTTGTGTCGCCGGGATAGGTGCCGACCGAAAACAGGAAGGGCACTTGGAGAGGAATGTTGACGGGCGTTGCCTTCAGGCCGGTGATTTTCATTGTTCCGACTCACGCAAAGGCGCTGTGGCCCCCGCGCGGCGCCACTCCTTTCCGACAGCCAATCACATATCAGGCTGTCTGACAAGCAGACTACATGCTTAGCGCTCTTGCGCCCGCCGATCACCGCTTCTATTGGGAGACGGAATTGGGGCGCATGGCCCCGTGGGCCGCTTTTGATGGATACGCCAGCACACAAGCCGCTTCAGAAGGTTTCCCGGACCTCACTTGTCGATGAGGTTATTTCCGCCATGCGGCGGATGCTGAGTGAGGAAACCTGGTCCCCCGGAGTCAAATTGCCATCGGAACAAGAGTTGGGGCGTCAACTTGGCGTCGGGCGCTCAACCATACGCGAGGCGCTACGTGTCCTCGAGCACCTAGGCCTCGTTGAATCGCGGAGCGGCTTGGGCACGTACGTCATCGATCGCGGAATGCCCAAGGGCCGCGTCGAATACCCGCGAACCCCGGAGGCTTTGCGCGAGCTCTACGAATTCCGCCGCGCGATCGAGGTTTCGGCGGCGCGCCTGGCCGCCGAGCGCAGAACCGCGAATGAGATGATGCGGATTCAATCGGCGTGGGACCACTGCGAACTCGCGGTCGAAAGAAACAGTCCCGACGAATTCGCGCGACTGGACTATGTGTTTCACCTGTCGATCATCCAGGCCGCGCAGAACCGATTTTGTTTCGATGCGTACAAGACTCTGGAAAATGCCTTTGCCGGGTACGTCAACTTAATCCTGGCGCTGGAGCCACTACGCAGCATGCTGCATTTCCACGACGGGCTGATCGAGGCGATCGCGCGCGGCGACGCGGATGGGGCAGCTAAGGAAGTCGAACGGAATTTTATGGAGACGGACGTGCGCCTCCGACTCCTTTTGCAAGGCAATGGAAGCCCGGATTAGCAAGTTGGGGCTGATTGGCGGCGTCGGGCCGATCACCCTCTGGTCCGATTGTGGTTCGGCTTCGAATAATTGACCCTTTTCGGCGTCCAACAGCGACCCCCAATCAGAGCAACATTTTCTACGACGATTCAACTGTTTGCGCGATCCAACGAGAGGTTAACCTTGGACGCCGATTGGGGATCAAACGGCGCGCGAATTCACATTTGTACTGGTTGCCTCAATCACCGCGTCGTGAACGCGAATGCCCGCATGACAGCCAGATGGATGAGGATATTTGCCGCCAGAATTCGCTTGATCACCCCTGGTGTCCCGAGCGCATCCATTCGGCCAGCTTTGACCACCGCCGCCGACTCACGACGTTGCGAACCGCCATGGCGACGGCCATCTTCTGCCCAACCAGAACGACAAGCCGCTTGCCGCGCGTGACGCCGGTGTAGAGTAGATTGCGTTGCAGCATGGCGTAGTGCTGCGTGGTAACCGGAATCACAACCGCCGGGTATTCCGATCCCTGGCTCTTGTGGATGCTCGCGGCGTACGCCGGCACCAAACTGTCGAGCTCGCCAAAGCCGTAGGTGACCGGGCGCCCTTCGAAGCTGACGGTTAGTTCGCCTTGCTCAGCCACGACGTCAGCCACAAATCCAATGTCGCCGTTGTAGACCTCCTTGTGGTAGTCATTCTCGATCTGCATGACCTTGTCGCCCGGTGCGAAGGTCCAGCCAAATCTCTCGACCTTGCGTTCGCCCGCCGGATTCAATGCGGCTTGAAGTTCAATATTGAGCGAGCGTGTTCCGACGCCGCCGCGGTTCATCGGACAGAGCACCTGGACATCGCGGATGGGATCGAGGCCGAAGCGACGCGGGATGCGGACTTTGACCAACTCGATGATGCGCGCAACCGCGGTCGCGGGATCATCAGCCTCGACAAAATAGAAGTCGCTCTCGGCTTCGGGTTTGCGCAGATCAGGCATGACGCCTTGATTGACGCGGTGTGCATTCACGATGATCTGACTTTGGGCCGCCTGCCGAAATACTTCGGTGAGGCGAACAACCGGCACCGCGCCGGATGAAATGATATCGGCCAGAACCTGGCCGGGCCCAACCGAGGGAAGCTGGTCGATGTCGCCGACGATCAAAAGGGCAGCCCTGTCCGGCACCGCCTTCATGAGCGCCTGCATCAACACGACATCGACCATGGAGGTCTCGTCGACTACCAACAGGTCACAATCGAGCGGATTGTCATCACTGCGCTTGAAGCCACCGTGCTTGGGGTCAACCTCCAGCAGCCTGTGGATGGTCTTGGCCTCCAGGCCGGTCGCCTCGGTCATGCGCTTCGCAGCGCGGCCGGTCGGAGCGCACTGCAGAATGTTGATGCCCTTCGCCGCGAGGATGCGGAGAATGGCGTTGACGATGGTGGTTTTTCCTACGCCTGGGCCGCCAGTCATGACCAACACCTTGGACATCAGTGCGAGCCGGATCGCCGCGACCTGACTTTGGGCAAGCGCAAGACCAATACGTCCCTCGACCCACGGCAGGGCCTTGTCCGGATCGATCCAGGGCCAAGGCAGCTTGCCATTGGCAAGGCGCTTCAGCCGCTCCGCGATGGCGCGCTCCGCCCGATGCAAACCGGCAAGAAATAAACACGGTGTGTCGCCAACCTGGTCGGCGATCACCGCGCCCTCCTGCAGCTCGAGATCGAGCGCAGTGCGGATGAGGTCCTGCGGAACCTCAAGCAACCTCTCGGCAAGCGGTATCAGCTCTTCGGTCGGCAAGCCGCAATGTCCGTCGTCCATGGCCTCGGTCAATGCATAGGAAATGCCGGCACGGACCCGCGCCAGGGCGGTCTTCTCGATGCCGAGCTTCATCGCGATGGCGTCGGCGGTCTTGAAACCGATGCCGCGGATATCGCGCGCCAAGCGATACGGGTTTTCGGTCATGACCTGGATGGCGTCGCCACCATAGGTCCTATAGATGCGCACCGCCCGCGCTGTGCCGACACCGTGGCTGTGCAGGAAGACCATGATTTCGCGCACCGCCTTCTGTTCGGCCCAGGCGGCAGTGATGCGACCGGCTCGTACCGACCCGATGCCGTCGACTTCGCGCAGTCGGTCCGGCGTCGCCTCGATGATGTCGAACACCTTCTCGCCAAAGGCGCGCAGAAGCTTCTTGGCGTAGGCCGGGCCGATGCCCCGAATCATGCCGGACGAGAGATACTTCTCGATGCCGTCCGCCGAAGTTGGGGGCGAGGTGCGCAGGAACCGCGCCCTGAATTGTTGGCCGTGTGTCCGATCGTTGACCCATTCGCCTGACGCCGTGATCCACTCGCCAGCAGCGATGGTTGCGGCATGGCCGACAACGGTCACGACGTCACGATGCCCGCGCGCCTTGGCCCGCACAACGCAAAAGCCGTTCTCGACATTATGGTACGTAACGCGCTCAACGAGGGCCGCCAGTACTTCCTCGGTCGAAGGTTCCGTCTGCGGGATCATGCGGATATTCGTATAATGTGCGCCGCCGCAGCGGGCCAATCCCCAATGAAGGACTTGTGGTGAAACGCGATACTATCGACCCTCTGATTACGGAGGCGTGGATTCGTCGGCCTCCTCCGGCTAGTCGGCGCCCGGTTCAAGCGCGTCGGCAGCCAGATGCCAAATGTTGAAAATGCCGGCGGCAATGACCATATCACAGCAACGACTCGTGGACGATTGTCCTGGAGGGCATGGGCTTTCCGACTACCGGGGTTTAGTGCCCCGTAGTAAGTCGCCGACCGATCCCACGGCCGTCGTGGCGCGTCAGTAGGTCGAACCTCCGCGGTGACGCGGATTTCCTGACAACAAAGTAGCGCCTTTTGCGTCGCCTCGCGTCGCGATTGCTGCGTTCAGGAGGTTCGACATGCGTGCTGACGCAAATGCCGCCGACGGCGACACACCCCTGGCTGCGCTGATGCGGGGGACCGCGGCCGCATCCGTAGACACGATTCTTGCCGAGCTACGCCGCCGCCCGATCGTGCATCCCGAGTGGCTGTCCTTGCAGGCCGCCGCCGCATACACGGGCTACTCCGAGCAACAGTTCAGCGATTTCGTGAAACGCGGCGTAGCGCCGAAGAGTGTCCTGTTCAGTCGCAACGCCCGGCATTTCAAGCGCGGCGACGTTGACGCCTGGTGCGCGGCCGGTGGCCCGAGCGCCTATTCCTCCAAGGACGACCCGGGCGCGGTGTGGCGATGAACAAGCAACTTCACCCGAATCTATTCATATTCGATCGAGCTCGTACCGCCGACGGCTTTCTGTTCGCCACAGGCGGAGAACGCTGCCGCTACCTCGGCAAGTCGAGTAGGGAAAAGCCGGACTGGCTAAAACAGAACGAGGGGAGATACCGACGCATCGAGGATGTTCTGCGAGAAGGCGCTCCAGGGACGCCGCCCGTCGAGACCGAGATAAATCCCGGTGCCGGATCGGCTGAGCCAGCCCACTCATCGTCATCTCCTGAGGTTCGAAACGACGGCGATGATAAAGACGACGTCGCCTCGGCCGATGCTCCGCTCGGAGACTGTTCGCGCCCGTGCGAGCCGACATCGTCAGCGACACCGGTGAAAGAAAACGCCAAGAAGCGAAAACCGTCGGCTGGGACCTTGAAATCCACCCCGAAGCTCTCGCCCAAGATTATGCGAATTGTCCTCAACAGCCTCAGAGAACGTCCGATTCTTTATCTCGCAGCCCTTGCAGCGGGCATTCACCCCAAGACGCTTGCGTACTGGATAAGGCGCAGCGAGGCTGGCGACGACGGTTACGATATCAAGTGGCAAGGCCTTACGTGGAGATTTTACGAACTCTCCGAATGCGCGATCGACGAGGCCCATCAAAAACTCGACGACAAGTTGCTCCAAAGGGCAATCGGCGGCTACGACAAAGTTCTGACCCGTCGAGGCCGAGTGGTCTACAAGATCGACCAGGATCTCGTGGGGCTCGGTTTTCAAGGTCCTGACGCCTACCTGAGGGACGAGAACGGAAACCCTGTCCCGGAGACCATTCACAAAGTGGACACGAAGGCGCAGCTGTCTGTCTTGAAACGGCGCCGTCCCGACCCATGGGGCAAGCGCCCAAAGAGAAGCGCTCCGCGCGAGGGTGGCGTACTCGTCATCGGCGACGTGACTAAGAAGCACAAACATAATACGGAGAAAAGCGTCAGAGCCAGGAAGTGGAAGGCGGATTCGAGAAGGATTAGGGAGGAAAAAGATTAGTTTCCCCGAAAATTTTCGAACGACGCCATCGGATCCACAAAGTCCGCAAAAGTGCCAAAAATGAGGATGCAAGCGTCGCGATCGCGGGACCATTTTATGAGGCGTGAGGTCCTCGTCGCCTGTCGGGATTACGAGACGACTATGTCATCGGGATTACGAGACGACTATGTCATTGCCTCGTTGAGACGCGCGAGATCGGCAAAGAACCGCAACGCGCTGGCGTCAAACGCTGCCATGAGACCTTCCACGAAGAAACGCCGCGTGGAATGACCTTGAGATTGCGGCCATTTGCAAGGACACGCCGATTCGCCATTGCGGCCGCAATCAACAAAGCAATTTTTGAGGAACGAAGGCCGACCCTTGCCGCAATGACCGGCCCCGGCCCGAGCCGGCGACAAATCGACAGGACCAAGATAGCGGGGTCAACCCTACTTCGATGGGGGGACCGGTTCGCCGGCGCGCAAGTATTGGTCGAGAAGGACCTTTCGCGCGGTGAGGCCCATCTGCTGCAACGACCCGTTGCTCCATGGATGTTTGAGGCGTCGATCGCTCTCGAATCGTGAATTTCCGCGGCGCTACTCCGCCATCACCGCGCTAACCACGTGCACCATTCCGCCGCCCACCGCGGCCGGTTGTATCTTGCGCTATCCGAGCTGTCCTCATACTGTTCGCTCATCGTCAAGAGTTCGGGCTTCTGCGAATCGGCCCGATGCCGGCCTGCTTCTCCGAGCAAGGTGGATCGCGCAGACGAGGCGGCGCTTCGGTGCCGCAAACAAACGGAGAAATCCAAAATGGCTGCCAAGAAAGCCGGACTGAAAAAAGTCCGGCGCGAAGAATGCCGGGTTCAGCTTGAAAAGCTTGCCGAGGAAAATCCTTTGGTACCGTACACCGACGCTGGTCGCACTTTTTCAATGGTGCGCCGGATGAGAGCCGAGAAAAAAATGGGCATTCCTATAACCCTGCGCTCCGGTTTCGCCATCTCAACAGCAAACGGAAAGGCGGCGAACGCGATGACTGAAGATGAGTGGGAGGAGTTCTACGGTGCTCTGTCCAGACATCTCAGGCGCAATTATCCGGGCTTGTACGCGCACCTGTTTTGGACCCAATAAACGCGGCAAAAGGAAAAGAGGGAGACCAAGTCGCTCCAGTATGCTGACGCGCTTTACGCGCGAACTGCGTGCCCGTGTCCCTTTTTCCATCTACCACACCAACTCGCCCGCGTGGCCGCGGAATTATGACACTATAATCGCAAAAAGGACCGCGCCGAGGGACTTAATGCTCCTCGGATTCCAACGAGCCCCTGCGCGAAGGACAACCGGATGCCGCCTCCGCAAATGATAAATTCCGGAAAGCTGCAAGTCCCTTTCATCAGCCTTCGTGAAATCACCTCTGTTACACACGCGAATAACTATTCCATGGAAGTTCGGTCTGATCCGTTTGAATCCGCCAAATCACGCTTGTTCGATGCGAGGACTCGGGGTGACTTTTGCGACGTCACGCTAACCTCGAAGCAAGGCCACCCAGCCGACAGTGCGGCTCGACGAAGCGCAGCCACTCGGCGGCATTGAGATATTTTCGTTTACCGGACGGCCGAAGAGCATCAGGCTCTTGTGGCACAGTTTGGCGAATCGCTTCGACCGCTGGAACTAGAATGGCCGCTTCTATTTCGCACGAATCTTCTCCGGCGATCTGGGATCTCCGGCCGAACTGGACTTTCGGTCAGTGGGCAAGCGCCTTATTTTGTCGTGTGAAGCCATGTAATTCACATGGCCAAAGCAAGAAACTGGCGCGCCCGAAGAGATTCGAACTCCTGACCCCCAGATTCGTTGTTTGACGCCGATATTCTTGATTCTTGCCGATGCACGCCCCCGAAATCGCGTAATACCGGTTATGGAGTTCCCGCTGGGCATTTTGCGAGCGTCGCCCCCCGATCTTGCGTCGCAACGCCGAGGCATGATCTTCTGACGCCTTCGCCGAATCGCAAGGAGCTGTTGGCGTTAGCCTGGCTCGGCACGGAAGTTATCAATTGCGAGGAAACTGGGCCTTGAGCTCGCCGATGACGACCGGTGATAAGTTTCGAGACCAAATCGCGGCTTTGCTCGGTACTCGGTACGACGATGTGCGCACCGAGATTCAGTTGCGGGCGAAGAAAGCGGATGTTTGCTTCGAAACCCGATTTGGCGCCCAGCGCATCAAGGTGGCGGTCGAATGTAAGAAGTGGGAACGGAGCCTGACGCGCGACGATGCGAAGGACATCCTCGCCGATTACGATCCCGCGCGCCAGGACAAGCAGATCGACGCAATCTGGATCGTCTGTAACCGCACGCCGGCGCCAGGCGCGCGCGAATACGTTGGAGCCTATTCCCACGCCCAACTCATGACAGCGCTTGAGCTCGAGCGTTCCATCATTGATTTTACGCCGATGCTGAACCTTCTGGTCAAGGAATTCGAGAATGACCCCCTGTCGAAATACTTCATCTCGCCCAAATATTACAGCGGTGCCGACCAGCGCGCCGTTCTGCATGATCATATCAGTGCCTGGCTTGAGAACGACAACGCCCGACCGATCGCGATCTGGGGCGGCTATGGCATGGGCAAAACCAGCTACGCTCGATACTTGGCAGCGAGGCTTGCACGCACATGCCTCGATGAGTACGGGTCGCGCATTCCGATCCTGCTCAATCTCGGCGACTTCACGACTGCGCCGAGCATCGAGACGTTGATTTTCAGTCAATTGACGAATTACTACGGCATCCGCGAATTCTCGGTTGGCGCATTCAAATTGCTGAACAAGCAGCCCAGGTTCGTGCTGATCCTAGACGGTGTCGATGAGATGAAATTCGCGATGGCGCAGAACGAGTTTGCCTATTTCTCGGCCGAGCTGCGCAATTCTGCGAAGGAGAATCCCAAGCTCCTCATCCTCGGCGTCCCGACGTCCTGGTCTCCGAGGACGATGCCTCGCGGCTGCTAAGTTCGAAAATGGAATCCTACGGCCAAGTCGTGAAGGCGGATGATGCCCCAGACTTTGAAAATGTGCGCTTGGCCTTCTTCGCGAAAGATGAGTACCTCGCGCTGATCCGAAACTTCCTGCGACAGGAGATCCCTGGCCCCGATGCCGATCGGCGTATTGGCGTCATCATCGACACCATTGCCGGACTTGCTTTGGAGGACATTCTTCAGCGCCCGGTCCAATCGAAGATGCTTGCCGAGATTGTGAACGATCCCGGCATCGAGCTTGCGAAGATATCGCGCTTCACGTTGTACGATCTGTTCATCAAGAAGATCTTGCGGCGGGAGGAACAAAAGTCGGCGCGGCGTCACCTGTCATCCAGCGATCGGCTCCAGTTCATGCGCCAACTCGCGTGGTGGCTTTGGACCGACAAAAGGACACGGACGTTCACGGCGATGGAAATTCCTACCGAGCTGATCCAACGCTTCCAACCCTCGGGTGGTCAGCTTCCGTTCGAAGGGCTTCGGCGCGAGCTTCTGGTTGGCTCTCTGGTTGAGGAACGACACACGGGGCATTTTTTGTCCGAGAAAGCCGGCGGCGTGTTTTATTTTCCGCACAGTACGTTCACCGAGTTTCTTGTCGCCGACTACATCATGTCGAAGGAGCTTCTTGGCGTCGATGCAAAGAGGTTGCCCGAAGCCCTCTATGGCGAGGTGCCGACCTTCCTGCGTGAGCATCCGTCGCCCGACGCGATGATGTTCACATACAGTAGGATCAAGGCGGCATCTGTTTCGATGAATATGGCGAGTATTTCGGTCATCCTGAATGAAGTCGGCATTCGAAGCTACCTGGATGCACTCCGGCAGGAGCGCGCCGATCCGTGGGACCTTTGTCTAAAATATCTGCTGGTGAAGGGCGAGGAGGGGGAATCGAAGGCCCGAGCTTTTCTCTATGACTGTTTAAACTCACCCAATCAGTCCACGGAACTAGCGGCCATCTTCTGCCTCTTCTATGAGGAAGGAACAGCGAGTCCGATTAGCGGTTCGCCGGTCGCACGCGCGCTCATCCACATCTTCGTGCGGCTCGGTATCAGCAAGCTGATCGGCGCGGCAGAGCGCGGCTCAGCCACCGTTGAATCGAGCTCCCATAACCATCTGGCGCAAATCGTGAGCCGTTGCGTCATCCTTGAAGCTAGCAGCCGCGTGACCTTCAGCTATGTCGAATTTACGGCTGTCGCTCTCAGCTTCATGGGGATGGCCTGCGCCGTGGAAGGCCTGAGCGAGACCGTGCCGAAGATTTTCAGTATTCCGAATAATGACCTTCTAGGTTCGATGATTGACAAGTCCGAACGATCTCTTCTGGGCGAACTGCTTCACCACCGCGGACTGCTCAACATCATTGCATCGGTATAGCAAGCTAGCCTAACGCAGGCGCTTGGCGTTCTGACTTTAGTAGCGATCGCTCGACTTCGCGGTCGCCTTCTCTAGAACAATCGATAACCGGCGGCACACCCGCCGTGATACGCAAACTTCTGTTGGGCCAACTGAACAATTTCTCATCGCACGTCGATGATGAAATTGCCGACGGTCCATAAGGTCCGGACCGATAATTCCTGCTATCTGCCGCTAGAAGCCGATTTTTTCAATCCATCTCTTGAGTACTGTCACCGGGAAGCCGGTGCCGTAGCTGTCGGCAACCGTCTCCTCCTCATGGCCTAGGATCGACCAGCGAATATCCTCGGGACATTCGGCGGCTCGCAACCGATCTTGCGCCCGGTGCCGGAAGCTATGGATGACCTTCCGCTTATCGACAATGCCGCAGTCGTCTAAGAATCTATTGAGGCGTTTGGACGCGGCATCTGACGGATCCACGTTTTTCGACCGATCAAATAGCGGTCCCGTGATGTTCTTTGGCAGATACGGTAACAGGGCCGCCGGTAATGGCACCCGTCGCAGTGATTGATCATTCTTTCTTCCAACGATGACATAGCGGACGCCGCGCTCTTTGTCCTCGCTGTCAATCTCAAAAGCCTCGCTGAGCCGAATCCCGGTTGATGCTAGTAAGCGGACTAGCAATTCGTCAGACTTATCGATCCGACTCAGATTGCGCTTTATTTGCTTCACGTCGGCATCGCTGACCGGCAAGCGGCGGCGCGACCTATCTTTGTCCTCGGGTATGATGGACGAAAACGGGTTGATGGATTTGTGCCGCCCCTCACTGATCGCAAGGTTCACAGCCGCGTTTAGCCATGCAATCTTTTTCTCGATGGTCTTAGTTCTAAGCCCTTGCTCCGCGAAATGGGCGACAAGCTTGCGCCCATCATCGCGGTTGCAATCCTTCAACGACTTGCCGTCGGTCAATGTTTTGAACAGCGCCCAAACGTCGCGCGCCTCGCGCTCGTTATAGCCGTTGATCCTGCGGTGCGTGATGTAAGTGTCTAAGATCGCGTCATCGGCGATCTTAGGTTTTACGCGCGCCCGCGCCTCCTCTGTGAATTCGATGAGGCGGTCGTCAACATAGGGTATCCCAAGCCGATGTTGGAGGTTCGCAATCCGCAACGAGGGGCCGCCGTTAGGCTTGGTCCGCAAGAGTTTGCCACCGGACCCATAGAATTTGAGCTCGGTTGCCGACGCAGCGACGCGTTCACCGTTGGGGCCTTTTTGCAAGTCGGCGCTCGGCTCGTACTCGTACCGCCAGACTGCTTCCAGTCGGGGCTTTGTGGCCAATAGCGCAGCCTTGTGGTGCGCTATCATCGGTAGGGCTATAATCTCTGCCTCTTTACGGTCGGACGTGCGGAGGGATTTCTCGACGCGGTTGCCGGGCGACTGTAGCTTGATCCACCAATTGCTACTGCCCGAGCGCTGAAATAGGTAGTCGGTTTTGCGTGCCATAGCTACAGTAGTTAGCGACAGTGGCTAGCGACATGCTAGAGGGTAGAAAAATGCTTATAATATCGAGGTTAATGTAACGTGCGAATTCCGTGACGTTCCATCCCTCCCTCTCCGCCAATTGAATTTCAATGACTTAGCTTGGCTCATTAGTGACATTAGCGACATAATTTAGCAACAGTCTGTCTCGTGATTGAAGGCTCGGCGTCAGGTCTTGGCGTTAGACGGCGCTTCGCGACCTCGCGCGCTGATTGCTTGTTGAATTCAGGAACTTTGCCCGTATGGGCAAGCCCGTGTCCAGCTTGGTGTCGGCCGTGAGTTTGTCTATTTTCTGCACTCTTCGACCGCCTCCTCAAATTCGATGTAAAATGAATTTTGCGGAGGTTGCCCATCACTGACGGTCGTATGCTGCAGTGATCGCACTGGTGTAGAGCAAATCCACCTATTGAGGCAGTGGTCACAGCTCACTCAAGTCTTCCGGCACATCGCCGAACTTCTTCAGTATCACCGCGTCCGAAAACTCGCCAACGTTCGGATCGCCTGCACGCTTGAATGCCACGGCACCCGCATTGGCGGGGTCCCGTGACATCCCTTCGGCCCGCCTGATCGCGGCGTTTTCACTCTGAAACTCCTGTGCTTCACCCGGAGCAGTACCATCTTCGGTGCGGATGAATGGAAGAGCGACGTAATAGGTTACGGCCATGGAGGCCTCCTTCAGCAGTCTGGACATCGTCAGTGCGCGTTTTTCTGCTTTGCTTCTTTCGCCAGGGTCGCCTTTCTAACCTTGTCACACGCAAGCCGGATTACACCGCGGCAGAGAGGCGATCGATCTCAGCTTCAGCGTCTGTGGCGCAAGCAGTTAAAGGTCTTCCTTGGCCCGCGCTGTCACCAAGTGCGACGCCGATCTTCCTCGATCTTGGCCGCCGGTTGGACTTCGCCGTCGGGTAGCTGATGTTGAGAACAAGCACCGCACTCGAAATTTGGTTACGGCCATTGCAGACAGTGTTGGCCAGTTCTAAAGAGTGCTGTTTTCTTTGACGATTTTGGCAGCGCGGTCCATCACGTCTCGGTCTGTCTCATGCGCTGCTACCGGGTTGGGTAGCAAAATGGTAGCACGACGTTCAGTTTTCGTTCGATAAGGAAATCCCGCTCAGCTCGCCGGTCGTCAATCTCCGGCCAGGGCGCGGGTTCGGGGTCGCCCGCACCCCGCCGCGAGATAGAGCGCAACCTTGCCAAGGTTGGGGTCGAGGGTTCGAATCCCTTCGCCCGCTCCAAAACTTCATAAATTACAGTAAATTACACGCCATCGTCGCGCGACCCTCTCCTCACTCGACCTTCGGGGAAGCAGGGGGGAAGCAAGGGGCGGGAAATTGTGCCCGTTCGTGTTCTTGAAGCGCACAAAACGTCTGCGATAATTACGCCGCCCTTGCCGGCTGATAATCCCGTAGGGCGAAGCCACGCAGATAATCAGCCGCGGCTTGCGCCTTGTTACAGGCGGTGAAGAAGGCGCGGCTGTCAGCCCTGAAGAGGCCAATCCAGGTTTGGATATAGCCCGCGTGCCGCAGATCGCCGTCTATCGAGAATTCAGCACACAGGAAGGCCGCGCATAGCTCGGCGACCAGTTCCTCCGCAGCGTACGCCTTCTCGCCGAAGCGGTGGCGCAGGTCACGGTCAAGGCGCGACTTGTGACCCGTCCAGTGACCTAATTCGTGGAACGCCGTGCCGTAAAAATGCGCGGCGCTCTTGAAGGCTTCGAACCGCGGTAGGCTAATGAAATCATCGCTAGGCC
>Ga0307373_10003311_pt1 | contig 28126 bp, 22 predicted proteins | sample OX2MG_FD_202534 | JGI IMG/M metagenome (GOLD analysis project Ga0307373, IMG submission 202534) | Soil microbial communities from Risofladan, Vaasa, Finland - OX-2 | ecosystem: Environmental > Terrestrial > Soil > Coastal area > Acid sulfate soil | place: Finland: Risofladan, Vaasa | collected... | reverse complement strand
ATCATCATCGCCCCCGCCATCCAGACCGAAGGCAAGATTTTCCAAAAAGCCCAGCGTCTCGGCATGGGGAAGTGATGCCGTCCATCGTTATCCTGGACTTCGGCAGCCAATACACCTTCCTCATCGCGCGGGCCCTGCGCGAGCTCGAAATTCCCGCGGACATCTTTCCCGGCACGGCGCCGGCGGAAAAAATCCTGGCCTTGGCGCCCCGCGGCCTGGTTTTTTCCGGGGGGCCAGACAGCGTCGGCCGGCGCGGCGCGCCCAGGCCCGACCCCGCGCTTTTTCGTTCCGGACTCCCGATTCTAGGCATCTGCTACGGCATGCAGCTTTTGGCCGACGAGACCGGCGGACGGGTGGCGCCCGCGGCGCGCCGGGAATACGGCAGCGCCGAGGTGGAGGTTTCCGCGGCCTGCCCGATTTTCAAGGGCCTGCCGGCGCGCTTTCGGGCGTGGATGAGCCACGGCGACGAGGTCGCGGGCCTTTCCAACGGCTTTAAGATCGCGGCCAAGACGCCGGCCGTGCCCCTGGCCGCCATCGCGGACGAGGCCAAGTCCTGGTACGGCGTGCAGTTTCATCCCGAGGTCGCGCACACCGAGCACGGCGCCGAGATTTTGGAGAATTTCGCCCGGGGCGTGTGCCGGGTTTCCGAGCGCTGGACCATGGCCTCTGTGCTGGAGTCGCAGGTCTCGGCCGTGCGGGCCCAGGTCGGGACGGGCTCGGTGGTGTGCGCTCTCTCGGGCGGCGTCGACAGCGCGGTCGCGGCCGCGCTCATCTCGCGCGCGGTGGGCGAGCGGCTTTTCTGCATTTTCGTGGACACCGGGCTTTTGCGCGAAGGCGATCGCGAGAGGGTCGAGACGATTTTGGCCCCGTCTTTGGGCTTGAAGATTAAGACCGTCGATGCCGGAGCGCTTTTCCTGCGGCGCCTGCGCGGCGTGGCCGATCCGGAGCGAAAGCGCAAAATCATCGGCAAGACCTTCATCGAGGTCTTCGAGAAGGAGGCCAAGCGCTTGAAGGGCGTCTCGTTCTTGGCCCAGGGCACGCTCTATCCGGACGTCATCGAGTCCGTCTCCGTGCACGGCCCCTCGGCCTCCATCAAGAGCCATCACAACGTGGGCGGCCTGCCCAAGGCCATGAAGTTGAAGCTGGTCGAGCCCCTGCGAGCGCTTTTCAAGGACGAAGTCAGGAAGCTTGGACGGGAGTTGGGCATCCCCGCCGAAATTCTGGACGCGCACCCCTTTCCCGGCCCGGGCTTGGCCATCCGCGTGCTGGGGCCGATCACGCCCGAGAAAATCGAAATCGTGCGCCGCGCCGACGCCATTTTCCGCCAGGAGCTGGAGTCCTCGGGCTGGTCCCAGAAAGTCTGGCAAGCCTTCGCCGCGCTCTTGCCCGTGCGCTCGGTGGGCGTGATGGGCGACGGGCGCACTTACGAGAACGCGGTGGTCCTGCGCGCGGTCGACGCGCGGGACGGCATGACCGCGGATTGGTCGCGCCTGCCGCACGAGGTTTTGCAGGCCGCGGCCGCGCGCATCATCTCGGAAGTCCGGGGCGTCAACCGCGTGGTCTACGACGTGACCTCCAAGCCTCCGGCCACCATCGAATGGGAATGACCGAAACCCCCGCGGCTGATACGGACGTTCCCGGCCTCAAGCTCTTTCGGCGCGGCAAGGTCCGCGACGTCTATGATCTGGAGGACAAGCTTCTCATCGTCGCCAGCGACCGGGTCTCCGCCTTCGACTGCGTCATGCCCGAGCCCGTTCCCGGCAAGGGCCGGGTCCTGACCCGGATTTCCTCTTTCTGGTTCCGCAAGACCTCCGCGCTGGTCCCCAACCACTTTCTGAGCGACGACGTGCAAGACATCAACGCCGCCCTGCCCGAGGGCGTCAAGCTCCGCCCCGAGACTTACGAGGGCCGCGTCATGCTGGCCAAAAAAGCGCGGCGCTTTGACGCCGAGTGCGTGGTGCGCGGCTATCTGGCTGGTTCGGGATGGAAGGAGTACCGGGAGACGGGCGCCATCTGCGGCGAGGCGCTGCCCGCGGGCTTAAAGCCCTTTTCCCCCCTGCCCCGCCCGATTTTCACGCCCGCGGCCAAGTCCGACACGGGCCACGATCACAACATCACCAAGGCCGAACTCGCCAAGCTCATCGGCCCCGCGCGGGCCTCGGAGCTCGAGGAAATAAGCCTGCGCCTCTATTCCTTCGCGGCCGCCTTTTTGGAGCCCAAGGGCCTCATCCTGGCCGACACCAAGTTCGAGTTTGGGCTCTGGGAGGACCGCGTCATCGCCATCGACGAGATGCTCACTCCGGACAGTTCGCGGATTTGGTCCGCCGCGGATCTGGGCGCGGGCCGCGCGCCCGCCGCCTACGACAAGCAGATGCTCCGGGATTACCTGGAATCCTCCGGCTGGAACAAGACCCCGCCTCCGCCGCACCTGCCGCCCGAGGTGGTCAAGGCGTTGAGCGCGCGCTATGAGGCGCTGGCCAAGGCGGTTATTTCATGAGCGCCGCGCCCGCCGCGCTCTCCAACGGCGCCGCCCGCCCGGCGGTGTCGCCCCGCGCGGCCGCGGTTCCCTACCGCGTCGAGGTAAATTTAAAGCGGGACATGCCCGATCCCGAGGGCGCGCGGGCGCTTTCCCTGCTGCGCGCCGCGGGGCTCTCCGCCGTCAAGGAGGTCCGCTCCGCCAAGATTTATTCCGTCCGCGGGCCGCTGACCCTCTCCCACGTCCACCAGGCGGCCAAGGAGCTTTTGTGCGATGCGGTGACCGAGGAATACAAGATTTTGTCGCCGCAGGCGCCGCCGTCCGTAGCGCGCCGCACGCGGGTCGAAGTGTGGTTCAGACCCGAGGTCTCCGACCCGGCCGAGGACTCAATCATGCTGGCCTTCGAGTGCGCCGGCTTGCCCAAGCCCGTCTCCGCGCGCCAGGGCGCGGTCTACTACGTCGAGGGCCGCGTGGCCCAGGCCGCGCTGGAAAAGGCCTTCGCGCGCTGGCTCGCCAATCCGCTCATCTGCCGCCTGAGCGCGGCGCCCTCGGCATGAAGAGTCCTGTTTTGACGCCGCCCGCCGCCGCGCCGCGCACCGACGCCCCGCAGCGCATGGCCGAGGGTTTTTTGAAGCTCTCGGCCAAGGGACTCTCGGATTTAAGCCGCAAGAGCCTCTGGTCTCTGAGCGAGACAGAGCTTCTGGCCGCGCAGGCGTACTTTAAAAAGGAAGGCCGCGACCCGACCTGGGCCGAGATGGAGACCGTGGCCCAGTACTGGTCCGAACACTGCCGGCACAAAACCTTCAACAGCCCCATCGCCTACTCGGATAACGGCCGGACCCGGCGCATCAAGAGCCTCTTCGCCGAGACCGTGGCCAAGGCCACCAAGGAACTCAAGAAACCCTGGTGCCTCTCGACTTTCAAGGACAACGCCGGCATCGTGAGCTTCGGCAAATCCGGCAAATGGGCCCTGGCGCTCAAGGCCGAAACGCACAATCATCCCTGCGCGCTCGAGCCCTACGGCGGCGCGGCCACGGGCCTGGGCGGCGTGGTGCGCGACGTTTTGGCCGCGGGCTTGGGCGCCAAGCCGGTTTTGGCCACGGACGTTTTCTGCTTCGGCCGTCCGGACGATCGGGGGCCGCTGCCGGAAGGGGCTCTCCCGCCGCTGAGCGGGCTGCTTTCGGCCGTCGCGGGCGTGGGCGACTACGGCAACCGCCTGGGAATCCCCTTGGCCGGGGGCGGGCTCTGGTTCGAGGACGGCTACCGCTTGACGCCCTTGGTCTTCGCCGGCTGCGCCGGCATCCTGCCGCGCTGGGCCGTGGGCAAGAAGGCCTTGCCCGGCGATCTCATCGTGGCCGCGGGCGGGCGCACGGGAAAAGACGGCATTCACGGAGCGACGTTTTCCTCCGCGGAACTCGACGGCTCGGCCCACGCCGCGGTGCAAATCGGCCACGCCATCAACGAGAAAAAGCTTTTGGACGCCCTGCTGCGCGCTCGCGACGAGAAGCTCTACCGCTTCGTGACCGACTGCGGCGCGGGAGGGTTTTCCTGCGCGGTGACCGAACTGGCCCAGGCCGCGGGCGGCGCGCGCGTGGATTTGGAGAAGGCTCCGCTCAAGGCAGGGGACTTGGAGCCCTGGGAGATTTGGCTTTCCGAGTCGCAGGAGCGCGTGGTGCTGGCCGTGCCGCCAAGCTCCCTGCGCGCCCTGGAAAAGGTTTTCGCCGCGGCCTCCTGCGAAATTGCGGTTCTGGGGGAAATCACGCGCGGCGGGCGCATCACCGTCGAATACGGCGCCGCGCGCGTGGCGGATTTGAGCCTGGATTTCCTGGAAAACGGACTGCCCCGCGCCGAGAGAAAGGCCGTGTGGAAGACGCCCAAGGCGGCCAAGGCCGCCAAGCCGTCATTTAAGTCGGGCGCGGGCACGCGCTGCGCGGACATCCTGGCCCAGGCCCTGGCCCATCCCAACGTCTGCAGCCGCGAGAGCGTGGTGCGCCGCTACGACTACGAGGTGCAGGCCGGCACGGTCATCAAGCCCCTTCAGGGCGTCAAGCACGACGGGCCGGGCGACGCCTGCGTCATCTGGCCGCGCGCGGCCGTGGGCGAGTCCGAGGGTTTTTCGGGCTTCGCCCTGGCGCACGGCCTTAACCCCTCCTACGGAAAAATCGACCCCTACTGGATGGCCATGGCCTGCGTGGACGAGGCCCTGCGCAATCTGGTCTGCGTGGGCGCGGACATTTCCCAGACGGCGCTTCTGGATAATTTCTGCTGGGGCAGCCCGGATAATCCGGAGGTCCTGGGCTCCTTGGTGCGCGCGGCGCTGGGCTGCTACGACGCGGCCAAGGGCTTCGAGGCCCCCTTTGTTTCCGGCAAGGACAGCCTCTTCAACGAGGCCAAGGACGCCTCCGGCAAAAACGTCGCGGCGCCGGGGACTCTCCTTATCACCGCGGCCGCGCCGGTGCGCGACGTGAGAAAATCCGTCACCATGGACGTCAAGGCCCCGGGCAACCCGCTCTACCTCGCGGGCTGGACCTCGGCGGACCTGGCGGGCTCCTTGTGCGCCGAGATTCTGGGAGCGCAAGGCGCGGGCCTGCCGCGCGTCGAGCCCAAGACCGCGCTCAAGGGTTTCCGCGCCGTCCTGGCCGCGATGGACAAGGGCCTGGTCTTGTCCGCGCATGATTTGTCGGAAGGGGGCCTGGCCGTGGCCGCGGCCGAGATGGCCTTCTCGGGCGAGTTCGGCCTGCGCCTGGATTTGGACGCCATCGCCTGCAAGGGCGTCATCTATTCTCCCGAGTTCCTGCTTTTCTCCGAGAGCCCCAGCCGGATTTTGCTGGAGGTCCCCGCGGACCGCGAGGCCGAGTTCGTTCGCGCCGCCAAGAGCGCGCCCGCGCTGCGCTGCGTGGGCCGAACCATCGCCAACCCGGTTTTGAAGGTCAAGGGTTTGGACGGCCTCTCGGTCATGGAAGAACCCATCGCCGCCTTGAAGTCGCATTGGCAGAAGACCTTGTCTGAGGCGCTCTCGTGAAGGCGCCCCGCATCCTCATCCTGCGTGCGCCCGGCGTCAACTGCGATGTGGAGACCGCGGCCGCGCTCAAGTTCGTGGGCGGCGCGCCCGAGCCCGCGACCATGGCCGACGTGCGCGCTGGGCGCGTGCGGATATTGGACTACGCCATGGCGGTTTTTCCCGGGGGTTTTTCCTACGGCGACGATTTGGGCGCGGGCAAGATTCTGGCCGTGCAAATCCGCGGCTACTTGAAGGACCTGCGCCACTTCGTGCGCCAGAAGCGCCCGGTCCTGGGCGTGTGCAACGGCTTTCAGGCCCTGGTCAAGGCCGGGCTTCTGCCCTTCGGCTCGGGCGAGCCCACCGCGGGATTCGCGGCCAACGACTCGGGCCGCTTCGAGGCGCGCTGGGTGCACCTGCGCCTCAACACGCAGAGTCCCAGCCTCTTTTTCCGGGGCCTGCCCGAAATGATCGAGCTGCCCGTGGCGCACGGCGAGGGCAAGCTGGTCTTGAAGACCCCGCGCCAATTGGAGGACCTGAAGAAAAACCACTCCATCGCCATGCAGTACGTTTCGGACGACGGCAAGCTCGCGGGCTACCCGGCCAACCCCAACGGCTCGGTCTTCAACATCGCGGCGCTCTCCAATCCCGAGGGCAACTGCCTGGGCCTGATGCCGCACCCCGAGCGCTTCACCGACATCCACCACCATCCGAACTGGACGCGCCAGACCTTTTTCAAGCACTGCGCGGGGCTGGAGATTTTCCGCAACGCCGTGGATTACTGCCGGAGCTGATGGCTCAAGCCCAAGCGTCGAGCGACTAACATGTGCGGCATTTTCGCGGTCACGGACTGCGCCGAGGCGGCCGACGTCGTCCGCGCCGGGCTTTTGGCCCTGCAGCACCGCGGCCAGGAATCATCCGGCATCGTCTCCAGCGACGGCGAGCGCCTGCACGCCAAGGCCGGCATGGGCCTGGTCGCGGACGTGTTCCCGGGACCGGCCGCGGCGATTCTCCCCGGCCGCGCGGCCGCGGGCCATGTGCGCTACTCGACCGCGGGGGAATCTCTCCTTAAAAACGCCCAGCCCCTGATGTTCGGCGGGCGCCACGGCGCCTTGGCCATCGCGCACAACGGCAACTTCACCAACGCCGCGGCCCTGCGCCGGGAACTGGAGGCCAAGGGCGCCATCTTCCAATCCTCGACAGATTCCGAGGTGGCCGTGCACCTGATGGCCCGCCGCGGCCCGCCGCTTGAAAAGGCGCTCATCGAGAGCTTGCGCCGCATCGAGGGCGCCTACTCGCTCATCATCTTCACGCCGGGAAAAATCATCGCCGCGCGCGACCCGCTGGGCTTTCGGCCCCTGGTGCTGGGGCGCCTGGGCAAAAGCTTCGTCGTGGCCTCCGAGACCGCGGCCCTGGACGCGGTCAAGGCGTCCTTCGTCCGGGAAATCGAGCCGGGCGAGGTGCTGATTTTGGAGAAGGGCCGCCTCAGGAGCCTAAAACCCTTCGCGGCGAAAAAAATTCCGGCGCGCTGCGTCTTCGAGCACGTCTATTTCGCCCGGCCCGACTCGCAGGTCTTCGGCCGCAACGTGCAGGCCGCGCGCCGGGAGATGGGCCGGCAGCTGGCCCGCGAGATGGCGGGGATATCCGCGGATATCGTCGTGCCGGTGCCCGACTCCGGGGTCTCCGCGGCGCTGGGATTTTCCGACGTCTCCGGCATCCCCTTCGAGATGGCGCTGGTGCGCAACCACTACGTCACCCGCACCTTCATCAAGCCCACCCAGGCGCTGCGGGAAGCCTCCGCGGCCATGAAGCTTTTCCCGGTCTCGGAGGCCCTGCGCGGCCGCCGCGTGGTGCTGGTCGACGACTCCATCGTGCGCGGCACGACGTCGCGCCTCATCGTGCGCCGGGTGCGGGACGCGGGCGCGCGCGAAATCCACATGGCGATCGCGAGCCCGCCCATTGTCTCGCCCTGCCACTACGGCATCAACACGCCGCGCGCCAAGGAGCTCATTGCCGCGCGCCGCACGCCCGAGCAGGTGAGAAAATTTTTGGGGGCCGACAGCCTGCGCTACCTGAGCTTGGAGGGACTCCTCAAGGCCGCGGCCGGGCCCGGCGGGGCGGGCTCGGGATTCTGCTCCGGCTGCTTCACCGGCCGCTACCCGGCGCCCGTCCCCGAGGACGCATGAGCGCGCCCGACACCAGCGTCCTTCTGCTGGGTTCCGGCGGGCGCGAGCACGCCCTGGCCTGGGTTTTGGGCCAAAGCCCGCGCCTTAAAAATTTTTACGCCCTGCCGGGCTCGGCCGCCATTTCCGATTGGGCGCAGAGCCTGCCCGGCGACCCCTCCTCGCCGCAAGACGTCGTGGCCGCGGCCAAGGACCGCCACGCCGGCCTGGTCATCGTCGGCCCCGAGGCGCCGCTGGCCGCGGGCGTCGCGGACGCCCTGCGCGCGGAAGGCATTTTAGTTTTCGGGCCCAACCGGGACGGCGCGCGGCTTGAGTCCTCCAAGATTTTCGCCAAGGAGTTCATGGCGCGCCACGGCATCCCGGCCGCGCGATCTCAAGCGTTTGCGGACGCGGCGTCGGCCAAGGCGGCGCTGGCATCCTGGCCCGAGCCCGTCGTGGTCAAGGCCGACGGCTTGGCCGGGGGCAAGGGAGTCTTTGTCTGCGCGTCGCGCGAGGAAGCGCTTCAAGCGGTGGAATTTTTGATGGAGCGCCGGGGCGCCGGCGCCGCCGGCGGCCGGATATTGCTTGAGGAGGCGCTCTCGGGCCCGGAGCTCTCCGCCATGGCCCTGTGCGACGGGAAAAGTTTTCGCCTGCTGCCACTGGCGCGCGATCACAAGCGCCTCAAAGACGGCGATTTGGGGCCCAATACCGGCGGCATGGGCGCCGTCGCCCCGGTCGCCATCTCGCCTGCGGAGCGCGGCGCCGTGGAAGATGTTTTCGCGCGCGCGATGAAAGGTCTGGCCGCCGAGGGCGTCGACTACCGCGGCGTTCTCTATGCCGGGCTCATGATGACCGCCCATGGCCCCAAGGTTTTGGAGTTCAACTGCCGCCTGGGCGATCCGGAGACGCAGGTCGTGCTGCCGCTTCTGGCGTCGGACTTCCTGGATTTGGCCCTGGCCTGCGCCAAGGGCGATTTGGGCTTAAAGGCAATCAAGGTCCGTCCGGGGTCGTGCGTCTGCGTGGTCATGGCCTCGGCGGGCTATCCGCAAAAGCCGCAACCCGCCGGGGCGATTTCGGGCCTCGAGGAGGTCGCGCGAGATTCCGAGGTCAAGGCGTTTCACGCGGCCACGACGGTGAGGGATCGCGCCTGGTCGGGCGGCTCCGGACGGGTTTTAAGCGTCTGCGCGGGAGGCAAGGACGCCGCGGCGGCGCGGCAGAAAGCCTACGCCGCCGCGGACAAGATTTTTTTCGAGGGGAAAATCCTGCGCCGGGACATCGCGGCGGGCGTTCCGGCGCCGACGTCCCAAACTTCCAAGGGCGGTAGCTTTGGGACGTCCCGAACCCACGCATTTCGGATGTTCGGGACGGGGGTCTAGCATGGCCAAAGCGCGGCCGTTGGTCGGCGTTATCATGGGCAGCCAGAGCGACTGGGAAACGATGAAGCGCGCTGCGGAAGTCTTGGCCGAGTTGGGCGTGGCGCACGAGTGCCGCGTGGTCTCGGCGCACCGCACGCCGGATCTGCTTTTCAAGTACGCCGCCTCGGCGCGCAAGCGGGGCTTGAAGGTCATCATCGCGGGCGCGGGCGGCGCCGCGCACCTGCCCGGCATGGCCGCGGCCAAGACCGTGCTGCCGGTGCTGGGCGTGCCGGTCAAATCCAAGGCTTTAAAGGGCATCGACTCCTTGGTCTCCATCGCGCAGATGCCCCGCGGCGTGCCGGTGGGGACCTTGGCCATCGGCGAGGCGGGCGCGGCCAACGCGGCGTATCTGGCCGCGCAGATTCTGGCTCTGCAAAACCCGGCGCTGCGGCGCAAAATCGAAGCCTTCCGCCGCGCGCAGACCCGGAGCGCATTGAACTCGAAGCTTTGAAAACAATTCTTCCCGGAAGGACGCTCGGCATCCTGGGCGGCGGACAGCTGGGCCGCCTGCTGGCCCAGGACGCGCGGCGCATGGGGTACAAGACCGGCGTCCTGGATCCCGCGCCCAACGGCCCCGCGGCGCAGGTCTGCGATTTCCACATCCAAGCGCCCATAGACGACGCGGCCGCGGCCCTGAAGCTGGCCGAGCGCTGCGACGCCTTGACGCTCGAGTGGGAGCTCATCCCCGCGCCGCTCTTGGACGCCGTCGCCAAGAAAAAACCGCTTTTCCCCTCGGCCCGGGTGCTTTCCGTCATCCAGGACCGCTTGGCGCAAAAGCAGTTTCTGGCCAAGGAAGGCTTTCCCCAGGCTCGCTTTGCCTCCGCGGCGGACGCCAAGGAGCTCTCGGCCGCGGTGGCGGACCTCGGCTATCCCGCGATTTTGAAGCGCCGCCGCGCGGGCTACGACGGCAAGGGCCAGCGCCGGCTGGAGGGCGAGCCGGATTTGCCCGCGGCGATGGATCTCTTGTCCGCGCCCTGCGTCTTGGAGGAGAAAATAGATTTCGAGCGCGAGATTTCAGTCGTGCTGGCGCGCAATGAAAAGGGCGACGTGGCCTTTTTCCCCGTGGCGCTCAACGAGCACGAAGGCGGCATCCTGATCCTGTCTTCCGCGCCCGCGCCCGTTTCCGAGACCCGCGCGCGGGAGGCCAAGGATTTAGCCGCGGCCGCGGCCCGGGCCTTGGGACACGTGGGCGTGATGGCCGTGGAGATGTTCGTCGCCAAAGGGGGCTCGCTGCTGATCAACGAGATCGCGCCGCGCGTGCACAACAGCGGGCACTACACCTTGGGCGCCTGCGCGGTCTCGCAGTTCGAGCAGCACTGGCGCGCCGGCCTGGGCCTGCCCCTGGCCGAGACCGCGCTCCTCTCGCCCGTGGTGATGGCCAACCTCTTGGGGGATTTGTGGGCCGACGGCGCGCCGAACTGGGAGCCTTTGCTGCAAAATCCCGCGGCGCGGCTCTTTCTCTACGGCAAGGACGCGCCCAAGCCGGGCCGCAAGATGGGGCACTTCCTGCTTTTGGGCGGCGACGCGGAATCCTTGCGCGCCGACGCGGAGCGCATCCTGCGCGACATGACGTCCGTCTCCGGTCCGCGGGCGAAGGCTTAAGCCGCCGGCCCCATCAGGCGCAAAAGCCCGGTCAGCGGAATAATCGCCCACTCGGGGCTGGTCTCCAGCTCCTGGCGCGTCTCATCCAGGGCGCGCTCCACGAGCAGAAGCTCCAAAAAGAGGTCCGTCTCCGCTCGGGTCTTGGGCAAGAGGCCCGCGTCCGCGACGGCGGCGAGATAGGATTTCAGGAACGCCGCCGAGACCCACTGGATCCAGAACCGCGCCCAGGGCTCCAGGCGCGCGGCGTCCGCGGCGCGCGAGACGCCGACGCGGCCCAGCAAAATCGTGTAGGCCGCGTAGTCGAAGGAGCGCAGCATGCCGGCGACGTCGCGCAGCGGCGAGCGCTTGACGCGGCGGTCCTGCAGGGACTGCGCCACCGGCCCCTCGAAGTCGAAAATCTGAAAGTCGCTGCCGGTGTAGAGCACTTGCTTTAAGTGGTAGTCGCCGTGGCAGCGGATGCGCCGGCCCGAGAGCTTCTTGCCCAGAAGCCCTTTTAAGCGCGCCATGACCTCGCCTTCCAGGGCCAGCGCCGCCGAGGCCTGCGTCCGGTGCGCCTCCGGCAAGTCCTTGGCCTGCGCGCGCAGCAGATAGAAGGCGTCCTTGGCGCGGGTGCGCAGGGACTGGTAGATCGAGCGCTGGTAGAGCTCCGAGAACTCCTCGGGCGCGAAATTTTTCTCCCGCGCGCCTTCCGAAAGCGCCAAGTGGAGCTCGCCGGTGCGCCGGCCCAGCAGCTTGGCCGCCTCAAGGAAGGCGCCGACGCGCTCCAGGGCCAGGGCGGGAGGCTCCGCATCCGCGAGCGTCCAGAACTTGGGCGTCAGGGCCGCGTCCTTGGGAAAATCCATCCCGCCCGGAATGTCGTCGAAATAGCGGCGCAGGTCGTCCAGGGTGTACTGCCAGGCGTCGCCGCGGTTGGCGACGTAGCTGTGCAGCACGGCCAAGGTCCGCGATTCACCCTGCCGGGCGCGGTAGGTAATTTCGCCGGCCAACGCCGGCGAATAGGGGAAGCTCTTTTTCTCGGCCAGGTAGCGGCTGATTTCCGCGTCGGGGTTCTCGCCCGCGTGCAGGCGCCGGAAGAACTTGAGCACCAGGCGGTCGCCGAAGAGGAATGAGGCGTTGCGCCTGGTCCCTTTGGCCGGCGTCGGCGCGGGCAGAGCCCCTTCGCCCGCGGCGGCGGCCAGGCCCGGGCCCGCGGCCATGACGATTTCGCCCGCTCGGCCCTTCAAGCGCCGTTTGCGGCGGACGCCGTCGAGGATCCGCGCGCAGAAATCCGGATCGGTCGTCGCGTCGAAAAGCACGCCCGCGGTTTGTTCCGGCTCGCCGCGGCGGCGGACCTCCGCCAGCACGCTAAAAGGGTGTTCCTGCCGGATTTTTGCGGCCTTCTCTCCCGCGGCGAAGGCCAGCGGCAGCAGATAGACCTCGGGCGCGGCGTTCAAGAACTCCGCCTGCACGAGGCACAGGCGCGGCGCCGGCTTTTCCTCGCCGCCGTTTAAAGCCGCGTCGTCGAGGACGCGGGCCGAGCGCAGCAGATGCTGCCGGCCCTCGAACCACTGCCGGGCGCGCAGGTAGCTCTTTAACGCCGCGCCGAGCGTCTCGGCGTTGGCCGGGGAGAAAAGCGCCTCCAAGCCGCCGGAAATCTCCACGGCCGGGGTCTGCGCCGGGGCCAGGGCGGCGTTGACCTCTGGCGTCGTGGGCGGCCGCAGCCTAAACCAATAGAAGGAGTGCGGTCCCAGCGTGAGTCGGTAGCGCTCCTCGCCCACGGTCGGAAACTCGAAGCGGCCGAACATCTCGACCAGCGCCAGCCCCTTGAAGGGGGACAAATCGAGCTCGGCCAGCTGCACGAAGCGGGAAAGGTTGGCCACCGCCAGGATGCGCTCGTCCTCGCAGGTGCGCACGTAGGCGAAAATCTTGCGGTTCTCGCAGCCCACCATATCCATCGTTCCCCGGCCAAAGGCCTTGTAGCGCTTGCGCATGTCGATGGCGCGCTTCATCCACCAGAACAGCGAGTGCTGGTTGTTCTGCTGGACCTCGACGTTGACGGCCTCGTAGTGGTACTCGGGCTCGATGATGACGGGGAGGTACAGGCTCTGCGCGTTGGCGCGCGAGAAGCCCGCGTTGCGGTCCGCGTTCCAGAGCATGGGCGTGCGCACGCCGTTGCGGTCGCCCAGGTGGATGTTGTCGCCCATGCCGATTTCGTCGCCGTAGTAGATGACCGGCGTGCCGGGCAGGGAGAAAAGCAGGCTGTTCAAGAGCTCGATTTTGCGGCGGTGGTTGCCCATAAGCGGCGCCAGGCGCCGGCGGATGCCGAGGTTGATGCGCGCGCGCGCGTCCTGGGCGTAGAAGCGGTACATGTAGTCGCGCTCCTCGTCGGTCACCATCTCCAAGGTCAGCTCGTCGTGGTTGCGCAGGAAGATGGCCCACTGACCGCGGTCCGAGACCTCCGGCGTCTGCTGCAGGATGTCCGCGATGGGCGAGCAGTCCTCCATCTGCAGGGCCATGAAGAGCCGCGGCATCAGGGGGAAGTGGAAGGCCATGTGGCACTCGTCGCCTTGGCCGAAGTAGACCGCGGCGTCCTCGGGCCACTGGTTGGCCTCGGCCAGGAGCATGCGGTCCTTGAACTTGGCGTCCACGTGCCGGCGCAGATCCTTTAAGAACGCGTGGGTCTCGGGCAGGTTCTCGCAGTTGGTGCCCTCGCGCTCGAAAAGATAGGGCACGGCGTCCAGGCGCAGGCCGTCGACGCCCAGGCCCAGCCAGAAATCCACCACCTTGAAGAGGTACTCCCGCACCTTGGGGTTGTCGAAATTCAAATCCGGCTGATGGGAGTAGAAGCGGTGCCAGAAGTAGGCCTTGGCCACGGGGTCCCAGGACCAGTTGGAGGTCTCGAAGTCCTGGAAGATGACGCGCGCCTCCGAATATTTGCGCGGGTCGTCGCTCCAGACGTAGAAGTTCCGCTCGGGGCTGCCCGCCGGCGCGCGGCGCGCCTTTTGGAAAAGCTCGTGCTGGTCCGAGGTGTGGTTCAAGACCAACTCAGTGATGACCTGAAGGTTCCGGCGCTTGGCTTCCTTCAGGAAGCGCTTGAAGTCCGCGAGCGTGCCGTAGTCTTTGTGCACGCCGAAATAGTCCGCGATGTCGTAGCCGTCGTCGCGCAGCGGCGAGGGGTAGAAAGGCAGGAGCCACAGGGCGGTCACGCCCAGGTCCTGCAGGTAGTCGAGCTTCTCGATGAGGCCGGGGAAGTCCCCGATGCCGTCGCCGTTGCCGTCGCGGTACGCGCGCACGGGCAACTCGTAGATGACGGCGTCTTTATACCACCGGGGGTCGTTGGTCATCGCGCGCTGAGTTTCAAGTATAGGAAATATGGGCGCGGCCTTTGGGCCCAATTGGAGCTGGGCCCAAAGACCGCGGCCGCCTGGGCCCATCGCCTGCCCCGCGCCGCGGCTCCTGCTGCTAGAATAACCCCAGAAGGGGCTTTGAAGCAAGGAGACAAAACTATGAAGACATCCGCCGCCAAATTTCTAGCCGCCGGCGCCGCCTTGACGCTGGCGCTTCCTTATATAAGCCGAGCCGCCGACTTCGAGGCTCGGGACATCGGGTCCTTTCAGGTGCAGAACGCCGGCGTTCCGGACGAGGCCGCGATGCCGGCCGTGGACAGCGGACTGGCCTTCGATCTCCAGGACATGGGCCAGCGCCTGCCCGGAGCCAATCTGTCCCCGGATCAGCTCGACGCCATGCTTCCCGCGGCGACGCTTCCCGCCGTTAAGGCCGCGACGGTCCGGCCCGCGGCCAACCCGAACGTGCGCTCCGCGGCGCCGAGCGTGGCGTCCGAGGAAAATGCGATGACGCCCGAGAACAGCTCGGGCATCGCGGCGTGGCTCGACCGGCAGGGCCTGCGCGGCCCCGCGCCCGCGGCCAATCCGAACGTGCGCTCCGCGGCGCCGAGCGTGGCGCCAAAGGAAAATGCGATGACGCCCGAGAACAGCTCGGGCATCGCGGCGTGGCTCGACCGCCATCACCTGCGTGACGGCGCCGGCCTCGTGGCCGCGGAGAAAAATATTTTGCCCCAGAGCGCGGCCAGCGTGAATTTCGACGGGGCCGCGAGCGCCGAAGCGGCGTCGGGGGACATCGAAGTCAGCCCCCTTAGCGACCGCGGCCGCGAGCGCGTCCAAAAAGTCGGTCTCCTGATGTCGCAGACAATGAGCATTCGGAACGAGTACTTGCCGAAAATTGTTACGGTCGGCGAGTTGGCTTCCCGCCTTAATTATTACGGCGTAACACCCGAAGCCCAGGAGTTCGCCAGGATTCAAGGAGAATTAGCCCGAATCGACGGTGAGTTTAAGGGGTACTTGGATTTTCTGTTGACCCCTTTGACGGCGTCGACTAATGGCGGCACGGCGGGCACGTGGCAAAATCGCCACTTTCTTCCGCCGGACATCGATAAAGTGCTGGCCGTTAAAGGGCTGACCTTGGACAACGTGGCGGCGCAGCTGGGCATTCTTGAGAGTCATCTGCGCGACGAGGTGACCCAAGCGCAGCAATGGGCGCAGGAAGTCTACGCGAAATATCACCGCACGGACACGGTGAGCAGCACTTTTGCGTCGATAGAAACCACCACGAAGCGCCACTGGTACTATCTTTGGTTGAACCCGGTCCACAAAGTTAGCAAGCAGAAAGACGTGCCCATCGCTCCCAGGCAGATGAATAAATATCCGTTTCGTAGCGGGAATTGGATAACCCGCGTGAAGAACACGAGAAATGCCACGATCCGGATTACGCACTGGCGTCCGACCAACGTGGACGAGAATCTTGACGCCCTTCGGGCGTTTGCCAAGCAACCGCTGCCTCCGCAAGTTATCAAGTAAAATCGCGGCGGCCGGAAGGTTCAAGCGGGCCCGGGAAGCAATCCGGGCCCGCTTTCTTTTCGCGGCGGGCTTTACAACTCGGGCCCAAGGAGATACACTGCTGGCATGAAAAAATCCGCGCTGGCCGCGCTCTTGGCGCTGGCGCTTCCTTATATAGCCCGGGCCGCGGGGCCCGCGGCCAAGAACCCGGGCACCTTCGTCAACGCCGAGATCGAGGAAATCACCAGCCTGGACCCGGTCTTCCCTTACGACAACGCGAGCCAGGGGCTCATCTACAACATCTACGACACCCTGATCGCCTTTAAGGGCGCGTCCTTGACGCGCTTTCGGCCCGCGCTCGCGACCGAGGTGCCCTCGCGGAAAAACGGCCTTATCTCGGCGGACGGGCTGGTCTACCGCTTCCCCATCCGCAAGCGCGTGTTTTTCCAGGACGGCGAGCTCCTGACGCCCGAGGACGTGCGCTACTCCTTGCTGCGCTTCATGCTCACCGATCGCGCGGGCGGGCCCTCGGCGCTTCTGCTTGAGCCCATCCTGGGCGTGTCCTCGACCCGCGACGCCTCGGGCAAGATCACGCTCGACTTCAAAAAAGCCGCGGGCGCCGTGCGCGTGGAAGGAAACGACGTGGTTATCCGCCTGGCCCGGCCCTTCGCGCCTTTCTTGTCCATCATGGCGCGCTGGAGCTACGTGGAATGCGAGTCCTGGGCCGCGGCCAACGGCGAGTGGGACGGCAAAGAGGCCGACTGGAAAAAGTACAACGATCCGGAGGCCGGGCAGTCATATTTCGATTCCCACGCCGACGGCACCGGGCCCTTCGAGCTGGCGGACTGGGACCAGGTGGGCCGCTTCGTGCTCTTAAAGCGCTTCGACCGCTACTGGCGCGGCCCGGCCAAGCTCGCGCAGGTGCTCGTCAAGACCGTGCCCGAGCTCTCCACCCGCAAGCTCATGCTTGAAGCCGGCGACGCGGACTTGGCCGAGGTCGCGGCGCCCCTGGCCGACGAATTAAAGGGCCTGCCCGGCGTGCGCTTGGATCAAGGCCTGCCGGAGCTGGCGGTCGACCCGGTGTTTTTCTTCACCTTCCACATCAATCCCCAGGCCAACCCGGACATCGGATCTGGGCGCTTGGACGGCGACGGCATCCCGCCGGATTTCTTCACGGACAAGAATCTGAGAAAGGCCTTCGCCTACGCCTTTAACTACAAGGCCATGGTCAAGGACGTCTTCCACGGCCGGGCCGAGCCGGCGGTCGGCCCCATCCCGCCGGGGCTGCTGGGCTACGAGCCCGACGGCCCGCGCTACCGCTACGACCCGGCCAAGGCCAAGGCGTACTTCAAGAAGGCCTGGGGCGGGCAGGTGTGGCAAAAGGGCTTTCGCTTCACCTTGACCTACAACACCGGCGGCGAGAGCCGCTTGGCCGCGTGCGAAATCTTGAAGCGCGGCGTGGAGGCCTTGAACCCCAAGTTCCAAATCAACCTGCGCGGCCTGGACTGGCCCTCCTACCTGGCCAAGGCGCAGCAGCGCCTCCTGCCCGTTTTTTCGCGCGGCTGGTACCCCGACTACCCGGACCCGCACGACTTCGCCTTCGCCTTCTACGACTCGGACGGCCGCTACCCCTCGGCGCAGGGCTATTCCAACCCCAAGATGGACAAGCTCATCGCGCAGGCGGCCCGGGAGTTGGACCCGCAAAAGCGCGCGCGGCTCTATCATGAGATTCTGCGCCTGGGCTACGAGGACGAGCCCGACGTGGTGACCGTCTATCCGACCGGCGTGCTGGCGCTGCGCAAATGGGTCAAGGGCTTTGTCTACAACCCGGTGTTTTTGGACGCGTACTACTACCCCGTCTCCAAGGACTAGAGCGTGAGCGCTAAGAGCTCCCGCGGGGCCTTCGCGGTCCTCATCCTGGCCAACCTCATCTACGCCACGGCCTATTCGACGGCGCGCGTGGCCATGACCGGCGTGCCGCCCGCCGCGCTGGCCTTCGTGCGCCTCTTCGCCGCGGGCGCGGTGCTGCTGCCCTTCTTTAAGGTCCGCGGCGCGGCGCCGCTTTCGCGGCAAGATTTCTGGTCCGTGGCCGGCATGGGCATCGTGGGCCTGGGCGCGGCGTTTTGGCTCGGCAACGTGGGCATCGCCTGGTCCTCGTCGACCGACGCGGCGCTGCTGGTGGTGGTCGAGCCCGTCGCCTTGATGCTCCTGGGCCCCGTTCTATTGGGCGAGAAGCTCTCCCGCCGCGAGGCCGCGGGCGCGGCCCTGGCGGTTATCGGTTCGGCGCTGGTGGTCTTTAACGGCGTGCCGGGCTTAAGCGCCGGCGCCGGGCTTTTGCCGCATTGGCGCGGCGACCTGCTTCTCATCTTGGGCGGCCTGGCCTTCGCCGCTTACTCCTTGCTGGGCCGCCCGGCCCTGGCGCGCGCCGACGCGGGGCGCGTGACCGTGCTCTCCATGTTCTGGGGCGCGGCCGCGGTCTTTCCCTTGGCCGCGCGGGAGTGGATGACGGGCCGGCGGCCGGTCTGGACCTTTTCCGCGGCGGCGGCGACGATTTACCTGGCCCTGGCGGTCACGGCGCTGGGATTTTTCCTGTGGAACTGGGCGCTCGAGCGCGTGGAGACCTCGCGCGCGGCCATTTTTCTGACCAGCCAGCCCATCCTGGGCGCGCTCTTGGGCGTGCTCTGGCTTAAGGAGCGCGCGACCGTTTTTACGTTTGTGGGCGGCGCGCTCATCGTGGCCGGGCTCGCCGCGGCGTTCTGGCCCGCGCGCGCGGCCGCGGCGGGCGAACCGGCGATCCGCGCGGAGGCGTCTTAGCCTAGGCATAAAAACCAATAAACTACCGGGAATCCCGGTAAATATCAATATTGCCGGGATTCCCGGTAAAATAGTTTAAAATGAAGATTCACCTTCCAAATAGCGCCTTTCTGGGAAATATCGATCCGTTCATTCGCGGCTTCGACCCGTCATCTCCGGATCGCCTCGAGATTTCAGCCAACGACAAGTGGATTTCCGTCCATCCGGCGGCGATTTCGATGGTGGCCGCGCTGGGCTTGAGCGTGAAGCCGGAAAACATCCTCCGCCAGAAGTTCGAGGCGCGCTCAAGCCATTATTTCGCCCGCATGGGGCTCTTCAAGCTCCTGAACATTCCGACCGGCATCGCCATCACGGAGCACGAGTCGGCGGGGCGGTTTATTCCGCTCACCCAGATACGGGCGTCGGCGGAACTAACGCGCTTCATCACCGAAATGATCCCGCTGCTGCATTTGGAGGCGGAGCAAGCCAAGACTCTGGGCTACATCGTGAGCGAACTCGTGAGAAACGTGCTGGAACACGCCGAGGCCCCCAACGGCGCGCTTTTGTGCGCGCAGTACTACAAGAAAAGCAACGCCATCCGCATCGGCATCGCCGACACGGGCGTGGGAATCAAGGCCACCATCACGCGCTCGCACCGGGCGGACACGGACCTCGACGCCATCCGGCTCGCGCTCATGCCCGGCATCACCGGCACGACCCCCATGGAGGGGGGCACCGAGCAGAACGCGGGCGCCGGCCTGTTCTTCATCAAGTCCATCGCCAGCGTCAACCGCGATTTTTTCGTGATTTACAGCGGCACGGGCCTCTACAAACTGCTCAAGAAAAGCTCCGCCCGCAGGCTGCGCCTGCATGCCGATCCTTTTGAGGACAGGCACGCCCAGGACGGCGCAATGCCCTATTGGCGCGGAACGGTCGTCGGCGTGGACATCACGCTCAACCAGACCGAGGAGTTCTCCCGGCTCTTGGACGCCATCCGGGAAACCTACGGCTCCGCCGTCAGGGAGCGGCGCCGGGAAAAATACAGGAGGCCGCGGTTCTCGTGACGCGCATCGACATCCGCGCGCGCGCCGGCGCTTTCGCGGAAAACAAGGATGCGGCCAGGGAGATGCGTCTCAACGAAATCCTTCCGGCGCTCGAAAAGGGCGAGAATGTCGTCCTGGATTTCACGGGCGTGGACGCGGCCACGCAATCCTTCGTCCACGCGCTCATCAGCGACCTGCTGAGAAAGCGGGGCGCCGCCGTGCTCGACCATCTTGAGTTCAAATCCTGCAACGACACGGTGCGGAAAATTATCGCCATCGTGGTCGACTATATGCAGGAAGGCGCGGGCTAGAGGCTCCTGATGCGCGCGCGGATGGGGGACGCGGTTAACAACGAGTGGGCCTAAAAGCCCACTGCGGCTAGAGCCAAGAAGCTTGCCGTTAAAATCAGTGGAGGCCGCAGTATTCGAGCTTGCAGATGTCCGTGACGCCGGCCGTTTTCAACAGGGACTGCTGGGCCGCGTCGACTTTGGCGCTTCCTTGAGCGGCGATCGCGTTGTGTCTTGCAACGGCCAGCGCTTGCGCGGCGATATCGCTGAGGCTGCTGGAGGACGCCGGGGATGGAAAGGGCTGCGGCGCGAGAACGGCCGCGTAGTCGCTGATGTCCTGAAGGCCATCATAATTGTCGCGAACATACTGGCGAACGAGGTCGCCTTGCGCGCTGGTTTGAACATCTATTTTCTTGACGGCTTCCGCTGAGGCCGTGATTTCGCCGCAAAGCTCCGCGATTTGAGGCTCCGTCATGGCATCGGCCTGCGCTTTAGTGACCGTCACCTTCCGGTTGCCCGCGTAGTAGTACACCTCCGCTTGGGCGGCGGCGCCGAGCAAGGACAGCGTCAATACGGCAATCGGCAAAGAAGAGAGTTTCATTATTAACCTCCTGGGCTTTTGCGCCCATGCTGAGATTAAGGATGCCGGCCGACGCCTTTTGCCGCATGAGCCGTTGGGGCAGGCCCAAGCAACAAAGGGCCCGGGTCCAAAGGCCCACGCGACTATAGGCTCCTGATGCGCGCGCGGATAAGCCCGCAGAGATAATCCGCGGCTTGGGGCAGCGCCCGGCCGCGGCGCTTGAAGAAGTAGATTTCGCGGGACAAGGGCGGGCCCTTAAAGCGCAGGACCGCGCCGGCCTTTAAGGCGTCCTTCATCACCATGTCCGGCAGCACGGCCGCGGCCAAGCCTTCCAGCACGAAGCGGTGGTGGGTCTCCAAGAACTCGGCCTCGTACTGGATATTGCGCGGCAGGCGCGCGTCCGGAAAGCCGTCGACGCTGGGCAGCGTGGGGTCGGCGCGGAAGTATCGCGGCGCGATGAAGGGGCATTGCAGGAGTTCGCGCAGCGCGGTTGGCGCTCGGCGCCCGGCGAAAAGTTTTTTGGCCGCGTAGATGTGCGAGACCAGGCGCCCCAGGTGGCGCGACTCAAGCGCGGGGTCCTGGATGTCGGCGTAATAGAGCCCGAAGTCGACTTGATCTTTTTTCAAGGCGTCGGCCATGCCCGCGGGGTCGAGCTCGTAGAAGGCAAAGCGCGTCTTGGGGTGGCGGCCGCGGAAGGCCAGGAGCGGCCGGGGCAGCAGGTAGTCCGTGATCATCTCGCGGCTGCCGATTTTGATGAAAGAGACGCCCTCCGGCGCCTGGCCCGAGAGGGCCAGCTTGGCGCTTTCGATGGCGTCGTAGACGGCCTCGGCGCGGTCCTTTAGGAGCCGGCCCTCGGCGGTCAGCTCCACCGTGCGCCCTTCGCGCGCAAAGAGTTTTCGGCCCAGGGATTTTTCCAGAAGCGAAACGCTACGGCTCACGGCCGGCGGGGAGATGTGCAGGTTTTCGGCCGCGCGGGTGAAGTTCAACTCGCGGGCGACTTCCAAAAAGTAGCGCAGCTGGTAGAGGTCCATGCGAAGAGTTCTCCCGCGGCTATGTTAACTTTAAGTTATCGCTCGCTTCAATATTTTTTAATTTAAATTAACGATGGGAACCGCTATCATGGCTCACGCCGTTAGACAAGGAGGCGCTATGATTGCAGTCGCGACGCGGGCGCGGGAAGCCGGGACGGACGACTTTACGCTCTTTAAGGAGAAAATCGAGCGGGAGCTTTTGGGGCACCCGGTCGTCATGGACAACGCCTACACCCGGTGGTTCAAGCGGGGCTTGGCCGACGCCCGGCAGGTCCAGGATCTCATCGTGCAGTTCTCGGTCTTCTCCAATTACTTTCTGATCATCCAGGCCAAGCGCATGGTAATGGCCGAAACCGCCGAGAGCGAGGCGGCCGCGCGCGACATTCTGGTCAACGAGCTGGGCGTGGGCTTGAACCCGCGCACCGGGAGCGCGGAGGGAAAGACTTTTTCCGCCAGGAACGCGCACCTCAACTGGCTGCGGGAGACGGGCGCCGCGCTGGGCCTCTCGCCGATGAGCCTGGGCCGCTGGAGCGCCGCAGCACCCTCCACCAAACTGTTTTTGGAAAACCTGGAGGCGGTCTACGCCGGCGAGGACGCCGTCGCGGGCGCGGGCGCCAGCTTCGCGGTCGAGAACTGGGCGGCCCGCGGCATCGGCCGCGGCGCGGAAGCGGAGTCCGGCAACTTTTGGAAGGAGCTCATCGCCGGCTTGGAAGGCCACAATGAGAATTTCCGCGCGCCGCGCGGGCTTTCGCCCCTGCCGCTGGGGTTCTTCAAGTGCCACTTCGCCATGGAGGCCGGGCACGGCGCGGGCGTGTGGCGCGAGCTGGAAAAAGACTTTGCCGCGCCGGGCTTTGACGCCGAGCGCTTTTTGGCGGGCGGACGCGCGGCCCTGGACGCGCTGCGCGTGTTCTGGCAGGGCCTGGACGCGCGGCTTTAAGGGTTGAAGGCGCTGATTTGCCCGAGGATGGACGAGAAGCGAGCCGCGGAGACGTTCACCCGCGAGGCCCGGGCCGAGGCGGGGATGTCCGCCCAGTCGATGCGGTAGCCCGCGCGCGCGGCGTCCTTCAAGAAGCGGGCGTTGTCCGGGTCGGACAAGGACGCGTACCAGGAGAGCTGATCGCTGGTGTCCGCGCCGGAGTTTTTCCCCAAGGCGGCGTTGAAGGCGCGGAGCAGGCCGTCGTCGTAGCTGGAGGTGTCGTCGCCCACGCCGATGACGTAGGACTTCTCGATGAGCGGGCCGCCCGAATCGCCCTCGGCGGCCGAGGCCCGGTTCCCGTCGGGGACGCGCTTGATTTCGATAGGGTTGTCCAGCGAGGCGTGGAAGAAGAAATGAATCGGCGCTTGGCGCGCGCCCGCGAGAAAGAACAGGCCCTTCCCAAAGGCCAGGACGCGGTTGCTTCCCGTCCTCTTTATTCCCCAGCCGCCCAACATTAAATTCGCGCAGCCGTAGCCGGCGATGGTCACGTTGGCCCCCACCGCGTCCGCGGACTTGGCGTGAAGCAACACGGGCATGGGCGCGACGCCCGCGGCGGCGCCGGGGGCGAGCTTCAAAAGCGCGATGTCGTGCCGCTCTTGGCCCATGAGCCCGGCGAAGATTTGGACGGCCCGGGCCTGGTCTTCCTGGGACAGATCCTGGCCGGCGTTTATTTTCTTGTATAAGCCGTCAAGCTCTTGAATGAAGGAGTGGACCCGGCTCCAGCTGAACGCGGGCATCAGGGCTTGGATGACGGCGACTTTGCCGGCTTGGCCGGAGAATTCGACAAAGGCGCCGGGCTTGTCGGGGTCGACGCCCAGCGCCGCCAGGCAGTGGGCCGCGGTCAAGACGGTGTCGGGGCCGACGAGGGTCCCGCTGCACAGGCCGCGGCCGGGCAAATCCACCCGCACGACCTGGGGCAATTGCCCCGGCTGGGCCGCCAGGCCGTTGATGATGAAGGCCCCGGCCGGGCGCGCCAAGGCCAACGCGAACACAAGCGCCGCCGCTTTTTTCATGGCTGTTCTCCGTATATAGCAGGCAAAACCGCCCTGCGCCAGGGCCTAGGCCAAGGGGCCATTGGGCCCTCGCCGTTGGGCGCGGGTTGATCTATTCTATAAGGAAGCCGATGAGCTTAAAACTTTTGGGGGAAACCATGAGAACTGGACACCGCGCCGGATTTCGCCTGGGCGCAGCGCTGTTGGCCGCGGCGTTTCTCGCCGCGGGCGCCGCGCGCTCCTTCGCCATCGAGGGCGAGGGCTCTTTCGACGGCGGCCTGGGCGACATGGGCCCGGCCTTCAACGCCCTGACGGACGGCTTGGCGCCCTTGAGCCTGCCCCAGCTTCCGGATTTGTCGGCAGGCGCGCTTTCTCCCGCGCTGCCAAGCGCCGCGTTGGCCGCTCCCGCCGCGCCCGTCCTGCCCGAGTCCAAGCCCGTGCGCCGCTGGGCCGCGCCGGCCCCGGTGCAGTCCGGCGATTACACCCTTTTGACCGAGCCCTTCAGCGGCCGGACCGCGGTCTTAAACCTCATCAACAACGCGCGGACCGCCATCAACCTCACCATCTACGAAATCGAGGACCCGCCCACGATTTCCGCGCTCATCAACGCGGCCCAGCGCGGCGTCACGGTGCGCGTCATCTACAACCTCGACTCCTTCCGCGGCCGCGACCCCAACGCCAAGTACGTCCAAGAGCTGCAGAACGCGGGCGTGCAGGTCCAGGCGGCCAGCCAGCAGTTCACGGTCACGCACGAGAAGACCATCACCGCGGACGGCACTTCGGCCGTCATCATGACCTTCAACCTGGTGCCCAACTATTTCTCGGGCACGCGCGACTTCGGCATCGTGACCGCCAACGCCGCGGAGGTCGCGGAAATAAACGCGGTCTTCGACGCGGACTGGAACGGCGAGCAGGCCGATCCGACCCTGCCCGAGCTGGTCTGGAGCCCGGAGAACTCCCGGGAGAAAATTTTGGGCGTCATCAACGGCGCCACCAAGACGCTTGAGGTCTACGGCGAAGAGACCGAGGACCCCGAGTGCATGCAGGCGCTCATCAACGCGGCCCAGCGCGGCGTGGCGGTGCGCTTTATCACCGCGGTCTTGAGCGACCGCGGCGGCCAAGACGGCAACGCGGCCGAGCGCCAGGTCTTGAACGACAACGGCGTGCAGGCCAAGGCCCTCAACAACCCGTATATCCACGCGAAGGTGATTTTGGCGGACTACGGCACGCCCAACGCCCGGGTGTTCATCGGCTCGGAGAATTTCTCCAAGACCTCGCTTGACAAGAACCGCGAGCTGGGCATCATCCTGAGCAACCCGCCGCTCATGGACAGCATCGAGAGCACCTTCAACTCGGACTGGGCGCAGTAGTAAGGCCCTTCCTATATATACCCGTATACCTATACACCCATATGGGGGGTATATATGAAAGACGCAATATAGATAGGGCAGATAGGGTCTAGGCCTACCCTAGGCCTAGCTAGGCCCAGGCCTGGCCTGGCGCCGCCGCGGTTTCCCGGCTACACTAGGCCTGCCCGAAGGCGCGCCATGTTTGACCTGAACCTGACCCAAAAATTGGCTGAGCTTTTCGCGGTCGCGCCGCCGCAAAGAGACGCCGCCTGGCGGCAGGCGTTTTTCGCCGCGGTCCCGGAGGCGAGCCTGCGCGCGCTCTCGCCCCAAGTCATCCAGGGGCCGGACGGCTTTCCCTATTTCGCCCTGGCCATGCCCAAGCCGGGCGAGCCCTTCGAGGGCTTTTGCGTCAAGCACGTCTTGGACGCCTGCCTCGCGCAGGGCTTCGGCGCGGCGATTTTCGGCGAGCCGGCCGCGCCGCCCTGGTGGGTGTTTAGCTACGGGGATTTGTCCTCTTATAAAGGATACGGCCGCTTCGAGGGCGACCCCTCCGACGCGCCCGCGGACCTGCCGCCGGGGCCGCGCGTGGAGACGCTCAAGGAGGGGCGCAAGGTCTACATCGGCGCGCCCTCGGAGGCGTTTTTGCCCCAAGCGGCGCGGGCCGTGCTCGCGCGCTATTTAAAGGCGCTGGGCGTGGCCAGCCCCGGCGTGGCGCTGATGTTCGACCCCGCGATGAAGCCGAGCCAAAACCTGGCCTTCAACCTCTACCGCGCGCAGTTCCCCAATCCCGCCGACTACGACCGCGCGATGCAGAGCCTCTTGTGGTTCTTGCCCCGCGGCCGCGGGCTCATCGGCCCGGAGCCGATTCCGGCGGGGCAGTTCGCGGCGCTGGGGTAGTATCCGATAACGAAGAAAAAGGGCTCCGCACCGCTTCATGCGGTTGGTATCAATGCGTGTCCGTAAAGATTTCGCGAATGTTATGGTAATAGCGGTTAGCCTGGTTTATCAAGGCGGACTACTTTTATGTATTCTTGAGTTTACGTTTGGGGGATCTGATAATGAATATAAAGTTAAGCGCAATCAATTTTAAAAATTATCGCTCTTGCAGGAACACTTCTTTAAAACTTCATCCAAACCTCTCGATTCTGATTGGTATTAATGGTTCTGGTAAAACCACAGTATTAAACGGGATTGGGTTTTTACGTTCTTTAAGCATGGGTAATTTCAGGCATCTTCGAGAAAGGCCATTGGCAACGAGCAATTGCAAAATATCATGCACGTTTACGGCGGATCAAAGCGAAATTAATTATTCTGCCAGTCTTTCTTATACGACCGATGAAGATAATGATGACCAATTGGTTGCGGCGAGGGAGCGGTGGCGGTCTAAAAGTTTGTTAGGCAGTGGAAAAACGGCCGATGTTCCATTGTGGGTATTGGGAGCTCACCGCGTAGAGCACGGATTGTCATCACGAGAATTTTACGCAATGCAACGTGGAATATTTGGGAGACAGGCAGCCTATGAGTATCTTAAAGCTTTTGATTCCAAAACCACAGAGGCCGCACGTTCTGTAAATGATTTTATTAGATCAACAAGTTATTATAGCGCTGCACAATTTACAGACCCGTCGAGTTGCCCGCCATCTTTCTTTGTTGAGGAAGAAGGGGCTTTCCGGCGTTCGTTGGGGTTTCATCGACAGCATCAAAAATTCATGTTCGATTTATATTCGGCATATAAAAACAATACAAATGATTGGGATCGCTTTATTTCTGTGGTTGGACGAAGAGGGATTCGTTTGGTGGACAATATTAAATTTAGAGAAGTTTTCATTTCCTCAAGCGAGGTTAGGGTAAGAAGCGGTGGCGGTATAAATAAGCAAAAGAGAAAAAAACGACTAATAATTCCGGCCTTCTATCTTCGGCGAAGAAAGTACTCTCCGGGGCAGTTGTCTGAAGGTACTTTTAAGACCCTGGGCTTACTATTTTATCTTCTTACAGAAAAAAGTCAACTCTTACTTATAGAAGAACCCGAAGTTTGTATACATCATGGTCTCTTAACCACTATCGTTGAGCTTATTAAGGCGGAATCCAAGCGAAAGCAGATTATAATCTCAACGCATTCGGATTTTGTCTTAGACAGAATTACCCCGGACAATGTATTTCTTGTAACAAATGTTGGCGATCGTGGAATTGTTGTAAATCCAATTGAACGAGTCTTGGGGTCTAATGGGTTTCAATCTTTGAAAACATATCTGGCGAACGCCGGCACCCTCGGCGAGTACTGGCGGCAAGGTTCTCTCGAAAATGAGTAAGTGTGTAGGAATAATCGCGGAAGATAAAAGTGACGCCGATGTGGTTAGCGCGGTCATCCAAAAGCTGCGCCCGCGCAAAAAATGGAGATTTCACATCGTCGCAGGCGGGGGGTGCGGGCGGATTAAGTCGAAGTGTCTGATGTGGGCCCAAGAACTTTACAACAAGGGGTGTAGTCATTTGGTTCTGGTGCGAGATTCTGATGGTGGAGACCCGGAAGCCTTCCGATCTGGGCTAGAACAAAAATTAATATCGACGGCATTCTCCTCTAGAATTATTGTTATCCCTGTCAGAACAATAGAGGCATGGTTGCTGGCGGATGAGCTTGCGATACAAAAATTGTTTGAGCTCAGGAAAATGCCGAACAGCATTGCTCACCCGGAAAATGAGCTTGATCCGAAAGGAAAACTAGAGGAAATTGTTCATCATTTCTCCGGAGGGGCTCGGATATACGTAACAACCATTCACAACGCACAACTCGCTAAAATCGCGCGAATAAAACGGTTGCAGCGGTGCAAATCCTACTTGCCACTAGAAAGCTATATTGATGTTAATTTTTAGAGCGCTGTGCTTTTGGGAATATCGTTCAAACCGCGATTATAGTTGCCGCAGGCGTTTTGATTCGGCGCTCTCTTTTCTCCCATCTTGACCCGTCGTGTCAAAGTGTTCTATAGTTGACGCTCCCCTCGAGCCGGGCCCCGTCGGCCGGGCTTGGGTTGGGAACGGCTCCGGCGCTTGAGGCGGGCGTAGTTCAATGGTAGAACACAAGCCTTCCAAGCTTGTTACGTGGGTTCGATTCCCATCGCCCGCTCCAGGGGCTGGGCTCTAGGGCCCGGGCAGACGCTGGGATAGCTCAGCTGGTAGAGCATCTCCATGGTAAGGAGAAGGTCGTGGGTTCGATTCCCATTCCCAGCTTGTTTTAGTTGCAAAGCTTCAAAATTGATAAAATAAAAAAGATTCAAAAAGAGAACGAAGGAGAAACACCATGGCCAAAGCGAAATTTGAGAGGAAAAAGCCGCACGTCAACATCGGGACTATAGGCCACGTGGACCACGGCAAGACGACGTTGACCGCGGCCATCACGCACTATTTGTCCAAGAAGGGCTTGGCCCAGGCCAAGAAGTACGACGAAATCGACAACGCTCCCGAAGAGCGGGCGCGCGGCGTGACGATTAACGTCCACCACCAGGAGTACGAGACGGCCAACCGGCATTACGCCCACGTGGACTGCCCGGGACACGCCGACTACATCAAGAACATGATCACGGGAGCGGCGCAGATGG
>Ga0307373_10003310_pt1 | contig 28126 bp, 25 predicted proteins | sample OX2MG_FD_202534 | JGI IMG/M metagenome (GOLD analysis project Ga0307373, IMG submission 202534) | Soil microbial communities from Risofladan, Vaasa, Finland - OX-2 | ecosystem: Environmental > Terrestrial > Soil > Coastal area > Acid sulfate soil | place: Finland: Risofladan, Vaasa | collected... | reverse complement strand
CGAAGATGGCCAACTCGCGCCAAAAGTTTGCGCCAAGGCCGCCACCTTTCGTTCTGGTGCTTTTTCGAAGGCTGCCAACGCCCTTCGAAGACTGCCACGTTTCCCTGCGCGAAGGCGGCCTTGGTGCGCTTCGAGACTTCGTCGCCCATCAGGAGGCGAATCTTGTCGAGCTTTTGCCATTGGCCGTCGAGCGCCAAGAGCGAGCCGATCTCGAAGTAGCCGGTGGCGACGTCGAGGCCCTTGGAGAGATCGCACCAGTCGCGCAGGTAACGGAGCACCTTCCAGTCGTCGTCACTATTGTCGACAATGAACAGCTCGCCGCCGGTCTTGCTGGTGCGCTTAGGCATGGCGGCCTCTTGGTCGGAAAGGCAATTGCGCGGCGCGTCTGCGGAATGACGTCCGTTCGGGCCTACGGACGCAAGCGAGGACGCTTACGCTACGAGGTTGCGCCCCTAGGCGATCGAAGAACGCCCCTTCGGGGCCACGAACGTTGCTCACCCGATGCCCTCCGCCAACTCACCGCGAGGTGCTTCACGCGCGTGCCCGACGCAGGCAGGCGCGGCAGCGGGTAGATTAGCAGACTGGGCGGTGAATGCAAGCAGGCGGAGGCCTGCCTCCTCCCCACCCGACCGACACCACGAACGACAAAGAGCACCCGAATCGCGGCTACTCGCGCGCCACGCCGAAACCGATACGTCTCTTTTGGGCAGGCGTTGGAGGCGCCATCAGTTGGCGAATGGCTTCGATGTCGGCCATTGGATAAGACGGCTGTCTCTCCGGCAAGGGGCTGCGCAAGTGTGCCGCGCCGCCGACGCCGACGGTTGCCTTTCGCCAGGGATGCGGCGATGATTCGGGGAAAGGATGGTTAAACGGAGTACGCCATGCCGGGCGGTCAGCCAGTTCTTCGCTTTCCGAACTGGGGGAAAGGGGATGGTGTCGGCCCATCGCGACCGCGACGGCCACCGAGACCACGCGCGCGTCCCCGACACTGTCGCCGCTTCCGCGGCGACCACCTCATGAATAATCCGGGCTACCGGCTTAGCGCGGCGGCGCTCTCGTTGGCGACGGGCGACTCTTCGCCGATGTGAAACAGGGAAATATAGTCGCGGTTGCAAAGCACGACGGCCGCCGTGAGGGGATCGCCCTTGCTGCCCGCATGGCCGATCTTGGCCTGTGTGACCGGAATAAAACTCTTCAACTCGTGCGCCATGGCCGAAACCGGGTCGGCCGACCCTCTCAGTTGCAGCCGGCCTTCGATCTCATAGCCCGACACGATCAGGAACGTCGGGTAGCTCTTCTTATCGACGAAGGCGAACCGCCTGGTTTCCGGTGCTTCGTGCCGGCCCCCGCCCAAGACGGCCAGCCGCACGAGTTGTTTGCGGACCACCACTTGTTTCAGCAAAGTGAGGCGGCTGGCTTTCGATTCGCGGCGCGCCACGTGTACGTCGTTCAGATAGACGTACTCGGAATTGGGATCGATCAGCACTTCCAAGAGACGAAGCCCCCGCGTCTCCACCTCCCCAATCAGCAGGTGTTCGTCGGTGACGAAAATCGCGGGTAGCTTCTGCGCAGCCATGTTCAAGGGTAGGTCATATTTTGTGGATTGGGGGTTGGAGGTTGGGGATTGGAAACCAAGACCTAAAGCCCAATGCCTAAGACCGATGCTATGGTCGGGCGATCCACCGGTTCGATGACGCCCCGTTCGCAAATGATGGCCTTAATCAGCCTGGCTGGCGTAACGTCGAAGGCCGGATTGTAGACCTGGATTCCATCGGGGGCCGTTTGTCGGCCAAACCCGTGCGTGATCTCTTGCGCCGGACGCTGCTCGATGGGAATCGTCTCGCCGTCGGCGATCGACCGGTCGAAGGTGCTGGTCGGCGCCGCCACATAGAACGGAATGTCGTGCGCGGCGGCCAGGACCGCGACGCCGTAGGTGCCGATTTTATTGGCCGTATCGCCGTTGGCGGCAATGCGGTCGGCGCCGACCACGACAGCCTGCACGCGGCCTTCGCGCATGACCTGGGCGGCCATTGAGTCGCAAATCAGGGTCACGTCGATCGCCCGTTGCTTCAATTCCCAGGCCGTCAGCCGCGCGCCTTGCAGCAAGGGGCGGGTCTCGTCGGCATAGACGTGCAACCGCTTGCCGGCGTCCTGAGCGGCGAAGAACACCGCCAGGGCGGTGCCGTATTCGGCCGTGGCCAGCCCGCCCGCGTTGCAATGCGTCAACACGCCCTGGCCGTCGCTCAGCAATTCGGCGCCATGACGGCCGATGGCACGGCACATCGCCCGATCTTCTTCGTGGATGGCACGTGCTTCGTCCAACAGCCGCTCGGCGATTTCCCCAGCCGGCGCGCGCCCTCGCCACTCGTGGGCCAGGCGTTTCATCCGCTCCAGCGCCCAAAAAAGATTCACCGCCGTGGGACGGCTCTGGGCGAGATAGGCGACCACCTCGTCAAGGCGTTGAAAGAATTCGCCTACCGGGTCTTGCCCCGATGTGGCAGCGGCGGTCCGCACCCCGAGCACCACGCCATAAGCGGCCGCGATACCGATGGCCGGGGGTCCGCGGACCCGCAGACTGCGAATGGCCTCAAAAACCGCCGTGACCTCAGCGCAGTCAAGATAGGCAAGCTCGGTAGGCAGGCGGGTTTGATCGATCAGCCGCAAGCAGCCCTGCACTCCGCCGACCCAAGCCACCGCCGTCGTGTTTTGAAACGCCTCCATAGGCTGAATCCTTGCACGTTCTCGGCCTGCGGAGTAGTCGAAAAAAAGCGTGCTCCCTAACCCTAGGGCGATGTTGGCGTTGCCGCCCAAAAACGCTACCATCCGCGGCACCGGGTGAGAAGGGACCACACAGGCAGAGAATGAATTGGCTCGATCCTCTCCGAGCTCTGGCTAGGACCGTCCGCAACCGCTGGCACGGTCAACTCCATCGGCAAATGGTCGCACAAGCAGAGCGCCTGGACGGCGCGCTTGGGAAACTGGAACAGCTTGACCATCGGCTTTCCGCGACTTTCGCCGAGGTAGAGCGGCTGCGCGCCGTGGCCGACGATGCCTCGCGAGTTGCAGCATCGCGCGCGGCGGTCAGCGGATCGCTGCTGGAATCCGTCGAGCAGCTTCTCGCTCGCCGGTTGGCCGAGCAAACGAGCGACCTACAGGATGACGCGCAACGGCATGCGGCTGTGATGGCGGCCATCAGCGCACCGCTGCTGGAATCGGTCGAGCAATTGCTCGCTCGGCGGCTGACCGAGCAAGCCGGCAACCTGCACGAGGATCTGCAAAAGCATGCCGCTTCGATGGCCACGTTTGGCGCGCCGCTCTTGGAATCTGTGGAGCAGCTTTTGTCTCGACGGCTGGCCGAGCTGAGCGTCGACGTGCAAGACCACTTGTTATTGAACGCGGCGTCGATTGTGGCCCAGGTCTACGAGCGCCTCGCGGCTCAAGGGGCGAAAACCGGGGAACTTCGCCCCTTTTCGCGGGACCTGCCCGCCCCGCCCCGCGCGGCCTGAAACTTGGTCAGGGCGAAGAACGAATGGAGTTGGCTCTCGCCGAAGCTCCACCACTTCCGCACCGTCTGGTGCTCGAAATCGACCAGGCCAAAACTCGGCCCGCTCTGGCCCACAAGGAACAACTCGCCCTCGAGATGCACCAGCCCGCGCAGCCAACCGGTCCGCGCCGGGCCGCATTGCTGGTGATCGGGAACGGCCGATACCGAAGCCATGAGAGCGCCCGTCCGGGGATGGTGCTTGTTGACCGTCCCTCTGTCCGTGTAGCTGACGTAATGGCCCTGCTTGGGCAGGTAAACGCCGTCGTGAAAACAACCGTCCCAGGCATCGCCGACATTGAATTGAGACAGGAACCAATCGCCGCGCGTCACATTCCATAAGCGGCCGCGGGACGGCACGTTCACGATCAATTCTCCGTTGACGAAAAAGTGATGATTGAAGTGGAATAGGTCGAGATCCTTGCCGGTGTAGAACCGGTAGTCGATGGCCTGGCCCGCGAACAGCTTGGGGCGCGCCCGTGCGTCGTCGGTCAGTCCGACGCGCTGGCACAACTCGTCATCCTCGTGCCCCAAATAGGCCCAGACGACGTTCAAATCGCGGTCGAGGGCCAGGATGGCATTGGCCAGCGGCGACGTGGCATACAGGAATTCGCCTTCGACGCTCAAGCTGTGCAGATCGCCCATCAAGCGATGGCTGCGCTGCGCCAGCAGTTGCCCCAGCGAGCGGTCGTAGAGGCAAACCGAATCATAGGTGGCCACGGCCACGGCGTCGTTGAGGACGGCGATTCCTTTGCCGGCGAACCGCTCCAGCGGCGACACGTGAAAGCTCGGCAGTTTGAGCCGGTGTACGACGTCAAGCGTCAGGCGATCGACATCGACTTCGATCCGCCAGATCTCGCCGGCTTCTTCTCCGCCGCGAGCCCAGGTGCGTGTGGTGGTGCGGCGCACCGTCGACGCCAAAAGTTGATAGCGCATCGCTTGTCTCACGGTTGCAACAGAATCAGGCCACGTTGAGCCGCGCCGCGGGCGCCAGGTCCTGGCCCGAATGCGGCACGACGGATGCATGCACCAGTTGCGTCCCGGGAGCATTGATACCGATCGCGATGGTCTCCAAGGGTCCCAGTGCCCGCAGCACGTCGGCGCGGCGTTCGGGCGGCACAAAGAAGAGCACGAACCCGCCGCCGCCCGCGCCCAACAGCTTGCCGCCCAAGGCCCCTGCTTCCAAACCTTGCTGATAGATGTGGTTGATGGCGTCGTTCGAGACGGAGTCGCACAGCGAGTTCTTCAGCATCCAGCCGTCGTGCAACAGGCGGCCAAAGCCGGCCAGACTTTGCCCGCTGGCCAGGATGTCGTAGGCGTCGTCGACCATCTGCCGCATCTTCTTGAGCTGTTGGACGTTGCGGTCGATTCTTTTCACCTGCTGCGCCGCCACTTGGCTGGCGCGCCGCCGCAGCCCGCTGTAAACCACCAGCAAGTGCTGCTCGAACTCGGCCTTGCGATCGGCCGCCAGCGGCACGCGATGCACCACGATGTCTCGGGTGGTGCGAAACTCGATCAGATTGAAGCCGCCCATGGCGGCGAACGTCTGGTCCTGGCAGCCGACCGACTCGCCCAACACGTCGCGCTCCAACTCGATGGCCTGATAGGCCAGATCGAGCGGGTGAACGAGGCGTCCCTGGAAAGCATAGAGTGCGTTCAGCACGCCCACCACAAAGCTCGATGACGTGCCCAGCCCGACGGACGACGGAAGCTCGGCCACACAGTCGACTTCGATGTCTTTGGTAATGCCCACCCAGCGAAGGCACTCTCGCAACGGGGCGTGCTCGATCTTTTCCAGGTCGGAAACGCACTCGACCTGCCGGTAGGCCAGCCGGATCGAATAGTCGAAGAGGCGCGAATAAAACCGCGTCGCGGCGAGATAGGTACACTTATCGACCGCGGTGCCCAGTACGGCGCCCCCATGGCGCGTGAAGTACTCCGGGTAATCGGTGCCCCCGCCGAAAAAACTCATGCGAAACGGCGTTTTGCTGATAATCATGCCGCCACCTGACGGAAGTGTTGACGAATGAAAGCATCGGCCTGGCCGAGACTTTCGGGAGTGCCGATGTCGAGAAAAGGTGCCCGACAGCGGTGGACTATCAGCTTGGCGCCGCCGGACAACAGTGCCGGAAACACGTCGCGTTCCATGCTCAAGGGCGTCGCTTGTGGAAAGCGGTGCAGCAGCCGTCTGCGGAAAAGATAGATGCCGGCGTTGATCACCGCGGGGCCGGGTTGTTTTTCATCGAAGCGCCGCAGCCGCCCGTCTGCGGCCGTTTCGAGCCGGCCGTAGCGCGAAGCATCGTCAACTTCGATGCCGATAACGACGCCGTCGACCGACTCTTCGCGGAGCAAACGCCAGGCGCCCGACAGGTCGGCCAGCACCAAGGAATCGCCGTTGGCCAGCACCACTGGATCGCTTGTTTCTGTAAGCGGCTCTGCCATCAGCAACGCTCCGCCGGTGCCCAACGGCTTGTTTTCGCGCACGGTCTGTAGGGAGCCCCCGCCGGTCGGGCGCGTGCGGAAATAATCTTCGGCCACCTCGGCCCGGTAGCCCAGCGAAATCACGAAATTCGGAATCCCTTGCCCGGCAAGATAGCGCAGAACCCATGCGATAAAAGGCTCGCCTGCCACGGGAATCATGGGCTTGGGCAGGTTGGGGCAAACAGAGCGGATGCGTGTGCCGAATCCCCCGGCCAAGATGACGGCACAGCTCGATTTGGGACTAAGGGGACTGGTCATCATAGATCACAACGAACGGGGCGGTGTCTGAGGTTAGTTATCGTGCGTAAGTCGTAGGGTGGGACCAGCGAGCTTGCGAGCGCCGGCCCACCATCGTAAGGCATCAGGCATCAGGCATCAGGCATCAGGCATCAGGCGTCAGGTGGTTTGTCCTGACGCCGGACGCCTGAAACCCGACGCCTCAAATCGGCGGGCCGGCGCTCGCCAGCTCGCTTTTTCCACCCTACGCTGCCTGCCGTTTCGCTTCTTCCGCCGTCAGCCAGTCGATCGTGGCCGCAAGTCCGTCGGCCAACGGCGTCAGCCGGATGCCGGGCAAAAGCCGTTGGAGCTTCCGCACGGCCAGGCACTTTGAGCGGGCTCCCACATAACGGCTGGTGTCGAACTGAATGGCGCCGAAATCGTAGCCCACATGCTCGCAAATCAGCCGGGCAAAATGGCGGATCGTAAACTCTTCACCCGCCCCGATGTTCACCAGCTCGTTGTCTACTCCCTCGGCCAAACACAGGGCGATGCGGGCAAAGTCGCCGACAAACACCAACTCGCGCGACTGATAGCCGTCGCCCCATAACACGACCGGCTCGCCATACAGCTTGCCACGCACGATCTTGCGAATCAGGTCGAAGACAAAGTGCATTTGCCGGCCGTCGGTGTGATAACCGGGGCCATAGAGCGTCGACGGGACGAGACAGAGATACTTCAGCCCAAATTGCCGGGCCAGAGCGAGCAGGCCGACGTAGAGCATCCGCTTCGTCATCGCGTAGGTGAAGAGACTTTCAATCGGCAGGCCGTCGAGAAAGCGGTCTTCGCCAAGCTCGCCGTCGGGCGGATAGGCACAGCTCGTGCCCATGGCGATCAGCTTGGCCTGCGGCTGCCGGGCCTGCCACCAGTCGAGCACATTGGTGTTGATGCGCTGGTTGATGAGCCATTGTTCGCCGGGGTGCGAAAGGCAGAAATCGCCGGCCTGCGTCCAGGCCGCCAGATGAAAAATCTGGTCGTATTTCTTCCCATCGAAGGCGTGGAGCGAACCGGGCCTGGTCAAGTCGCAATTCTTCGAGCCGAGGCGCAGCACCTCGTCGCCACGCGCCGCAAGCTGCGCGCACAGCGCCGTCCCCAGGAACCCCGTACCGCCTGTCACAAGAACCCGCATCGGCCGCGTTCACTCCTGAGGGTTGACCGGAAAGTAGAATTCCACGCCGCGGTCGATCAACGCCCGGTTGTTGGAGAGGATTTCCTTCTTGAAGTTCCAGGCCAGAACGTAATACACGTCCGGCGGTTGCGGAAGCTCCTTCTCGATGCGAACGGGAATGTGCATGCCGGGCGAAAACAGGCCGCGCCGCAGCTCGTTCTTCTCCACCAGGCATTCGAGGTACTGGGTGCCTATGCCGAAGTAATTGAGCAGGGTGTTGCCCTTCACCGGCGCCCCCATTCCAAACACGCGTTTGCCGGCCCGACGGGCATTCTCGAGGTAGGCCAGGTTGTCTTCCTTCATCCGCTCGATGCGCTTGGCCAGAATGCGATAGGCGGACGCCTCATTGGAGCCATGGGCCGCTTCGGCCGCACGCAGCTTTTGCAGCCGCTCGCTGGGCGGCCGCCGCCCCTGGTGAGTGGCAAACCCGATCACCGAGCCGCCGTGAATGGGGGCCACGTAAGCGTCGAACAGCGACAGACCGTGCCGCGACAAGAGCGCCTCGATGGTCTGCAGATTGTAGTAGAGGAGGTGTTCGTGGTAGATCTGGTCGAAGGCCACGTTTTCCATGATCCGCTTCATGTAGAGAAACTGGACCACAAAAACGCCGTCGGGCGCCAGCAGCTCGCGGATGCCGTCGCTGACGGAGTGCAGCTCTTCCAGGTGAAAGAACACGCCCGCCGCGTTGACGACGTCGAACTTTCGTTTCAGCCGCCGCGCGACTTCGAGGTTGAAGAACTCGTTGAGCGTCTCGATTCCGGCCTCCTGGGCCAGTCGGGCCGTGGTTTTCGAGCTTTCGACGCCCAGCGCGTTGAAACCCAGCGCGCGGAAATGTTTGAGTTGCGTGCCGTCGTTCGAGCCGATGTCGAGCACCGACTTGGGGCCGGGCCGCGCGGCGAAGAACCGCGAATCGACCTCGACGGCGACAGTGCGAAAATGATCGGAGAGCGATTGGGTGACGCCCGACAAGTAGGTGTGGTCGCCGAACATCGTTTCCTTCTTGACGGTGTAGTCAAGCTGGGCCGTCCGGCAGTCGTGGCAATAGACGACGCGCAGGGGATAGCACGGTTCTTTGCCGATCTCGTCGGCCTTCAGAAAGTGGTTGCACCACGGCTGGCGTCCGAGATCGATAACCGGCTCCAAGCGCCGGGAGTCGCACACGCGGCAGCCGGCCGCTGTGCCGCTGGTCGCGGGCAGGAAAAGCGAGGCGGTTTGGGGGAGGCCTGACGCAAGGGAGTCGGTATTCATGCTGATGGCAGCCAGACCTCTCGCCATGTTAGCTACGGGCGGACGAACTGTCCTGGAAAAGCGGACCGCTGGCGCGAAGAGTATCGACAGCGGTGGGCAGGGGCAAGACCAGTTAGTAGAAATGCGTCTCTCGCGAGGCTACAATCGCGGCGGTTTCTTTGCCGCTGACACGATGGGAAGAAGGTGACGCATGAACAAACTGACGGGCCAAGTGGCGATGGTGACCGGGGCGGGACGCGGACTGGGTCGCGCAATCGCCCTTGGACTGGCACAGCAGGGCGCCGCGGTCGTGCTTACCGCCCGAAGCCAAGACGAATTGGCGGCCACGGCCGCTATGCTGGCGGGCCACGGCGCCGGCACATTCACCGTGCCGGGCGACATCACCGACGAACGCTTCATCGAGCGGCTGTTTGCGCAGACGGTCGAGCGATATCGACGACTCGACTTGCTGGTCAACAACGCGGGAGCATTCGACGGCGGACCGCTCGACGAAATGTCGGCGGAGACCTGGGACAAAGTGATCGCCGTCAACCTGCGGGCGCCGTTTCTCTGCACGCGGGCGGCCCTGCGCGTCATGAAGCCGCAACGCACCGGCCGCATCGTCAACATCGGGTCCATCTCGGCCCAGCGCGTCCGGCCGCAATCGGCGCCTTACTCGGCGTCGAAGCACGGCCTGTGGGGCCTGACGCAGGTCACGGCGCTGGAAGGACGCGAGTTCGGCGTCACCTGTGGCTGCCTGCATCCGGGCAACATCCACGTGGAGCGGCGGCACACCGACAAGCCCGAAGATGCCGAGCCGATGATGACGCCCGACGAGATTGCCGAAGTGGCGGTCCTGATGGCCTCGTTGCCCCCGCACGTCGAGATGCTGGAGGCGATCGTGTTGCCGCACCAGCAGCTTTACGTCGGCCGCGGATAAGCGGACCGCTCGCCTTGGCGAGCGTTCAGCACTTCAGTAGCTCGGCTACGGCAAGCCAGCAAAGCTCGCCCTGGCCGGCGACGGGCGGGCCGCTGAATTCGATTGCCGCCACGGCGCCTTTGTCGAAGCGAATGGCGGCGCGTGCGTCGCCGATGAGCGCGGCGGCAAGCTGATCGACGTCGGGGGCATGGCCCACCCAAGCCACGTCCTGGCCTTCTTGCTTGCGCGTCCAATCGAGCAACGCGTCGAGCTGGCTGCCGGGCCGCAGCGCGTCGAGCTCGGTGATCAGCGGCTCGCTGAGGGTATATTCGGCCAGAATGTCGGCCGTCTGGCGGCAACGCACCAGCGGGCTGGTGGCGATGTGCGCCACGTCGAGGCCCCGCTTCGCCAGCCGCCGGGCGAACCGGCGAAACCGCTTGCGGCCCCTGCGGGCCAATGGCCGCAAGTCGTCGTTCGAATAGACCGCCTCGTCGCGCTCTTCGGCCCAAGCATGCCGCACAACATAGATTTTCATGACAAGGTCATTTTGCCGTCGGAGTAATCTTGACCGCCCGATATGCCACCGGGCCGTGGTCGCCCTGAAACAACAGCGGGCCGGCGGCCGACTCTTTGCCGGTCAGCCCGCCGGGCGTCGGCCCTTTCATCTCCACGTTTTCTTGAATGAGCTGCCCGTTGAGCACCACTTTCACGAACTTTGCCGGGCCGGTCCGTTTGTCGCCGTCGAAGGTCGGGGCGCGAAAGTCGATCTCGTACTTCTGCCATTCGCCGGGCTGTTTGGCGGCGTTCAGCTTGGGCACGCTGGCACTGTAAATGGCGCCCATGTCGTGCTCGCTCGGCGACTCCTTGCCGAAACTATCGAACACCTGCAGCTCGTATTCGCCCATCAGATAGATGCCCGAATTGGAACCCTTGGGCACCATCACCTCCAACTCGATGTACACGTCGCCGAACTTCTGCTCGGTATAGATGTCGACGCCGCCGCCCGCGCCGTTGATCAGCTCCTTGCCGCCGGGGGCCACCTCGATCTGCGCCGGATCGGACGGTTTGAGGGAGGCCTTGCCCAAGGTCCAATGGCTCTTGCTCGCCTCGCCCTTGATCTTCCAGCCTGAAAGATCGATGCCGTTGATCGCTTCAATCGGCTTCTCGTCGGCCCCCAAAGGCAGACACGGCAGGACCGACAGGAGGGATGTTAGGGTGGCCATCCGAATCAACACGAAACGCGACATGGGAGCACCTGCGAAGTAAACCACGGGTTGCGGAACCGGGAGCATGCTTACTACTTTAATTGCTCGGACCCTGTCGTCACCAGTCTATTCGGCGACAAAAAAACGGCAATAATGAGGTGGCCCGTCGCCCGCTTGCTCCGCAAGCGGACCGGCGTGGCAGGCGTGAAACGCTTTACGAGCGGAGGACGGGTTCCATTGAAGGGCCGTTCCGCTCACGGAGTGAGCGGGCTACGTGTTCGCCAAAGGTTGGCTGGGAAAATGATTGAACTCATCGACTTCGGAAAAAACTACGGCGATTTCACCGCCGTCGATCACCTGAATTTGAAGATCGAGGCGGGCGAGATGTTCGGCTTTATCGGCCCCAACGGCGCGGGGAAGAGCACCACCATCCGCTTCCTGGCCACGCTGCTCAAGGCCACGCACGGCGAAGGGATCGTCAACGGCCACAGTGTCACGCGCCGGCCGCTCGACGTGCGCCGCAGCGTGGGTTATATGCCCGACAACTTCGGCGTCTACGACGGCATGAAGGTCTGGGAGTTTCTCGACTTTTTCGCAGTGGCCTATCAGATTCCGCGCGGCAAGCGGAAGCAGGTGATCGGCGACGTGCTGGAGCTGCTCGACCTGACGCACAAGCGAGACGACTACGTCAACGGCCTGTCGCGCGGTATGAAGCAGCGGCTCTGCCTGGCCAAGACGCTGGTCCACGATCCGCCGGTCTTGATCCTCGACGAGCCGTCCAGCGGCCTCGACCCGCGTGCCCGGCTGGAGGTCAAGGCGTTGCTCAAAGAGCTGCGGCGGATGGGCAAGACCATCTTGATATCGAGCCACATCCTGACGGAATTGGCCGACTGCTGCACGTCGATCGGCATCATCGAGCGCGGCCAGCTTCTGATGCACGGCCCGATGGAAGAGGTCTATCGCCGCATCAAGCGCAATCGGATGCTCGAAATCCGGGTGCTGGAGAAGTTCGACACGGCCTTGTCGATGGTCCGCAGCCTGCCCGAAACGCTCGACGTGCAGGTCGATAACCACAAGATCACGGCCGAGTTGGCGGCCGAAGATCACCAGGTGGCCGGACTGCTGGAACGGCTGATCGCCTCGGGCGTGCGGATGCACTCGTTCGCGGAGAAAGATCCGACGCTGGAAGACGTGTTCATGCTGGTCACCAAGGGGCTGGTAATCTAGGGCCCCGTGGGGCGGGCCTCCTGGCCCGTCGCCGCTGCGGTGGCTGGGGCAGAGGTTGGCCCGGTGAGGTCGAACCTACCGATCGACTTTGCGGCCAACCGATGCCCCGGATCGTGCCACTGGGGCATCGCTGGCCGTCAACGCGTTCTTGGAAGTCGCCGGTTAATCTCGGCCAGCTTTGCCCCAGCCACCACCTGACGATCTACACCGCCGGCAAAATTGTTGCCGCCTGCGCCGGTGGAAAACTTGCTACCGGCCTTCCTGCGGGCTATTCTACTTGGGCGTGCCAAGGTGGCCCCTTTTCGTCGGCTCCAGTGAGGTATCCATGAGGTTTTCCGCAGCGTTGTGTCCAGTCTTTGCTCTGTTTGTGGTCATGTCGTCGCAGGCGACGGCCATTCCTGCCACGGACCAACAGAAGATCATCGAGCATATCCGATCGCTTGGCGGCTCGGCCGAAGTCGACGCCAAGCTCGACGGCAAGCCGATCGTGAAAATCGATCTCGGCAATACCGGGGCCACCGACGACGACCTGAAGCTGCTCGACGGCCTGAAGCACCTCCGCTGGCTCAGCCTCTGGCGCACCTTTGTCGGCAACGAAGGACTGGCCCATCTCGAGCGGCTTTCGGCCCTGGAGTGGCTCGATCTCGGAGGCACACGCCTCTCCGACGAAGGAGTAAGCCATCTCAGCGGACTGTCGAAACTCAAGACGCTGACGCTCTTCAACACGCACGTCACCGACGCGGGCCTGGCCCACCTGAAAAAGCTGACCGATCTGGAAGACCTGGCCCTCTCCGACGCCCCCATCACCGGCAGCGGACTGGAAAACCTGGTCGATCTGAAGAAGCTCAAGAACTTGCACCTCTTTCGCACCCGCCTCGCCGACGACGGCCTGGAGCACGTCGGAAAGCTGACCAGCCTCGAGTCGCTCGATTTGGGCGCCACCCATCTGACCGACGCCGGACTCGGCCAGCTCGGCAGCCTCGAACATCTCGAATCGTTGATTCTGAGGCACACGGGCGTGAAAGGGACGCAACTCGGCCGGCTGAGCAAGCTCAAGAAGTTGAGGAGCCTCGACCTCGGCTTCACGGCACTTAGCCCGGAAGGTCTAAAAAATATCAAATCGCTGACCAGCCTGGTGCGGCTCCATCTGACCGACACCCAAATCGACGACGAGAGCCTGGCCGCGGTGGCGGGGCTTGGCAAGCTGCGGCTGCTCGATCTCGGCATGACGCGGATCGGCGATGCGGGGCTGGCCCACTTGAAAGCTCTGAACGGCCTGGAAGAACTCGTGTTGCTGGGCACGCAGGTCAGCGACGCCGGGCTCAAGTCGCTGTCGGGCCTGTCTTACTTGACCACGCTGACCCTGGCAGACGACGAGATCAGCGACGACGGCCTGGTGCATCTCGCCAACTTGACGCGTCTCGTGCAGCTCGAGCTGCGGCACACCCGCGTTCGCGGCCCCGGCCTGGAAAACCTGAAAAAGCTCAGCCTGCTGGAGGTGCTCGATCTGGGAGACACGCCCTTGAACGATGCCGGCCTGGCGCAACTCAAGGCCCTCACGAGCCTGGTCGAACTCAATCTCTACAACACGCGCATCGACGACGACGGGTTGCCGGCGCTCACCGCGTTGAAAAAGCTGGAAGCGCTGACGCTGGTGGGAACCCGCGTTACCGACGCGGGCCTGGCCGCCATCGGCAAGCTTTCGAGTTTGAAAGCGCTGAGCCTGCTCGGCACGAGCATCACGGATGAGGGCCTTGCCCAGCTCAAGGGCTTGAAGAAGCTGGAAGCATTGTCGCTGCAAGGCACCGGCATTACCGACGAGGGGCTGAGCGAATTAGCCGGGCTCACCGGGCTCAAATCGCTGAACGTCGCCGACACGCGGGTGACCGAATCAGGCATCAGGCAATTGCGCGAGAAGCTGCCGCACCTGCATGTGCAGAGATAGCGATGAGGGATGAGGGATGAGGGATAAGGGCGTTAGGCATCTCTCATCTCTTCCCGCATTATGCCGTGTCCCGTTCTCCCTGGACCGTCAACACCAGACTGCGTGCGCCGCCCCGATTGCGGTGCTCGCAAAGATAGATGCCCTGCCAAGTGCCTAATGCCAGGCGGCCATCGCGGATGGGAACGGAAACCGAACTGCCCAGGAGCGCGGCTTTCACGTGCGCCGGCATGTCGTCGGCCCCTTCGCAGGTGTGCCGGTGGGGAAAATCTTCGGGAGCCAGCGCGTTGAACGACCGCTCCAGGTCGAGCGGCACGTCCGGGTCGGCGTTTTCGTTGATCGACAACGAGGCCGACGTGTGTTGGATAAAAACGTGGAGCAGGCCGACCTTGAATTTGGCCAGTTCGGGCAGCGCCTCGACCACTTGCCGCGTGATGAGATGGAAACCTCGCGGGTGGGGCGAAAGCTGAAGGTCGCGTTGGAGCCAGGCCACAGTCGGTCCTCCTTGTTTTTTCTCAAAATGCTTGACAACGGCCGACTCTCTGTAAGAATAACATGCTTTGAGTTAATCGTTAGGGAGGAGCTACTTAAGCGATGCGAAACGTATTTGATGCGATCTTGGAATTCGGTCACGACGAAGACTTTGTTCCCCACGAGACCGACGAGTATGTGCCCACCGAGGCGCCGGCCGGTTCGGCGGAAAAACTCGAGATGTTGGCCCAGCGCGTGCAAGCCGGCGTGCCGTTGTGGCATCCAGACGACCGTGCCGATTACAGCGGCCTGACGGGCGCGGTTCGTCCCCGCGAGTAGGTCTGACCGTCTGAAACGATAAATTGCCAGCCGCTACCGCACGACGACTCCGGTTGCCAGGTGTTCGTTAGGCGGTAGCGGTTGGCTTTTTGCTGCGCGGCTGGCGTCATGGACTTTCAAGGAAACAGGCAGATTCTCGTTTCGCACCTGATCGGAGGCTACTGGTACGCGTCTTTACGGTCCCGGACACGAGTAACCAACACTTGTCGAGCCGCGTCGTCGACTTCGTAGATCACGCGGTAATTGCCAACGCGAATGCGATAGGTCGCTTGCTCGCCACCGAGCTTCCGGCATCCCTTCGGCCGTGGGTTATATCGGCCAGCTTGCGGATCGCGGGAAAGATTCGCTCCACTTCCACGTCAGCCAAGCTCTCGCGAGGCTCTTTTCGTCGAGAACGCGAAACCAACAGGTCTTGAAAGTCTTCCCAAATCCGGCGATGTCTCGCCAGATCGATCAGCACGGCTTGCGGCTCACCCTTCTCGTCCATCACGTAGCTCACGCCTTTCATGACCGTCCTCTTCAAGCGAAGAACTCACAACAGCGAGCCGGAAACCAATTCACTCGATTTCGACCGAAGATGCACGGTGTTCGGGCCCTTTTAGTCGCCGCTCTCGCTGCCGACGGGCTGCTCGGCCTCGGCCATCGCCTGGCGGCGGCTCAGCTTCACGCGGTCCTGATCGTCGATGGCAATCACCTTCACCAGCATCTCGTCGCCCACCTTGCAGACGTCGCCCACGCTGTTCACGTAGCCGTCCGAAAGCTCGCTGATGTGGCACAGGCCGTCCTTGCCGGGCAAAATCTCCACGAAGGCGCCGAACTCCTTGACGCTCGTCACGCGGCCTTCGTAAATTTTGCCGACCTTGACCGTCTCCGTCAGGGCCTCGACCTTCCGCATGGCCGCGGCGGCCGATTCGGCGTCGTGGCTGGCCACCGTCACCGTGCCGTCGTCTTCGACCTCGATGATCGCACCGGTCGCCTCCTGAATGCCGCGGATTGTCTTGCCGCCCGGCCCGATGAGCGCCCCGATCTTGTCGGGGTTGATCGTGGTCCGCAACAGCCGCGGCGCCCAGGCCGAAATCTCCTCGTTGGGCCGCGAAATGGCCGACAGCATGTGCCGCAAGATGGCGATGCGGGCCTCGCGCGATTGCGCCAGCGTGCCTTCGATGATCTCGCGGCTGATCCCCTTGATCTTCAGATCGAGTTGGATGCCCGTGATGCCGAGCTGCGTGCCGGCGATTTTGAAATCCATGTCGCCGAAATGGTCCTCGTCGCCGATAATATCCGTCAGAAGCGTCCAACGGTCGTCGGCCTCTTTCACCAGACCCACCGAGATGCCGGCCACCGGGTTGCTGATCGGTACCCCGGCCGCCATCAGGCCCAACGTGGCGCCGCAGACGCTGGCCATCGAGCTGGAGCCGTTCGACTCCAGGATGTCGGAAATGACGCGAATCGTGTAAGGAAAATCGTCGGGCGAGGGAAGCACCGGCTTGACGCTCCGTTCGGCCAATGCGCCGTGGCCGATTTCTCGCCGGCCGGGGCCGCGAATCGGCCGCACTTCGCCCACCGAGTACGACGGGAAATAATAGTCGAGCATGAACTTCTTCGAATACTCGTCGATCAGCCCGTCCACGCGCTGCTCGTCGCGGTTGGTGCCCAGCGTGACGGTGATCAGCGCCTGGGTTTCGCCGCGTTGAAAGACGGCCGAGCCATGCACGCGCGGCAGCACGTCCACCTCGCAGAGAATGGGCCGCAAATCCTTGGAGCCGCGGCCGTCGGGACGGGTGCCGGCCAGAATCAAATCGCGGACGATGTGCTCTTCCAGCACATGCCAGGCATGGTTGAACTGGCCTTCGCTCGGAGCGCCTGAGGCCGCCGGGTCGGGAATCATTTCGGCCAAAGCACGCTGCTTCAACGCGGTCACGGCGTCGGCACGGGTGTGCTTGCCCGGCGTCTGCTTGGCTTGCCGGAAGGCATCGTAGTAGCGCTGGCGAAGCAGGTCGTAGGTGCCGTCGGCCGGCGGAATGACGTATTCCTTCTTCTCCACGCCTACTTTGCGGAACAACTCGTTCTGCAAATCGCAAATCTCGCGGATCAGCCGATGGCATTCGTCGATGGCCTCCAGCATGCGGCCCTCGCTCATCTCGCGGGCAAAACCCTCGATCATCAGCACCGAGTCGTAGTTGCCCGAAACGATCAGGTCGAGATCGCTCTCTTCCAGTTCGTCTTGCGTGGGAAAGGGAACGAACTCGCCGTTGACCTGGCCCAAGCGGACCGAGGCGACGGGCCCCTGGAACGGCAGCGGCGAAAGGCCCAAGGCGATAGAGGCGCCGTTCATGGCCAGCACGTCGGCGTCGTTCTGGCGGTCGCTGGCCAGCACATTGGCCTGGATCTGCACTTCGTCGTGAAACCAGTCGGGAAAAAGCGGCCGTATGGGGCGGTCCATCAGCCGGCTGGTGAGCGTCTCTTTCATGGTCGGCCGGCCTTCGCGCTTCAAGAAGCCGCCGGGGAATTTGCCGGCCGCAGCCGTCCGCTCGCGATAGTCGCAGGTGAGCGGGAAGAAATCGATGCCTTCGCGTGCGGGGCCCGTGGCCGCCGCGGCGAGGATGACGGTTTCGCCGTATTGCACCAGGCAGCTTCCGGCCGCCTGCTTGGCGAAAAACCCTGTTTCAACGGAAAATGTACTCGCTCCGATTTGTCGTTCTACACGTACTTTCAAGGCTGGTTCCTGTTTGCGTTTGCGTCCCAGCCGGCCACCAGAGTGCGTTTCGGGCACTGCTGGGGTACACCTGTCCTCCGGATGCTTATTTGCGGATATCGAGACGCCGAATGATATCGAGATAACGTTGCGGACTGACCTTTTTCAGGTAGTCCAACAAACGGCGGCGGCGGCTGACCATCATGAGCAGACCGCGCCGACTGGCGTAGTCTTTCTTGTGCGTCTGCAGGTGCCCGGTCAGTTCGCCGATCCTGTTGGTCAGGATCGCGATTTGGATTTCGGGCGAACCGGTGTCGTTGTCACCGCGCCGAAAATCACCGATCAGGGCCTGTTTTCGCTCTTTGGTAATCGCCATTTGCTACCGCAATTCCTCGTTTGGCCAGCGTCGCGTGCTTGGCAAAGCACCGGCCTGTTCCAGGTTGCTGAGACTCTTCCTACCTACATGGTTCGTAACAACTTAAAGGGCTGAATTTACCATCTTGGCGCGGATTTGCAACCCATAAAAACTTTCGAGCGGCGCCGCTGCCAATCGCGTGCCACCCCGATTATACTGACGCGGCGGTTGAGACCATGCACTCCCATCACCTAAAGGCAGTTTATGTCACATCGATCGGCCTTGAATCTCGCTGTCGTGGCGGCGCTGGCCAGCGTTGGGGCAGTCTGCCTTGGTCTTGAAGCTCCGGCCTCATCAGCGGCCGATTTTGTGCCCGATCCGGCGTCGGTGGTCCGCAGCGGGCCGGCCTACCGCTTTCCACAGGCCGGATGGATCGTGCTGCACATCGAGGGGGCACCCTATGATCGGGGCTACCAGCACGGGCAACTTTTGGCCGGCGAAATCGTCGATTACATCAAGACGTTGGCCGACATCAAGAGCGACGAAGGTCCGGCCGAGGCCTGGCGCGACATGCGGATGCTCAGCAACGCCCTCTTTCTGCGACGCTACGACGCCGAGTACCTGGAAGAAATGAAGGGCATCGCCGACGGAGCCGCGGCCGCCGGGGCCAAGTTCCACGGCCGCAAGCTCGACCTGGTCGACATCGTGGCGGTCAACTCGGCCATCGAAGTCGAGTTCTTGCAATCCGGACTCGATGCCAGCGCCACTGGGCTGGAGGGAAAAAAGTTCCGCGAACCGCCCGACGTGCAAGCCTCGGATGAATCCGACGACGACCATTGCAGCGCCTTCGCCGCGGTTGGACCCGCCACGGCCGACGGCGGCATCGTCTTCGGCCACATCACCATGTTCAAGCTTCCCTTCGTGCGGCACTTCAACGTCTGGCTCGACGTGAAGCCGGCGGAGGGCCATCGCGTCATCATGCAAGGCTATCCGGGCGCGATCATGAGCGGACTCGACTACTATATGAACGACGCCGGCCTGCTGGTGGCCGAGACCACGCTGCGGCAGACCACGTTCGACGGCGACGGCCTGACCGTGGCCACGCGCATCCGCCGCGCCCTGCAATATGCCGATTCCATCGACCGGGCCGTCGAGATTCTCAACTCCTCGAACAACGGCCTGTATACGAACGAGTGGCTGCTGGCCGACATCAAGACCAACGAGATCGCCATGTTCGAGCTCGGCACCCGGCAGACGAAGCTCTGGCGCAGCAGCAAGAACCAATGGCCCGGCGGCACCAAGGGTTTTTATTGGGGCTGCAACAACGCCAAGGACGTGGGAGTGCGGCAGGAGACCGTGCCCAGCCTGGGTGACAAGCCGGCCAATCTCGTGCTGCGGCCCAGCGACCGCGACCTTTGCTGGCAGCGGCTGTTCGACAGCGCCACTGGCAAGGGGGCCACGGGCAAGATCGACGTCAACTTCGGCTTCCAGGCGTTCACCACGCCACCCTTGGCCGCCTTTCCTTCCTGCGACGCCAAGTTCACGACGACAAAACTGGCTAAGGAACTGAAGAGTTGGGCGTTGTTTGGACCGCCGTTGGGGCGCATCTGGGAGCCGACGGTGGAAGAACGTTCGCAGTACGACACGATCGCTCCGCTGGTGCCGAACGACTGGGCGCTGGTGGGCGTCGATGCGCCCGCCAAGCCGAGCGGCGACGCGAAGCCGGCGGTTGATCTGAAGCCCTTCCCCGACGACGAAAAGCCGCCCTTTGAGCTGGACGGGGCCGTCTATCCGCCTGCTTGGCACGGCACGCTACTGGCGGCCAGCGACGCCGACACCTGGTTGGCAACCGCCTTCGCCGATTACGAGAAGATCGCGGCGCACGAAAAGGCGCTTCGCTACCAGGTGAAGCACGACAAGCACGGCAACGAGCATTCGCGACGCGTGAAAGAGCGGCTCGAACTCGATCTGTTCGCTCCGCGGTCGCGCTGGCTGACGGCCGTTCGCCGGCTGGGACACGACCTGCCCCTGAATGCCACCAAGTTCGATTGGCGATCCAACGAATGGTACGACGTCGCGGCCGGCAAAGGCGTCTTCCTGCTGGCCGCGCTGCGGCGAGAGTTGGGCGACGGGCCCTTCTTCAGCTTCATGGACGACTTCGGCCGCGGCCACGCCGGCAAGCAAACGAGCACCGCCGAGTTCCGCGACGCCGCCGAAAAAGCCGCGGGCAAGTCGCTGTCGAGCGTGTTCGATGCCTGGATGAAGGAAAAGACCGACGCGGCGCTCTCCGACGGGCACTTTTGGGCGATCGAGAGCTACGATCCCGAGCCGGACAAGGCGTTGATCGTCTACGGCACGAAGCACGACGTTCATCTCCAGCGCGAAGCCGCCACGCTGTTGCAGCGCAAGATTGCCCGGCGTTGGAGCAACGTCACGGTACCCGTTCAATCGGAGGACGAGGTGAGCGAAGACGACTTGCGCAGCCACCATCTGCTGTTGATCGGCCGGCCCGCGACGAACGGCGTCGCGGCCCGGTGCCAGGATGAAGGCGAGCTGCCGGTCCGCTTCGGCAGAGCGTCGTTCGACTTGAAGGGCCAGACGTACGCGCATGCCCGGAGTGCCGTGGTTTTTGCCGCTGCCAACCCGTTCAACGACCGCTATCAGGTCGTTGTTTACGCCGGCCTGAGCGCGGAGGCGACGCACCACGCGATCGATCACCGCGACGAGCGCCACAGTCCCGCCGCGGAAATAATGCTCTATCCTGCCGGGCGCCGCCCGCGGCGGTTGTGCATCGCGGTGGGGCCGTAGCTAACTTGGCACACCCGACCGCAGGTAAAAGATCCTCTGCCAGATGCGGTCGACTTCGCCGCGCTCGATGACGTCGATCGGCTTCTGCCCCTCGAAGGCATCGTTGGGCTGTTCCAGCCAGCGGCCAATCGCGTCTTTCTGAACCACCTCGGAAAGCGCATCGATTAGTCGGCGGATCCCATGCAACTGTCGAAGAACGTTGGCGCTGGGCGGCTTGCCGCTTTCGATGAAGGCCAGATTTCGAGTCGACATGGACGCCAGACGAGCGAAGCGTTGGCGGCTCATGCCGAGCTGCGCGCGGAGCCGCAGGGCGCGCCCCGACTCGCTTTCGACGAGCGGAACTTGTCCCGATGAGACGGTCGCGGCGGGCCGATATCGCCTTTTGGCGACCGGCTTCCGGCGTGTGGCGGCTTTTTTGCGGGCATTTGGCCTCGCAGTGCTCTTCTTGCGCATGGCGGATTCTTTCTCTCGCTGCATTGATTGGCGGAACCGTCGCCGAAGCTTCAATCATACATGCAAAAATGCATGCGGTCGAGTCGGCGAGTACCGGCAGTAGCCGTTTTTTGTCGCCGCGCATGCTAGCATTGACCATCGTCCGGAGGCAATAATGGCTCCCTACGACTTCCCCTTTTTGAAAAACTCATGGAACCAGCGATGCACACCTCAAGAATTCGTCTCGCTCTCGGCGCAATTGCGATGATCTCTTTGCTTTCCACCTGCCCTGCGCCCAAGAAAATCTGGATTTTGCTCTGGCAAAGCGGGCCGCCTTCGATTATAGAAATCCAACAGTAGGGTCTCTCTTAGCGCCAGCGGGCAGCACGCCCGCTGAAAAGACCCGATCGTCCCGAGCGAGCAATCCATCGACACGCGGCTGAACCGGCCGCCCTGGTCCACTTCTTTTCCGCCCATGCTCGCTTCTCGCTTTCTGGTGTGTTCGCTCCGTGGATTCCACCACGGTTGGCCATTGTTTCGTGTTTGTTACTAAAGGGTCGTTCGAATGAAGATGTACGTAGGCAACCTGGCCTGGTCGGTCACCAATGCGGATCTGGAGGGGCTGTTCGGCACTTACGGGCCGGTGAGCTCGGCCGAGGTGATCATGGACCGGGAAACCGGCCGTTCGCGCGGGTTCGGGTTCGTCGAGATGGAGGGCCAGGATGCCGCGCAGCAGGCCATGCAGGCGCTCAACGGGTCGCCGTTCCAGGGCCGCAATCTGACCGTGAACGAGGCCCGCGAACGCACTCCGCGCCCCGATGGCGGCGGCGGGGGCGGTGGTGGCGGCCGCGGCGGTTACGGCGGTTACGGCGGCGGAAGATCGCGGGAATACTAATCCGGCCGGCGGGCACCGTCGGGTCGTAATGCAAACCGATGAGGGATGAGGGACAAGCGATGAGAGATGGCCGGCGGCCACCCTCATCGTGATCTTTCATCCTCATCATTTCGTCCGTCGTCGGGGATGCCGGCGCGGTATAATGGAAATGCCATGCCGCCGTCGAAGCGACCGTTGACAAAACGCGAATACCACCGTTCGGATCCTGGGATGGGTCACGACTTGCCGATCGACACGCGCCGTCCGGTCGATCATCAAGCGGCCCTGGAAACGAGCCGCGGGCTGTGCCGTGTCTTTGCGCGTATGTATCCCGAGGCCGTGCTGATGATCGATCCAGCCGACGTATTCGACGCCTTGAATCAGGCCGGTGTGGAGTTTGTGCTGTTCGGCGCGCATGGCATCGGCGGCTGGATGCAACAGGCACGCGCCACGAACGACGTCGACGTCGTCGTCCGCAAGTCGCATTTCAAAAAGGGCGTCAAAGCCATCTCAAAAGCGTTCCCGGATCTGCTTGTCGACGAGCACGCCGTGGTTGCGCGGTTTCTCGATCCGTCGAAAATGGAACCGGTTATCGATGTGATGCGCCCGATCGATCTTTACCAACATGCGTTCGACAACGCCGTGCAAGTTGCCGGCGGGCACCGCGTGCCGAACGTGGAGATGGCGGCCGCCTCCAAGTTCGCGGACATGGTCTCTCGCAATCGAGCGGAGGCGAAGCTGTACCTCGACGCCTCGGATTTCATTCAGATCATCCAGCGCAACCACGAGCGCTTCGACCGCCAGCGGTTGCGCGAGCTGGGCGACGCTGTTTATCCCCACGGCGGTGACGAGCTTTTGCGGATGGTGGACGACGTGCTCGCCGGACGCAAGTTGAGAGTCTGAGGCAAGTGTAGACTGCCCACGTGAAGCTCCGCCCGGCAAGCGGGCGGCATCCGCGTAAAGCTTCGCCGAACCCGTTCTCATTTCACACTAACCCGAAGCGCAAGCGAGGTTTTGCCGCCTTTTTCACGTTCCTCGCTGGCGCTTCGGGTTGGTGTACGGCGTACCGGGTTTGGCGAAGCTTTACGCATCGGCCGGAGCAAGTTCGCGACGCGCAGCGAGTTGAATCACCTCTCGACCTTCAACCCCGGCAGCTTGGCCGTCAACTTCTCGACCGCGTCCGGCGAAATCTTCGTCAGCTTCACGTTCAGTGACTTGAGGTTCTTCAGGTCGTAAAGATGGGCGAGCCCCTCGTTGGTCACGGCCGTGTCTTCGAGGCTGAGTGCCTGCAGGTTCCTGAGACCTTCCAGATGCTTCAGGCCGGCGTCGGTGATGCGCGTGTGCCAGAGATCAAGATCGACCAGACTTGTGAAGCCGTGGATCTTTTCCAGTCCGGCGTCTTTGACCAGGGTTTCGCTTAGTTCGAGCGTCCGCAGGTTCTTGCACTCTTTCAGCGCACCGAGTCCTGTGCCGTCGATATAGATTCCGCGCAGTGAGAGCTTCTTGAGCTTCTTGTATCCGGCCAGGTAGACCAGCCCGTCGTCGTCGAGGCCGATGCAGCGCATGACGTCGAGATCCTGCACGTTCGGCAGGTCTTGGATCAGCTTGAGGCCGTCGTTGGTGATGCCGGTGTCTTCCAACGCCAGCACTTTCAGCTTGGTCATGTGGGCGATGTATTTCAGCGAGGGATCGTTGACGCCGGGATTGCGAAGTTTGAGCTGCTCGAGGTTGGTCAGGTTCTGGAGGTGGGCGATGCCCGTGTCGGAGATCTGCACGCAACCACGCAGGTCGAGTATGCGGAGGCGGGTCATGCCGGCGATCTGTTCCAGCCCGGCGTTCGAGGTGTTGGTGAATAGCAGGTGCAGTTGCTCCAGGGCGGGAAATTCGCGAACGTACTGCAGGCCCGCGTCGGTGGTGTTCGAGCGCCGCAGGTTGAGCGACTTCAGTTTATTGAGCGTCGTCAGCAGTTTGAGGCCGACATCGGTGACGGCGGTGTTCTCGAGCACGAGCTCGGTGAGTCCGCTGAGCTTCGCGACCTGCGGCATGCCGGCATCGGTGATTTCGGAGCCGTAAAGTTTGAGACTGTGCAGGTGCGTCAGACCGGCCAGCGCCTTCAGGTCGTCGTCTTTGGGCTCTCGCTGCAAGAGGTCGATGCCCACGACGTGCTTTTGTTCGTCATAGTCGACCTTGCCGCCGAGCTGCTCGACCACCCGCACGGCTTCGGCTTCGGGTGCGAATGTTAAGGTGGCCAGGCAAACTGTGGAAAGAACGAGACCGTGCATGGGGCGATCCTGCGGATATCGAGCGTTGGTAGGGTGGGACCAGCGAGCTTGCGAGCGCCGGCCCACCGATTCCGACGTCGTTCTACTACAATGCTTTTTGCACCGTCCCTCGATGGGCGACTGCCAGAGCACTAGGTTAATCACCGCTTCCGCGGATAGCAAATGGCATCCGTGACGCCCCCCCATTCGTGGCCGTCCGGAACGTGCCGGTCAGATTTTTTTGGTGGTGGACGGGCGGCTGGCGCGTTATCCTAGGGAGCTCCGTAGCACCCGCTTTTTCCATCCCTACCCGGCAAGGAGTTTCCGCAATGCCCCGCAATTCAAGTCGTCGTCAGTTTCTTCAGACCACCGCCGCCACGGGCGTCGGTTTTTGGGCCGCGGCCGGCCTGCAGGCCGAAGAGAGCAAGTCGCCCAATGAAAAAATCCGCATGGCCTGCGTGGGCATCGGCGGCAAAGGCGAGAGCGACTCAGCCGACGCCGGCAAGCACGGAGACGTGGTCGCCATTTGCGACATCGACGATCGCCGGCTGACTGCGGCCTCGAAGAAATTCGAGGGCGCCAAGAAGTACAACGACTTCCGCAAGATGCTGGAGGAAATGGGTTCCAGCATCGACGCCGTGACGGTCAGCACGCCCGACCACTGCCACGCCGTGGTGGCCGCGATGGCCATGCAGATGGGCAAGCACTGCTTCTGCCAGAAGCCGCTCACGCACTCGATTTGGGAAGCGCGTCGGCTGGGCGAGATTGCCCGTGCCAAAAAGGTCGCCACGCAAATGGGCAACCAGGGGACGGCCAACGATTCGCTCCGCCGGGCGGCGGCGATCATTCAGTCGGGCGCGTTGGGCAAAGTGATCGAAGTCCATGTCTGGACGAACCGGCCGATCTGGGCGCAGGGCGTCGCCCGGCCATCGCCGGTGGAAGTGCCTTCGGTCATTCACTGGGAGGAGTGGCTCGGCCCTGCTCCTTATCGTCCCTATGGCGAAGGCTACCATCCGTTCTCTTGGCGTGGCTGGTGGGATTTCGGCACCGGGGCGTTGGGCGATATGGCCTGCCACACGGTGAACATGCCCTACATGGCGCTCGCCCTAAAAGACCCGACCGCGGTCCAGGCGAAAACCTCCGGCCACAACCGCGACAGCTATCCCAAGTGGTCGGTGATCGATTTCGACTTCCCCGCCAACGACAAGCGGCCGGCTGTGAAGTTTGCCTGGTACGACGGCGGACAGAAGCCGGGCAAGGAGTTGTTCGACGGCGCCGATCCGACCCAGAGCGGCTGCTTGGTGCTGGGCGACAAAGAGGGATATGCCAAAGAGTATAAGGAGGGCAAGCACGCTGCCAGCAGCGGCTGCCTGGTGATCGGCGAGAAGGGCAAGCTCTACGCACCGGGCGACTATGCCGAGCGGCAGATCGTGTTGACCGGCGGCATCGACGAGCCGAAGGTCGATTTTGTCCACTCGCCGGGCCACTTCGAGGAGTGGGTGCGGGCAATCCGCGGCGGCGAACAGGCCCGGTCGAACTTCGCCGACTATGCCGGCGGACTGACCGAGACGATCCTGCTGGGCAACCTGGCGGTCTGGGCGGCGCCCGAGGCCGACCAGCCCGGCAAGAAGATCGAGTGGGACGCCAAGAACCTCGTGGCGACCAACGCCCCGGAAGTCGCCGAAATCGTCAAGCCCAAGTACCGCGACGGCTACAAAGTTTAGGTGCAAGCGATATTGCACCTCTTGGAACTGGAATCGTCGGTCCGCCGGAGACGAACGGGCCGCACGCACTTTGGCCGCGCGCGGCCAAAGTGCCGACCGTAGCCCTTTCGCTCCTCGAGAGAAAAGCCGCTTACTCCGCGCCCATGCGACACGCGTGTCGCCTCGGCGCGTGCCGCCTCGGCGCGTGCCGCCGGTGACGAACCGGCCGCAGGCAGTTTGGCCGCGCGCGGCCAAACTGCCGACCGTAGCCCTTTCGCTCCGCGAGAGGAAAGCCGTTGACTCCGTGCCCATGCGACACGCGTGTCGCCTCGGCGCGGGCTGCCGCAGACGAGCGGGCCCGCTGGCACTTTGGCTGCGCGCAGCCAAAGTGAGCAGGATCACGGATGACACTCCTCCAACGGATAAGTCGCAAACCCTCGTCGCCAAATATTTTGCGCTTCCGCGACGGAATGCGTCGGCATCCGTTTCTACAACGGCGCCTTCCGGGCGTTTTGAAGATGGCCAATTCGCGCCAAGCGAAGCAGAGCGATGAACATCGACTTTTGCATACGTTGGCAGGCACTGCTCGTCGCGACGCGGAGGAACCCCCCCACAATTGGCCAACTGTCGGATTCCGCCAGTTGCGCAGCCGTTCCCCGTCCCGCCGGTAAGTCAAGCGAAGATCACCGGATCTTAAACACTTGTGAAGAATAAAAGCATTCAGCGTCACTGCCCGGAGGTAACACCAATCCGGACATGCCTTTACAGCCACGCGCGAACGCATCAACGTTCGCTTATAAAAGCTTTTAAGCCGGCTCGGTTTGCGTTCGTTGGTCGTTTGCCGGATTCGCGCCCGGGCCACCACCGCCGTCGTGGAAAGGTCAAAAACCATGCGCCGGCGAAGACGCGCAACTCGACGCCGAAGATGCGCCAAACCGCCAATCAACGTTGCGTCGTGCGTGCTGCCTTCTGCCTCGGCGTCCGGCTCGACGCGCCCGCGCAGCGCGCGGCGCGACCTGTCCGGTCTGGTCCCGCGGAAGGTATTCAGCAGTAAGTTGTCAAAGACCCGCGGCGTCGCTTGAGCGTCGCGCTGCCCAACTCGTCACGAACGCGCCGGCGACGGGCCGCCGCCCTCGTGCTCATCATCGCCAGGCGATGGGTTCTCAGCAGCCGAACGGCGGGCGGTTCGGCCGCCTTGCCGTCGGCGAACTACCGTTGCGGAAAAACAATTACCGTTGTCAAAAACAAAAATCGTCTCAGCAGGATCCTTGCCCTAAAGCCATTGCACCACACAGGTTGCGGCAACGGCAACTCGGCCTGCAAACCGTGGCCGCAACGGTAAATCTGGGGGGCTGGCTGATTTTGGATTTTCGATTTCGGGATTTCGATTGGCGGTCGCCGTCGCTCATTTTTCTGTCGGGTAATCTTTCTGTCGTTTATCTGTGGTTCTACCTCCTGACTGGCTTGGCATGGATCACCGTTGAACGGTCAGCACGAACACGGGACCGGACCGCGTTCGGTTCTCCCGCTATAAGGCGATACGCTTTTGCAGTCCCGAATGATCCGCTCCCGCGCGAAAAAACTCGTCGGCCTTTGCCATCGTTGCTCTTGTTCTACCTCCTGGCTGGCTTGGCATGTTGCACTGTCATTCCTCTCGTTCTATCGCGCGGCTGGCTTGGCATGGATCTGCAGCGGGCGCTGGCCCGCATCGTTCCCGTTGTTCTACCGCGCCGTTGGCTTGGGACCGGACCGTTTCGCCTTCTCACCGCAGCTCGCCGAACGCCGGCGGGCTGCTTCGCCGCACGGACAAAAGAATTGCTCAAAGATCAGGCAGCCAGATGACCACTATGCACATCATTTGAGCAGCCGCCAAAAACCCTCTGTCAGGTTTAACCGATTGGCAAAAACGCCGTGTTTCATCGGCGTCCGCAAATTTGCGCAAGCCGACGGGCACCGGCGGCCGCCCGACGCCGCTGCTCAATTCTTAGGCACGGCTGACACTCTGCCAACCACCAACCACTGACCACTGACCACCGACCACTGGCCACTAACAGTTAGACGCTCTTCCGCTCTAACCCGGATTATTCACCGGCCCACACCAACCCGAAGCGCAAGCGAGGATCAGCAACGGACTTAGCTCGCTTGCGCTTCGGGTTGGTGTTCGCGCAGTCTGCGCGCCAAGTTCGGGGGCCGGTGAATCAT